>Ga0209053_1001702_pt1 | contig 9736 bp, 9 predicted proteins | sample EBPBio152010_DNA_FD_185864 | JGI IMG/M metagenome (GOLD analysis project Ga0209053, IMG submission 185864) | Wastewater treatment Type I Accumulibacter community from EBPR Bioreactor in Madison, WI, USA - Reactor 1_7/15/2010_ DNA (SPAdes)... | ecosystem: Engineered > Bioreactor > EBPR >... | reverse complement strand
GTCGCCGCCTGTGGCCGCGACATCCGCGCCCTGATGGGCGACAGCGCCGCCCTGAAACGCCTGAACCCGCGCGAGTTCATCGACGCGAAATTCGGTCTGCCCACCGTGCAGGACATCCTGTCGGAACTGGAAAAGCCCGGCCGCGACCCGCGCCCCAGCTTCAAGACGGCGACCTTCACCGACGGGGTCGAGGATATCAAGGATCTGAAGCCGGGCATGATGCTGGAAGGCACGGTGACCAATGTCGCGGCCTTTGGCGCCTTTGTCGATATCGGCGTGCATCAGGACGGACTTGTCCATGTCAGCCAGCTGGCCGACCGTTTCGTGAAAGACCCGCATGAGGTGGTGAAGGCCGGCGATGTGGTGCAGGTCCGGGTGGTAGAGGTGGACGTGCCGCGCAAGCGTATCGGCCTGACCATGCGCAAGGACAGCGCCGATGCCCGCGAAAACGCGCGCGACCGCGCCGCCGAACGCGGGCCACAGGGGCCAAGGGGCGGCAAGCCCGCGCCGCGCGGGCCGATGTCCTCGGGGCCGAAGGGCGGGGCGGGCAACGCCTTTGCCGACGCGCTCAAGGGCAAGTTCGGGCGCTGATCGGCGGGCGGGCGCTGATCGGGTGGCGGCGGCTGCGCCAAAGGGCGCCGACGCCGCCGGTGCCGCGCAATGGCGGCTGGCATGGGCGCGGCTTCCGCGCCACAAGGGACGATGATCCGGGGGCTGACCCCGGCGCCTGTCACGATTTTGCCGCTTTCGGCCGTTTGACTGCGCTTCACCCCTCCCGATCCCGTTTCCCGAGCAAGGGCCCGCCATGCCGCTTTCCGATATTCTCACCGCTGTCTCCAGCGATCCCGGCCTGCGCGCCGAAACCCCCGCCGGCCAGATCGACCGTGGCGTGGCCGCTGCGGGCAAGATGAACCAGATCCTGCTGTCGATGATCGAACAGACCGGCGTCAATGCCGACGGTCTGCTGACGGCGGCGGACATGCAGCGCATCTCCGACGCGCTCTGGCTGCCGCGCAACGCCGAACCGTGGCGGCAGTTCTGGCTGGCCCATGGCAATGACAATGGCGATCTGGAAACCGGCTTTCACCTTGTGAAGGATGACGGCGGCACCCGGCAATTCCGCGGCCGCGATTTCATCGACACCGTGGCCGACGCCTTTTACCATTTCGGCTTTCGCATCGAGGTCGGGCGCTATGCCAATGAGGATGGCAACCAGAACGAACGCATCGCTGACGCGGCGGGCTGGCTCAACTATTTCCTGAACGGGCGCAGCGTGGTGCTTGGCGGGGGCGGCAATGACATGCTGGCCACCGGCACCTACAGCGCCTATTTCGCCAATGCCCGGCACGAGACCTTCTATGCCGGTGCCGGCAATGACAGCATCGCCGCAGGGTCGGGGCGCGACCGTATCCTGGGGGGCGCCGGCGCCGACGAGATCGGCGCGGGGGCGGGCAATGACCACGCCTGGGGCCAGGCCGGGCGCGACCGCATCTGGGGCGAGACCGGCCATGACACGCTGGATGGCGGCGCGGGCAATGATGTGCTGGGTGGCGGCGGCGGGCGCGATCTGCTGCGCGGTGGCACCGGGGCCGACACGCTGTCGGGCGACGATCAGGCCGACCGGCTGGAGGGTGGGGCAGGGGCTGACCTGCTCTATGGCGGGGCGGCGAATGACCGGCTTCTGGGCGGCGCGGGCAATGACCGGCTGGTCGGTGGCGAGGGCGGCGATACCCTGCGCGGCGATGCCGGCGCCGACCTGATCCAGCTCTGGGAGGAACGCGCGGCGGCCGATGTCGTCGTGCTGCGCCCCGGCGACAGCGGACGCGACGCCAGCAGCATCGACCGCGTCGAGGGATTCGAAAGCGGATCGGACCGTATCGACCTGCGCGCCTTCGGGCCGATGCTGTTCGAGACGCTCGACTTCCGCGGCGGCGGCACGGCCTCGTGCTATTACGATGGCCATATGCTGCGCATCGACGCCGATGGCGACCGCGGCGCCGACATGCTGGTGGAATTCGCCTGGGTCGAAACCCTCGTCGCCCGCGATTTCATCTTCGCTTGAGCCGGCGGTTCATGGCAAACTGATCCGGCCCCCAGCCGGAAAGGAAGCGCCATGACCCAGGCCAAGGCCACGATCTGCCTCTGGTATGACACCGAGGCCCAGGCCGCCGCGGAATTCTACGCGACGGTCTTTCCCGACAGCGCGGTGACCCATATCCATCGCGCGCCCGCCGATTACCCCTCGGGCAAGGCAGGGGATGTGCTGATGGTGGAATTCACCCTGTGCGGCCTGGCCTGTATCGGGCTGAACGGCGGCCCGGCCTTTCCGCAATCCGAGGCCTTCTCGATCCAGATCGCGACCGAGGATCAGGCCGAAACCGATCGCTACTGGCAGGCGATCACCGGCAATGGCGGACAGGAAAGCGCCTGCGGCTGGTGCAAGGACCGCTGGGGCGTGAACTGGCAGATCACCCCGCGCGTGCTGACCGAGGCGATGGCCGCCGGCGGCGACGAGGCCCGGCGCGCCTTCACCGCCATGCTGGAGATGCGCAAGATCGACATCGCCACGATCGAGGCCGCGCGGCGCGGCTGAGGCGGAAAAGGGGGCGCTCGCGCCCCCTCTTGAGCCTGCGGCTCAATTCACCCCCTGAGGATATTTTGAAACAGATGAGGGGCAAGGCGCGCTTCCGCCCCTTCATCTGTTCACAAATATCCTCGGGGGAGGCCCGAAGGGCCGTGGGGGGCAGACAGCCCCCCTGCACCCCACCCCTGGTGGACGTTTCAGGCCGCCGCGCCGCCAATGGTCAGCCCGCCGATCAGCAGGCTGGGCTGGCCCACCCCTACCGGCACCCATTGCCCGGCCTTGCCGCAATTGCCGATGCCGGGGTCCAGCGCCATGTCATTGCCGATGGCGCGGATATTGCGCAGCGCGGTCGCGCCATCGCCGATCAGCGTGGCGCCCTTGACCGGGGCGATGACCTTGCCGTTCTTCACCCGATAGGCTTCGGTGCAGGAAAAGACGAATTTCCCGTTGGTGATATCGACCTGGCCCCCGCCAAAGCCCACGGCCCAGATCCCGTCCTTCAGATCCGCAAGGATCGCGCCCGGATCTGTGTCGCCGCCCAGCATGTAGGTGTTGGTCATGCGCGGCATCGGGATATGGGCAAAGCTCTCGCGCCGGCCGTTGCCGGTGCTCTGCGTGCCCATCAGCCGGGCGTTCTGGCGGTCCTGCATATAGCCCACCAGCACCCCGTCCTCGATCAGCGTGGTGCGGTTCGACGGCGTGCCCTCATCGTCGAAGCTGAGGGAGCCGCGCCGGTCGGGCAGGGTGCCGTCATCGAGCACCGTGACCCCGGGGGCGGCGATGCGCTGGCCCATCAGCCCGGCAAAGGCCGAGGTCTTTTTCCGGTTGAAGTCGCCCTCCAGCCCGTGCCCGATCGCCTCATGCAGCAGGATGCCGGGCCAGCCCGGCCCCAGCAGGATATCCATCACGCCGGCCGGCGCCGCTTCGGCATCGAGGTTCACCAGTGCGATGCGCAGGGCCTCACGCGCGACGGGTTGCCAATGCGCGGGATCGAGCAGCGCTTTCAGGCCATAGCGCCCGCCGCCGCCCATGCCGCCGCTTTCGCGCCGCCCCGCCTGTTCCACGATGACCGAGATGTTCAGTCGCGCCATCGGCCGCACATCGCGCAGGCGCAGCCCTTCGGGGCGCAGGATCTCCACCTCTTGCAGGCCGGCGCTGATCGTGGCGGAGACCTGCACCACGCGGGGATCGAGGCCGCGGGTGAAGGCGTCGATTTCCTTCAGCACGTCGATCTTGCCGGCAAAGCTCGCATCCGCCATCGGATCGGCATCGCCATAGAGGTGGCGATTGGTGCCGATGGGCGCCGCGGCCAGGGTGCCGCCGCCATCGCCCACGGCCAGGCGCGCGGTTTCTACCGCGCGTTTCAGCGCGGCTTCGGAGATCTCGGTCGAATGGGCATAGCCCGCCACCTCGCCGCGCACGGCGCGCAGGCCAAAGCCCTCGGAGGCGTCGTAAGAGGCGGTGCGAATGCGGCCATCATCCAGCACCAGCGCCTCGGAGCGCTTGCGTTCGAGGAAGATCTCGCCATCTTCCGCCCCTGCGACAGCCTGTCGCAGCAGGGCCAACGCCCGCCCCTCATCCAGCAGAGTGTCGAAGGGGCGGAAAGGGTTGTCGGTCATCGGGGCGTCCTTGATCCATGTCAAATGGCGGCGGATTGTCGCACGGTTTTGCTTGTCGTCCGTTGCCTAATATGGTTTCAAGGCAGCGAGAAACAACGGGATTCTGCCCGGCAAACGGGCATGGCCGAAAAGCGGACATAAAGCCGCACTGAACGGGATGAGACAGATGCGATTCATGAAGACCCTTTCCGGCGTCGCTCTGACCATGGCTGCGCTGCCGGCCATGGCGCAGGATTTGCCGGTGATCGGCAAGCCGGTCGATGGCCTGATGGGCTTTCAGCCCGCCGCGACCGAACTGGCACGCGACATTCACTGGCTGGACGGGGCGCTGAACTGGGTCATCGGGCTGATCGTGCTGTTCGTGCTGGCGCTGATGCTTTACAGCTTTGCCCGCTTCAACCAGCGCGCCAATCCCAAGCCCGCGACCTTTACCCATAATACGCCGCTGGAGATCACCTGGACCGCGATTCCGATCCTGATCCTGGTCGGCATCTTCACCTTTTCGCTGCCGGTGCTGTTCAAGCAGCAGGAAATCCCGGAAGGCGATATCGTGGTCAAGGTGACCGGCTACCAGTGGTATTGGGGCTATGAATACACCAAGGACGGCATCACCCCGGAAAATGACGGGTCGGAGCCGGTCGCCTTTGAAAGCTTCAAGCTGGAGCGTGATCAACTGGCGCAATATGGCTATCAGGACAGCGACTATCTGCTGGCCACCGATACCGCCATCGTGCTGCCGGTCGGCAAGACCGTCGTGATGCAGGTCACCGGCGCCGACGTGATCCACAGCTGGACCATCCCCGCCTTTGGCGTGAAGCAGGATGCGGTGCCGGGCCGTCTGGCGCAGCTCTGGTTCAAGCCCGAGATGGAAGGCATCTTCTTCGGCCAGTGTTCGGAGCTGTGTGGCAAGGACCACGCCTATATGCCGATCACCGTCAAGGTCGTGTCCGAGGCGAAATATGCCGAATGGCTGGCCAAGGCCAAGGCGGGCGACGTACAACTGTCGTCGGTCGCGGTCGAGGCGCCGGTGCAACTGGCGGCCAGCAACTGATCAGCGGCCCTGTGGCCGGCACGGAAGGCAGGGGCGGCGCGTTCGGTTGAACGGGCCGCCTGACCCACCGGGAGGAACGGATGAGCGACATTCACGCCAATGGAAGCCTGAGCACAGGCACCGCCGCCGGAACCGGCGAGGCGGGCTTTGGCGATTACGTCGCGCTGCTCAAGCCGCGTGTCATGTCGCTGGTGGTGTTCACCGCGCTGGTGGGCCTGCTGGTCGCGCCGGTGCCGGTCCATCCCTTCATCACCTTCACCTGCATCCTGTTCATCGCCCTGGGCGGCGGCGCCTCGGGCGCGCTGAACATGTGGTGGGATGCCGATATCGACCATGTGATGCGCCGCACCAAGGGCCGCCCCATCCCTGCGGGCCGCGTCCAGGCCGGCGAGGCGCTTGGCCTCGGCCTCGCGCTGTCGGGGCTGAGCGTGATGATGCTGGCGCTGGCCGCGAATGTCGCGGCGGGGCTGCTGCTGGGCTTCACCATCTTCTTCTACGTCGTGATCTATTCGATGTGGCTCAAGCGGTCCACGCCGCAGAACATCGTGATCGGCGGCGCGGCGGGGGCCTTTCCGCCCATGATCGGCTGGGTCTGCGCCACCGGGTCGGTCTCGGTCGAGGCGGTGCTGATGTTCCTCTTGATCTTCATGTGGACGCCGCCGCATTTCTGGGCGCTGGCGCTGTTCATGAACAGCGATTACGAGGCCGCGGGCGTGCCGATGCTGACGGTGACCCATGGCAAGCGCAGCACCCGCAATCACATTCTGGTCTACACGATCCTGCTGGCGCCGGTCGCGCTGGCGGCGGGGTTCACCTCGATCGGCGGGCCGGTCTATCTGGCGATTTCGGTCCTGCTGAATGCGGGCTTCCTCTGGGGCGCCTGGCGCATCTGGCGCCGCGATGAGGCGCAGGCCGAGGCGGACAAATACGCCACCGAGAAATCGGTGTTCAAATTCTCGCTGCTCTACCTGTTCCTGCATTTCAGCGCCTTCCTGCTGGAGGCGGTGCTGAAATCCTTTGGCATGGGGGGCTGGTAAGATGGCGCTGCGGACGGAACACGAAATCCATCAACGCCGCCTGGGGCGCAATCTGGGGCTGGGGCTGGTGCTGGCGGCCTTTGTCGTGCTGGTCTTTGGCCTGACCGTGGTCAAGGTCACGCGCGGCGATCCGATGCAGGCCTTTGACCATAGCGCGCGGCCCGAGATGGTGCCAGCCGATGCGGCGCAGGGGGCGGGGCAATGAAACTGTCGCCACAGAACCGCACCGCGGCCTGGCTGGTGGGCGTAGCCGTCACCATGGGCGCGCTCAGCTTTGCCGCCGTGCCCTTCTATGACTGGTTCTGTCGCGTGACCGGCTTTGCCGGCACCACCTCGGTTGCAAGCCAGGGGTCGGATACCGTGCTGGAACAGACCGTGCTGGTGCGCTTTGACGCCTCGAAAGAGGCCGGCATGCCCTGGATCTTCAAGGCCCAGCAGCATTCGATGCGGGTGCGCATCGGCGAAAACGCCATGGCCTTTTACGAGGCGCATAACCCGACCGACCGCACCGTCGGCGGCACCGCCAGCTATAATGTGACGCCCGATGCCGCGGGCGGCTATTTCACCAAGATCGAATGCTTCTGCTTTACCGAACAGGTGCTTGCCCCCGGCGAGACCGCGGTGATGCCGGTCGTGTTTTTTGTCGATCCCGAGATCGTCACCGATCCCGAGGGCAAGTTCGTGAAAGAGATCACGCTCTCCTACACGTTCCACGAAACCCCGCTGCCGGAAAACCAGGCGGCGCTGGCGGTCCCGCAAGGCGGGGCGGTCAACTGAGATAACAACGAGGGAACCCACCATGGCCCACGCCAAGAATCACGACTATCACGTCCTTCCGCCGTCGATCTGGCCCTTTGCGGGCGCGGTCGCCGCTTTTGTCATGCTGTTCGGCGCGGTGCTGTGGATGCACGGCTCGGGCCCGTGGATGGGCCTCGTGGGCTTTGTCGGCGTGCTGTATGTGATGTTCGGCTGGTGGGCCGATGTGGTGCATGAGGGCCAGACCGGCGACCATACCCCGGTCGTGCGGATCGGCCTGCGCTATGGCTTCATCATGTTCATCATGTCCGAGGTCATGTTCTTTGCGGCCTGGTTCTGGTCGTTCTTCAAGCACGCCATGTATCCGATGGGGCCGATGTCGCCGCTGGTCGATGGCGTCTTTCCGCCCGAGGGCATCCAGACCTTCGATCCCTGGCACCTGCCGCTGATCAACACGCTGATCCTGCTCTGCTCGGGCTGCGCCGCGACCTGGGCGCACCACGCCCTTGTGCATGAGAACAACCGCAAGGATCTGGTGAACGGTCTGGCGCTGGCGATCATCCTGGGCCTGTGCTTCACCGTGCTGCAAGCCTATGAATACAGCCACGCCGCCTTTGGCTTTGCGGGCAATATCTACGGCGCCAACTTCTTCATGGCGACCGGTTTCCACGGCTTCCACGTCGTGATCGGCACGATCTTCCTGACCGTTTGCCTGATCCGCGCGCTGAAGGGCCATTTCACCCCCGAACAGCATATCGGGCTGGAAGCCGCCGCCTGGTACTGGCACTTCGTGGACGTGGTCTGGCTGTTCCTGTTCGCTGCCGTCTATGTCTGGGGTCAGGGCTGACCCTGCTTTCGGGGGCGCCTGCCGCCCCCGGCATCTTCCCTCGGAAGCGCGGGCCCTGTAAGACGGGCGCGCGCTTTTTCATTTCAGGGGCACGCATGCACCGCCGGATGATCCTTCCCTTGCTGTTCGGCCTGATCGGCGCCGCGATCCTGATCGGGCTGGGCAGTTGGCAGATGCAGCGCCTGCATTGGAAAGAGGGGCTGATCGCCGGCGCCGAGGCCCGCATCGCGGAGGCGCCGGTGCCGGTGCCCGCGCAGCCCGACCCCGCCACCGACCGCTATCTGTCGGTCACCGCCGCGGGGCGCGTCGCGGGGGCGGAGCTGCATGTGCTGACCTCGATCCAGGGCGAGGGGCCGGGTTTTCTGGTGATCACCGCCTTCGATCTGGCCGACGGGCGGCGCATCCTGCTGGATCGCGGTTTCATCCCCGAAGCGGCCAAGACCGACGCGCGCCCCCCGCGCGCCCTGACGGTTACCGGCAATCTGAACTGGCCCGATGACGTGAATGCCTCGACCCCCGCGCCGGATACGGGGCGCAATATCTGGTTCGGGCGCGATGTGGCGGCGATGGCGGCGGCGCTTGGCACCGATCCGGTGATGCTGGTCGCGCGCGAAGATACCGGCGACGGCATCCGCGCGCAGGGCGTTACCGCCACCTTTCGCAACGATCATCTGGGCTATGCGATCACCTGGTTCTCGCTGGCTCTGGCATGGTTGGGGATGACAGCCGCCTATCTCTGGCGTATCAGGCAACGGACCATATGAGGGCAGACATGCAGTATATCTCCACCCGTGGGCAGGCGCCCGCGCTGTCTTTCGGCGAAGCGATGATGACGGGCCTGGCGCGCGATGGCGGGCTGTATGTGCCGCAGACCATCCCGACCTTCACGCCGGACGAGATCGCCGCCCTGGCCGGCCTGCCCTATGAGGAGATCGCCTTTCGCGTCATGTCCCCCTTCATGGGCGACACCTTTGCCGAGGCAGAGTTCCGCGGTCTGATCGCGCGCGCCTATGCCGGGTTTGGCCATGCCGCGCGGGCGCCGCTGAAGCAGCTTGGCCCCAACCATTTCCTGCTGGAACTGTTCCACGGCCCGACGCTGGCCTTCAAGGATTTCGCCATGCAGCTCATCGGGCAGATGATGCAGGCGGCGCTGGCCCGGACGGGCGAGCGGATCACCATTGTCGGCGCCACCTCGGGCGATACCGGCTCGGCGGCGATCGAGGCGTTCAAGGGCCTTGCCAATGTCGATGTCTTCATCCTGTTCCCGCATGGCCGCGTGTCCGAGGTGCAGCGCCGCCAGATGACCACCCCGGCCGAGGGCAATGTGCATGCCCTGGCGATGGATGGCGATTTCGACGATTGCCAGGCGCGGGTGAAGGACATGTTCAACGATTTCGCCTTCCGCGATGGCGTGCGGCTGGCCGGCGTGAACAGCATCAACTGGGCGCGGGTTCTGGCGCAGGTGGTCTATTACTTCGCGGGCGCGGTCAGCCTGGGCGCGCCGCATCGCAAGGTCAGCTTCACCGTGCCGACCGGCAATTTCGGCGATATCTTCGCGGGCTATATCGCGCGCAAGATGGGGCTGCCGATTGACCGGCTGGTGATCGCCACCAACCAGAACGACATTCTGGACCGCGCGCTGCGCTCGGGTGATTACATGACCGACGGGGTGAAACCCTCGATCAGCCCGTCGATGGATATTCAGGTCTCGTCCAACTTCGAACGCGCGCTGTTCGATGCCTATGGCCGTGACGGCGCTGCCGTGGCCGCGCTGATGGCGGAATTGAAATCGGGCGGTTTCCACATCAGCCAGGGCGCGCTGGAGGCGCTGCGCGCCGAGTT
>Ga0209053_1001696_pt1 | contig 9766 bp, 7 predicted proteins | sample EBPBio152010_DNA_FD_185864 | JGI IMG/M metagenome (GOLD analysis project Ga0209053, IMG submission 185864) | Wastewater treatment Type I Accumulibacter community from EBPR Bioreactor in Madison, WI, USA - Reactor 1_7/15/2010_ DNA (SPAdes)... | ecosystem: Engineered > Bioreactor > EBPR >... | reverse complement strand
TCGCTATTTGCACGATAGTACTGGTGCTGCCATGGGTGGTGTGTTGCCCTCATTGTTTGATCGCAAACGCTACAATGAAGATGGTGTAGGTGGCATGCATGTGTACAGTCCTTGGTGGGGCGACAACAAGAAGCTTGATTTTCCACGTGGTTATCACATTGAATACTGGGGCGGCATGCAGCAACCCGCATACGGTTTTGGCTTTGGCATCGAAGGCATGAACGGAAAATTTGCTGTGAAAGGTGTACAGAAAGAAGCCGGTGGTTATGGCAAAAGTCTGAAAGAAGATTTCCGCTTTTTCTATGGTGCAGGCGTAGGCATGGCTGGCCGTGGGGAAGCCATTCCACGCTACGACAACTACTGTGAGATAGATAACAGCGTGGTAGATAAATATGGTATTCCCGTATTGAAGTTTAATGTGAAATGGAGTGAGCATGAAATAAAGCAAGCCAAGCACATGAAGGAAACCTTTAAGGAAATCATGCACAACATGGGTGCTGTGATTACTTGGGGAGCCGATGACGATGAAAGCAATAATTGGGGTTTGGAAACGCCGGGTAAAATCATTCACGAAGCTGGCACGGCCCGCATGGGTGCAGATGCCAAGAGCTCTGCGCTGAACAAATGGAACCAGGCACACGATTGTAAAAATCTGTTTGTGGTAGATGGTGCCGCCTTTACCTCACAAGCCGATAAAAACATTACGTGGACTATTCTTGCCCTGAGCATGCGGGCCAGCGAATACATTATTGATGAAATGAAAAAGCAAAACCTGTAAGCAATTGGCTAATGTGCTAAAGGAATACAGGAATTGATTTGATGCATTTGCAAACTTGGAAAACAAGTAAACGAACATCAAGAACGCAAACGCTCAACAACAAACGAAAATCAGACATCAGCCATCCAACATCTAACATCAACATCATGGATAGAAGAAAATCACTCAAAGCATTGGCCATTGGTTCGCTGAGCACCGCCGTGCTGATTGATGCCTGCAAGCCTGCTGATAGAAAAGCAGCGGATAATGCCACTGCCGTAGGCACATTTACCTACGACAGAATGAAGGAAGAAAAGGCACACGATGAACAGCTCATGAAGGAAAAGTTTTTTACCGATCATGAGTTGAAAACCATCACGGTGCTGGCCGATATAATTATACCTGCCGATGAAGTAAGCGGCAGTGCATCGCAAGCCGGTGTACCTGCGTTTATTGAGTTTATTGTAAAAGACATGCCGCAGCATCAAACGCCCATGCGGGGTGGATTGCGCTGGCTCGATTTGCATTGCCTCAAGACCTATGAAAAACCATTTGTGGAATGCAGCAGCTCACAACAAATTGAAGTGGTGGATGCCATAGCGTATCCAAACAAAGCCAAACCTGCCATGGCACAAGGGGTAGCATTTTTTAACCTGATGCGTAATCTCACAGCTACAGGTTTTTACACTTCTGAAATAGGTGTAAAAGACATTGGCTATGTGGGCAATCAACCCAACCAATGGAATGGCGTACCCGACGATGTGTTGAAACAATACGGATTGGCATACACAGAAAAGGAACTCAAAGAGTGCATCAGTTTTACCACAACATAACAACGATTGTAAATTACATAACTCCAAACAGCTTTAAATAACCGCATGTCTTCCAAAAAATCATCCAGAAGAAATTTTATCCGCAACACGGCCGTAGCCGGTGCAGGATTTATGATTGTGCCTCGTCATGTGCTAGGCCGTGGCTATGTAGCGCCCAGCGATAAACTCAACATTGCCGGCATTGGCGCTGGTGGCAAAGGGGCCAGCGATTTATCTGAGTTTGCCAAAGGTGGCCGGGCCAACATTGTAGCATTTGCCGATGTAGATGTGAAGCAGGCTGCAGGTTCTGTAAAGCGTTTTCCGCAGGCGAAGTTTTACTTTGACTACCGAGAAATGCTGGAGAAGGAAGGTAAGAACATTGATGCTGTTTCAGTATCAACACCCGATAATACCCATGCTGTAGCCACCATGGCTGCCATTAAAATGGGCAAGCATGTATATGTACAAAAGCCATTGACCCATGATATTTACGAAGCCCGTATGCTTACTGAAGCAGCACGTAAATACAAGGTCGTTACACAGATGGGTAACCAGGGCGGCAGTGGCGATGGCGTTCGTCGTATGCAGGAAATGTACCAGTCTGGTTTGATAGGAGAGGTAACCAAAGTATATGCCTGGACCAACCGTCCTGTGTGGCCACAAGGCATGCCAACACCCAGTGGCAAGCACGATGTACCTGCAGATATGAAATGGGATTTGTGGCTAGGACCTGCTCAGTGGACAGACTACAATCCTGCGTATCATCCTTTCAACTGGCGTGGCTGGTGGGCCTTTGGTACCGGTGCTTTGGGCGATATGGCCTGTCATATTCTGGATCCGGCTTACCGCATTTTGCCCATTCTTTTTCCCAACGAAGTAGAATGCTCCGTGCCCAACCAATTTGTAGATGCATGGAAAGAAGCCGGCTATGTAGATAGCTGTCCGCCGTCTTCCATCATTCACATCAACTACCCCAGAACAGATGGTAAAGGTGAAATCAAAGTAACCTGGATGGATGGTGGTTTACTGCCAGAAAGACCCAAAGAATTATTGCCTGATGAACCCATGGGCAACTGGGATGGCGGTATCATTTTCGAAGGCACCAAAGGAAAGATTCTGGCCGATTGTTATGGCGCCAATCCGCGTTTGTTGCCTACTCAAAAAATGAAAGACATTCAGCTGCCAGCGTCTACCATTGCCCGTGTGCCCGAAGGCCATTATCAACAGTGGGTGAATGCATGTATTGCGGGCTACGGCAATGCACAAACCAGTTCACATTTCGACTTTGCCGGACCATTTACCGAAAGTGTACTCATTGCCAACCTAGCTATCCGTAGTTGGATGATGAAGAACCCTGCTGCCAAAGGTTGGGAAGACAAATACCTCGGCCGCAAGAAATTGCTCTGGGATGCTGCCAATATGCGCATCACCAACTTTGAGCCAGCCAACCAGTTTGTGAAAAGAGAATACCGTGCCGGCTGGAGTTTATAAGTATAACGTTCATTCATTTAAGCTATCGTAGATATGAATAGAAAATTAAGAATGGCCATGATTGGCGGTGGTAAAGATGCCTTTATTGGTGCCGTGCATCGTTTGGCTATGAACATGGATGGTCAGGTGGAGTTAGTTGCGGGTGCTTTGAGTGTGAATCCAGATGTGGCCATCGAATCGGGTAAAATGCTGTACCTGCAGCCTAATAGAATTTATACCGATTACAAAGTGATGCTGGAAACCGAAGCAGCCAAAACCGAAGCCGAAGGCCGCATTGATTTTGTGAGCATTGTTACACCCAATTTCGTGCATTTTGATCCCGCCATAATGGCGTTAGAAAAAGGCTTTCATGTAGTAATTGAAAAGCCCATCACATTTACGCTGGAACAAGCCAAGCAGCTGCAGCAAAAAGTGCAGGAAACCGGCAAGCGTTTGTTGCTCTGTCATACCTACACCGGTTATCCTATGGTGAAGCAGGCTCGACAACTGGTGGCCAGTGGCGCTTTGGGTAAAGTGCGTAAAATTTATGTGGAATATCCGCAGGGTTGGCTGAGTACCTTGCTGGAAAAAACGGGTCAGGCACAAGCCAGCTGGCGTACCGATCCTAAGCGGTCGGGTAAGGCAGGTGCCATGGGCGATATTGGTACCCATGCATTCAATTTGGCAGAGTATGTGAGCGGTTTGCAAACCACACATATTTGTGCAGACCTCAACACTTTGGTAGAAGGCCGCTTGTTGGATGATGATGGTGCCGTGCTGATGAAAATGAACAATGGTGCCAGTGCGGTGCTCATGGCATCGCAGGTGGCTGCCGGCGAAGAAAACGCCGTTAAAATTCGGGTGTATGGTGAGCTCGGGGGGGTGGAATGGAAACAGGAAGATGCCAATACTTTGCTGGTGAAATGGCTGGATAAACCGGCTGAAATTTACCGTACAGGTGCTGGCTACAACGGTAGCTTTGCCAAGCATAACACCCGCATTCCTGCAGGCCATCCGGAAGGCTATCTGGAAGCATTTGCCAACCTCTACCGCAACTTTGCCCTCACCGTGCAAGCGGATGTGGATGGCGTGACACCAGCTGCAGAATGTCTTGATTTCCCCAGTACTACCGAAGGGGTACGTGGCATGGCTTTCATTGAAAATGTGGTGGCTTCCTCGCAAAGTGAACAGAAGTGGACGGTGTTTGAAGTGTGATGATTTTTCGCACAGAACTTATGTTTCGCACAGAGGCACAGAGTTTTTTTGTATAAACACAAACACACAATTAGGTCATGGAAACAAATGATCTTACTGCACTCATCATTGAACAGGCCATAGACATTCATCGAAAAACCGGACCAGGTTTGTTTGAATCTGTTTACGAAGAGATGTTGTGGTATAAACTCAATCAACTTGGCTTATTTATAGAAAGACAAAAAGAAATTCCTGTTTACTTAGATGGCATAAAAATGGGTATTGGATTTAGAGCAGATTTAATTATTGACCAACAAGTGATTGTTGAAATTAAGTCTATCGAAACACTCCTTCCTGTACATGCTAAACAGCTTTTGACCTACCTCAAATTGACAAGTATAAATACAGGATTACTCATCAACTTCAATGAAGAACTTTTAAAACAAGGTATCAAGAGGCTCAAGAACTGATAGCAATTTCTCTGTGCCTCTGTGCGAGAAACTCTATGACAACGATTAAAGGACCGGCCATTTTTCTGGCTCAGTTTATGGGCGATGTGGCGCCGTTTAATGATTTGAAAAGCATTTGCCAATGGGCAAAAAGTTTGGGTTTTGTGGGCGTACAAATTCCGAGTTGGGATAGCCGTTGTATTGATTTGCAACGAGCTGCCGAAAGCAAAACCTACGCCGATGAAATCAAGGGGCTTGTAAACGAATGTGGCCTGGAGATTACAGAACTCAGTACGCATTTGCAAGGCCAATTGGTAGCAGTGCATCCTGCTTATGATGCGATGTTTGATGGCTTTGCACCTGAATCGGTGCGGGGCAACAGCAAAGCCAGAACTGAGTGGGCCATTCAGCAATTGAAATACGCAGCCAAAGCATCGGCCAATTTAGGGTTGAATGCACATGCCACATTCAGCGGTGCATTGTTGTGGCACACGGTATACCCATGGCCACAACGACCTGCAGGTTTGGTAGAAACAGGCTTCAAAGAACTGGCCAATCGTTGGCTGCCTATCCTCAACGAGTTTGATGCACAGGGTGTTGATCTCTGCTACGAAATTCATCCGGGTGAAGATTTGCACGATGGTGTTTCTTATGAAATGTTTTTAGAAGCCACGGGCAATCACCAAAGGGCTTGTTTGCTCTACGATCCGTCGCATTTTGTGTTGCAGTGTCTCGACTATCTCAGCTATATTGATCACTATCATGAACGCATCAAAATGTTTCATGTGAAAGATGCCGAGTTTAACCCTACCGGTAAGCAAGGCGTATATGGTGGTTATCAAAGCTGGATCAACAGGGCGGGCCGTTTCCGCAGTTTGGGCGATGGTCAGGTTGATTTCAAAAGCAAGCTGGCTGCTTACGATTACAAAGGCTGGGCAGTAATGGAATGGGAGTGTGCCATCAAGCATCCGGAAGATGGTGCCAGAGAAGGAGCCATCTTTATTCAAGACCATATTATCCGGGTAACAGATAAAGCCTTTGATGATTTTGCAGGAACCGGTGCCAACGAACAATTAAACCGTTCAATCCTCGGATTGAGTTAATTTTAAACCCTAAAAATTTCACGATGAAAAAAATACTTTTTGTAGCAGGAGTGGCTGCTTTGATGACAGCCTGTGGTGGTAATGAAAACAGCAATACAACAACGACAACCGCTGCAAAACCCGAAGCTTCAGCTCCTGCGGCCAATGATCTTTCTTCAAATCCCGATTACAAAAACGGTTTGGCTTTGGTGGCAAAATCTGATTGCCTTACCTGTCATAAAGTAAGCGAAACATCAACCGGTCCTTCTTACAAAGAAGTAGCTGCAAAATATGCTAATGCTGACGATGCAACCGTAACCATGTTGGCCGAAAAAATCATCAAAGGCGGATCGGGTAACTGGGGCCAAATTCCTATGACGCCGCACCCTACCGTTTCAATCGACGATGCCAAGCAGATGGTGAAATACGTACTGCTGCTCAATAAATAAACTACATGAAAAAAATCACCACCACATTATTCTCTTTGCTGTGCTTGCAGCTGAGTATGTATGCACAACCCAAGGCCGACAAGGGTTTCAAGCTTTTATTTGATGGCACAACCACCAATGGCTGGCACAAATTCAATAAGCCCGGTACCATTGGCAAAGGCTGGCAAGCAAAAGATGGTGTATTAATGCTCGACCCTGCTGCAAAAGATGGCGGCGATATTGTTACTGATAATGCTTACGAAAACTTTCACCTCAAACTGGAATGGAAAGTAGCCGAAGGAAGTAATAGCGGCATTATGTTTTTTGTACAGGAAGGAGAACAGTACAGTCATCCGTGGAAAACGGGGCCTGAAATGCAGGTGCTCGACAACGACCGTCATGCCGATGCCAAAATTCACAAGCACCGTGCCGGTGATTTGTATGATATGATTGCCTCTTCATCTGAACCGGTAAAAGCAGTAGGCGAGTGGAACCTTGCAGAAATTATTTGCAACAAAGGCAAACTTACCTTCAAGCTGAATGCTGTGGTAATTGTTGAAACCACATACAATGATGCATCATGGGCACAAATGATTGCGAACAGTAAGTTTAAAAACATGCCTGGCTTCGGCTCATTTACCCAAGGTAAAATAGGCCTGCAAGACCACGGCGATTTGGTGTGGTTCAGAAATATTCAGATAAGGCAACTGTAAATCATCATCGAAATAATTATAAGAGTCTGGCACCGAAGGGCGTCAGACTCTTTTAATATACCTGAAAAAACTTATTTGTATAGCTGTTGTTTATATTACTATTCCAATTTGTTACAGATAGTTGTTGACAAACCTGTTTTTTTCAACAATCGTAAGCCGTTCAACGAAAGAAGCTGATTATTAAATCGTCTTAATGCTTTATTTTGAAGGTTGATGCAATGGCAAAGTAGTGGCATGCTTTGTTTTGTAGTGTGTAGAGAAAATTATCGTTAACCAAAAAATCAAACTTATGAGAAAGTACCTGGTGCTTCTGTTAGGCTTTGCCATACTTACGGTATCGGCCATAGCACAAAGCAGAACAATTACCGGTAAAGTAACCGGTACAGAAGGTGCACCCATTGCAGGTGCAACTGTTACAGTTAAAGGAACGAAGGGAGGAACATCGACTGATGCAGAAGGAAACTTTAGCTTAAGTGTTCCTGCAACTGCCAAGACTATTGTTATTAGTTCCGTTGGCTTTGCCGATATGGAAGTAAGCCTCGCAGGTAAAGATGCATTTATGGTGACACTGCAAGCACAAACACGTGACCTCGATGAGGTAGTGGTTGTAGCCTATGGTACCACTAAAAAAGAAGCACTCACAGGTTCTGTAGTTACCATCGGTGCCAAGCAAATTGAACGTCGTCCCATCACCAATGCCACTGGTGCTTTGGAAGGCAATGTGCCTGGTTTGATTACTACATCTGCCAATGGTCAGCCCGGTAGCGGTGTAGCCATTCGTGTACGTGGTTTCGGCTCTTTGTCTGCATCGTCTGATCCATTGTACGTGATTGACGGTGTGCCTTACATTGGCGGTACCAGCAACCTCAACCCCGATGATATTGAAAGCATTTCTGTATTGAAAGATGCATCATCCACTTCATTGTACGGTTCACGTGCAGCAAATGGTGTAATCATCATTACCACTAAAAAAGGTAAAAAAGGCGCAGCCAAAATCAGCCTCCGTGCTATGGAAGGCGTTGCTTCCCGTGGTTTGAAAGAGTATGAAATGGTGAATGCATTTCAGTACTATCCTTTGATGTGGGAATCATACCGTAACTCCTTAGTTTATCCGGCTACTGGCACTGGTATTTCTGTCGATTCTGCCAGTCGTGTAGCTTCTGGATTAACCAGTCGTACAAGCATTGCCGGTTTGCTAGCGTACAATCCCTTCAACGTAGCAGCTAACCAAATTGTAGGAACAGATGGTTTGATCAATCCTAACGCATCGCTGATTTATGGCGACGATTTGGATTGGACCAAAGACCTAATGCGTCGTGGTACCCGTCGGGATTATAGCCTCAATATTAGCGGTGGTGCAGATAAAGCCGATTACCTCGTAAGTATGGGCTATTTGCGTGAAGACGGTTATACCTTGAAGACAAACTTTGAACGTTACACTCTTCGTGCCAACGTAAATGTGCAGCCGTTGAAGTGGATTAAAACTGGTTTGAACTTTTCTGGTAACTACACAGAAAGCAACACTGCCCGTGATGATGGAAGCACCAGCTTTGTAAACCCATTCTTCTTTAGCCGCAACATTGGCCCCATCTATCCGGTATTTGCTCACAACATGACCACAGGTGAATACCTGCTGGATGCAACTGGCAACCGTTTTTGGGATTTGGGTAACCTCGGTAGTAGTGGCTTAGGTATTCCTAACCGTCCGAGTGGCGGCTTCGCTGGTCGTCATGCATTGGCAGAAACACAATTGAACGATCAGTTCTTCCGTCGTTCTGCTTTCAGTGCCCGTAACTATGTAGACATCATCATTACTAAGGACCTGAAGTTTACCAACAACTTTGCGGTGGATTTGCAAAACCAAACTGATGCGTCATTCGACAATACTGTAGTGGGTGATGGTGCTCCAGCTGGTCGTAGCCGCCGTCAAAGCGGCACCAACTTGGCTGTTGTAGCCAGCCAGTTGCTCAACTACAATAAGCAGTTTGGTGAGCACAAAGTAGATGTATTGGCCGGTCATGAAAGCTACAATCAGCAAATAACAGATTTGAACGGATTTAAGCAGGGGCAAAGCCTTTCTGGCAATACTGAATTGAACAACTTTACTACTATCAACTCATTGACATCGGCATTTGACCGTTATCGTATCGAAAGTTATTTTTCTCGCTTGTCTTATGACTATGCAGGAAAATATTACCTCACTGGTAGCCTCCGCCGCGATGGTAACTCTCGCTTTGCACGTAATGCCCGCTGGGGTACGTTCTGGTCAGTTGGCGGTGGTTGGAACATCAGCCGCGAAAAATTCATGGCCAACATTACACCGGTAAACAACCTGAAACTCCGTGGATCTTATGGTGTGGTAGGTAATGCAGATGGTATTGGTTACTATGCTTACCAAGGTTTGTATGTTTTTGCCAATAACGCTAACGAGCCCGGTATTGTGCAAAGCCAAACATCTTTCCTCAATCCAAATTTGACATGGGAAGTAAACAAGCAATTTGATCTCGGTCTCGATTTCGGATTGTTTAAAAACCGCATCAGTGGTTCTATCGAATACTACAATCGTGTATCAAGCGACTTGCTGTATGCCGTACCTCAGCCCTTGAGTAGTGGTGCATTGTCTGTAACGCAGAACACAGCCACCATGGTGAACAAGGGTATTGAATTGCAATTGAATGCCGATGTAATTCGTAAGAAAGATTTCAACTGGAGTGTGACATTCAACATCACAACCATCAACAATGAAATCACTAAAATGCCAGTTGGTCAAACCGAAATTATTGACGGTACTAAGAAGTTGATGGCTGGCAAGTCTCGTTATGACTACTGGCTGCGTCAGTACTATGGTGTAGATCCTACTG
>Ga0209053_1001695_pt1 | contig 9771 bp, 8 predicted proteins | sample EBPBio152010_DNA_FD_185864 | JGI IMG/M metagenome (GOLD analysis project Ga0209053, IMG submission 185864) | Wastewater treatment Type I Accumulibacter community from EBPR Bioreactor in Madison, WI, USA - Reactor 1_7/15/2010_ DNA (SPAdes)... | ecosystem: Engineered > Bioreactor > EBPR >... | reverse complement strand
CGTTGCTGTTCGACGTCGTCATCGTGGGCGTGACCCGGCTGCTGACGCCCTGGGCCCGCGCCGGTCGTGGCGCCCGGCCGGGCTCTGGCCCGGGTTCCCACGCGGGATCCGGCGCGGGTTCCGGCGCGGGTTCCGGCGGTGGACCTCGGGCCGGGGGCGCCGCATGATCGGGCAGGTCTGGGCCTGGCTCACTGACCCCGAGCACTGGTCGGGGCCGGACGGGATCCCCAGTCGCCTCGGCGAGCACCTGAGCTACTCCTTCCTGGCGCTGCTGGTCGCGGCCCTGGTCGCGATCCCGCTGGGGCTCTGGATCGGGCACACCGGACGCGCCCGCTGGCTGGTCTCCTCGACCAACGCGGTGCGTGCGATCCCCAGCCTCGGTCTGCTCTTCGCTGCCGCGCTCTATCTCGGGCCCTACCTGCGCGGATCTGCCGCGTTCCTGGTTCCGGGACTCATCGTGCTCATCCTGTTGGCGATGCCGCCGCTGCTCGCCGGCACCTATGCCGGGGTGGAGGCCGTCGACCCCGCGGCCCGCGACGCGGCCAAGGGCATGGGCATGACCGGCCGCCAGGTGCTGCTCGGGGTCGAGATGCCGTGTGCTCTGCCGCTGTTGCTCTCCGGAGTCCGAAGCGCGACCCTGCAGGTCGTCGGCACGGCCGTGATCGCGGCGTACATCTCCCTCGGCGGCCTGGGCGCCTATCTGTCCGAGGGGCTCAACATCGGCGACTACCCGATGGTCGCCGGCGGCGCCCTGCTCGTCGCCACCCTTGCGCTGGTGCTGGACCTGGCCCTGGCCGGACTGACCCGGCTCGTGGTCTCGCCGGGTCTGGGCGGCACCCGACGTACCGTCGCGCGCCAGACCAGCCGCACCCGCCGCGGCGCCGGCACCGCGACGAACTCCGTCCCGCCCCCGAGCCATCCGTCGACCCCGAGAGAATCGAGAGCGTCATGACCAACTCGACCCGTCCGATCCTGTCCGTGTTGGCTGCCGCCGCGCTCACCCTGAGCCTGGCCGCCTGCGGCGGCGGCACCAACAATCCGCTGGCGACCACGACGAGCAGCGGCGCCACCGGCGCGACCGGCACCGGCGGCGGTGCCGTGCTGGTGGGTTCGGCCGACTTCAGCGAGTCGGCGCTGCTCGCGGAGCTGTACGCGGGGGCGCTGAAGGCGAAGGGCGTCAACGCCTCGACGAAGCTGCGGATCGGCTCGCGCGAGGCCTACATGAAGGGGATGCAGGACGGGTCGATCCAGGTGATCCCGGAGTACACGGGCGCGCTGGCCCGGTTCTACAACAAGGACTTCGCCGAGAACGACCCGACGAAGACCTACGACGCCCTGAAGTCCCTGCTGCCTGCCGACCTGACCGTGCTGGCGAAGTCGGCCGCCGAGGACAAGGACTCGATCACCGTCACCAAGGAGACCGCCGACCGGCTGCAGCTGAAGACCATGAGCGACCTGGCGGCCAAGGCCGGCGACCTGGTCTTGGGTGCCCCCGATGAGTTCAAGACCCGGCCGCAGGGGGTGCCGGGGCTGGCCCAGACCTACGGGATCACGTTCAAGCAGGTCCGCACCCCGCTGACCGGCCAGGCCGCGGTCCAGGCGTTGAAGAACGGGCAGGTCCAGGCCGCCAACATCTTCACCACCGACCCGGCGATCACGGCCAACAACTTCGTGGTCCTGGAGGACGACAAGCGACTGTTCGGCACGCAGAACGTCGTGCCGTTGGTGGCGAAGAAGGCCGTCACCGACACCGTGACCGCGGCGCTCGACGGGGTCTCGGCCAAGCTGACGACCGACGAGCTGCGCGCCCTGGTCGGACAGGTCGACATCGACAAGAAGGACCCCGCGGCCGTCGCCAAGGAGTGGTTGACCAAGAACGGCCTCGGCTGACCCGCCGCTCGTGCTGGGGTGGGTGGGATCGTGACGACGTGCGTCCTGCGTCGGCACCCCCTGCGCCACCCGGGGCTGGGATGCTCCCGCGCCACAGCTGCGGCCCTGGGACACTGCCGCCGCGCAGGGCGGCCCGCAGGCGATGCGGGACGTCATCCTCGAACCGTGACACGAACCGATATCGCAATGGCCGGGGCAGGCTTGGGCTCAACGCTCTGACCTGCGGTGATGGTGTTGGTCGCAGCGGCTGTAGGGGCATTGCGATATCGGTTCGGGCGTGGTTCTGCACGGCGATGCCCCCGCGAGTGAGCCCCAGCGCGGCGACCCCGGCACATGTCCGACCCCGGATCCCCGTCACCGCAGGTCGGCAGGATGCCGACACCGCGTTTGTGAGTGAGTACTCACTCACTCCATGATGAGCCGCGTGACCAGGAGAGCGACGCCGGCGCGGCCCTACGGGGCCCGGGCCCATCCGCTGCCCCCGGAGGAGCGGCGCCGCCACATCATCGACGTCGCGTTGGCGCAGGTCCGGCGCAGCGGCGCGATGCCCAGCACCCGCGAGCTGGCGTTCGCCGCAGGGATCGCCGAGGGCACCCTCTTTCGGGCCTTCGGCACGAAGGACGCCTTGCAGACGGCGATGATCAGCGCCGTCGCCTGCCCCTACACCTACCGCGCCGCCGCGGACGCCATTCCTGCCGGTCAGCCCCTGCGCGACACGCTGCTCGCCATCACGACGCTGCTCTGGGAGCGCTTCATCGAGATCTTCGAGACGCTGGGCCCGCTCGGGGTCTTCGGGCCGCCGCCCCATGGCCCGCACCCCGGCTGCCCCGGCGACCCACCCGAGCCGCTGGGCGCGGCCCATTTCCGGGCGCACACCCGGCGGCTCCTCGCCCCCTTCGAGGACGAACTGCGCGTCCCCGTCGACGAACTCGTCGACGCGATGCGCTATCTGTGTTTCGCCGGGAGCAACCGCGGCATCACCGACGGCCGCCTCATGGCGCCGGATCGCATCGTGGCCCTGCTGCTCGACGGTGCCCTATCGAGCCACCCACCAGCGGGTGGGCTGCCGGCCCCACCGCAGTCACCCCAGCCGGCCCCCCATCCATCCCCGCTCTGCTCCGAGGCCTCCCCATGCTGACCACAGTCCTGCGCGACCACCTGCGCCCCTACCGGGGCTATCTGGCTGCCGTCGTCGTGCTGCAGTTGATCGCGACCATCGCGTCGCTGTTCCTGCCGAGTCTGAACGCCGACATCATCGACAACGGGGTGGCCAAGGGCGACACCGGCCACATCTGGAGCGTCTCGCTCATCATGCTCGTGGCGAGCGTGGTCCAGGCCGTGTGCCAGATCGCGGCCGTCTGGAACGGCGCCCACGCGGCGATGGGGATGGGCCGCGACATTCGGGCGCACCTCTTCGAGCGCGTCATGTCGTTCAGCTCCCGCGAGGTCAACCAGTTCGGCGCCCCCTCGCTCATCACGCGCACCACGAACGACGTCCAGCAGCTTCAGCAGCTCGTCGTCATGGGCTGCGTGATCCTGGTCGGCGCGCCGATCATGATGGTCGGCGGCGTCATCATGGCGCTGCGCGAGGACGTCGGACTGTCCTGGCTCGTCGCGGTCGCGGTGCCCGTGTTGGCGATCGCGATCCTGCTGGTCGTGCGCAAGATGGTCCCGCTGTTCCGGCAGATGCAGACCCGCATCGACGCCGTGAACCGGGTGATGCGCGAGCAGATCACCGGCATCCGGGTGGTGCGGGCGTTCGTGCGGGAGGATCACGAGCGGGACCGGTTCGCCGCCGCCAACCAGGCGCTGACCGAGACCGGGCTGGGCGTCGGCCGGTTGATGGTGCTGATGTTCCCGATCGTCATGCTCATCATGAACCTGTCCACGACGGCGGTGATCTGGTTCGGCGGGCACCGCGTCGACAGCGGAAACATGCTGGTGGGCGCCCTCTTCGCGTACATGAGCTATCTCATCCAGATCCTGATGTCGGTGATGATGGCGACGATGGTGGCCACGATGGTGCCGCGCGCCGCGGTCTCCGCGGAACGGATCGGGGAGGTCCTGACCACCGACTCCAGCGTTGTGCCGCCCGCGACGCCCGTGCGGATCGGGGACACGCAGGGTCTTGTCGAGCTGGACCGGGTCGAATTCACCTACCCGGGCGCCGACGCCCCGGTGTTGCACGACGTGTCGTTCACGGCCCGCCCCGGCACCACCACCGCGGTCATCGGCAGCACCGGGGCCGGCAAGACCACGCTGGTCAACCTGCTCCCGCGGCTGTTCGATGCGACCGGCGGCCGGGTGTGTGTCGACGGCGTGGACGTCCGAGACCTGGATCCGGCGGACCTGTGGAGTCGGGTGGCGATCGTGCCGCAACGGCCGTACCTGTTCTCCGGCACCGTCGCCAGCAACCTGCGCTACGGCAATCCGGACGCCACCGACGACGACCTGTGGGCCGCGTTGCGCGTGGCCCAGGCCGAGGATTTCGTGCGGCGGATGGACGGCGCTCTGGAGGCGTCGATCGCCCAGGGCGGCACGAACGTCTCCGGCGGCCAGCGACAACGCCTGTGCATCGCTCGGGCCCTGGTCGCCCAGCCGGAGATCTATCTGTTCGACGACAGTTTCAGCGCGCTCGACCTGACCACCGACGCCCGGCTGCGTGCGGCCCTGCGGCCGCTGACCCGGCGCTGCACGGTCCTGATCGTGGCCCAGCGGGTCTCCACGATCGCCGACGCCGACCAGATCGTCGTCCTCGACGCCGGCCGCGTGGTCGGGATCGGGCGGCACGAGGAGCTGGTGGCGACCTGCCCGACGTACGCCGAGATCGTGGCGTCCCAGCTCAGCGCGGAGGAGGCGGCCTGATGGCACGGGATGAAGGTACGCCGCAGGGCGGCACGGCCAAGAACCCGACCGGTCAGACGCTGGCGGCCACGCGCCGCCCGGCCACGGGTCACGGCCACGGCCCGATGGCCGGCGGCCCGGCGCAGAAATCGTTGAACTTCCGCGCCTCCGGAATGCGCCTGCTCGGTCTGCTCGGACCGATGCGGGCCCAGGTCATCGTCGCGGTGGCGCTGACCGTGGCCAGCGTGGCGCTGTCGGTGGTGGGCCCGCGGGTGCTCGGCCATGCCACGGACCTCATCTTCAGCGGCCTGATCGGGCGGCAGCTGCCCCCGGGAATGAGCAAGGACCAGGTCGTGGCCGGACTGCGGGCGCAGGGGCAGGGGACCTTCGCCGACATGGTCGCCGCGATGGACCTGGTTCCCGGCCAGGGCGTCGACTTCGGCGCCGTCGGTCGGGTGCTGCTGCTCGTGCTCGGGCTGTACGCCGTGTCCGCCGTACTCATGTGGGCCTCGGGATGGCTGGTGAACCTCATCTCGATGACGACGATGCGCCGGCTGCGCCGCGACGTCGAGGAGAAGCTGCACGCCCTGCCGCTGAGCTACTTCGACGCCCAGCCGCGCGGCGAGTTGCTGTCGCGGGTGACCAACGACATCGACAACCTCGGTATGAGTCTGCAGCAGACCTTCGGCCAGCTGCTCAACTCCCTCGTCACGGTCCTCGGCATCCTGGTCATGATGCTGCTGGTCTCGCCCCTGCTCACGGTAATCGCGCTGGTGGCGATCCCGGCGTCGATCATCGCGACCGCCCTGATCGGCAAGCGCAGCCAGCGGCAGTTCATCGCTCAGTGGGCGGAGACCGGGCACCTCAACGGCGCGATCGAGGAGGCCTTCACGGGCCACGAGCTGGTGACGGTCTTCGGTCGGCGCCGCGAGGTCGTCGCGAGCATGCAGGCGACCAATCAGCGCTTGCACGACGCCGCATTCGGTGCGCAGTTCATCTCGGGCCTGATGATGCCCGTGATGTTTCTGGTCGGGAACCTGTCCTTCGTCGGGGTCGCCGTCGTCGGGGGGCTGCGCGTGGCCAGCGGCTCGTTGAGCCTGGGCGAGGTGCAGGCCTTCATCCAGTACAGCCGCCAGTTCACCCAGCCACTCACCCAGGTGGCCTCGATGGCGAACCTGCTGCAGAGCGGCGTCGCGTCGGCGGAGCGGGTCTTCGAGCTGCTCGACGCGCCCGAGCAGATCCCGGAGGCGGCCGCCACCGGACGCACCGGCCCGGCCCGCGGCCGGATCGAGTTCGAGGCCGTCTCGTTCTCCTACCGACCCGACGCGCCGCTGATCCACGACCTGTCGCTGGTCGTCGAGCCCGGCCAGACGGTGGCCATCGTCGGGCCGACCGGGGCGGGCAAGACCACGCTGGTCAACCTGATCATGCGGTTCTACGAGCTGGACGGTGGCCGGATCACCCTGGACGGCGTCGACATCGCCGCGATGCCCCGGCGCGAACTGCGCGACCAGATCGGGATGGTCCTGCAGGACACGTGGCTCTTCCAGGGCACCATCCGCGACAACATCGCCTATGGCAAACCGGGCGCGACCGACGCCGAGATCAGGGCGGCGGCCGAGGCGACGTACGTCGATCGGTTCGTCGCCCACCTCCCGGACGGCTACGACACCGTCCTGGACGACGAGGGATCCAACGTGTCGGCCGGCGAGAAGCAGCTGATCACCATCGCGCGGGCGTTCCTGAGCCAGCCGAGCCTGCTGATCCTCGACGAGGCCACCAGCTCGGTCGACACCCGCACCGAACTGCTGCTGCAGCAGGCGATGGCGGCGCTACGCACCGACCGGACCAGCTTCGTCATCGCCCACCGCCTGTCCACCATTCGAGACGCCGATCTCATCCTCGTGATGGAGGACGGCGCGATCGTCGAGCAGGGCACGCACGCGGGGCTGCTCGCGGCGGACGGCGCCTACGCGCGGCTCTACCGCAGCCAGTTCGCCGGGGCGATCACCGACGAGGCGACCGAACCCGCTCCGATCGGCTGATCGCTAGCCCCTCGGGCTGATCGCTCGCCCGGCGGGCAGCGGTCAGGCCCGCTGCGGCTCGGCCGAGGAGTGGTGGCTGGAGATCAGCCAGTGCCCGCCGTCCCAGACGTAGGTGAAGGTGTAGCGTGCCGCGACGTCATCCCCGGTCAGGGCCAGGTGGAAGGTGTAGTGACCGGTGTCGACGGCGATGCCGTGACCGCGGTAGATCGTCCGGTTCGTCACCGTCCCCCAGGGCTGCTTGGCCAGGAAGGCGGTGAAGTACTCGATCTTGCTGGGCTGGTCGTCGCAGAACGTCGGCGACAGCGTCGGCAGCAGCGTGGCCTGCGGGGCGTACAGCGCCACGACCTCGGCCGGGTCGCCGGTCTGCAGCGCGGCGTTCCAGCGGTCGAACAGGGCGGCGACCTCGGCCTCGGTCGGCACCGGGTAACCCTCGGCGGACAGCGCGAGCGAGGAGACGACCAGGCTTGGCCACACATAGGTCGACGCCTCGGCGGCCGGGGCCGCCAGGGCGGTTTCGGCGGCCTGGACCTGCGTGGGAAGCACCTCGCGGACGGCCTCGACGACGCCGCTGCGGGTTGCCACGAAAGCCGCCTCCGCCTCCTCCTGCGTCTCGCCGAAGTACGCGGCGACCGCGGAGGCGGGCTGCTGACCGAGGTCGCTGTCAGGCTGCTGGGCCAGGTCGGCGTCGGACGCGACCTCGACGATGTCGACGGTGACGACAGCCTCGACGGCCTCGACGGTGTCGAGTGTCTCGACGGTCTCGGCGGGCTCGACGAACATGGTGGGCTGGTCCACTGAGGGGACTCCTTCGCTGCGGGGCGCGGGCGGGGCCGGCGCGGGCGCCCGTACGACGCGCAGGAAGGGGACCGGCATCACCCCATCGACACATCCGTCCACGACTCAAGCGGTCGTCCACGTCCAGCGGGACCGCGTCCGCGTCGATCGGGAACGCGTCAGCGGACCAGCAGCACCGCGTCAGCGGACCAGCGGAACCGCGTCAGCGGACCAGCAGCGCCACAGCGGCCACCGCGCTTGCGGCCAGCGCCAGCGCGTCGAACGTGCGCTGGTCGACCCGACGTACCAGCTTGACGCCCAGCCACGTCCCGGCCAGGACGAACGGCGCCAAGGCGACCGTCAGCGCCAGCGTCGACGCCGGGAACAGCCCCAGCGCGGCGCTGAACGGCGTCTTGCTGAGGTTGACCAGGAGGAAGAACCACGCATTCGTCCCGACGAACGCCATCTTGTCGACGCGGCACGCGAGCAGGTAGAGGGTCATCACCGGCCCCGCGGCGTTGGCGGTCATCGTGGTGAATCCGGCGGCGATGCCGGCCGCGACGCCGGCGAGGCGGTGGGGTTGCTCCGGTACGTCGGGTGGGGTGGGTCCGTCCGGGCGGGGGTCAGTCCGGCGACGGTGGCGCAGCCGCAGCGTCAGCTGGATCGCCACCATGACGGTGAGGATCACGCCGATCGAGAGCCGCAGGGTGTGGTCGTCCACGACGCGCAGGAACACCGCACCGACGGCCACCCCGGGGAGCACGCTGGGCAGCAGTCGGCGCAGCAGCGGCCAACTGGCGGCCTTCCGGTACCGCGCCACCCCCACCACATCGCCGATCAGGAGCAGCAGCAAGACGGCGGCCGTGGACTCCTTCGTCGGCAGGTACACCGCGAACGCCGCCACGGCCAACGCCGCGAACCCGCCGACGCTCGTCTTCGATAGGCCGATCACGACGGCGGCCAGGACCAGGATCAGCCCTGGCAGGGAAAGCGGCTCGACGGGCACGGGCCCATCCTGCCCCGTCGGCTCACCCGCGCCGGCAGCCCCCGCCCGTCCCGAGGCTGTCATCCTCGTGCAGTGGTCCCGACCGGGGTCGACAACCGCTCGGCGCCCCCCTCTTCATACCGTGGTATGAGGAAGCGGGCGCCGAGCGGTCGGGTCGGGTGCTGCGGTACGCCGGGTGCTTCGGGTACGCCGGGGGCGGCGGCGCGATCGACGCCGTTAGCCGCCGAGGATCTTCATGGCCTCGGACGCCGGCATCGTGGTGCGCTCGCCGAGCGCTTCCCGCAGCTTGGCCCACTGGGCGTTGCCCGCAGCGACCGGGGCAGCGGCCGCAGGTGCTGCAGCAGCCGGCGCCGCCGACCGGGCGGGCACCTGCGCGGGCTCAGCCTTCGCCTCGGGGGCTGGTGTCGGCGCGGCCTCGGGCTTCGCTGGTGCCTCGGCCTCGGTCGGGGCCGTCGGCGCAGCGGCCGGCGACTTCGACTTCAGCACCGAGGCGAGCTTGACCGGGGCCTTCTTCGCCGGTGCCGCGGTTGCTTCCGGTGCGGCTGGCTCGGCCTGAGGCGCCGGAGCTGCCGCGGGGGCAGGTGCCGGTGCGGGGGCAGGAGCCGGTGCGGGGGCAGGAGCTGCCGCGGGCGCCGGTGCGGGGGCAGGAGCTGCCGCGGGCGCCGGTGCGGGAGCGGCCGCCGGGGCCTGGGCGGGGAGACTGCCCAGCACGGCCATGGCCTCGGACGCCGGGATCATGGTGCGGTCGCCGACCTTCTCGCGCAGAGCCGCCCATGCAGCAGCCCCGCCTGTAGGCGCCGCGACAGCCGGGGCCGCAGCTGGAGCGGCGGCCGGAGCCGGAGCGGGAGCCTCGGCGGGTGCTGGAGCCGGGGCGGGGGCCTCGGCGGGCGCCGGGGCCGGAGCCTCTGCGGCCGGGGCGGGGGCCTCGGCGGGTGCTGGAGCCGGGGCCGGAGCCTCTGCGGCCGGGGCGGGAGCCTCAGCGGGTGCGGCTGCTGGGGGCTGCACTGGTGCCGCGGCCGGCTCGGCCTTGGCTGCAGCCGGTGCCGGCGTCGAACCCAACACGGCCAACGCCTCGGACGCGGGCATCGACTTGCGGTCGCCGAGCGTTTCGCGCACCAGCGCCCAGGCCGCGGCGCCGGCAGCGCCAGCCGAAGGAGCGGCGGCGGAGACCGGAGCAGCAGTAGGTGCTGGAGCAGGCGGCGCGGTCTCGGG
>Ga0209053_1001683_pt1 | contig 9838 bp, 8 predicted proteins | sample EBPBio152010_DNA_FD_185864 | JGI IMG/M metagenome (GOLD analysis project Ga0209053, IMG submission 185864) | Wastewater treatment Type I Accumulibacter community from EBPR Bioreactor in Madison, WI, USA - Reactor 1_7/15/2010_ DNA (SPAdes)... | ecosystem: Engineered > Bioreactor > EBPR >... | reverse complement strand
AACATTAGAACCATTAGAAGTTAAAAATTGTACGTTTCGAATCAATCGTGACATTCGTTTTTCTAAAGATAAATCGCCTTATAAAACCAATATGGGCGTTTGGTTTACACAAAATAAAAACAGAAAAAACAGTCCTGGATATTACATTCATTTTGAAAAAGGAAATTGCTTTATCGCAGGTGGCGTTTGGTGTCCAGAACCTGGTGAGTTAAAATTAATTCGTAAAGAAATAGAATTTTTTCACGATGATTTAGATGCTATTGTTGCTGATAAAACTTTTAAAAATGAGTTTAAAGAATTGACTCGTGACGAAAATAACACATTAAAAAAAGCACCAAAAGATTTTGGTCCAAATCACCCAGCGATTGAATTTTTAAAATTGAAAAGCTTTACCGCTTCACATAAAATCGATGAAAAACTATTTACTGATAAAGATTTTAGTAAAATCATAGCTCAAAAACTAATCGCACTAAAACCGATGAATGACTTTTTGAGAAGAGCTTTAGAAACAGAAGAATAAAATCAATTAAAAATTAAAAATTACGAATTACGAATTTTTAATTTCCGTATTTAGAATCGTAATTCGTAATTTCAAATTCGTAATTTTTCATGCAAATCCACAATAATTTCTCCTTAAAAAAATACAACACTTTTGGTATCGAAGCCAAAGCCAAACAATTTGTAGCGGTTCATAATTTAGAAGATTTGAAATCTATTCTAAAAAATCATGCTTCAGATAAAAAATTTATTCTTGGTGGAGGAAGTAACATGCTTTTAACTCAAGATATCGATGCTTTGGTAATCCATGTTGATTTAAAAGGAAAAAAAATCATTAAAGAAGACGATGATTTTGTTTGGGTTGAAAGTCAAGCAGGCGAAAATTGGCACGAATTTGTACTTTGGACCATCAATCAAAACTTTGGTGGATTAGAAAATATGTCATTGATTCCTGGTAATGTTGGTACAACTCCAGTTCAAAATATTGGTGCTTACGGAACCGAAATTAAAGACACTTTTGTTTCGTGTGAAGCCATGAATATTCTATCACAAGAAATAAAATCCTTCACAAAAGAAGATTGTAATTTTGGCTATAGAGAAAGTGTTTTCAAACAAGAAGCAAAAGATAAATATGTGATTACTTCAGTGGTTTTCAAACTCACAAAACGCAATCACAAAATCAATACTTCGTATGGAGATATTACAAAAGAATTGGAAAAACAAAATGTTAAGACTCCAACATTAAAAGACGTTTCCAATGCTGTAATTGCTATACGTCAAAGTAAATTACCAGATCCAAAAGAGCTTGGAAATAGCGGAAGTTTCTTTAAAAATCCGATTATTTCAAAAGAATTTTTCGAAAAAGTACAACAAAAATTTCCAGAGGTAAAATTCTTTGAAGTTTCACCAACTGAAGTTAAAGTTCCTGCAGGTTGGCTTATAGAACATTCTGGATTAAAAGGTTACCGAAAAGATGACGCAGGAGTTCATAAAAACCAAGCACTAGTTTTAGTAAATTACGGAAACGCAACTGGACAAAATATTTTAAACTTGTCAAAATACGTTCAAAAAACTGTTTTCGATAAATACGGAATTGAAATTGAGGCGGAAGTGAATGTGATATAATATCAAATTTTAGATTTTAGATATTAAATTTGAAAATCTGCTATTTAAAATCTAAAATTCAAAATTGAATTTCATACTTTTGCAATCGTTTTTAAATAAGACCATAAAGCCATTATGTTACTAATTTTACTTTGTTTATTCATTGCGGTTGTAGTTGTTCAATTCCTATATTATGTAGTATTTTTTGGTAAATTTTCTTTTGCTAAACCCCAAACTTCTACACCAAAAAGAGTTCCTATTTCAGTAATTGTTTGTGCCAAAAACGAAGAAGAAAATGTAAAAAATTTCGTTCCGTTATTGGCTGAACAAAATTATCCAGATTACGAAATTGTTCTTATTGACGATGCGTCAAGCGATGAAACCTTAGAAGTTTTTGAAGCTTTTGAAAAACAATATTCTAATGTTAAATTAGTAAAAGTAGAAAATAACGAAGCGTTTTGGGGAAATAAAAAATTTGCACTAACACTTGGAATCAAAGCTGCAAAAAACGAATACCTACTTTTTACTGACGCCGATTGTTACCCAAAATCTAACGATTGGATTAAAGAAATGTCAGCCCAATTCACCCAACAAAAAACCATTGTTTTAGGTTATGGCGCGTACGAAAAAATCAAAAATTCGTTTCTAAATAAAATCATCCGTTTTGAAACCTTATTGACGGCAACGCAATATTTTTCATGGGCAAAATTAGGAAAACCTTATATGGGCGTTGGTCGAAATATGGCCTACAAACGTGAAGAGTTTTTCAAAGTTCGCGGTTTTATGGACCATATGAAAATTCGTTCTGGAGACGATGATTTGTTTATTAATCAAGCGGCAAATGCAAAGAATACAACCGTTTGTTACACACCAGAAAGTTTTACTTTTTCTAAGCCAAAAACTACTTTTAAAGATTGGTTTACACAAAAAAGAAGACACGTTGCAACAGCACAGCATTATAAAGCATCTGACAGAACGCAATTGGCAATTTTTTATGCAACCCAATTATTATTTCTAATTTTACCAATAATCCTTTTAGCATTTCAATTTCAATGGATTATTGTACTAAGTTTGATTGGTTTCCGTTATCTATTTGCATGGTTATCACTTGGATTTGCAGCCGGAAAACTAAAAGAAAAAGATGTAATGTACTGGTTTCCAATTATCGAAGTTATTTTGATATTCACACAACTTAATGTTTTCATTACCAACACCTTTTCAAAACCCGTTCAGTGGAAATAAATCCGTACATAGAAAAAGCTAAAAAAGGCGATCAAGTTGCCTTCACCTATCTACTCGACCATTATTGGAACGAGGTATATGGATTTATGCTAAAACGTACCGAAAATGAAACCGATGCAGAAGATATTACTATAGAAACATTCTCGAAAGCATTTGACAAATTAACCACTTATAATCCTGAATTTCAATTCAATACTTGGTTAATTGCTATTGCAAAAAACGTTCATATTGATTTACTTCGCAAAAAAAAATCTACTTTATTTGTAGAAATCACCGACGAAGAAGACCAACAAGCTTACAATGTTGCAGATAGTTCTCCAACAGCAGAAGATGAGCTAATTACAGAGCAAAATCTATCGCAACTTTTACAATTCATAAAAGAATTAAAGCCTCATTATCAAGAAGTCATCCAACTTAGATACTTTCAAGAAATGAGTTATCAAGAAATTGCCGAACAACTTGAAGAACCTTTGAGTAACGTCAAAATCAAACTCCTTCGCGCCAAAAAACTCTTGGCAGAAATCATTCAAACAAAACGATAATTATTTCTGGAAACGAATAGCTTGGTTCCTTTTGGATTCCCTATTCCTGCTATCCGCACCGCACGGCGGTTTGCTCCTATCAGGGTTAGACAGAATATGTATTGAACAGAGTTTCAGATTATCAAAAACGCATCTCTAACTTTAATTTTTAAACAATACATTATAATAAATTACATTTTCTTACAAAAATCATACAATATTGGAATAATCTTTGCGTTATTAAAATAAAAACACTTCGCTTATGTAACATCGATACTTAACAATTAAAACTATAAATTATGTCAAACTTAAGTATCTTTGAAAAAAAGTGGTTAGACCTTGTATTTGAAGGCAAAAACCAAGAGTATGGTGCATACAAATTACGTCAAGACAGCACCAAAACAACCATCATTGCATTCTTCTCAGGAATTCTATTCCTTGGTTTTGTATCAGGAATGGGTATGCTTTTAAGTTCTTTTGGAGCAAAACCTGTAATCTTGCCTGAGGAACCACTAAATGATTCTATTATAGTAGTAAAGTACGTAGAACCATTAATTGAAAAACCAAAATCTGCTGAACCAATTATTAATAATAGTGCTCCTGTAGAAAAAGTTCCTATTAACAGAAAAATTGTTGTTGCTGCTACAGTTGATGCAAAAGAACCTGTTCCTATAACTTCTGAATTGCCAAAAATCAATACTCCAATTGGCACTCCTGGAACAGGAACTCCAGGCACGCCTGGTGTAATTGATGGTGGTGGAACAGAACCAAAACCAGTTGTAATTACTCCAACCGGACCAGTTTCTCCAGCAGAGTTAGACAAACAACCTTTTTTTCCAGGTGGAATTAATAAATTCTATGAGTATGTGGGAACAAATTTTGAAAAACAAAATATTGATGAAGAAGAAGGTCAATCAATTAGAGTTTTAGTTTCTTTCGTAATTGAAAAAAATGGATCAATGACTGATATTGAAGTAACAAGAAAAACAACTCCAGAAATTGATAAAGAAGCTATTAGAGTTTTAAAATCATTAAAAACTAAATGGGCTCCTGGAATTAAAAATGGAGAACCAGTAAGAACTCAATTTACGCTACCAATTACTGTAATGCTATAATTATTGATTCCTGACTTGTAATTCAAGTTAATAAATGTGTGAACTGCTTTGCCAAAACAAAGCAGTTTTTTTTTGAAACAAAGTATAAATATTTCTTAATGATCAAAAATCTGAAATAGAATAATCAAAATCTAAAATCTACATTCGTATCTTTGCATTTCAAAAAAAGTGAATATGGAAACGGCTACTGAAAATAACCTTCCAATTGGAAAACCAAAATGGCTAAAAGTTAAGTTACCTATTGGTCAAAAATATACCGAACTTCGTGGATTAGTTGACAAATACAAACTAAATACTATCTGTACCTCAGGAAGTTGCCCAAATATGGGTGAATGTTGGGGTGAAGGAACAGCTACTTTTATGATTCTTGGTAATATTTGTACGCGTTCTTGCGGATTTTGTGGCGTAAAAACTGGACGTCCAGAAAATGTTGATTGGGACGAGCCAGAAAAGGTAGCGCGTTCTATAAAAATAATGAACATCAAACATGCTGTTATCACTAGTGTTGACAGAGATGACTTGAAAGATATGGGTTCAATTATTTGGCTGGAAACTGTTCAAGCCATTCGAAGAATGAATCCAAATACAACTTTAGAAACTTTAATTCCAGATTTTCAAGGAAATACTAGAAATATTGACCGTATCATTGAAGCTAATCCTGAAGTTGTTTCTCACAACATGGAAACGGTTCGTCGTTTAACTCGTGAAGTTAGAATTCAAGCAAAATATGATAAGAGTTTAGAAGTTTTAAGATATCTGAAAGAAAAAGGTATCCGTAGAACTAAATCGGGAATCATGTTAGGCTTAGGCGAAACTGAAGCAGAGGTTATTGAAACTATGCAAGATATTCGCAACCAAAATGTAGATATTATTACTATTGGACAATATTTACAACCTAGTAAAAAGCATTTACCTGTAAAAGAATTCATCACTCCAGAACAATTTGAAAAATACGAAAAATTAGGTAAAGAAATGGGATTCCGTCATGTAGAAAGTGGAGCTTTAGTTCGTTCTTCTTATCATGCTGAAAAACATATTTTATAAATAAATGTCAAGAGATTTAGCCAACCAACAAGCAGCCATCAAAGCAACCTATTTTAGTTTAATAGGCAATGCTTCTTTAGCTGTAATTAAAGGGTTGGCTGGTTTTTTTGGTAATTCTTATGCTTTAATTGCTGATGCAATTGAATCAACAACCGATATTTTTTCTTCTTTTTTAGTGCTATTTGGAATCAAATATTCAAGCAGACCAGCAGACGAAAATCATCCTTATGGACATGGTCGTGCAGAACCTTTGATAACATTTATTGTAGTTGGTTTTCTGATAACCTCAGCAACAATTATTGCTTACGAAAGCATTTTAAATATTGGAACACCACATGAATTGCCGAAATCTTGGACCTTAATTGTGTTAGGATTAATAATTGTTTGGAAAGAAATCTCTTTTCAATTAGTTATGAAAAAAAGCATCGAAACCAATAGTTCTTCACTAAAAGCAGATGCTTGGCATCATAGAAGTGACGCAATAACATCTGTTGCTGCATTTATAGGTATTTCTATTGCTCTATTTCTTGGAAAAGGATACGAATCTGCAGATGATTGGGCAGCGCTTTTTGCTTCAGGTTTTATTTTATATAATAGCTATTTAATTTTCAGACCTGCTTTGGGCGAAATAATGGATGAGCATTTATATGATGATTTAGTTGAAGAAATAAGAATAGTATCGCATAAAGTGAAAGGTGTAATTGACACTGAAAAATGTTTCATAAGAAAAGCTGGAATGAAATATCACGTAGATTTACACGCCATTGTTGATGCTACTATTTCTGTAAAAGAAGGTCATGATATTTCACATCGTTTAAAAGATACTTTGCGTGAAGAAATTCCACAATTAGGTCACGTTTTAATACACATAGAACCCAATGATTAAAACAAAAATTGCCATAAATGGTTTTGGAAGAATTGGAAGAAATCTTTTCAGATTACTTATCAATCACCCAAATATTGAAGTTGTTGCCATAAATGATATCGCTGACAATAGAACTATGGCACATTTAATAAAATATGACAGCATTCATGGTGTTTTACCTTATCAAGTTTCATTTGATGAAAAATCAATAATCGTTGATGGAAAATCTTATACTTTTTATCACGAAAAAGAAATTTCAAATCTAAATTGGAATGGAATCGATATTGTTATTGAATCTACAGGAAAATATAAAACTTTTGACGAAATCAATGCTCACATCATTTCAGGAGCAAAAAAAGTAATTCTTTCTGCACCATCGGAAGTTTCAGAAATAAAAACTGTGGTTCTTGGAGTAAATGAGAATATCCTTGACGGAAGTGAAATTATTATTTCAAATGCAAGTTGCACTACTAATAATGCAGCTCCAATGATGAAAGTCATTAATGATTTATGTGGCATTGAACAAGCTTACATTACTACTGTTCACTCTTATACAACTGACCAAAGCCTTCACGACCAACCACATAAAGATTTGCGTCGTGCTCGTGGTGCAAGCCAATCCATTGTACCAACAACAACTGGTGCTGCAAAAGCTTTAACCAAAATATTTCCAGAAATGGAAGGAAAAATTGGAGGTTGTGGCATTAGAGTTCCTGTTCCTGATGGTTCGTTGACCGACATAACTTTCAATGTAAAACGAGCTGTTTCTATTGAAGAAATTAATGAAGCATTCTTAAAAGTTTCTCAAACAAATTTAAAAGGAATTTTAGATTATACTGAAGATCCTATCGTTTCTGTAGACATTCTTGGTAATCGAAATTCTTGTCTTTTTGATTCTCAATTAACTTCTGTAATTGACAAAATGGTCAAAGTTGTTGGTTGGTACGACAATGAAATAGGTTATTCATCGAGAATAATTGATTTAATACTCCTTATTCAAAAATAATTTCTTTATTTTAGACCTCGCAAAAAAGGAATTTTCCTATTATGAGGCATATTTTTGTTTTATTTTTTTTACTTCCAATAATTTCATTTTCTCAAAAAAAAGCAACTGAGAAAATTGATAGCACTAATTATTATATTGATTTAGTGAAGTTTAATCAAAAAAATGGCAACTATAGGAACTGCCTTAATTATTCTCAAAAAGCGTTAGATTTTGCAAATAAATCCAACAATCAAAAATCAATTGCAGATAGTTATTCCAATTTAGGAGTTATATACTTAGAATTAAAAAAAATTGATGATGCCATAAATGTTTTTGTAAAAAGTATTGCAATTTATGCTACATTACCTTTCTCCTCTCAACAAGCACTAACTCATTATAGCATTGGTGTCTGTTATCTTGAGAAGAATAATTTGGCAATGGCAGAGAAGAATTTCAATACAGCTGGAGTAATTTATGAGAAGATAAAAATTCCAGATGCAATTGAAATGCTAAATCTCCAAAAAGGAATTGTTTACAAAGAAAAAGGCAAGATTGACTTAGCAATGCCTTTATTCGAAAATATCATCATTAAAAAAGACACTACAGATACCTACAAAACTAAAGCAGAAGCGTTATATCAATTAGGAACTATAGAATTTGGGAAAAAGAGGTATAACTTAGCTATTAATTATTTCAATAGAGCACTTGAAATAAATAAGAATAATTTAGAACAAAAAGCCAATATTGTTTTAGCACTAAGTGAGTGTTTTGAGAAATCCATGGATGTTGAAAAATCTCACTATTTATTGAAACAATATTTAAAGCTTAAAGATAGCTTGAAGTATTTAAATGATAAAAAAATAGGAAATGAAGATTTTGTTTCTTTCAAAGATTCTGAAAAATTAAAACTAATTGAACAAATTGATAAAGACAATAAGAATCAAGAAAAAGCAAATACTTTTGCTAAGTTAATAAGTATATTAGCTATTGCTTTAATCTCTATTTTGTCACTTTTAAGTTTGTCACTATACAAAAACAATGTCTTAAGAACCCAATCTAATGCTTTACTAAAAGAGAAAAATAAAGAACTTGAAATAGCAAAAGAAAATGCTGAAAAAGCAACTAAAGCACGTTCAGAATTTCTTTCTACCGTAAGTCACGAACTAAGAACTCCATTAAATGCTATTAATGGAATTACTCATTTATTATTAGAAGAAAACCCAAAAGATAGCCAATTGAATTATCTTAATTCATTGAAATTTTCAGGAAACTATTTGATAGCTTTTATAAATGATATTTTAGAGATTAACAGAATTGAATCAGAAAAAATACCAATTGAAAAAATTAATTGCGATTTAAAACTTCAATTATCCAATATTCAAAAATCATTCAAAGAGATTGCTCAAGAAAACAATAACACATTTATATTAGAAATTGAAGATAATATTCCTGATAATTTAATTTGTGATCCAACTAAACTATCCCAAATTTTCATTAACTTAATTAGTAATTCATTAAAATTTACAAAAAATGGTTATGTAAAATTAATAGCAAAGCTTGAAAAAGTTGAAGACAAAAAAATACAAATTCAGTTTAAAGTTTCTGATAATGGAATTGGAATACCTGAAGATAAGCAAAATGAAATTTTTGAAAGTTTTTCTCAAGGTTCAATAGAAATTAATAGAAAATATGGTGGTACAGGACTTGGACTAGCCATTGTAAAACGACTAATCGAATTATTGGGAGGAACAATTCAAATCAATAGTAAAGTTGGATTGGGAACCACTTTTTCATTTTCGTTACCCTTCGAAGTTGGTAAAAATGAGATCATAGAAATAAAAGAGCAAGCCATAGATAATGCAGCAATTGAGAACAAGAAAATTCTATTGGTAGAAGACAATAAAATCAATCAAATGATTACCAAGAAGATGATTGAAAACAAAGGTATGTTCTGCAAAATATTAGACAATGGTGAGGATAGTGTAACTTATTTGAAACAAAAAAATGATTATGATTTAGTTTTAATGGACGTTCACTTACCGGGAATAAATGGTACAATAGCAACGCAACAAATTAGAGAATTCAATACTGAAATTCCAATTATTGCACTTACAGCAATTTCACTAAATGAAAACAGAGAAATGCTCCTTTCTTATGGAATGAATGATGTAATCACCAAACCATTTGATCCAGAGCAATTTTACAAAATAATAGCAGATAATTTATTATAAAAAAGACGCTTATAAAAGCGTCTTTTTATTTAATATTGTTTGATTAATTCTCTTATTAGCAACCTAACACTTGGTTCGGCTTTTTGAGCAGCTTTTAGAACTTCTTCGTGATTTACTTCTTCAATATTTTCTTCGTCTCCCATATCTGTAATAACCGAAAGTCCAAAAGTTTCTAACTCCATGTGGCGTGCAACAATAACTTCTGGTACAGTAGACATTCCAACGCAATCAGC
>Ga0209053_1001681_pt1 | contig 9858 bp, 6 predicted proteins | sample EBPBio152010_DNA_FD_185864 | JGI IMG/M metagenome (GOLD analysis project Ga0209053, IMG submission 185864) | Wastewater treatment Type I Accumulibacter community from EBPR Bioreactor in Madison, WI, USA - Reactor 1_7/15/2010_ DNA (SPAdes)... | ecosystem: Engineered > Bioreactor > EBPR >... | reverse complement strand
GGGGAGCGGCCAGCGGGGAGCGGCCAGCGGGGAGCGGCCAGCGGGGAGCGGCCAGCGGGGAGCGGCCAGCGGGGAGCGGCCAGCGGGGCGAGTAGCTTCCATCGCCCGGTCGCATCTCCCCTGCTCCCCGCTCCCTGCTCCCCGCTGGCCCCATGCGTCCTGTCCACGTCGCCAAATTCGGCGGCACGTCCGTCGGAAGTCCGGAGCGCATCCGGCGCGTCGTCGAGCTCTCCATGGCCGTGCCCGAGACCTACCGGCGCGTGGTCGTCGTCTCCGCGTTCGGCGGCGTGACCGACCGCCTGCTGGCGGCCGTGGACGCCGCCGTCGGCCGCACCGGCGAGCACACCGCGATCCTCGACGCGATCCGCGCCCGCCACGCCGAGGCCGTCGAAGCGCTCGTCGCGCCCGGCGAGCGGACCGCCGTCCAGCGTACGCTGGACGCCCTCTTCGGCGAGGTGGCGGACCTGCTGCACGGCATCGCGCTGCTGCGCGAGTGCACGCCGCGCTTCCGCGACGCCATCGTGTCGGCCGGCGAGCGGGCGAGCGTGCCGGTCGTCGCCGCCGCCTTCCGCGCGCTCGGCCACCCGGCGGTGGGGCTGGACGCCACCGCGTTCGTGCGCACCGACGACGGCTTCGGCGAGGCGACCGTGGACGCCGCCGAGACGCGCCGGCTCGTCCGCAGCGCCGTGCTCGACGGCGTGCCCGAGGACGCCGTCGCCGTCGTCACCGGCTTCGTCGCCTCGACGGCCGACGGCGTGACGACCACGCTTGGCCGCTCCGGCTCCGACTACACGGCCACCATCCTCGCCGGCGCGCTCGACGCCGCGGAGTGCGTCATCTGGACCGACGTCGACGGCGTCCTCTCGGCCGACCCGCGCATCGTGCCCGAGGCGTTCTCGCTGCCCTCGCTGAGCTACGAGGAGGCGTCCGAGCTCGCGCACTTCGGCGCCAAGGTGCTGCACCCGCGCACGATGTGGCCGCTCGTCGGCGCCGGCATCCCGCTCGTCACCAAGAACACGCTCAACCCCGACCATCCGGGGACGCGGATCGGTCCGGCCGCGCCCGACGGCGCGTCGGCCATCCGCGGCGTGACGGCCGTGCGCGGCGTGACGCTGGTGCGCGTGGAGGGGGCGGCCGTGCTGGAGGTGCCGGACCTCGCCGCACGCACCTTCGCGCCGCTGGCCGCCGCCGGCCTGCCCGTCTACCTGGTCGCCCAGGCTTCAAGCGAGGGCAGCCTCGGGCTGGCCGTGCGCGACGCCGACGCCGAGCGCGCCGTCGGGCTCCTCCGCCACGCCCTCGCGCGCGAGATCGAGCGGGGCGACGTGCGCGGCATCTCGGCCGAGTCCGGCGCCGCCGTCGTGGCGGCCGTCGGCTCGTTCGTGCACGACGCGCCGGGACTGGCCGGGCGCATGTTCCAGACGCTCGGACGCGCCCACGTCAACGTGCGCGCGCTCGCGCAGGGCGGCGGCGACCACACGGTCTCGGCCGTCGTGGCCGACGCCGACGCGCCGGCGGCCCTTCGCGCGCTGCACGAAGCGTTCGCCCTCAAGCGGTTGCGCGCCCACCTCGTCGTCGTCGGCGCCGGGACGCTCGCGCGGCGCTTCCTCGACCTGCTCGCCGAGCGCTCGGACGCCCTCGACGCCGCCGGCCTGCGCCTCTCGCTCGTCGGACTCGCCGACAGCCGACGCCTCGCGTGGGACCCGGCCGGGATGAACCCCGCCGAGGCGCTCGTCCGGCTCGGCGACGCACCGCCGGCCGACCTCGACGCCCTCTCGGAGGCCATCGCGACGGCCCGGCTGGAGCGCCTCATCGTGGTGGACGCCACGCCGAGCGCCGCCGTCGCCGCGAGGCACGCCCGCTGGCTCGGCGCCGGCGTCGCCGTCGTGACGCCCAACAAGGCCGCGACGGCGGTCCCAGCCGATGTCTGGCGCCGCGCGCTGGCCGCGTCGCGCGCCGGCGAGGCGCCGTACCTCTACGAGAGCGCCGTCGGCGCCGGGCTCGGCGTCGTCGCGCGCCTGCGCGACCTCGTCCGCACCGGCGACACCGTCCACGCCGTCGAGGCGGTGCTGTCGGGCACCGTGGCTTTCGTGATGGACCGTCTGCGCGCCGGCGAGACGTTCTCGTCGGCCGTCCGCGCCGCGCGGGCCGCCGGCCTGACCGAGCCCGACGTGCGCGACGACCTCTCGGGGCGCGACCTCGCGCGCAAGCTGGCGCTGCTCGCCCGCGAGATGGGCCTCGACGCCGACCCGGCCGATGCGGCCGTCGAGAGCCTCGTCCCCCCCGCCCTCGCCGACGCGCCGCCGGCGGCGGTCCTCGACCGCCTCGCCGAGGCCGACGACGCGTGGGCTGCCCGCGTCGCCGCCGCCCGCGCCGAGGGCGCCGAGCTGCAGCTCGTCGGCCGCCTCACGGCCGACGGCGCGATCACCGCCGCCGTCGAGACCGTGCCGGCGGGGTCGCCGCTCGCCGGCCTGCGCGGCTCGGAGGTCGCCGTCGTCTTCCACACCGCGCGCGCCGGCGACACGCCGCTCGTGCTGCGCGGCCCCGGCGCCCACCTCGACGTCACCGCCGCCGTCCTCCTCGCCGACGCCGTCCGCGCGGCCGAGGCGATGCGATGAGGGCCAGCGGGGAGCGGGGAGCGGCCAGCGAGGCACTCCTCCTCTCCGGGTGTGCCTTTCCCCGCTCCCTGCTCGCTGCTCCCTGCTCCCCATGAACCTCGCTCTCGTCGGGACCGGCCGGATGGGCGCTGCCGTGGAGGCCGTCGCCGGTGAGCGCGGCCACGCGGTCGTCGCCCGCTTCGACGCCGAGCGCCCGCTGCTCGACGCGCCCTCGCGCGATGCCCTCGCCGGCGCCGACGCCGTGATCGACTTCTCGGTGCCGGCCGTCGCGCTCGACCAGATCCGCCGCTACGTGGACTGGCAAGTGCCGGCCGTCGTCGGCACCACCGGCTGGACCGACCGGCTCGACGACGTGCGGCGATGCGTGGCCGACGACGGCGGCGCGATCCTCTGGGCGCCCAACTTCTCACTCGGCGTCGCGCTCGTCGTGCGCGCGCTGCGCGGGATGCTGCCGCTCCTGGAGCGGCTGCCCGAGTACGACGCGGCGGTCCACGAAGCGCACCACGCACGAAAGCTGGACAGCCCGTCGGGCACCGCGCTGCGGCTGGCCGAGGAGCTGCTCGCCGGCCTCTCGCGCAAGACGCACCTCCAGCCCGAGACGCAGCACGGCGCCATCGCGCCCGACGCGCTCCACGTGACGAGCCAGCGCGTGGGGCACGTCTTCGGCGAGCACACGGTGACGCTGGACAGCGCCGTGGACCAGATCGAGGTTGTGCACCGCGCCAAGGACCGCCGCGCGTTCGCCGCCGGCGCCGTCACCGCCGCCGAGTGGCTCGTCGGCCGCACGGGGCTGTTTACGCTGGACGATCTGCTGGACGACGGCGCGTGACGCGACCCGCCGTCGGCGTCCCGTCAGTCGTCGTCCCGGTTCACCGTCTCCGGCGAGAACGCCGGCGTGCAGACGGCCCAGTACTCGCACGTCTCGGTGGCCGACGGGTTGAGGTAGCGGATCCGCTCGCCGGCCGCGCAGAGGATCGTCTGGCCGGCCGTCACGTCGGTGAACGCTGCGAGCGGCGAGCCGTCGGCGTCGGCGTGCTCGACGCGCATCGTGCCGGCGACGACGATCGTGACCTCGTCGAAGTCCGGCTGCTGCGCGGGCTCCTCCCAGCCGCCGGGCGCGACCATGTGGGCGACCGAGAGCGTGGCGGTCCCGGTGTGGACACGCCCGACGAACTCCTCGATGGTCTTGCCGCCGGGGCCGGGGAATCGCGTGGGGTCGGTGACGAGGCGGGGCATGGGCGCGGCTACGGGTGGGAGGCCGCTACGAACCGTTCGGCGTGCGCACGGATCCGTCCGGCGTGTTACGTCCGGCCGTCGTTGCGCACTCACCCTACGTTGCCTTCCCGCCCTGTCCGGTCATGGTCCTCGCGCTCCAACTCGCCGTCCCGCTGACGCTCCTCGCGCTGCTGCTGGTGGCGGTGCGTGCTTCGTCGGCCGCCGACCGGTTGCCGTAGCTCAATCGCGCGGCGCGAGCGTCGTCACGCGGTAGCCCTGCTCGTCGTCGGCCACCTCATCGACGTAGTCGATCCAGATCGACGTCGGGTAGCCGAGCGTCGGGTGATACGTGACGTCGACGCGGCGCGCGTCCCGGCGGTAGGCGTCGGCGAGAACGTCGAACAGACCGTCGACGGTGCGCACCCGGTCGGTCGGGACCGTCTCGCCGTCGCGCGTGGCGGCTGTCACCGCGCCATCGCGCACCGTCGCGTCGAACGGGCCGGTCGTCTCGGGTCCGCAGAAGCAGAGCCGCTCCTGCGTCATCGTGTAGGCCGACGGGCCGCTGGCATTCCACACCGCACGCGCGTCGGCAAGGGCGCGCTCGCCCCGGCTGGCGCCGAACATCGAGCAGCCGGAGGACAGGACAAGGAGAGCGAGGGCAGCGAGGCGGGTCATCCGAGGGCGGCGAGGGTGGCTTCGAGCGTGGCGATCTCGGCGGCCGCGTCGGCCGCTTTCTGGCGCTCCTTGGCGACGACCGCTTCGGGCGCACGACCCACGAACGACTCGTTGGACAGTTTCGCCTCCACCGACGCCCGGAACGCCGCCTTGGCGTCGATCTCGCGGCGCAGGCGCGCGCGCTCGGCGTCGAGGTCGATCATGCCGGCGAGCGGGACGTAGACCGCGTGGCGTCCGATGACGACCGCCGCGCTCGCCGGCGGCTGCGGCAGGTCGGCCCCGACCGTGAGGGTGTCCACGCCCGCGAGGCGCTCGACGTAGGCGCGGACGCCGTCGAGCGCCGCCGCGGCTTCCGTCGAGCCGAGCGAGACCGTCGCGGCGATCCGCTGCGACGGCGGCACGCTGTACTGGGCGCGCACCTGCCGGACCGCGCCGACGACGCTCTGGACGAGCGCGAACGCCCCGGCGGCATCGGCGTCGCGCGGCAGGCTCGCGGCGTCGGGCCACGCGGCGCGGATCAGCGCATCGGCCGCGTCGCGCGGACGCAGCTTCCACCACAGCTCTTCGGTCACGAACGGCAGGAACGGGTGGAGCAGGCGCAGGACATTCTCGTAGAGCTCGACCGAGAAGGCGAGCGTCTCGGCGTCCATCGTCTGGCCGTGGGCGGGCTTGGCGAGTTCGAGGTACCAGTCGCAGACGTCGCCCCACGCGAAGTCGTACGCGAGCTGGGCGGCCTCCGAGATGCGGTAGCGCGCGAGCGCGGCGTCCACGGCCTCGACGGTCTCCGCCAGGCGCGTCTGGATCCACCGCTCGTGGACCGCGAGGTCGGCGTCGGCGCGCGTCCGGCGCACGTCCGTCGTCGGACGGCCGGTGTCATCGGTCTCCAAGAAGCGACCGAAGACGTTGAAGGCGTTCCAGAGCTTGTTCGCGAAGTTGCGCCCGCCCTCGAACTTGGCGGGGTCCAGCTTGATGTCCTGCCCCTGCGCGCAGAGGACGGCCATCGTGAAGCGCACGGCGTCGGCGCCGTACTGCTCGACCATGTCCAGCGGGTCGATGCCGTTGTCGAGGCTCTTCGACATCTTGCGCCCGAGCCTGTCGCGCACGATGCCGGTGACGAACACGTCGCGGAAGGGCGCCTCGCCGGTGAAGTGGAGCCCGGCCATGATCATGCGTGCGATCCAGAAGAACAGGATGTCGTAGCCCGAGACGAGGACGCTGCCGGGGTAGAACGCGCGCAGGTCGCGCCCGCCGTTGGCCGCGTCATCGGAGGCGTCGGGCCAGCCGAGGGTGGCGAACGGCCAGAGCCACGACGAGAACCACGTGTCGAGCACGTCCTCGTCCTGCACGTAGCCCTCGCCGGGCGACTCCACGCTCACGACGAAGGCGCTCTCGTCGCGCGCGCCGTCGGCGCCGACGGGGTACCAGACCGGGATGCGGTGGCCCCACCAGAGCTGGCGCGAGATCGGCCAGTCGCGCACGTCCTCCAACCAGCGGAAGTACTCGTGCTTCCAGCGGTCGGGGTGGAACGTGACGGTGCCGTCGCGCACGACCTCCAGCGCGCGCTCGGCGAGCGGCATCATCCGCACGTACCACTGCGGCGAGAGCAGCGGCTCGATGACGGCCTTCGAGCGGGACGAGACGGGCGTCTGGACCGGGTACGGCTCGGTCGCGACGAGCGCGCCGGCGACGTCCAGGTCGGCCACGATCCGCTTCTTGGCGTCGGCGCGGTCGAGCCCGGCATAGGCGCCGGCGGCATCGGTCATGCGCCCGTCGAAGCCGATGACGGTGATCGTGTCGAGGTCGTGGCGGCGGCCGATCTCGAAGTCCACCTCGGAGTGCCCCGGCGTGACCTTGAGCGCGCCCTGCCCGAAATCCGGCTTGACGGCCTCGTCGGCGATGACGGGCACGAGGCGGTCGGTGGTGGGCACGCGCACGCGCCGGCCGACGACGCCGGCGAAGCGCTCGTCGTCGGGGTGGACCGCGACGGCGGTGTCGGCCGGGATCGTCTCCGGGCGCGTCGTCGCGATGGCGACGTACTCGCCGGTGTCCTGTCCTTCGTCGTCCACGACCGGGTAGCGGACGGTCCAGAGGAAGCCGTCGCGCTCGACGGTGTCCACCTCCTCGTTCGAGAGGACGGTCTGGTTGTCGGGGTCCCAGTTGACGAGGTAGTCGCCGCGGTAGACGAGGCCCTGCTCGTAGAGCGTCACGAAGACCTGCTGGACGGCGCGCGAGAGGCCGTCGTCCATCGTGAAGCGCTGGCGCGACCAGTCGGCCGAGTCGCCGAGGCGGCGCTTCTGGACGAGGATCGCGTCGCCGTACTCGTGGCGCCACGCCCACACGCGGTCGAGGAACGCCTCGCGGCCCATCGCCTTGCGGTCGAGCCCCTCCTTGCGCAGCTCGCGCTCGACGACGTTCTGCGTCGCGATGCCGGCGTGGTCGAGGCCGGGGATCCAGAGCACCTCGTCGCCGGCCATGCGGCGGTAGCGGATGAGGAGGTCCTGCACGGCGTCCTGCAACGCGTGGCCCATGTGCAGCCGGCCGGTGACGTTCGGCGGCGGCATCGGGATCACGAACGGCCGCTTGCGGCCGTCGATGACGGCGTCGGCGTCGGCGCGGAAGAAGCCGCCGTCCTCCCAGAAGGCATACCACTTCTGCTCGACGGCCTCGGGGCTGTACGGGCGGCCGGAGGGCTCGGCAGGCGGCGGGGCGAGGGGCTCGGTGGACATCGGCGCGCGTCGTCGGGGTGAGCGCGGAAGCTACCGGGCGCGCGCGTGAGGGCGGACGGAGGCGCGGTGAAGCGTGGCGCCTCGCGGGTGCTTCCCGAGTACCAAAATGGAGGCCCCTCTTGGAGCCACACGCTTCTCGTTCGACCTTGCCACGTTCTTCTGTGTTCTTCTGCTCCCGCTATGCGCCGACTCCTCTCCCTCCTTACGGTCCTGGCGCCATCGGCGCTCGCTCAGCCGTCCCCGTTCATCGGGATCAGCCTCGGCTCGCACCCGCCGGAGGTGAACGGCTCGGTGCTGTCGCTGGCAGCCCATCCCAGCGGAGGATTCGTGATCGGCGGCCTCTTTTCGGTCGTGGACGGCCAGACCGCGCCCCACGTGGCATGGTGGGACGGCGGCGCGTGGCAGACTCTCGGTGCGGGCGTCGACGGGCGCGTCAACGCCGTGGCCGTGTCTGGCGATGGTACCGTCTACGCCGGGGGCCAGTTCACGTCGGCGAGTGGTGTCACCGCGCTCAACGTGGCCGCCTGGAACTCCGTCGCGCGCCGCTGGGAGCCGCTCGGAAGCGGCGTGACCGGAGTCGTGGGGGATCTGCTGATCGGTCCAGACGGGCGACTCTACGTGGCGGGAGACATCTCGTTGGCCGGCGGCGTCGCCGCGCAGGGACTCGCAGCGTGGGACCCCGCCACGCGAACGTGGAGCGCCGTCGGGGGCGGTGTCCCGCGCCTATCCGGCCACCGGGTGTCGGCAATGGTCGTGCAAGGCGGCGGCGTGTACGTCGCGGGACGGCTGGTCGGCGGAGCGCTCGGCCCGGCGCCGGGCGTCGCGCGTTGGGACGTGGCGACCGGCGTCTGGAGCGCCGTCGGACCTGACCTCGGCGACGGGCCGTGGGACGACGTCCAGGTGCTCGCGGCGGCGCACGACGGGACCGTCTACGCCGCCGGTTCCTTCACACGGGCAAGCGGCCCCACCCGCTTCGCCCGCTGGACACCCGGAGCGCCGACTTGGGTCGCCGTCGATGCGTCCGTCCGGTTCCCGGACCCGAGCGACATCCTGACGTTGCTAGAGCCTCTTCCGGACGGCCGGCTGCTCGTCGGTGGGGCGTTCATGCTGGACGGCGACGTGGGAACACGCGGGCTGGCCGTCTGGAATCCGACGCTGGAGCGGTGGGAGCCCGCGGGCGATGTCGCGCCTGCGTCTGTATACGCCGCGCTCCCACTCGGCGGAGCCGTCGTCTTGGGCGGGCGTTTCCGTCGGATTGGCAGCGTCGCGTCGCATCACCTCGCGGCGTGGGCCGGCGACGAGTGGCGCTCGTTCGGTGCCCAGACCGACGGCGAGGTCCACGCCCTCGCTATATCCGCCGCCGGCGACTTGGTCGCTGGGGGCCACTTCTCGTACATCGGCGACACCGACGCCGCGCACGTCGCGCGCTGGACGGCCGAAGGCTGGGTGCCGCTCGGCCGCGGCACCGACGCGCCGGTGCTCAGTCTGGCGACGGATGCGCATGGGCGGCTGGTCGCGGGAGGGCAATTCGGGCGCGCCGGTGACGTGGACGCCCGGCACGTCGCGCGGTGGGAGCCCACCACCGGCGTCTGGTCGGCACTGGGCGAGGGCCAGCCTGCGCAGGTCGAAACGCTCGTCGGCGCCGCCGACGGGTCGGTCCTCGCGATCAGCGCCGGGGCCCTCAGCCGGTGGACGGACGCCCTCGGCGCGTGGGAGCCGGTCCCACTCCCGCCGCGACTCGTCGCGACCGACGCCACCACCGCACCGGGGGCACCCCTCTTCGTCGCGGCCCGCGACACGGCGACCTACAACGCCCTCGTGCTCCGCCAGGACACGCCGACGGGGGCATGGACCGAGGTCGGCGAGCGGTTCGCGGGCAGTCTGATCACAGCCCTCACGCTCTCGCCCGGCGGCGACCTGTACGCCGGAGGTGCGTTCGACGCCGCCGGCGCGCTGGCAACCCCGGTCGCCCGGTGGGACGGTGCGGCGTGGGTGGCGGTCGGCACCACCCTCAACGGGCAGGTGTCGGACCTCCTGCATACGTCGCGAGGCGATCTCGTCGCGACCGGGTTCCTCGGGGCCTCAGGCATGCCGACGGTCGGCCACCTCGCCCGGTGGGACGGCGCACGCTGGCTCCCTCCCGGCGGCTGGCTCGACGGCCACGGACTGGCCCTGGCCGAGTTGGGCGACGGCCGCTGGGCTGTCGCCGGGGCCTTCGACCGCGCCGGCCCGGTCCGCTCCCCGAGCATCGTGCTCTTAGACCCCTCGCGGCTCGTGAGCGACGACCCGCCGGCGAGGCAGGATCGGCCGACGGTGCGCGTCGCCCCCAACCCGGCCTCGACGATGGCAACGATCCACGTGCACGGCGTCGAGGGCCGATTCGCGATCGACGTGCTCGACGTGGTCGGGCGGCGCGTCGCAGCCGAACGCACCAGGGAGGGCTCCGGCCCAGTCGACGTGCCCACGGCGCACCTGGCGCCGGGGGTCTACGCCGCGCGCGTGACCTGGAGCAGCGGCGTCCGGTCCACACGCTTCGTGGTGGTGCGGTGACGCACGCGGGCGGCGTACCGCCGTGAGGCTGGCGTCGGGAGTTGCGAAACGAGGGCGTACACTGCCGGACGACTCGC
>Ga0209053_1001677_pt1 | contig 9888 bp, 8 predicted proteins | sample EBPBio152010_DNA_FD_185864 | JGI IMG/M metagenome (GOLD analysis project Ga0209053, IMG submission 185864) | Wastewater treatment Type I Accumulibacter community from EBPR Bioreactor in Madison, WI, USA - Reactor 1_7/15/2010_ DNA (SPAdes)... | ecosystem: Engineered > Bioreactor > EBPR >... | reverse complement strand
CAGCTGCTCTACACGTACACGCCGCCGGGCGGCGTCGAGACGCGCTACGTGTCGAACTCGAACCGGTTCACGGTGGTGACCGCCGGACCGCCGCCGCCGCCGCCGCCGCCGCCGCCGCCGCGCCACTTCCCCGCGCCGCTCGCAACCGATGACGCTCGCATCACGTGGCTTGCCGTCACCGGCTTCATCGAAGGCTCCGAAGTGGGTGTGTTCGCTGCGATGGGCGACGGATCACCGGTGCTTGTTGCTTCGGGAGTGGTCGAGGACGGCGAAGCGTTCTTCATGGTCCCGTCCGACATCGTCGACGGTGCTGACGAGCTGGCCTTCGGCCCCACGGCCTCCCTCTCACTCCGCGCGTTCGTCGGTGGCATCGAACGCGTCTTCGAGCCGCAGCGGGTCTCTCTGGGCTCGGACGGCTCGCACATGGATGCCGTGCGCTACGCGCCCGGTGACATCGTCGTGGTGACGGTTGACAAGGGCACTGGCGCCCCTGCCGACCCGCTCGTACTCCGCGTAGCGCCCAACCCGACGGCCGGAGAGGCCAGGGTTCGGCTGTCGTTGCCTGACGTTGCCCACGCGCGCGTGGTGCTTCACGACGTCCTCGGCCGGACCGTAGCGACCCTCCACGAGGGGCCGATGCCCGCCGGCGAGCAGGAACTTCGGGTCCCGGCCAGGCTGACGGCGGGCGTCTACATCGTCCGCCTCGACGCTGGACCGCTCTCTCAGTCGGTGCGGCTGACGGTGACGCGATAGCACCACCTTCACCGATTCCTGTCGACCACCGGGGCCCGGGTGCCTTGTCGGGTGCCCGGGCCCCGGTGTATCATCAGCCTGCCTCGCCGGTAAGCCGGCAGGCTGCCGGGGCTATAGCTCAGTTGGTAGAGCGCTGCAATCGCACTGCAGAGGTCAGGAGTTCGAATCTCCTTAGCTCCACCCCGATCGCCGTGCGCTCGAATAGCGCGCGGCGATCATCATTTCGTCGTTCTCCGTCGAGGCCGATGCGCAGGTGCGTCGACCGGCGCCTCCCCGGGCTCATTTCCCGCCCGGCGCTATGCCTCGGCGCCGCGCTCCTCGTAGAGCGCGCCGATGGAGACGTGGATCGCCTCTCCCGCCGTGACCCGCGCGGCGGCGTCGCCGGCGAGACCGCCCGCCGTGAACAGCACCGGCGTCACGCGCGAGACGCCGCCCGCCTCGTTCGTTACGAGACGACCACGGCGCACGAGCCGGTCGAGGTCGCGTCCGTCCGCCGCCCCCCACTTGCACTCCCCGACGAGCAGGCCGCCCTGGCCGTCGAGCGCGACCACGTCCACTTCCTCGGACGCGTCGGCGCTCCACCAGCTTCCCACCTGCACCGGACGGAACGGGAGCGACGGGTGCATACCCCGCGCGACGAACTGCCGGCACGCGTCCTCGAACACGTGCGCCACGTGTTCCTCGTCCAGCCTCGGCGCCACCAGCCGCTCCCAGAGTTCGACGGACTCGGCCAGCGCCGCGAGCCCTCTCCCCTTCACGTCGGCCACGAACCGGTACCAGAACGTGAGGTACGGGTCGGCGAGACGGTAGAGCGTTCGCTTCGAGCTTGGCCGCGGGTACTCCGTCACCGGCGCCACGCGCTCGACGACCTCCATGTCGAGGAGCCATTCGAGCGGGCGCTGGAGTGCGCTCGTCTGCTTCCCGACGCGGCTCGCGATCCGGCTCCAGCGCTGCTCCCCGCTCGCGATGGCCTCGACGACGGAGTAGTGAACGGCGGCGTCCGTGAGGAAGGCGTCGAAGACGTGGGCGGCCTCGTCGTGCAGACGACCCGCAGCGTCGAGCAGGTGTCGCGCGGCGTTGCCGGCCAGCGTACCGGCCGGATCGACGAGGGCGAGGTGGCCGGGGAGCCCGCCGAAGACCGCGTAGAGCCGAAGCTTGTCGTGAGGCGACCAGTCGGGGACGAAACGCGCCGCGTCGAGGTAGTCGAACGGACGGATGTCGAGACGACCCGTGCGACGACCGTAGAGGGGCTGGTCGGACGCCACGAGGCGCTTCATCGCCGTCACGTGGCTTCCGCTGAGCACGAGCGAGACGCGCGTGTCCACCAGCCGGTGGTCCCACCACGCCTGGACAATGGACGGGAGGGCAGGCGCGGCGTCGGCGAGGTAGGGAAACTCGTCGAGGACGAAGACGAACGGCTCCCCGGCCGCCCGCTCCGCGACGTACGCGAAGACGTCGTCCCAGCCGGGAAGGGCCACGCGGCGGAGCACGGCGTCGTCGAACCGCTCGCCGAGGACCCGCGAGACGTCGAGGAGCTGCTCGCGCTCCGTCTTTCGCGTCGCCTGGTAGTAGACGCCGCCGGCGGCGCGGGCGAACCGCGTGAGGAGATAGCTCTTGCCCGCGCGTCGCCGGCCGAGGACGAGCAGGAGATCGGGACCGGGAGCGCGGACGGCCTCAGCGAGCCGTGCCCACTCGCGGTCGCGGTCGAGGAGGTCGGATGGCTTGTCGAAGAGGTCGGAGGGCAGCATGGTTCCAAGATAGTCCCATTCGTGTTACTAACACCAGCGGTACCGTCTCGTTCGTTCAACTGCGCGGCGGCCAGCCCCCGAGTAGGCCGAGCGGGGTCAGGCCACGTGACGTAGGAATCGTACGAGGCGCTCCGCGTCGGCCAGCACCATGTGAGGGGTTCGATCCGCACGAACCTGAGTCCACATCACGTCGGACAGGGTGATCACGACGGTGGCACGATTGGACGCTGCCGTCTATTCTGGACCTCACCCGGGAAGGGCCTCCTTCTCGCGAATCAGCACCGAGGATCGTGCTGCTGCGATACGAGGCCCCTCCAGTGAAGCGTTGGTGGAGCGGCGCGTCCGATGCAAGGTCGGAACGTGGCTTGAACGGTGTTCGGCGCGTGCGCTATGTTGCGCCCCGCCTCTCCCTCCGACCCTCTACCCCATGACCCTCTCCCCTTCCCGCTTCCTCGTCGCACTGGTCGCGCTCCTCGTCGCCGGCCCCGCGCTGGCCCAGTCGCCCGTCGGCACGTGGCGGACCGTGGACGACGCCACCGGCGAGCCCAAGTCGCTCGTCCGCATCTTCGAGGAGGGCGGCGTGCTCGTCGGCGAGATCCAGCAGCTTCTGCCCGCCGGGCGCCGTTGCGAGGGCTGCGCCGGCCGCTTCAACAACGCCGACCTGCGCGGCGTCCGCATCCTGACCGGCTTCCGCCAGAGCGGCAACGAGTGGACGGGCGGGCGCATCACGGACCCCAAGACGGGCCGCGTCTACCGCGCGAAGATGCGCATTGAGCGCGACGGACGCCTCCGCGTGTGGGGCTTCGTAGGCGCCGACACGCCGCTGACGCGCCGCAACCAGTACTGGGAGCGCGTCCGCTAGCCGCGCCTGGCCAGCCGTTTCGGCTTCGTTACGAACGCGCAGGCGCCCCCCGACGGCTGGATCGTCGGGGGGCGCTGCCGTATGTTGAGGTCGCCTCCGGCACACCGCCGGACGAGCGAGCCGCCGCCGCGCCTTCCCAGCGCCGTCCCCCGCCCCGACTCTCCCCGGGGCCGCCCCCGCCGCCGGGGCGCGGCCATGACGACGCTCGGCGGGCACGTGCTGGTCCTGAACCAGGACTACCAGGCCCTCTCGGTCTGCTCCGTCGAGCGCGCGATGGTGCTCGTGTGGCTGCACAAGGCCGAGATGGTGGAGGTGCGCGACGACCGCGCGGTGCGCTCGGTGCGCGCCCGCTTCCCGTGGCCGAGCGTGGTGCGCCTCAAGGGCTACGTCCGTGTCCCGTACCGGCGCGTGCTGCTCACACGGCGCAACGTGCTGCGGCGCGACGGCCACCGCTGCCAGTACTGCGGCGCGGCGGACCGCCTGACGCTGGACCACGTCATGCCGCGGAGCCGCGGCGGACCCGACACGTGGGAGAACCTCGTCGCCGCCTGCGTGCCGTGTAACAACCGCAAGGGCAACAAGACCCCCGACGAAGCCGGGATGACGCTCGCCCGCCCGCCCTTCCGGCCGAGCCACGTCATGTACATGCGCGACCTCCTCGGGCACGGGCAGGACGACTGGAAGCCCTACCTCTTCGCCGCGTAGCGTCCGACGGCGGACGCGGCCGGTGACGCGCGGCCGTCACCGGCGCGGCCGTACCGTCCGGCGACCCTGCCCCTCCCGATTCCATGGCTTCCGACGGATTCACGCCCGACGAGCGCGCCGCGATGAAGGCGCGCGCCCGCGAACTCAAAGCCGAAGCACGCGCGAACAAGACACGCGACGACGGCGAGCGCGACCTGCGCGCCGCGCTCGATGAGATGCCCGACGCCGACCGCGCCCTCGGCGAACGCGTCCACGCCCTCGTCGGCGCGCACGCGCCGGACCTCGTGCCGCGAACCTGGTACAGCATGCCCGCCTACGCGCGCGACGGGAAGGTCGTCTGCTTCTTCCAGAGCGCGGCCAAGTTCAAGGCGCGCTACGCGACGTTCGGCCTCACCGACGAGGCGCGGCTCGACGACGGCGCGATGTGGCCGACGGCGTTCGCGCTCACGGCGTGGACCGACGCCGTCGAGGCCGCGATCCGCGCGCTCGTGGAGCGCGCCTGACGCCGACGCCTACAGCAGCCCGAGTCGGTCGTCGGGGATCGGCAGCACGTACTGCGGCGCGAGCGTCTCCTCGTGGACGCCCAGCTGGCCCGTGCCCCGGAAGTCCACGTGGACGTAGCCGTCGGTCTCGTCCAGCACCTCTCCGACGCCGTAGAAGGCCGGCGTCGGGCCGTAGTAGACCAGCGCCCCGCGCTCGACGCGGCTCCGCCGCGCCCGCCGATGGTACGGCGGCACGACCGGTAGCAACTCCAGCCGGTAGGCCGGGCGACGGGGCGGCAGGGACACGGGACGGTGCATCGGGGGCGTCTGGAACGCGCCACCCCGAAGGGACAGCGCAGCTAAGCTACGGGTCCGTGCGCCGGAATCGGTCCGGCGACGCCGTTTGGCCCTGCGCCGGGCGGGGTGGCTTTCGCCCGTCGGGCGCGTCCCGTAGCTTGCCGCATCCTCCCCCCCCGCCCGGAATGACCCGACTCTCCGCTCTCGTCCTTCTGGCCGTCGCGCTCTCGGCGTGCGGCACGTCCCGCGAGGCCGCCCCGCCGATGACGGCCCCGGTCGCCACGTCGGCGCCCGACACGATGACGCCGCCGATGATCGTGGACCCGGTGCGCCTGCCGACCACCGACGACGCATCGCCCTACGACACCGTCCGCGCCGGCCGCTTCGACAACGGCCGCATGTTCACGCTGGACGACGCCCCGCGCGACTACCTCCGCGAGACGTACGGCTTCAGCCCCGACCAGGCGTGGTTCGACCGCGCGCGCCTCGGCGCGCTCCGCTTCGCGACCTACTGCTCGGCCAGCTTCGTCTCCCCGACCGGCCTCATCCTCACCAACCACCACTGCGCCCGCGAGAGCGTGACGAGCGTCGGCCTCGCCGCCGGGCGCGACTTCAACGAGGACGGCTTCTTCGCCGCCAACCGCGCCGGCGAGGCCCGCGTGCCCGACCTCTTCGTCGAGCAGCTCGTGGACATCGTGGACGTGACGAGCCGCGTGGACGCCGCCGCCACCGGCGCCGACGCCGCCGCCCGCACGGCCGCCCGCCAGGCCGCCATCGAGGCCATCCAGACCGAAATGACCGGCCAGCGCGGCGACGGCCACCGCGTGCAGGTCGTCACGTTCTACTCCGGCGGCCAGTACAAGGCGTACGTCTACCGACGCTACGACGACATCCGCCTCGTCTTCGCGCCCGAGACTGCGCTCGGCTACTTCGGCGGCGACCCGGACAACTTCACGTACCCGCGCTACAGCCTCGACTTCGCGCTCTTCCGGGCCTACGGTCCCGACGGCCAGCCGCTCGCGACGCCCAACCACTTCGCGTTCGAGCCGCAGGGCACCGACCCCGGCGACCTCGTCTTCGTGCTCGGCAACCCCGGCTCGACGACGCGCCTCCAGACCGTCGCCCAGCTCGAGTACCGCCGCGACGTGACCGAGCCGGCCCTGCTGGCCTACCTCGCCAGCCGCGAGGCCGTCTTCGGCGAGTTCGTCCAGGCCAACCCCGACGACCCGCGCACGCCCGAGCTGACCGACACGTGGTTCTCGCTCGGCAACGGCCGCAAGGCCTACGGCGGGCGCGTCGCCGGCCTGCGCGACCCCTACATCATCGCCCGCCGCCGCGCGGCCGAGCGCGACTTCCTCGCGGCGCTCGCCGCCAACCCGGCCGCGCAGGCGCAGTACGGGACGGTCGTGGACCGCATCGCGGCCAACCGCGAGGCCATGCGCGCCCACGCCAACCGCGAGCGCGCCTTCATGGGCCTCAACCCCGGCTCGCCGTACAACGGCACCGCCCTCTCGCGCGGCTTCCTCGTGGCCCTCGGCCGCGCCAGCGCCGAGAGCTTCGCCGGCGTCGAGGACCAGCCCGAGAGCATCCAGGTGGGCCTCATCGCGGCCCGCTACCAGGACCTGCTGGACCACCTCGGGGCCACCGACCCGACCGTCCAGGCGCTCCTCGGCTCGCGCTCGCCGCGCGCCGCCGCCGAGGCGGTCGTCGCCGGCACGCGCCTCGCGACGGAGTCGTCGGCCACGGCCGCCGCGGCCGGCGACCTCTCGTCGGACCCCGCCGTGCAGGCCGCGACGACCCTCCTCGGGGCGCTCCGCGCGTACGGCAGCGTCGCGCAGGCGGCCAACGCCGAGCTCGGTGAGCTCGGCACGCAGCTCGCACGGGCCCGCTTCGACCTCTACGGCACGTCCATCCCGCCGGACGCCACGTTCACGCTCCGCCTCACCGACGGCGTCGTGCGCGGCTACGACTACAACGGCACGACCGCGCCGCCGTACACGACGTTCTACGGCATGTACGACCGCTACGAGAGCCACTGCGTGGCCACCGGCCGCGCCGACGACGAGGCCTGCCCGTGGACGCTCCCGCAGCGCTGGCGCGACGCGCGCAGCCGCCTCAACCTCGCCACGCCGTACAACTTCGTCTCGACGACGGACATCATCGGCGGCAACTCGGGCTCGCCGGTCGTGGACCGCGACCTGCGCGTCGTCGGCATCGCCTTCGACGGCAACATCGACGGCCTGCCGGGCAACTACATCTTCGACGACCGCGTCAACCGCACCGTCTCGCTCGACTCGCGCGCGATGATCGAGGTGCTGCGCTCGGTCTACAACATGCAGTGGCTGCTGCCCGAGATGGGCGTGCGCTGAGTGAGGGGTAAGGGGCGAGGGGCGAAGGGAAATTTCTTCCCCTCGCTCCTCGCCCCTTCACTCCTTACGCGAGCGTAGCGAGCTACCGAGCGGCGCGGATCGCCTCGACGGCGGCGGGGTCTTCGAGCGCCGTCAGATTGCCGAGATCGCCGCCGGTGTGCGCGGCGCGGATCACGCGGTGCATGACCTTGGCGTTGCGCGTGCGCGGCAGCGCGTCCACGAAGTAGACGGCCTTCGGCGTGAGGGCCTTGCCGAGCGCGCCGGCGACGCGGGCCGACAGCTCGGCACGGAGGTCCTCGCTCTCTTCGGCGCCCGACGCGAGGCGCGCGAAGAGCACCAGCGCCTCGCCCTTGACGTCGTCCGGCACGCCGACGGCGGCGGCCTCGGCGACGCGCTCGTCGGCCACGATCGCGTTCTCGGCCTCGGCCGGGCCGAGGCGCTTGCCGGCGACCTTGATCGTGTCGTCGCTCCGGCCGAGGATGAACCACTGGCCGTCGGCGTCGACGGCGGCGAAGTCGCCGTGGGTCCAGACACCCGCGTGGCGGGTCCAGTAGGCGTCGCGGTAGCGCGCCTCGCTCTCTAGAGGGTCGTCGGCCGGCGCCGTGTGGAAGCCGCGCGTCATGCCGATCCACGGCTGGCGGAGGATCAGCTCGCCGACGGCCTCGCGCACCGGCTGGCCGTCGTCGGCCACGACGTCGGCGTCCATCCCGACGACCGGCCCGGGGAAGCCGCACGGCTTGACGGGCTCGACGAACGTGCCGCAGACGATCCCGCCCGAGATCTCGGTCCCGCCCGAGTAGTTGAGAATCGGCCGCGACGAGCCGAGGACGGTCTCGAAGGTCCAGCGCCACGACTCGGGGTCCCACGGGCTGCCGGTCGAGCCGATGGCGCGGAGCGCCGAGAGGTCGTGCGCGCGCAGCGGCGCCGCGCCGTGCGGCATCAGGCTCCGCACGAGGCTCGGCGAGAGGCCGAAGAGCGTCACGCCGTGGCGCGCGCAGACGCCCCAGACGCGTCCGGGGTCGGTGCCGCCGCCGACGGCGGCGTCCGGCGCGCCGTCGTAGAGGACCATCGTCGCGCCGCAGAGGAGCGTCCCGAACACGAGCCACGGGCCCATCATCCAGCCCATGTCGGACATCCACCAGACGGCGTCGCCGGGGCGGACGTCCATCGGCAGGCGCAGGTCCTGCGCGGCCTTGACCGGGAAGCCGCCGTGCGTGTGGACCGCGCCCTTCGGGCGGCCGGTGGTGCCGGACGTGTAGATGAGCATCACCGGCGCCTCGGCGCTCGTGCTCTCGGTGCGCGCGCTCGCCGGGTCGGTGGCGACGGCGCGGCGGCCGACGGCCACGAGGTCGGACCACGGGATGTCGCGGCCGGGCGTCATCGGCGGGGCGCCGCCGAGCGCGTCCGGCCCCATGCGGTTGTGGACGAAGACGCGCGTGACGCCGGGCACCTGCGCGAGGGCCGCGTCGGCGACGGGCTTGAGCGGGACGGCGCGGCCCCGCCGCGGCAGGCCGTCCGACACCACGAGCGCGACCGCGCCGCCGTCGGCGAGGCGCTGCGCGACGGCGTCGGCGCCGTAGCCCGAGAAGAGCGGCAGCACCACGCCGCCGATCTTGCAGACGGCGAGGAAGGCGACGACCAGCTCGGGCGTCATCGGCATGAGCAGGCCGACGGCGTGGCCCGCGCCGAGTCCGTACGCGCGCAGCCCGGCGGCGCAGACGCCGACGGCGTCCGACAGCTCGGCGTAGGTCATCGTGACCGTCTCGCCGTCCTCGCTCTCGTAGCGGATCGCGTCGCGCGCGGCCGTCGGCGTGCCGGCGTAGCGGTCGAGCAGGTTGTGGACGATGTTCATGCGCCCGCCGACGAGCCACTGCGGGCGCTCGATGCCGGCGGAGGCGTCCAGCACCTGCGCGTAGGGCGTCTCGAACTGGAGGCCGAGGTCGGCGATGGCGGCGTCCCAGAAGCGCCCGACGTCGGCGAGCGCCCACGCCTGGAGGTCGGCGTAGCTGGCGAGGCCCTGGGCGCGCCAGAAGCGCGCGAGGTTGGTGTCGGCGACGGCGGCGGGGTCCGGCCGCCAGGCGACGGACTGGTCGAACGGGAACGACATGCGGGACGGCGTGGGCGGGTGACCCCGGCGGGGCGCGCCAAACTACGGGCGCGCCCGCGTCCGGCCGGGCGGCGCCCCCCTTGCGGTGCTGCCTCTCGACTCCTAAACTCGTCTTTACGATTTCTGCACCTCCCCACGATGGCTGTCGTCCTTCCCGACCTTGCCCGACTTCTCGATGAACAGATCCGCGTGCCGATGCTCGGCGGGGCGACCGAGAGCGCCGACAGCATCGAGGCGCGCTTCCGCGACCTGGCGTGGGCGGCCGACGCCACGCTGCCGACGATCCGGGGCACGGTCCTCACGGCGGGGCTGGAGCCGGCTGTCGCCGCGCACAACGTCGCGCAGCGGCGTCAGCAGGCGATCGACAACTACGTGGCGCTGCTGTGGGCATTCGATCTGCTGGCGAACGCGGGGGGGGGCGGCTGGTCATCCCCGACCTCCGCTGGCCGGACGGCACACGCCGGCCGTTCTACTGGTTGGGGCTCGTGCGCATCCCCGACGGCGTGGAACTGGTCGTGGACGGGCTCCTGATGGTGCCGGCGGGCGGCTTCGACACGGTCAGCCC
>Ga0209053_1001666_pt1 | contig 9925 bp, 8 predicted proteins | sample EBPBio152010_DNA_FD_185864 | JGI IMG/M metagenome (GOLD analysis project Ga0209053, IMG submission 185864) | Wastewater treatment Type I Accumulibacter community from EBPR Bioreactor in Madison, WI, USA - Reactor 1_7/15/2010_ DNA (SPAdes)... | ecosystem: Engineered > Bioreactor > EBPR >... | reverse complement strand
GTCTTCACGCTGGATGCAGAAATGGGCCTGCATGCCACCGCGCTGAGCGGCGCACCGCTGTGGGGCAGCGACCTGACGCCGGCGGGCGACCGGCCCTCCGACGTGTCGGGCGGCGGTCTGGCCTATGGCGCCGGGCGGGTCTTCATCGCGACGGGCTATGGCGAGCTGATCGCCGTCGATCCGGCCTCGGGCGCGGTGCAATGGCGCCAGCAGCTGGGAGCCGCGGTGGCCGGCGCCCCGGCGGTTGATGGCAATACCGTCTATGTCGTGGGGCGTGACAGCGCCGGCTGGGCGGTGAATGCCGCCGATGGCAAGGTGCTGTGGCAGATCAATGGCGCGACCGGCAAGCCCGGCATGGTCGGTTCCGCCGCGCCGGCGGTGACCGAGCGGCTGGTGGTCCTGCCCATGCCCTCGGGCGAGCTGCGCGCGGTGCTGAAGACCGGCGGGATCGAGGTCTGGGAGGCCGATATCGCCGGCGCCCGTCTGGGCCGCGCCTATGGCTTCATCGCCGATGTGACGGGCGACCCGGTGGTCGCGGGCGACACGATCTATGCCGGCAATGCGGCGGGGCGGACCTATGCGGTCTCCGGCACGGGCGAAACCCTGTGGACGGCGGCCGAAGGCGCGCTTGGCCCGGTGCTGCCGGTGGGCGGTTCGGTTTTTCTGGTGAACGATCAGGCCGAGCTGGTGCGGCTGGATGCCGCGACCGGCGCGGTGATCTGGCGCGCCGAGATGCCCTATTTCGACGCCGAAAAGCCCAAGAAGCACAAGGCGATCACCGCCCATTACGGCCCGGTTCTGGCGGGCGGGCGGCTGGTCGTCGCCTCGGGCGACGGGGCGCTGCGGTTCTTTTCGCCGCAAAATGGCGCGCTGCTTGGCCAGGCCGAGATCCCCGGCGGGGCGGCGGCACAACCCGCGCTGGCGGGGGGGCTTTTGCTGGTCGTGGGGCAGAACGGGCAACTTCACGCTTTCCGCTGAGCCGTTTTCGGTGTATCGGCCAGCGCTTGACCTGATGTGACGGCCCCCGGAGGGCATGGATGACCTTTACTCTCGCCATTGTCGGCCGACCCAATGTCGGCAAATCGACGCTGTTCAACCGCCTTGTCGGCAAGAAACTGGCGCTGGTCGATGACCAGCCCGGCGTCACGCGCGACCTGCGCGAGGGCGATGCGCGGCTCTTTGACCTGCGATTCACCGTGATCGACACGGCGGGGCTGGAGGAGGTCACCGATGACAGCCTGCAAGGCCGGATGCGGCGCCTGACCGAACGCGCGGTGGAAATGGCCGATATCTGCCTGTTCCTGATCGACGGGCGGGTGGGGGTCACGCCCTCGGACGAGGTGTTCGCCGACATCCTGCGCCGCAAGAATGCCCATGTCGTGCTGGGGGTGAACAAGGCCGAGGGCAAGGCCGGCGATGCCGGCGCCATCGAGGCCTGGAGCCTGGGCCTGGGCGAACCCGTGCGCATTTCGGCCGAACATGGCGAGGGGATGGAAGACCTCTATCACATCCTCAGACCCATCGGCGAACAGTTCGAGGAACGCGCCGCCGCCGATGCGCCGGTCGTCGATGTGGACGTGTCGGAGGAGGAGGCCGAGCTTGAGGCCGACGAAGATGCCCACAAGCCGACCGAACGCCGCCCGCTGCAAATCGCGGTCATCGGCCGGCCGAATGCCGGGAAATCGACGCTGATCAACAAGATCATCGGCGAAGACCGCCTGCTGACCGGCCCCGAGGCCGGGATCACCCGCGACGCGATCTCGGTCCGGTCCAGCTGGTTCGGCACGCCCACGCGGATCTTCGACACGGCGGGGATGCGCAAGAAGGCGCGGATCAACGACAAGCTGGAAAAGCTGTCGGTCGCCGACGGGCTGCGCGCCGTGCGCTTTGCCGAGGTGGTCGTGGTGCTGCTGGATGTGGAAATCCCGTTTGAACAACAGGATCTGCGCATCGCGGATTTCGCCGAGACCGAGGGCCGCGCCGTGGTGGTGGCGGTCAACAAATGGGATCTCGAGGGCGACAAGCAGGAAAAGCTGGCCGAACTGAAAGAGATGTTCGAACGGCTGCTGCCGCAGCTGCGCGGGGCGCCGCTGGTCACGGTTTCGGCCAAGACGGGCCGGGGCCTCGACCGGCTGCATGCCGCGATCCTCAAGGCGCATGACGTGTGGAACCGCCGCATCACCACGGCGCGGCTGAACAGCTGGCTGGGCGCGATGACCGAGGCGCATCCGCCGCCGGCGCCGGGCGGCAAGCGCATCAAGCTGCGCTACATGACCCAGGTGAAGACCCGCCCGCCGGGCTTTGTGGTGATGTGCAGCCATCCCGACCTGATGCCGGAAAGCTATCGCCGCTATCTGGTGAACGGATTGCGCGACCATTTCGACATGCCGGGCACGCCGATCCGGGTGACGTTCCGGGGGCAGGGCGACAAGAACCCGTTCAAGAACGCCAACAAGTTCCGCACGCCGTCGCGTCTGCGCAAGCATATCGAAGGGCGCAAGGACTGATCCCGCGCCCGATCTTTCGACGAAAGATCGGGGCACCGCTCCGGCGGCGCACTCAGGCTTCGCGGCGGAAGGCGGTCGGCGATTTGCCGACCTGATGCTGGAAGGCGCGGGTGAAATAGGCGGGCGAGGTGAAGCCGAGGCTCTCGGCGATGATGCCCACCGGCAGGTCGGTTTCCTTCAGCAGCCGCCGCGCCTCGAAGATCAGCCGGTCATGCAGCAGGGCCGAGGCCGGGCGCCCGCAGGCCTGTTTGCAGCAGCGCGTCAAGTGGGTGGGGGTCACGCCCAGCTGTTCGGCGAATTCCGCCACGCCCTGACCGGAGCGGAACTCGCGTTCCAGCAGCGTCGTATAGCGCGCAACCAGACGGCGGGCGGCATCGGGCCGCGCCTCGGGGCCGGCCTTGGCGATCTGACGTTCCAGCCAGACCCCCAGCAGCCCCAGATGCGCCTGTGCCGCGCGGTCATGCGCCGGGCTGTCCGAGGCCAGCTCGCGCCCGATCGCATCCAGCGTCACGTTCAGTTCCTGCGCGGCAAAGGTTTCGCGGATGCGCAGATGTTGCGGCGTCGCGGGCAGGGCGACCGTGCAATCGCGGCCAAAGAAGACGGCGGTGCCAAAGACCTGCGGCCCGACCTCGAATCCGTGCATCACGCCGGGCGGGATGAAGATCGCGTTATGGGCGGTATAGCCGCGGGTGACGCCGGCCACGGTGACGCGGCCCTGACCCTTGGTGAACCACAGCAGGCAGGGCTCCGAATAGGCGCGCATCGCCTCGACCCGCCAGCGGCCGCCAGCCGCGAGCCGCGGAATGGCAACGATGCGCAATTGGGACTGGGGGCTGTGGTCTTCCATCGGTGTCTTCCGGTCGTGGTCTTTCGGGGTCGGAACAGCATACTCGTCAGACCTGTCCAGATAAGACGCTTGAACCAGCCAACCCAAGCGAAAAAATGGCAGAAAATGGAAAATCAGCGGGTTCTGTCCGACTTGTCCACAAGCTTCTTTCAGCCTGTGGACAAGTCGGGCCGGACCTCGGTCCAGTCGGCCATGCGCGACCGGAACCAGCTGCGCTGGCGTTTGGCATATTGGCGCGAGGCCAGTTTTGCGGCGGCGATGGCGGCGTCCAGCCCGGTCTCGCCGCGCAGATGGGCCACCAGTTCGGGCGCGCCGATGGCGCGGTCGCCGGGGCGGGTCGGGTCGAAATCGGGCAGGGCGGCGCGCACCTCCTCCAGCGCGCCCTGCGCCATCATCTGATCGAATCGCCGGTCGATGCGGGCGTTCAGCCAATCGGTGCCGGGGCGCAGCACCAGGGCCGTGCAGGCGTCGCGCGGCAGCAGCGGCGCCGGCGTGTCGCGCTGCCAGTCGGCGAGGCCGCGCCCGGTGGCGCGCAGCACCTCCCAGGCGCGCTGCACCCGGGCGAGATTGGCCAGATCGGTCTTGGCCGCCGTTTCGGGGTCGAGCGCGGCCACCATCGCCGCCGGATCATCGCGCCGGAGCGCATCGCCCTCGGCCCGCACCGCGGCGGGCACCGGCGGGATCTCGGCCAGCCCATCGGTCAGGGCCATGAAATAGAGGCCCGTGCCGCCGACGATCACCGGGCGCGCGCCGGTTTGCAGCAGCGCCGCCACCTCGCGCAGCCAATGCCCGACGGAATAGGACTGGTCGCGGCGGATATGGCCATAAAGCCGGTGCGGCAGCGCGGCTTCCTCGGCCCGCGTGGGCCGGGCGGTCAGCAGGCGCCAGCCGTCATAGACCTGAAGCGCATCGGCATTCACGATGACGCCCCCCTGCGCCGCCACGATGGCACTGGCCAGCGCCGATTTGCCGCTGGCGGTCGGCCCGGCGATCAGCACGGGGCGGTCCGGCGCCAGTCCTGCCGGCAGATGCTGCACGGGTGTCGTCCTTCCTGCATTTGCCCTGTCGCCGGGGCAGGCCATCGGCCCTGCCCGCAGACGGTTGAACCCCGCGCCGTTTTCCGACATTTTGCGCGGCAACAAAAGCCATAACGCAGCCAGCCACACCGAAGCCCAAGGGACAAACCCGATGACCGCAGCCGATACCGCCACCCCCGTCACCAAATACAAGCGCGTCATGCTGAAGATCTCGGGCGAGGCGTTGATGGGGGATCAGGGCTATGGCCTGCATCCGCCGACCGTCGCGCGCATCGCGCAAGAGGTGAAGTCGGTCCGCGACATGGGGGTCGAGGTCTGCATGGTGATCGGCGGCGGCAACATCTTTCGCGGTCTGGCCGGATCGGCGCAGGGGATGGAGCGGACGACCGCCGATTACATGGGGATGCTGGCCACGGTGATGAACGCGCTGGCCATGCAATCGGCGCTGGAGCAGCTGGGCGTGTTCACCCGGGTCATCAGCGCCATCCCGATGGATCAGGTCTGCGAGCCCTATATCCGCCGCCGCGCCGTGCGCCACCTGGAGAAAAAGCGGGTCTGCATCTTTGCCGCCGGCACCGGCAACCCCTATTTCACCACCGACACCGCTGCGACCCTGCGCGCCAATGAAATGGCCTGCGAGGCGATCTTCAAGGGCACCAAGGTCGATGGGGTCTATGACAAGGATCCCAAGAAACACGCCGATGCCAAGCGCTATGACACGGTCAGCTATGACGAATGCCTGGCCAAGCATCTGGGCGTGATGGATGCGAGCGCCATCGCCCTGGCGCGCGACAACGAATTGCCGATCATCGTGTTCAGCCTGGACGAGCCGGGCGGGTTCAAGACCATCCTCGCGGGCGAGGGCACCTATACGATCGTGCAGGACTGAACAGGAACGGCGTCGCGCGCGCATCAAGGGCGCGCGCGGCTGGTCCTGGCGTCAGATCAGGATGATGTCATCGGCCAGCACGCTTTTCGAGGTGATATCCTCGACCAGCAGGCGACCATTGGTGCCGAAATCGAACAGCACCCCGTCCGAGGTGACGGTGGCATGGTCGCGCAGCAGGCGGTCCACCGTCCTTGTGCTGCCGGATATCAGGCTGGCCGAGATCTCGATCGTGTCCACATTGTTGCGGAAATCAGTGATGCGGTCGCGGCCGTCGCCGGTTTCAAAGACAAAGGTATCGGCGCCGACGCCGCCGGTCATGGTATCGGCCCCGGTGCCGCCCGCCAGCCGGTCGCGCCCGCCGCCGCCAGACAGCCGGTCACGACCGGCGCCGCCTTCCAGCAGGTCATTGCCATAGCCGCCGGTCAGGATGTCGCGCCCGCCAAGGCCATGCAGGAAATCCTTGCCGGCCCCGCCCGACAGCCGGTCCGACACGGCCGAGCCGATCAGGATGTCGCTGCCCGCATAGCCGAACACGCCCGAGCCATTGGCATCCGCGCGCAGCACGTCATCGCCGATCGTGCCGTTGATGCGCACCCCCGCCAGTGTGGCCGCGCCATAGAGCGTGCCGTCGATCTGCATGTCGCGGATATAGCTGACGCTGCCGGTCTCGGCGTTCAGCTCATACATCGCGCGGCCGGCAAAGCCATAAAGTCGGCCGCCCTCGGAATGCAGGCCATAAAGGGCGTTCACCCCGTGATAGACATCCTCCAGCACGCTGCCATTCGTCAGGTCGATGGTCAGCAGGTGGCGGTTCGAGGTGGTGTAGAACAGCTTGGTGCCCAGCACATGCATGTCGCCGGCCGAACTGGTGCCCGCGGGCAGGACGATGGTGCCGATCTGGTTGAAGCTGTTGGAGGACAGGATGCTGATCACATTATTCCCGCCGGCGACGTAGATCCGCCCCTCCGAATCCGATGCCATGCCATTGGCCGTGCCGTTCAGGCTGGCGCGAAAGCTCGCGATGCCGCTGGCGGTGTCGATCTCGTAAAGGCCGGAAAAGGTATTGGCAAAGATCCGTCCGTTCCGCAGCACGGTGATATCGGTGAAGGTCAGCCCGAAATCGACAAGCTCTGCCGCAGCGCCGGTGCCGATATCGGCCCGGTAGATGGAGCCGGAATCGTTGATCAGTAGCATGGCCATGGAAGCCTCCCTCGAATTGGATTGGCGGCAAGCGCCGGAAATGGTTTTGACCTAACGGAAGGCATCAGAGTGCCAAGCTTTGCCCCCGGCGACAAGCGATGATGTGCGGCAGAGCCTTGCCGGCGGCGGCGGGTGCGGTGCGACCCGCCCTATACAGGGTCGCGCGGTTCGGTTTATAGAGACCTAGGCCGCATCCGGCGCCGGGCCCCGGCCCGCCGCGCCGCGCCGCCAAAGGAAAAATGACGGAAAGAGGACAGGATGGCTGAGGATCTCGAGATCGACCTCGATGGCATCGAGCGGCGGATGGACGGCGCGATGAACGCGCTGAAGATGGAATTTGCCTCGCTGCGCACCGGCCGCGCCTCGGCGCAGATCCTCGATCCGATCCAGGTCGAGGCCTATGGCCAGATGACGCCGATCAACCAGCTCGGCACCGTGAACGTGCCCGAGCCGCGCATGGTGGTGATCAATGTCTGGGACAAGGGCATGATCGGCAAGGTGGAAAAGGCGATCCGGGAATCGGGCCTTGGCATCAACCCGGTGACCGACGGGCCGCTGATCCGCCTGCCGATCCCGGAACTGAACGAACAGCGCCGCAAGGAACTGGCCAAGGTCGCCGCGCAATATGCCGAAAGCGCCAAGGTCGCCATCCGCAATGTGCGCCGGGACGGGATGGACCAGATCAAGAAGGCCAAGACCGCCGGCATGGGCGAGGACGACCAGAAGATGTGGTCGGACGAGGTGCAGGAACTGACCGACAAGCACATCGCCATGGTGGACAAGGCGCTGGAAACCAAGCAGCAGGAGATCATGCAGGTCTGACGGCCTGCATGACCCGCGCGGACAGGGGGGCGATCTTGGCCACCAGCGATACGCCATCAACCGCAGCCCCCGCCGGCTCTGGCCGCAGGGTGGAGCATGTCGCCATCATCATGGACGGGAACGGCCGCTGGGCCACCGATCGCGGCTGGCCGCGGCTGGTGGGCCACCGCAAGGGTGCCGAACGGGTGAAGGAGATCGTGCGCTGCGCCCCCGATCTCGGCATCCGCTGGCTGACCGTCTATGCCTTCTCGACCGAGAACTGGAAGCGTTCGACCGAGGAAGTGCTGGGCCTGATGGCGATCTTCGCGCGCTATATCGAACGCGAGGCCGACCGGCTGGCGGCGGAATCGGTGCGCATGCGCTTTATCGGCGACCGCACCCGGCTGGACCCCAAGCTGCAAAAGCTGATGGCCGGGATCGAGGCGCGCACCGCCGCCTATGACCGGCTGAATTTCACCATCGCCATCAATTATGGCGGCCGGGACGAGATCGTGCGCGCCACGCGCGACATCGCCCGCGCGGTGGCGGCGGGGCTGGTGAAGCCCGAACAGGTGACCGATCAGCTGATCAGCCAGCATCTCGATACCGCCGATCTGCCCGACCCGGATCTGGTGATCCGCACCAGCGGCGAGACGCGGACCTCGAACTTCCTGCCCTGGCAGGCGGCCTATGCCGAATATGAATTCACCCAGACGCTCTGGCCCGATTTCACGCCGGATGAGCTGGGTCGGATCGTCGGCCGCTTTGGCCAGCGCGAACGCCGCTTTGGCGGGGTGGTGGGCGCATGAGCGGGGGCAAATGGGGCGATCTGGCGCCGCGGGTGCTGTCGGCGGTGGTGATGCTGGCCGTGGGCGCGGCGGTGATCTGGGCCGGCGGGCTGTGGTTCAAGCTGCTGGTCATCGTCGCGGTGGCGGCGATGGTCTGGGAACTGGCGCGCATGACCGAGGCGCCGGGATCGGTGCCCGCGCTGTGGCTGGGCGGGCTGGGCGCGCTGGCGATGACCGGCATCGCCTTCATCCCCGGTTTCGGCAAGCTGGCGCTGGTCTTGCTGCCGGCGATCATCGGCACCTTCCGGCCGCGCCGCGACGCGGGGGTGTTCGCCGCCTATGCGATCGTGATCCTGCTGACCGGGCTGGGGCTGGTGGTGCTGCGCGAAGGGTTCGGCCTGCTGGTCATCCTGTGGATCGTCGCGGTGGTCGTGGTGTCCGACGTGGCGGGCTATTTCGCCGGGCGCATTCTGGGCGGCCCGAAATTCTGGCCCGCCGTCAGCCCGAAAAAGACCTGGAGCGGCACCGTCGCCGGCTGGGTCGGGGCGGCCCTGGTGGGCTGGGCCTTTCACGCCGCAGGGCATGGCGGGGCGGGGCTGGTCTGGCTGTCGCCGCTGGTGGCCTTTGCCGGGCAGTTGGGCGATATCGCCGAAAGCGCGATCAAGCGCCGGGCGGGGGTGAAGGACAGTTCCAACCTCATTCCCGGTCATGGCGGGGTGATGGACCGTTTCGATGCGCTGGCCTTCGCCGTGGTCGCGGTGCTGGTGCTGGTCAATCTGGTCAGTGTCCCGGTGATCGGGGGCTAGGGCGGTGCGGCGCATCTCCATCTTCGGGGTGACCGGGTCGATCGGCGAACAGACGGTCGATCTGATGCGCCGGCAGGGCGGGGCGGCGGCGTTCCGCACCGTGGCCCTGACCGGCGGGCGCAATGTGGCGCGGCTGGCGGAACTGGCGCGCGAATTGCAGGCCGAGATCGCGGTGACCGCGCATGACGAATGCTTGCCCGACTTGCGCGCCGCCTTGGCCGGCAGCGGTGTCGAGGCGGCTGCCGGCGCCACGGCACTGGTCGAGGCCGCCGACCGGCCGGCCGACTGGATCATGTCTGCCATCGTCGGCGCGGCGGGGCTGGCGCCAGGGTTCCGCGCGCTGCGCCATGGCACGACGCTGGCGCTGGCCAACAAGGAAAGCCTGGTCACCGCCGGGCCGCTGCTTCTGGCCGAGGCGGCGCGGCATGGCGCGCGCATCCTGCCGGTGGACAGCGAACACAGCGCCATCTTTCAGGCTCTGGTGGGCGAGGACATGGCGGCGGTCGAACGTATCGTGCTGACCGCCTCGGGCGGGGCCTTGCGCGACTGGCCGCTGGAGCGTCTGGCGCGGGCCACCGTGGCCGAGGCGCTGGCCCATCCCAACTGGGCCATGGGGCAGCGCATCACCATCGACAGCGCCTCGATGTTCAACAAGGCGCTCGAAGTCATTGAGACGCGCGAATATTTCGGTGTCGCGCCCGAACAGATAGAGGTGATCGTCCACCCGGAATCGATCATTCATTCCATGGTCGGCTATCGCGACGGGGCGATCATGGCGCATCTGGGCGCGGCCGATATGCGCCATGCCATCGGCTATGCGCTGAACTGGCCGGCGCGGGCGGAACTGCCGGTGGCGCGGCTGGATTTCGCGACGCTGGGACAATTGACCTTTCGCCCGGCGGACGAGGCGCGCTATCCGGCGCTGCGGCTGGCGCGGGCGGTGATGGCCACGCGCGGGCTGGCGGGGGCGGCCTTCAATGCCGCGAAGGAAATCGCTCTCGATCATTTCATTGGCGGCGGCCTCGGCTTTGCCGATATGGCTGGTCTGGT
>Ga0209053_1001656_pt1 | contig 9991 bp, 4 predicted proteins | sample EBPBio152010_DNA_FD_185864 | JGI IMG/M metagenome (GOLD analysis project Ga0209053, IMG submission 185864) | Wastewater treatment Type I Accumulibacter community from EBPR Bioreactor in Madison, WI, USA - Reactor 1_7/15/2010_ DNA (SPAdes)... | ecosystem: Engineered > Bioreactor > EBPR >... | reverse complement strand
TAGGTGCCGTCGGTGTCCTGCCCGAAATAGACCAAGGCATTGTTGACGATGTTGCCCTGGAGGCTCGCCGTCGACCCGGTCAGATTTCCGCCGCTGACCGTCGTGCCGCCGGTATAGTTGGCCGTATCGCGCAGTGTCAGGGCGCCGGCGCCGGTCTTGATGAGGCTGCCCGAGCCCCCCACATTTCCGTACACGCTGAAACCGCCGTAACCATCGACGATGTCGAAGGTCGCCGCGCCGGTCAGCGTTGTCTGCCGGGTGATGGCCGCGACATCCGAGACCCGCAGCGTGCCGCCGTTGATCGCAAGACCCGTGCCGGCCCCGAGGTTACTGCCCGCCGAGATCGCCAGAACGCCGCCGTTGATCGCCACGTCGCCCAGGAAGGTGTTGTTGCCCGTGAGGGTCAACGTGCCGGCGCCGGCCTTGGTCAAGCCGCCGTCGCCGCCGATCACCGTTGAAATCGTGGAGTTGAAGCCGTTGGTGTCGAACGTGCCGCTGCCCGGATTCAAGATCACAGTGCGCGCGAAGTCGAAGCTGCCGAGGTACTTCAGCGTGCCGCCACCCAGAACCAGGCCACCCGTGCCCAGTGCCTCGGCGCTGCCGACCGCCAGGGTCGCCCCGTCCTCTACGTAGGTGCCGCCCGAGTAGGTGTTGGCGCCGGTAAAAGTCATCGTGCCGGGGCCTTCGATCGTCAGCCGCCCCGCATTCTCGATCACACCGCCGAACGTCGGCGTCGCACCATTCAGCGAGAATATTCCGCCGAAATTGTTGATGTTGACGGTTCGCGTGCTCGCAAGATCGAAGCTCGACAGGAACCTGAGCTTGCCGCCACTGAAGTTGATGTTACCCGACGCGTTGCCCAGATTCGCATCCGACGAGACGGCCAGAACAGCCGAGCTGGAGGTGCCTCCGACAGTGGTGCCGCCCGAATAGGTATTGTTCCCGGAAAGGGTCAGTGTCCCATTTCCGGTTTGCGCGACCCTGCCATCCCCCGAGATCACGCCGGCGTAGGTATTATTGCCGCCAAAATCCTGGAAATTCACGCTGGCGCCGCTGGCAAGGACGATGTTGCCGAGCGGTACCCCCTCTTGGAGGACAACGACGCTCTGATTGACGATCAGCCGGCCGGTGAAGGTACTGGCCTCGATCAGCGCAAGAACGCCGCCGCCTGTCTTGGTTAGATCGCCCGGGCCGCTGACCACACCATTGAGCCGTGTTATGGCCTGGTTGTCGATCGTGCCATTGCCATTCAGCGAAATGGCATGGTTAAGGGAGATGTCAGCGGTGGTTCGCAGCGTACCGCCATTGAACGTGAGGCCGCCCGTGGCATTGCCCAACGCGGTGTTCACGCCGATGCTGATCGTGCCGCCGTTGATGGTCGTGCCGCCGGTGTAGGTATTGCCGGGAGCAAGGTACAGCGTGCCCGTGCCGCTCTTGGTGAGGCGCCCGCCGCCGCTGATCGACTGCGAGATCGTCGTATCGAAGCCGTTGGTGTCGAACGTGCCGCCACCGGCGTTCAGCGTAATTGCCCGTGTAGACGCAAGGTTGAAGGTACCGAGCCACTGCAAGGTGCCGTTGTCGAAGGTGACGCCGCCATTGACGTCGCCCAGCACCGTATCGCTGGCGATCGCCAGGGTGCTGCCGCCCGAGATGGTCGTGCCGCCACTGTAGGCATTGGCGCCGGAAAGGCTGAGCTTGCCAGTGCCTGTCACGGTCAGGCGTCCGGCGCCGTCGACCGGGCCGCTTAATGTCGAGGTGAAGACGTCAGTATCGACCGTGCCGCCACCGGCGCCAAGGGTAATCGCCCGGCTGGAGATGAGGTTTCCAAGAGTCTTCAACGCGCCGCCGTCGAGCGTCAGCCCGCCAGTGCCCAGATTGTCGTCCGATGACACCGCCAAGGCGCCGCCGCTGACCAGCGTGCCGCCGGTGTAGCTGTTGCTTCCCGTCAGCGTCAGCGCGCCGGTGCCCTGCTTGACCAACCGGCCGCCGCCGAAGGCCTGCCCCGTCAGGGTCGCGTTGAAGCCATTCGTGTCGATGTTGCCGTCGCTGCCCAAGAGCGCGAGAGAGTTTGCGGTCGTAAAGCCTGACAGGAACTGCAGGGTGCCATCTTGCGCGAGCCTGAGGCCCCTGGTGCCGAGACCCAGACTGTCGACGGACGCCACAGCCAGCGTCCCGCCTCGAACGTCGAGGCTCTGTATGGTGTTGTTTCCGGTCAGGATCAGCTTGCCATCGCGTATGGACAAGCCGGTCGGGCCGCTGACCGATCCGGCGACCGTCACGGTGTTGCCGTTCAGGTAGAGGATGCCGCCGCCGCCCGACGAGACGATGTTGCGCGTGGCCGCAAAGTCGAAGCTCGACAGGAACTCCATCCTGCCGCCGGCCAAGGTGAGCGTGCCGGTGGCCCCGCCCAGGTTGGCATCCGCGGACACGCGGAGCGTGCCGTCGTTGAGCGTCGTGCCGCCCGCGTAGCTGTTCGTCCCGGTCAGGACCAGCACGCCGAGACCCGACTTCACCAGGGATCCGCTGCCGGACATCGCGCCGGCATAGGTCTCGCTGGTGAATCCCTGGTCGAACGTGACGGTGCCGTCGTTGACGATGTCGCCGCGCAGATTGTCGGTCGAGCCGACCAGGGTGCCGGCGCTGACCCTGGTCGCGCCGAGATAGGTGTTGACGCCGGTGAGCGTGAGGGTGCCGGCGCCGGCTTTGGTCAGGCCGCCATCGCCGCCGATCACCTGCGAGATCGTGGTGTTGAAGCCGTTCGTATCGATCGTGCCGCCGCCGGCGTTCAGGGTGATCGCCCGGGTGCCCGCTAGATCGAAAGAGTTGAGAAACTGCAGCGTGCCGCCGCCGAAAGTGACGCCGTTGTTGGCGTTGCCCAGCCCCGCATTGCCGGCAATGGCCAGCGTGCCGCCGGTGATGGCTGTGGCGCCGGTGAAAGAGTTGATCCCGATGAGGCTGAGCTTGCCGGCGCCGGCCTTGGTGAGAGTGCCGCTGCCGTAGACTTCCGAGCCCCAGGTGAGGGTCGCGGCCGCGTCGGTCACGTCCACGGTACCGCCGCCCATGCTGAGTCCCAGGAAGCGGCCGACGCCGAAGCTCGACGCTGTCCTGAGTGTGGCGTTGTTGCGGAGCGATACGGCACTGGTACCGGCGCCAAGCTGATTGTTGGCACTGACGACCAACACGCCGCCCGAGACACTAAGGCTCGAGAAGCTATTGGCAGCCGCGAAGGTTAGCGTGCCGGCACCTTCCTTTTCCAAGAAACCTGTGCCGGTGATGCTCTGGCTGATCGTCGTATCGAAGCCGTTGGTGTTGATCCGGCCGCCGCCGCTGCCGATCGTGATCGCGCGCGTCGACGCGAGATCGAAGCTCGCGCCAAACCTCAACGTGCCGAGATTCTCCAAGGTGATGCCGCCGGTGGCGCTCCCCAGCGCCCCGTCGCTCGAGACCATCAAGGCAGGCGGCCCCGACACCGTCGTGCCGCCGCTATAGGTGTTGGCACCGGCCAGCACGAGATACTGGCCACCGGTATTGCCGGTAACGACCAGCCTGCCGGAGCCGCTCATGTTGCCGTAGTAGGTCGAGGTGAGGTTCTGGTTGAACTGGACCGTGCCGTTGTTGGTGATATCGCCTTTCAGGGTATTGGTCGTGCCGATCAGGGTACCGCCGCTGACCGTCGTGCCGCCGGTGTAGGTATTCGCGCCGGTCAGCACCAGAACTCCAGCGCCCGACTTGATAAAGCGGGAGGACGCGTCGCCACTGATGATCCCGCTGTAGGTCAGCGTCTTGCCGCTGGAAACCGAGATCGTGCCGTTGAAGCCCGACTCAAGCGCGATGGCGCGGCCGGTCGACATGTCCGACGTTACCGCCAGGGTGCCGCTATTGAAGGTGAGTGCGTTGGACGCGTTGCCGAGATTGGCGTCGCTCGAAATTTGCAGCGTGGTGCCGGAGCTGATCGCCGTGCCCCCGACATAGGTGTTCGTTCCCGTCAGGACCAGCGTGCCTGGTCCCCGCACCGTAAGGCCGCCGGCTGGGGGGGTGCCGGAAATGACCCCGTCCCACGTCAATGTCGCGCCGGCGTCGACGCTGAAGCCTGCATAGCCTTGCGTGAGTGTGAACGAGCGGCTGCTGCTGAAGCTCGAGGTCGCCTTGAGGAAGCCCAACGTATTGGCCGTCACGCCAGCGCCGGCCGTCCCGAGCTGATTGTCGGCACTGACGGCGACGTAGCTGACGACATTGTTGCCGACGATTGTCAGGCCGGCGAAGTCGTTGGTTCCCGACAGGGTGAGCGTGCCGGTGCCCTGCTTGGTGAGCCCCCCTGACCCGCTGATGGCCCCCGAGATCGTCGTATTGTTGCTACCGACATCGATGGTGCCGCCGCTGCTGCCAATCGTGATTGCGCGTGTCGAGGCAAGGTTGAAGGCCGAGCTGAGCGAAAGCCTGCCGCCGTTTAGGGTGACGCCGCCATTGACGTTGCCCAGCGCCGCATCGCTGGAGATCGACAACGTCGTGCCGGACCCTACGGTTGTGCCGCCGCTGTAGGTGTTCGAGCCGGTCAGCTCATATGTCGACCCGCCGCCGGACACGACCAGGCCGCCGGTGCCGCTCATCACGCCGCTGAAGGTTCCGCCTGTCACCAGAACGGTAAGCGTGCCACTTCCCAGGGTCACGGAACCGTCGCCGATGACCTGCCCGAGCGTCGTGTTGAAGTTGTTGAGGTCCAGCGTAGCGCCGCTGCCCACGTTAACTATGCGATTGAAGACCAGGACGCCGGACGCGCCGAGCCGCAGGGTGCCGGCGTTTACGGTCGTGTGCCCCAGGTAGCTGTTGGCCCCGGTCAGGGTAAGCGTACCGGTGCCTTCCTTGACCAGCCGGCCCGACCCGGAGATGACACCGCTATAGGTAGTCGAGCTGTTGTTGCCGCCGACCGCGAGCTGATTGAAGCCCAGCACGACCGAGCCGCCGCCGGCAATCGACCCGATGGTCGTGCCGCCGGAGGTCAGGCCGGAAATATCCAGAACGGTGCTGCTGTCGCCGGTAAGGGCCGCTGTCCCGCCCGAGGCAGTGTCCTTGAAGACGAGTTGCCCGGAAAAGATACTGGTGAAGTTGGCGGAACCGGCCGTGCTGGTGCCGGAGAACTCGATTTTGCCCAGGCTGCTGTTGAGCCTGTATGTGATGAGGTTGTTGCCGGCGCTCGCGGAGTTCTGGAACAGCAGGTTGACGTTCTGGACCTCGATGATCTGCGCCTGGCTGCCGTTGTTGACGATGCCGCCGCCGGTGAACGTGAAGGTGCTGCCGCCGTAGAAGCTGAAGTTGTAGGCCCTGGCGTCGGCATTGAACTGGATCGTGCCGATCGAGCGATCGTTGTCGTTGATGATGCTGCTGATGGTCGACTGACCAAAGGAAGCCACGCCGGTCGGGACCGTGTTGGTCGACCAGTTGCTGGAATCGCCGAACCAGCTCGTATTGGGGTTGGTTTTCCAGGTCGCGTCCTGGGCCACGGCATATGTCGTCAGGACCGCAGCGCCTGTCAGCGCCGTCGACAGCAGCAACGCCGCGCGCACGAGTCGCCGCGGCCGTGCCGCCTGCCCCGCTATCGCCAATCCCACCATGACCGCCTCTTCTCTACGCTGCCCCACTCAGGGCAAGGCTTTGCCATCGACGGCGCGCAACACTGCGCCATCGCCACCGACATTGTTTCTTCGGGCTTTCCATTTCGGCGCTTTGCGCCGCCGATCGATGCGTGGAACCTATGGGCGGCTCACTCCGCAATCAATTCGCAGGACCTCCTGAAAGCTGACTATTTCTGGGTGAATTCTCTGCCGCCGCCGTTGCCACTCGCTCGGCATTTCGCCGGAACCGGGCGTTGAAGGCGTCGTCGATGATGGCAAGCTTGACGGCCTGCGCCCGCGCGTACTCGCGGCGGAAACTGTCGGACACCCACATCACCGAATGTCCGCGCTTGCCCAGCCAGCCGATGCTGCCCATCTCCTCGGCCTCGCGCAGCTTGCGCGCCAGGTGCGTGCGAGAGAGATTGAGCCAGTCGGCCAGCGCCGTAGTCGACACCACGCCGGTCGGCACGCGTGCAGCGCCGGCGTCGCGCTCGTCGATGCCGGAAATCAGCCACTCCATGACCACGCCGCCATTGTCGAGCCAGGTGAACAGCGAGAAGGCCCGCTCCGGCTCGCGAATACGACGGGAGCAGAGCAGGCCGTCGGCGATCAGCGGCTGAAGGTCGGCAACCGCATCCGGCGTACCGAGATAGGTCCCGACCCGGCCTCCGCCATCGAGCTTGTCGAGCGTCGCCAGGTGGACGACGACCCAGCCGTGGATGGCATCGATGCTGGGCTGCGTCGGCTCGAGAGGACGGACGCGCTTGTCCGTCCCGCCTGCCACGGGCTGCACGTAGCCGTATTTCAGCATTTCCTTGATGAAGGCGTCCGCCGTGTTGCGGCTCGCCACCTCATGCTTCGCAACGGCGTCGAAGAACCTCGCGGCGGTCAGGTCGCCGCTCCGGCCTGCCGCAGCGGCTCGGAAATGCAAGGCCAGCGCGATGTGCCCCATGAGCCAGCGCTGCTGAGTGGCGAAGACGGAGGAGAGCCGCGGATTGCCTTCGTAGGCCTGGAGAAGGAGTTGGGCTTGCTGGCGGATATGGCCGTGCAAGGCTGGGTGCTCGACGATCTCGTCGACCGTCATGCCCAAGTGCATGCCCTGCACCTGGTCAGGTGCAGTCGAGCACACAGCCTTACGCGACGCCAATACGGAAATACCCACCACAGCACCTGGTTCCCACAGCTCGGACTCACCCGAACACCCAGGAAGAACATCGCTCTAACAAATTGCAGAGGCTACTCTGGACAGGGGGCAGTTTTGGCCAATATGGCTGCACTTCCGGCCAAATCGTCCATTTCGCGGCGCCAAGCCCGTCAGCCTACCGATTGGCTGGCGAAACGCTGTCGGTATTGCTGTGGCGTGATGCCGAGACGGCGCACGAAGGCACGTCGCAGATTGTCGACGGTGGCGAAGCCGCACCGCGTGGCAACGGCCTGCACGCTGAGCTGAATTTCCTCGAGCAGGTCGCGGGCCGCTTCGAGCCGGATGCGCTCGACGAACTCGCGCGGCGTCTCCCCCGTCTCCTCGACGAACGTGCGGCGGAAGGTGCGCTCGCTCATCCTCGCCTGCCTGGCCAGCGCGTCGACGCCGAGATCCACGGAGAGGTTGTTCAGCGCCCATTCCTGGGCCGAGCGAACCGGCGGGCTGGCGGCAAACTGAGCCTGCAGGTGGTTGCTGAACTGCGATTGCCCGCCCTGCCGCTTGAGATAGAGCACGAGGGCGCGCGCCACGCGCAGCGCGAGGGTGCGACCATGATCCTCTTCGATCAGGCCGAGCGCCAGGTCGATGCCGGCCGTGACACCGGCGGAGGTGTAGATATTTCCGTCGCGTACGAAGATCGGGTCGATGTCGACGGTCACCTTGGGGTAGTTCTGGCCGAGCTCCGTCCCCATCGCCCAGTGGGTCGTGGCCCGCCGGCCGTCGAGCAATCCGGCGGCAGCCAGCAGGAAGGCACCTGTGCAGATCGAGCCGGTGCGGCGGGCCTCCCGACTGCCGGCGCGCAGCCAGCCCATCAGTGTCTGGTCGTTCCTTGCCTCCGCCTGGCCGCGGCCGCCGGACACCAGCAGCGTATCGATCGGTTCCTTGATGTCCCCGACAGCCATGTTCGGCGCAATCGGCACGCCGAGCGATGTGGGGACAGGTGCGCCGTCCATGCTCGCAATCGCCACTTGGTAAAGCGTGCGACCGGACGAGGAATTGGCCATGGCGAAGGCTTCGAGCGGTCCATAGACATCCATGGTCATGACGCCGGGATAAACCAGCATCACGATGAAGCGGGACTCGGGCTGATCGCCGACCATGGGTGACAACGCGGACAAGGGCGACACGGGACTGTTCATCGCACTATTTATGAACACAGCGTTCGTCATTCTTATCGACTGACCATTGATTTAATTCAATGTTTCCGGCGTGTCTGGCCGGATATTCGCTGCCTGAACGCAATTATCGGGCTACGCCGCAAAGGGAAGAACGAGCACCGAGCCAAGCAGCAGGATCGCAAAGGCCACGTTGACGATGCGGTTGCTACGGGGATCCCGGAACAGGCGCGTCAGGGCAGCGCCGACAAGCAGCCATCCGACATTGACCACTGCAATGACGAGCGTCAGCCAGGCCACCTTCACGGCGATGTCGAAGACGACCTGTCCCGGCAACAGGACAAAGCCCGAATAGAGCGCGGCCATCGCGGCATAGCCCTTGGGATTGACGAGGGAGAGCAACAGCCCCGCGAGGAACGTCGGCGGAGGACGTGCCGCCCCCTCTTCCGACAGGGGCGGCGCGGTCGCGATACGCCAGGCCAGCCAGACGAAATAGAGCGCCGCCAATCCCGTAACGACAGGCCCTGCACCGGGCACAGCCAGCAGCAGGCCGACGACACCGCTCGCCACGATGCCCATTACGACCACCATCCCGATGGTAAGGCCTGCGAGATAGGCAACACCGCGACGCGCCCCGAAAGCCGCACCAGCGGCAGCAAGGCTCAGCGTCGCCGGACCCGGGCTGCCGGCCAGCGCGAGAGCGGCGATCAGGAATCCGGACAAGGCTTCCATCCGGTTGATATGGGCAATGGCCGATCAGCCGTCTTGAACGTTCGTGCACGAGGGGGGCTTGCCAGAGCGATCGAAGTGCAGGAGTTATTCCCCCGCCAACAATCAGATTCAGCGAGGCTTCGTTCGACATGTCAGTTACCGGCCGCTTCCGCGCTCCCAAGCGCGCCCTCGCCCTCCTCGCCGCCGTTGCCGGCCTTACCGCACCCGCTGCGGCTCAAGACCAGCAGGCTGCCCCGCCGGCATGGCGCGTCGAATGCTCCGGCGACGGCAAGACACTGGATTGCCGCGCCGTGCAGCAGCTCTTCGCACAGGAGAACAAGCAGCTCGTTCTCTCGCTTGCCGCACGCATGGGGCCCGACAAGACCGCGTTGCTCGGCATGCAGCTTCCCCTGGGCATCAACCTCGCGGAGCCGGTTCAACTCAAGGTTGACGCCAAGCCAGACGAGAAATTCCCGGTGCAGACCTGCACGGCCTCCGGCTGCCTGCTCAATGTTCCGCTGAAGGATCCGCTGCTGGCGTCGATGCGTACCGGCACGACCCTGAAGGTCACGGTGTTCGACCAGAACAAGCGTCCGATCGCCATCGACGTCCCGCTGCTGGGCTTCGGCCTCGCCTTCGACAAGGCGACGAAGTAAGCCGCCGCGAAAGGCCGCTCAGGCGGCCTTTGCTTTCAGCGCCTGCGCCACCTTGGACGCAGGCTCGCGTCCCAAAGCCACACAGATATCGCGGCCGGCCTTTGCAATGGCGTCGAGATCGACGCCATGGCGAATGCCGAGACCGTTCATCAGATAGATCACGTCCTCGGTGCCGACATTGCCCGACGCGCCCTTGGCGTAGGGGCAACCGCCCAGTCCCGCGACTGCCGTGTCGAACACCGCAATGCCGCGCTCCATGACGGCGAGGATATTGGCCAGCGACTGGCCGTAGGTGTCGTGGAAGTGCGCCGCCAGTTTTTCGCGCGGCACCTTCGCCGCGACCGCATCGATCATCTCGACGCATTCGCCCGGCGTGCCGACGCCGATCGTGTCTCCCAGCGAGACCTCGTAGCAGCCCATGCGGAACAGCCGGTCCGATACTTCTGCAACCTTCTCGGGTGCCACCTTGCCGTCGTAAGGACAGGCGATCACCGTCGACACGTAGCCACGCACCTTCATGCCGTGCTTCAGCGCGGCTTCCATCACCGGCGCGAACCGCTCGAAGCTCTCGTCGATCGAGCAGTTGGTGTTCTTGCGGCAGAAGGCTTCCGAGGCCGCGGTAAAGATCGCGATCTCCTCGCACTTCGCTTCCACCGCGCCGTTCATGCCCTGCTTGTTGGGCACGAGCACCGGGTAGGA
>Ga0209053_1001651_pt1 | contig 10007 bp, 8 predicted proteins | sample EBPBio152010_DNA_FD_185864 | JGI IMG/M metagenome (GOLD analysis project Ga0209053, IMG submission 185864) | Wastewater treatment Type I Accumulibacter community from EBPR Bioreactor in Madison, WI, USA - Reactor 1_7/15/2010_ DNA (SPAdes)... | ecosystem: Engineered > Bioreactor > EBPR >... | reverse complement strand
CCGTCCGTCCGCGGAAGATGAAACGCAGGGTGCGACGCATGCTGAAAGGCTCCTCATGTGCATGGTGAGGGAGGCGCGGGAAACTTCAAGAGGGCAATCCCGTCGCAGCCCTCAGGACATGCCGAGATAACGCCCAGGCCTGTGATTGATCGCGAGGATCAGGTTCACCACCACCGCGCCCAGCAAGGAGAGGGCCAGATTTTGCGGGGGCAGAACCGCCAGCGATGCGAGCAGGATGGCGCAATCGATGCCAAGCTGCACATAGCCCGCGCGCCAGCCGAATTTCTCCTGCAGGAACATCGCGAGGATGTTCACGCCACCAAGCGCCGTGCGATGCCGGAACAGCATCAGTAGGCCATTGCCCATGAGACCGCCGCCGAGGATGGTCGCGAAAACCGGATCGAGCGGGATCATCACGATCCAGTTCGGCAGGAATTTCGCGAAGAGCGAAACCACCGTGACGGCGAGGAAGGTACGCAAGGCAACCTTCCAGCCCATGCGCCACGCCGCAAGCGCGTAAAACGGTACGTTCACCGCTGAAAAAGCCAGCCAGAAGCCGGCGCCGGATATGTGGTGCAATAGCAGGGCGAGGCCCGCTGTGCCGCCAGTCACCAGCTTCGCCTGGCTGTAGAGCATCACCCCCACGGCGATGAACATCGTGCCGAGCAGGATCGCCAGCGCATCCTCGTAGGGCGCATGGCGCTGCAGATCGGCCTCGGGCTGGAGCATGTTCAAGCGGTTTTCACCCGGTGATGTCGCCATAGGCCTTGGCGAAGGCGGCATCGTCATCAGCAAGTTTCACGCCACCGAAGGCCTGCCACAACGGCGCGGCATGGGCATCGGTCAGCGCGTTGATCTCCTGCATGTAGCCCACGCCGCGACCCTTCAGCTCCGCCTCGATCTTCTGCCAGTCCGGGTAAAGCTTGAGCGCTTCCGACCAGATCGCGCGGCCCGCGAGATAACCCGAGGCGCCCGCCTTGTAGGCATGCTCCAGCACCGCGCGGAATTCCGCCATGCCTGCTCCGGCGGAGAGCATCACCCACGGGCGGCCGCAGAGCCGGCCCATCTCGTCGAATGCGCGCTGCACTTCTGCCGAACCATCGCAGAGCCGCGCGGGCACCGGGGATTCGAGCTTGAAGACATCCACGCCGTATTCGGGTTTCGCAAATTCCGCCACGCATTCGAAGACGAGTTCGCTCTTCTTGTCGGCCATCTCGACATATTGCGTGGTCTGGTTGGCCTCGCCCGGCAGGGGGTAGACCAGCACCTCGAAGAGATAGGGAATGTCGAACTTCGCGCATTCCTCGCCGATTTTCCGCACGAAGGCCTTCTGGTGATCGGTGACGTGTTTCGGCGCATCCGGTCGATACCAGCAGAGCACCTTCACGGCATCGGCGCCCATGCGGCGGATTTTCGAGACCGACCATCCCTCGATCACATCCGAGAGGCGGCCATCGGGCGTGTCCTGCCAGACCGCCTCTTCCAGCGTGACGATGAGCCCGAGGCGTGGATCGAGCACGTTTTCCGCAAAGGGGTAGGCATAGCTCGGGTCGAGCAGCATCGCGGTGGACTGACCCTGCAATTCGCGGATGAGCGCCGCCTTGAAGCGCCCCACCTCATCCCAGGGCGCGGGCTTGCCGAGCGCCTTCGCGATGGGGTTGCTGATGGGCGGGCGCTGGTCCACCGCCGTCATCTTGAAGCGGCCCGCTTCATCGGCCATGCGCCTGAGGCCACGCAGTTTTCCGGCGCTGATTGCCTTCATGCCCGTTCCTCCAGAAAGGCGAGAACTTCCGCTTTTGTCGGCGCGCCAAGGGGGCCGCCGGGGCGGGTGACCTTGATGGCCGCTGCGGCGCTGGCGAAGCGGATCGCCGTGTTGATCGGCATGCCCTCCACCAGCGCGAAGGTGAATGCGCCGTGCCAGGTATCGCCCGCGCCGAGAGTATCCACAGCCGTTACGGGGAAAGCCGGGTGATGCGTCACGCGGCCCTCCCAATGGCTAAAGGTGCCGTGCTCGCCATCGGTGGCGGCGATGAAATTCGTGCGGCCCTTCGCGTAATGGGCCAGAGCCTCGCCGATATGGCTGATGCCGGTCATCTCGCGGATGGCCTGCGCCGAGAAAACCGCATGCGTCGAAGCCTCCACGAGGCGCGCTTCCTGCGGCGCGCGATCGCCATCGAGTACGGCGAATTTGCCCTTGGTCCGCGCGGAATCGAACAGGCGCAGGGCGACGTTCTCCCAGCGCACATCGCCCAGCACGGCCTCGAACCCGGCGGGCAATTCGCGCGGCACCCAGGGAGCATCCTCGGGCGCGTTGGGATCCATCCGGTTGAAGATGGAGCGCTCGCCATTGGGCTCCACCACGATGGTCGAGCGCGAAGTCTGGAAACCCGGCATGGCGTGGCTGAGGCTCGTATCGATGCCATATCCCTCGAGCATCGTCCGCAATTGCGCACCCACCGCATCATCGCCGAACCGCGCGAGCAGGCCCGGCCTGCCGCCGAGCCGCGCGATGGCATAGGCGCCGTTGGTGGCGGTGCCGCCGATGGTCGTGGCAATACCGCTTGCGCGATGCTTCTGGCCGGGGGTGATCGGCATCGGCAGCGTGTAGATATCATCGAGGACGGCGATGCCGATTGTGAGGATGCGATTCATGATCGGATTTCGGCTGGAAGGCAGGAGCTCGATGGTTAGGCAGCGAAGGGCCGCACCGCAAGCCCTCTCGGGGCTCGGTGAACACGAAACGCCATGGGGATCATGCGCAGCGCCCTGCACAAACCCCTTGCCTCGGCCCCGTGCTTGATCGGAAGGATGGAAAGCAGGATATCAGGGAGACCAGCATGGGAGCAGTGGCAAGCAGCAAGGCTTTTGTGCGCCTGTTCCTGCTTGTTCTCGCGGGGCTTGGCGCGCTGGCCATGGCCCAGGCACAAACGCCGCAAACCGCTCCGCAAACCCAGCCTCCTGCTGCGCCGCAAACCATTCTCAGGCTCTTCATCGGCAATGCTCAGAGGCTGGATGTCGCCCGCCTCGCGGTTGAAGGCTTCCTGCGCGCCAATCCCGGCATCGGCATCGAGATCGAGGCCGGCGGTGCCACTGTCGAGCAGCAACAGCAGGTGCTGAACGCGGCGCTTGCCTCGAAGGATGGCAGCTTCGATCTCTTCCTGATCGATGTGCTGCGCCCCGCGCAATGGGCGGCGGCGCAGTGGATCGAACCGCTTGATGCGTATCTCGCGGCTGATCGTGATCGCATCCTTGAACGCTACCCCGCGGGCTATCGCGCGGCGGCGACCATCAATGGCCGCGTGATGGCTTTGCCCTACATCGCGGATGCGCAATTCCTCTATTATCGCAAGGATATGCTGGAGAAATACGCCCTCGATATCCCCCGCACCTGGGATGACCTCAAGGCCGCTGCGCAAAAGATCATGGCCGGCGAGAACAACCCCGCTTTGATCGGCTTCGAGACGACCGGCGCGCCGGTTGAGAGTGCGGTCTGCACCTATCTCGTGCCGCTCTGGGGCGCGGGGGAGGATATCCTCGTGGGGGGCAAGCCGAACCTCGCGAGCGAAGCCGCGAAGCGCCCGTTCCAGCTCTGGGCTGATCTGCGCGCGGCGAATGTGACCCCGCCGAACCTCTCGGAGATCGCGACCGACCGCATTCGCCAGACCATGCAGGCAGGGAACCTCATCTTCGGGCTGAGCTGGGGTTATGCTGCGAACCGGCTTGAAAATGATGCGGATTCAGCCGTGAAAGGTAAGATCGGCATTGCGCCTGCGCCGGGCTTCAACGGTTCCGCGCCCTCCTGCCTCGGCGGCTGGATGGTCGCTGTCTCGGCCTTTTCGAAGAACAAGCCGGATGCGGTGAAGCTCGCGCGGCATCTCTCCTCGCCGGAGGTTACGAAGCCACTCGCCATGCAGGGCGGGCATTTGCCGGTTTTCCCCGAACTTTATGCTGATCCGGAGGTGCTGGCCGCGCGCTCCTGGTTTGCGCAAGCCCTTCCGGTGGTGCAATCCGCTCGCCCGCGGCCCATCACGCCGCGCTATTCGGAAGTGTCCGAAGCGTTGCGCGTCAATGTCCATGCCGTGCTCGGCGGCAGCAAGACGGCGGATCAGGCGACGGGCGACCTCTCCCTGCGATTGGGCAATATCTTCCGTTGAACCCCGCCTCGCTTTCGCCTCACGCATTTGCGAACGGCACGTGTGAGCGAAAACCGGCATATCCGGAGCGGCGAGAGGGAATTGGGCATGCCGCCAGCGATGATGACACCTGTTCGCACCCCGAGGGATGTGCGGCTCGATTTTTTCCGCGGCCTCGCGATGTTCGTGATTTTCATCGCGCATCTGCCGGATAACCCATGGTTCGGATTCATCCCCGCGCGCTTCGGGTTTTCCTCGGCGGCGGAACTCTTCGTGTTCTGCTCGGGGCTTGCCTCGGCCTTTGCCTTTGGGCGCGTGTTCCTGCGGCAGGGCTACTGCGCGGGGCTCTTCCGCGTGCTCTCGCGCCTCTGGCAGGTCTATTGGGCGCATATCGGCCTCGCCCTCGTGATGATGGCGCTGAGCGTCGCGGGCTGGAAGTTGACGGGCACGGATTACCCCGCGCGCCTTGGCCTGAGCTGGTTCTATCGCGAGCCCGGCGATGGGCTTTTCTCGCTAATGACCCTGACCTTCACGCCGGCCTTCCTCGACATTTTGCCGATGTATCTCGTGCTGCTCGCCATGCTGCCGCTGGTGATGCTCTTGGGGCGCCTCTCGCCGCTGCTGGCGATGGCCGCGCTGCTGGTCCTCTGGCTCATCGTGCAAATCACGCATCTCAACCTGCCGGGAGGGCAGGGACCGGGCGGCATGTGGTTTTTCAACCCCTTCGCGTGGCAGCTCGTGTTCTTCACCGGTTTCGCCTTCGGCCTTGGGTGGCTAAAGGCTCCCGCTTTCGAGAAGGGCGTGCTGTTCTGGGCTTGCACGGCGTTTCTCGTGGCCTCCGTGCCGCTCAATTTCTGGGCCATCCACGAGGTCTTTCCGGCTCTCGGTGAACTGCATGAGCGGTTGATCGGCGTGGATGGGAAGACCAATCTCAACCCTTTGCTCTACCTGCATTTTCTCGCGAGCGCCTATGTGGTTCTCACGCTGATTGACCCCTATCGCGAGCGCCTTGCGGATTTCCGCCCGATCATAGAGGTGGGCCAGCAGGCGCTCGCCACCTTCATGGCGTCGATTGCGCTGGCCTGGAGCCTCGGCATGGTGCTCGATGTGACGGGTCGGGACTGGCTCACGACCACCGCTGCCAATCTCGTGGGGCTCGCGGGGCTCATCGCTGTGGCGCGGCTCGCGAAACGCTACAAATCCGCCAAGGACGAGCGCGCGGCAAAGCCCACGCTGCAACCGGCTGAGTAGATCAGTCGAGTTTGAACAAGGGACGCAGCTTCACGCCCACCACATTTCCGGCGAAGGCGAAAGCGAGCCACACCCAGCCATGCAGGCTGCCCGAAACGGTGCCGGAGAAGAATGCGCCGATATTGCAGCCCGTGCCAAGCCGCGCGCCCACGCCGAGCAGCAATCCACCGATCACCGCCGCCGCAAGCGAACGCGCGGGAATGGAAAAGCCCGGCTTGAATTTCCCCGCCAGCATCGCCGCGAGCATCGCGCCGAGGATGATCCCGAAATCCATCACGGAGGTGACATCCGTGAAGAGGCTTCCGCGCAGGGCGGCCTCGTTTCCGGCGAAGAACGCCCATGTTGCGGGCTCAGCCCCGAACAGGCTCGCGATTTTCGCGCCCCACAAGGCAAACGCTCCCGTAATGCCCCAGGGCCAGCCCGAGACGATCAGCGTCGCGATGTTCACCAGCGCCAAAGCCAGCGCGCCGACGATCAGCGCCCATGGGCCGGTGAGCCATTGCGTCGCCGGTTGCCGGATGGAAGCGAGCGAGCCGTGCCGCGCCGTCTCGGCCTTCGCCACCAGCGCATAGAGCGCTGCCAACCCCACGATCATCGCCGCGAGTGCTGGCAACCAGCCGAGGCTATACACAACCGAAACCGGCGCGAATTTCGGCCAGGCGAACCAGTGTTCGGCATAGGCGCTGGCGAGCGTCGAGCCGAGGATGAAGAACACCAGCGTCACCACCATCCGCACCGAGCCGCCGCCGATGGTGAAGAGCGTGCCCGAGCCGCATCCCCCGCCGAGTTGCATGCCGAGTCCGAATAGGAACGCGCCCGTCACCAAGGCCACGCCCACGGGGAACACATAGCCGCCCACGGGTTGGCCCAGCAGGCTGCCCGCGGCGAGCGCGGGGAAGAACACGAGGCTCGCCACGCCAAGCATGATGAGCTGCGCGCGCAAGCCAGCGCTTTTCCGCTCGAGGATGAAGCGCCGCCACGCCGCCGTGAAGCCAAAGCTCGCATGGTAGAGCGCGAGGCCAGCGAAAACCCCGATACCCGCGAGCACCACCATGCGCGCCCCCCCATTCAACCCGGCCAATGCGATGAGCAGCAAAGTCGCCGCTACAGCCGCGAGGGCGGGCGGGCGAGCGAGGATGGCGAGCGGTTTCTGTGCGAGAAGCATCGAAAAAATCCCAGTGTTTTCCGGGCTCTGTTCTAGGCATTCCCGGGTCGTTTGACGACCGGAAGAATGTTGCGATTTACCCGCATTTTCGGGGTCGATTTGCCGGGTTTTCGCGCGGCTGGAGCGGATTTTCCCGCTCAGGCCTTGATGATGCGGAAGGTCAGCCGCTCACCATCCTTCGCGGTGGTTTCCAGCGTGTCGCCGGTCTCGCGGATGAGGTTGGGAATATCGAGCCCCGCCAGCGGATCATTCGCGGTCACCACCAGCACGGTGCCGGCTTCGAGACCTTTCAGGGCTTTCCGCGTTTTCAGCGCAGGCAAAGGGCAGCGCAGGCCGAGAAGGTCGAGGGCGATTTCAGCCATGGTCACACACGCGAGGCTCCTTGCCGCAGGAGACTTCCCGCGGGCCGCATCCCCGCCATATGGTGGAACTGACTGGGGCTGTCGAGAGGGAGGTTTGGCCGTGAAGTGGGGTTGGATCGCGTTGCTGGCCATGTTCGCCGGGCCTGTCGCCGCCGCTGATCTGCGCGGCCATGGCGGGCCTGTCCGGGTCATCGTCGCGACGCCCGACGGCCGCATCGCCACCGCGAGCTTCGATACCACGGTCATCCGTTGGCATCCGCAGCGCGGCGTCGCGGAAACGGTTCTGCGCGGTCACGAGAGCGCGGTGAACGCGCTGATTGCCCTGCCCGATGGCGGCTATGCCAGCGCAGGCGAGGATCGCCGCATCCTGCTCTGGCCGCGCGAAGGCGATGCCCCGCGCGCCACGCTTGAGGGCCATGAGGGCCCGATTGCCGGGCTCGCGCTCTCGCCGGATGGACGCGAGATCGCCTCCGCGAGTTGGGACGGCACGGTTCGCATCTGGCCTCTCGCGGGTGGCACGCCGCGCGTCATCGATGCGCATAAAGGCAACGTGAATGCCGTGACTTACCTGCCGGATGGCACGCTCGCCTCGGTGGGTTATGACGGCCAACTGATCCTCCACAAGGGAGCTGATGCGCCGCGCGTCATCGAGATCGGCGTGCCGCTGAACGCCGTGGTGCGCGCGGGCGATGAACTCGCCGTTGCCGCCGCCGATGGGCAATTGCGCCTCGTGAACCCCGCGACGGGCAACGTTGCCACGCTCGCCATCGCCGAAGTGCCCATCGTCGCGCTCGCGGCCTCGCCCGATGGGCGCATCGTCGGTGCGGCGGGTTTTCGCGGCGCGCTGGCGCTGGTGGATCGACAGGCGCGCAGCGTCCAGCGCCGCATGTCCGGCCCGGCCTTTCCGCTCTGGTCGCTTGCGTTTTCGCCCGATGGACGGGAGATCTTCACCGGTGGGGCGGATCGCCTCGTGCGGCGCTGGGTGGTGGCGACGGGCGAGCCGGTGAACCCGGTGATGGCTGAAGCGCCCGAGGCGCGCGTGCAGGCTCTGGCGAACCATCCCGGCGCGGAAGTCTTCAAGGCCTGCGCCGCGTGCCACACGCTCTCGCCGGATGATGGCAACCGCGCTGGCCCCACCTTGCATGGTGTGATGGGCCGCAAGGTGGGCACCGCGCAGGGCTATGCCTATTCGCCCGCGCTGCTCGACAAGCCGATCATCTGGAACCGCGAGACCATCGCCCGACTCTTCGAAATCGGCCCCAACGCCATGCTGCCGGGCACTAAGATGCCCGAGCAGTTGGTAAACCGCGCGGAAGACCGCGAGGCTCTCGTGGATTTCATCGAGAAGGCGACGCACTGAACCTCAGTTCAGCTTATCCTCGGGGTTCTCGCGGAAATAATCCTCGGTGGTGCGCACGCGGGGCCGGGCCGGGCCGGCATAGGGGTCGAATCCGGTATTGGTCATGGCTTCCACGCGGCAGTCATCGCAATAGCCGATGAGCTTCGCACGATCCGCGTTCTGGCCGGAATACATCCAGTGCTGGCCCGCGAGCTTGGACTTGATGCGCTCGATGGTCGACTTCGTGCCGAAGAGCTTCCCGCAATGATCGCAAGGGTAGGGCTCTTCCTCCTTCAGCGTCACGGGTGCCGCGTTGATGCGCTCGAAATCGATCTGCGGCGCGATGGTGATCACCTTCTCCGGGCAGGTGGCCTGGCAGAGGCCGCATTGCACGCAGAGATCCTCCTGGAAGCGCAGTTCCGGGCGTTCGGGGTTCGCCGTTAGCGCCGAGGCCGGGCAGGCAGAAACACAGGCGAGGCAGAGCGTGCAGCCCTCGGCTTTCACATTCACCGTGCCGAAGGGCGAACCGGCGGGCAGTGCCACGCGCGCCGGGCTCTCCGGCGCGACATTCCGCCATTCGCGCAAGGCCATCATCATCACCGGCCGTTTCTCGCCGATGGGCAGGAAGGTGGCCGGTTCTGCGGCCACGACATTCGCGGGCATGGCGCGAAGCTGCGCCAGAAGCTGGTCCGGGTCATCGGTCGAGACGATGGAAACAGCATCGCGCGGGTATCCCAAAGCGGGCAGCAATTCGGTCGCAAGGCTCGCGAGTTTCGCGAGCGGGAGGGGATCGTGCTTCGGCTTCGAGCGGATGAGGAAAGCCACGCCCGCCGCGCCATAGGCGAAGCTCGCCGCGATCTGTTCGAGGCCAACTTGCGTCACCTCATTCACCTGAACAGGAATGACATTCGCCGGCAAACCATCTCCGAACCGTGCGAGCGCATCGATCAGCGGCAGGCCGTCCTCCGCATCGTGGAAGAGCATCACCGGCCGCTCGCCGCCTGCGCCGCGATAGGCGCGGAGCATCAGGCGCAGGCGCTTCATCAGGTCATCGGCAGCCGGCAAAGCATAGCTCGCGGCACCCGTGGGGCAGACCGATGCGCAGGAGCCGCAACCGGCGCAGATGCCGGGATCGATCGCCACCGCATCACCATTCGGGCTGATCGCCCCGGTCGGGCAAACCTCAAGGCAGCGCGTGCAGCCCGTGATCTTCGAGCGGGAATGCGCGCAAAGATCCTCGTGGAAATTGATGTATTTCGGCTTGTCGAAGGTGCCGACGAGATCGCGCGCCTTGGCAATAAGCTTTTCCACGCCCACGGGATCACGCGGATCGGCGCGGAGATAGCCGTCGCGCAACTCATCCGCGTGGAAGAGCGGCTGGCCGCCGGTGAGATCGATCAGCACATCGCAACGCGATTGCGCGCCATTGCGCGTCGGGCCGAACACGAGCGCCTGCCGCGAGGCGGGCGAGGCGAGCGCGAAACCATCGAGCGTGAGTTCGAATGTGCCGAGATAGCCCTTGGCCTGCCGGATGATGCCGCAGGCGATGGGGAAATCGCGGCTCCGCGGCGGCACAACGGCGCCGGGCTTCGCGAGCATGACGGTGATGTCCAGGGTATCCGCGAGCCGCGCAGCCACTTCGAGGGCCACCTCGTCACGGCCATAGATGAGCGTCACGCCCTGGCTTTCCATTGTGAAGAAGGGAAGCGCTGGCGCAGGCAATTGGGCGGTGGCGAGAAGCGCCGCCATTTTCGGCC
>Ga0209053_1001648_pt1 | contig 10014 bp, 9 predicted proteins | sample EBPBio152010_DNA_FD_185864 | JGI IMG/M metagenome (GOLD analysis project Ga0209053, IMG submission 185864) | Wastewater treatment Type I Accumulibacter community from EBPR Bioreactor in Madison, WI, USA - Reactor 1_7/15/2010_ DNA (SPAdes)... | ecosystem: Engineered > Bioreactor > EBPR >... | reverse complement strand
GCGCCTGCAGTAGGGAAAATGAGGGGAAAACCCTCGGAAAAGCCTGAAAACCGACGAAATTCGGCTTTTTTGTTGCGTATGGTGAAACGCGCCGGCCAGGCCGGCGGTCAGTCCGACAGGCTGCTAGTGCGACAGACCTTTCGTCCGATAGCCTAACGGTAGGCTTCCCCCTCGGGTACAAGGACGCAAGGACTTCCGCCCCCATCTTGTCGAGATAGAGGGAGGGCTCCAGCTCGTCCCAAGTGGAATCATCATCATCATCATCATCGTCGCCGTCATGCGTCGTCCGCGCTGGTTCGCTGCTAACGACGGGGGCCGCAATAGCGGCAAGCGGGAGCCCCTCAAAGCCTTCCATGACGATTTTGCGCATCTTCGGCGGGTAGATCAGCGGCTGGAAGATCGGGTCATGATCTCCGCGCTTGAATTCCTGTTCTGTGACTTGCCCCTGGATAAATGCCTGCAAATGAGCGGACGTGAATTCGTCCTTCCAAACGAATACACCGGCGGGAATCCGGCGGATCGACTTCTTCTTCCATTGGTTCAGTCCAACGTTCTTGGTCATATCGCCACGAGCCTCCCGACCTGTGATAATTTCATCAAAAGCCCTTAGGCTGATGGCGACACGCTTCCACTCTATGGGTGCGACGCGGGACGGAGCGCTATCTGCCTGCACCTGGTAGGCGAATACTCCGCGAAACCTGCCGTATTCATCGCCTTCCAGAAACCTGACGATTTCATGAGCCCCAATCCCCGAAGGGGCCACATAAGGAATAGCCCGCACCGGAATGGCTTCCCGGCCGGCAATGATGACTACGACGTTCATACTGGCGATCCTTCGCTGCGCTCCTTCAAATGGGGTGCCGCGCCGGCCGGGGAAGGTGCCCGGGTTTCTCTCCGTCGAGATAGGCGCGGCGGAAATAGTTATGCGATATGCATTTGCACCACGTTGGACGCGCGCTTGCCTGTCTGGATTTCCTCAAGGCGTGCTTCCCAGGCGACCAGCGCGGCGCGCTTCTCATTGGCGTAGCTGTACTTGTCGTAGTGAGCATCCTGCACGCCACTTATGCCGTGCGATAGCAGTTGCGCGCGGGTATCGCGTGAAATGCCCATGCTGGCGAGCGTAGTTTCTGTGGTGCGGCGGATGTCTCGCAGGTCGAACCGTTCGCCGCCCATTGCTGCACTGATCTGGGCAAGGCGATTTCCGGCAGTCCGTTCGCTCACATCGAAGATTGACTCCTTGACGTCGCCGCGTTGCGCGACCAAGGCCCTGACAGCAACATCAGCCTTTGGTCCTAGCGGCAACAGGTGTTCACGCGCGGCACGGCGCTTGCCCTTTGCGTCCCAGAGGCGAAGCGTTTTCGTGTCATGGTCGTAGTCGCTCACTTTGGCACGCAGCAGTTGCGCCATGCGCTGGCTGCCAGCCAGCAGCGCCACCTGTAACGCTTGCCCGGCCTGATCGTTACCAAGGCGAGACAGGTACTCTTTCAACTCGTCCGATGACAGAACGCGCTCACCACGATTGACCGCGATTGCAGGCACGATTGCAGCAGGGTTGTCCGTGACCTCGAACTTGATAAGCTCGCTGGACATGCCGGAATCAAACGGCGCACGCCGAGCTGCGTTGAATGCGGCAACCAGGTAGTTCCGCAGGATTCCGGCGGTTCGTTCCTTTCCAACCTCGCGAACCTTGCGCACCATCGCGGCGATTTGGTGCGACGTAACCTCGCGGGCGGGCAAGTCCGCAATTGTCGGATGGCTGAAGACATGGACGTTGAAAGCGCTTTTCACGTCCCTGGCTGTCTTCAGCTTGCCTTTCACGTGGAGGTGGTCGACGTAGGCAGAGCACATCGCGCGAAGGGTGTAATGCTTACGGCTCTCCGCTTCGCGGGCGGAGGCTTCCCTGGCAGCTTTAGTGGCGGCTATTGCGGCGGCTCGCTCGCGGTCAAGCTCCCGCGGGTCAGTGCCTTGGTCGATCATCGTTTGCAGCCTGTTCGCTTCGGCGCGGGCGTCGTCGAGATTCCAGGCGCGCACGTCGCCGATGGTGCGGCGAATGGTTTGCCGGTTCAGCTTCGCTTCAAAGACGAAGGACTTGGCGCCAGCGGTTGCGCGAACTGCTAGCCGGGGCGCGACGGAATCCCAAAGGAAGGCCTGTTGCTGGCCCTCTGGGTTTGTAAAGGCTGTGATTCTTGGTCTGGTTAGCCGCTCGCGTTGCATGGTTTGGCTCCCGAAAGGTTTGGCTACATGGGTTTCGTGTAGCCAGCATGTAGCCACATTGTAGCATCACGCATCAATAGCGATCAACGTCCATTTTTTGCAAAGTACTGTTTGTAAGCCAATTGTGCCGTAGTGAGTGAGAGGCTATATGCTTTTATCAACACCGCTCAACGTCAGAACGCACTGACTCGAAATCAGGCGTAGGTGTGAGCCTACCGAGGGTTCGAATCCCTCCCTCTCCGCCAGTAAACGGCTGATTAAGATTGTGTTTTGTATTTGTGGTTGCTATTTTTCGTCATACGAAAATCTCGCATTTTCCGCAACTTGCGGAAACGATTTCCGCAACCCAGGCTACCTCGTTGGCCGCACGCGCTTACCAACACGTTGGTAAACGACCTTCGTAATCTGCTTGTCGGTGTGCCCGAGCAAGTCACTGGCGTGATCCAGAGCCATCTCGCTTGCGGCCTTCGGGCGCGCATCGCGGAACTGGAACTGTCGGATACGAGCCGCGAGGCGTTGGTCACCAGACTCTTCGGCCTGGACCGCAGCGGCGTTTCGAGCCGCGGTGAACCGCAAGCGCAGCATCCCCGGTGTGAGCCTCTTTCCATCCGGCGTTGCCAATAGCCATAGGCTGCGTACCCGGAACGTGTCAATGACTTTGAGACACCGATGCACATTAATTTAGTGAGCACGGGTCATGTGTTTTCGTCGGCGAGTTCTCCTGCTTGGGTGGGTTGATCCAGGCAGCGCTGGGCAGCTTGGGAGGTTGCGGGCAGTTGCTCTTGAATCGCGTCGGGTGAGCAGCGAAGGCGGCGTTCAGGGTGTCGGCTCGTTGCTCGAACAGCTGTGCAGCCTGGCCATGGTGGACGGCGGTCGGGGTCATGAAGCCGATGCCGGAATGGCGATGCTGTTCGTTGTACCAATGAACCTGGATACCGCCCTGATCGGTACCTCCTCGCTGCCGGTCTGGAAGATGCTCGCGGTATCGAGCAGCATCCCAGGGGGTGACCGGATCACCGAGGACTATGCGCAGCTCATCGCCGTCGATGTGGCCTACGCCTACTTCACGAACCTCTCGAAGACGCTGCGCAACGCGTTGCAGAACGAAACCGGCAAGAGCGGCCCCGACGCCGTCGCGGCGGCCGAGAAGATCCTGCTCCGGCTCAACGAGATCGAGCAGGAGGCGCGCGACATGCTGCGGGCCGAATACCAGAAAGGCATGCAGGTCGTCGAACTGAGCCGTTCGCTGCAACTGCTGCATCAAAGCCTGAACGCCGGGATGCCGACCAACATCTTCCAGTCGATGATGGTCTTCAACCGCTAGTCACGACGGGTACAAGCGGCAGGGGAAAGCGATATGTACGAGGTCTATGCCTACTGGAACGTCGCCGAGTTGGAGGCGATGTTCAATGCCGTCGCGGCGATCATGGGTAGCGGCGACTACCTCGGCCTGCTGCGAACCATGGCGATCGTCGTCGTCATCGCCACCCTGAGCGGACGCGAACGACTCGACGGGATGTGGAAATGGCTCTTCTTCCTGGCCATCTTCCAGGCGCTTTTGCTGGTGCCGAAGGTGACGGTCACCATCGTCGATCGCACCGGCAACGAGCCGCCGCGTGCGGTGGCCAACGTGCCGATCGGGCTGGGTGCCTTTGCGCACGCGATGAGCAAGGTCGGCGACTGGCTGACCGGTGCCTTCGAGACGGTGTTCTCGCTTCCCGACGATGTGCGCTTCCGCAAGAACGGCACCCTCTTCGGCCACCGGGTGTTGGCCGAGCGACTCGCCGTGAAGAGCGGCAATCCGATACTGACCAGCAACCTGCTGGAGTTCTACCGCGAATGCGTCGCCCCCGATGTGGCGACCGGCTACATCCGCATGAAGGAAGACATCATCGAGGTCAATAACGTCTGGGCCAGCCTGAACGGCAAGACCAACCCGGCGCGATTGGTGACCGTGCGCGACCTTGCCGATCCGATGCTGCTGAACACCGTCGGTTGCGATGTCGCCTATCAGAGCCTCAGCACGCAGCTCACCGCCGAGTCGAACCGTCAGCTTACCGTGCTCGGTTCGCGCCTCTACCCAAGGATGAGCCAGGCAGACGCCGGGGCGGCAATCGTCGCCTCGCTGGCGACCTCGACCAACTATCTCCTGGGCGTTGCCGCGTCGGCACAGGACACGGTCAAGCAGGCGATCGTCGCCAACTTCATGATCGATGCGCAGTACCTGCTGCCCGCGCAGCTGGGGGATGCCGCCAGCGCGCAGACCAACCTGGCGATGGCGCAATCGCTGCGCTCGACCAGCGACTCGTACAAGCTGATGGCGCGCATCGCCGAATCGACGATGCCCAAGGTGCGCAATGCCATCGAGCTCGTTCAGTACGCGATCTTCCCGGTCTTCCTGCTCTTCGTGGTGATCAGCGGTCACCAGGCCGGGGCAATCATCAAGTCCTACGCCACGAGCCTGTTCTGGATTCAGCTCTGGGCGCCGCTCTATGCGGTGATGAACTTCATCATCACCATGTATTCGCGCAGCCATTACACCAACGGCAGCGCTGGCGGCGGCCTGGCGATCGAGCAGATGAGTTTCCTGAATACCGCGATCATCAGCGACCAGGCGATCGCCGGGATGCTGGTGATCTCCATCCCGGCCATTGCGGCGGCCATCGTCAAGGGCGGCGAGGTCGGCCTGCAGGCCGTCGCCGGTCTGGTGGCCCCGCCGCGGGATCCCGAGAAAATCGCCAGCGCCCTGGCGATGGGCAACATGCAGATGGGCCACGCCTCGCTCAACAATGTCAGTCACGATACGCAAAAGGGCCTGACGGTGGACATGAACCCGAGCCTTCGGCAGGGGATGACCAACTATCAGGCACGCGGAGGATTCGACTACAGCCACTTTTCCGGCGGCGGCTTTGTCGTCCGCCAGGGAAAGAGCGATGTGCGCGCCGACATGGCGCTCAACGATTCCCTGGGGGCCGCGGCGAAGGAGAACTACGAGCGTTCCCAGCAGGCGACCCGACAGCACTCCGCGGAGTACGCCGAAAGCGCACTCGCCGCGCTCAAGCAGGAGGCTGGATTCGAGCGCAGCCACAGCCAGGGCAGCAGCGATGGCACGGGCTACCGCCACGGCATGGGCTCGAGTCGCAACCACGAGGCGAATGACAGCCTGCGCCAGGTCGATCAGTGGGCCAAAAAACTCGGCGTCAGCGAAAAAGTGGCGATGGAGATGATGATCGGCGCCTCGATGGGCATGAATACGCCGAAGCTCCTCGAGATCGCCGGGCTTCGCGGGGGGGTGGAGCTCTCCGCCAAGCTGCGCAACTCTGCCGACGCCACGCGATCGCTGGAGGAGATGGCGCAGTTCGCCAGTGAATCGAGCTTCGGAAAAAAGGTCGGCACTGTGCTCGACAACGGCTGGGAGCGCAACTATCGAAGCACCGACGACGGCAGGACTTCGGGCAGCGAGGGGATGCGTGCATCACTGGATCACGCGCGGCAATCGCGTGAAGCCTTCAGCGCCTCCTTGCAGGAAACGGAAGGGCATCGGCAGATGTGGGAGCTGTCGCACAGCGGTCAGCTGGGCTCGAATCTGCAGCTCCAGGATCACTTCATCAAGGATTTTCTGCTGCCCAAGGTCGATTTCAACTACGAGACGTTCCAGGGGATCATGGGCGACCCGTACAAGCTGCGCCCGTACATCGCCGAATACACCGCGCAGAACTACGACCGGATGCTTGGCGAGATGGCCGGTCAGGTGCAGGGGGCAGATGCGGTCGGTGCGCGGCACGAGGCGGATCGCAGCAGTATTCCCGGTGCCGGTGCGGTCGGGCAGGCGGGCGCCGGCCACCTTGGTCAGGTGACGGGCAGGGCGGCAGGTGCCGGGGTCTCGGCCCAGGGGCGCCCGAGTGATCAGACCGCGCATACGGCGATGCGGGAATTCTCGACGAACGCGTATGCAATACGAGACCGCAAGGAGGGAGCGGCGCAGACGCAGCCGGAGAACGCGACACCCACAGATTTCAGCAAGCTGAAGCCGGTGTCACCGGTCGGCAAGGGCGCGGCAGTTGTCGGTGAGGTTGGGAAAGCGGCAGGACGGGTGGTCGAGGGACTGAGCGGGGATGATCCCGGTCAGTATGTTCGGGACACACTGGCGGGGAAGAAGAAGCCTTGATTCAGAAGTCTTGGTCCCGAGTTGCGTGCCACTTGCCCTGCACCCTCTGTGTTGGTATAACGACAGTTATAACATCGACCGTGTGGAGCCTTCCATGACTACCCTCAAGCTTACCCAGATCGGCAACTCGCTTGGCCTCATCCTGCCCAGGGAAGTGCTGGCGCGACTCAAGCTGCAGAAGGGCGATACGGTATTCGTGACCGACGCGGCGAATGGCGTGATGCTGACGCCCTACGACCCTGATCTGGACCAGCAACTCGAGATCGGGCGCGAGTTCATGCACGAGTACCGCGACACCTTCCACCAACTCGCCAAGTGAGCTGGCGCTGGCTCGACCGGCGCGCGCTCGAATTGTTGCACGACGAGAGCCTGGCCGAGCATGGCGGGGCGAGCGGGCTGCGTGACGAGGGTCTGCTCGAATCCGCGCTCGCGCGGCCGCTGAACCTTGCTGCCTATGGTCAACCGGATGTGGCCGACCTGGCCGCAGCTTACGGCGTTGGTCTGGCGCGCAACCACCCCTTCATAGACGGCAACAAGCGCGTCGCTTTTCTGGCAGTTGGTCTGTTTCTGGCGCTCAACGGCCGGCGCCTCGTGACGAGCCAGGCCGATGCCACGCTGACCGTGCTCGCCGTCGCATCTGGCCAGATCGACGAAGCTACGTTCGCGCGCTGGGTGCGCGAGCACAGTGCGCCGCGCCACACTTGAGCTCATCCTGCCGAGCGAGCGAGTGGCGTCGGTACAAGGGCAGGCCCTGCGATCAGACCACGCAACCCCCATGCGGTAATTCTCGACGACCGCGTCTGTAACGCGAGACCACAATGACGGGGCGGCGCTTACCAATGAGGTCGAGAAAGCGGCGGTATGGGTGGTCGAGGGCCCGAGCGGGGATGATCCCGGTCAGGGCATGTTCAGGACCCGCTGGCCGGGAAGAAGCAACCTTGAGTCGGGTGCGGTCGCCAACGGTGGCCGGAGGCAGCGTCTTGCCCAAGAGCCGTGTTCAGCGACGCTGGCGGTCAGCGACACGCCGTTCCAACGGTTCGAGCGTCGCTCGCTGCGCCGCGTTCGCCACCGAGTGTGCGCTACGCAGGTGCTGTGGTCGCTCATGTTCGGCGAAGTCTTCGATCGTCTGGTCGACATTGGTCGCGAAATCCGCGGCCGTAGCGGTCTCGGCCAGGCACCGAAAGTAGGCGGCGAACGCGCTGTGCCAGTCGATGCCAAGTTGCCAGGAGCCGCCCTCGTCGGCGAAGAAGAGCACGTCATCGTGGCACTCGTCGATATGCCGAAGCAGCCCGAAAAGGAGCTCGAACGCCTGGCGGGCGACTTCGTATTGTCCGCTGTCCGCGGCACTGATGCATCCGCGCAGGAGACGCTTGAACTCGGCGATGAAGGCATCCGTGCCCCGTGAATGTTCCGTGCAGTTGCTGGAATTCACCGCGAAGTCTTCGAAGTAGCGACCGGCCAGACTATCGATGTGGAACGTCTGCACTTCGTCGAGAAAGGCGTTTGGTGTTGCGCTCGCTTCTGCCAAGTCGTCCACGTGCACGTAGTCGCCCACGAGGGCCTTCAACGTCGCTTTTGGCACGAGTTCTATCGCGCGTTCGGCGATGATCAGCAGATCGCCACGGCGCATTGCTCGCAGTTCCTTTCGCAGCCTCTCCAGATGGGTGATGCGGTGGGTCATACTGAAGTTGCCACCTGCAGTAGAGGAGGGCACGCGGGTTCCCTGATCACTCGCATTACACTGCCCTCGGCCCAGGGCGTCGCGCCGCGCGCGGAGGCGAACAGCGCTGGAGGATCCGTTTCCAGCCGTTTCGGGCGGCAACGGCCTCGCGCAGAATGTCCACGTACTCCAACGCATCGACGCGTTCATCGGGCGGCATCGATCCCCGCTCGTGTTCTGCGAGCAGCTCTTGCCTACCCCGCGGGCTGTCGCCAAGCGAGTGCAGGCGGCTGTAGGCTTCGCAGGCGTAGGCGAAAGTCTCGCGCTTGCCGTAATCGATCTCCAGCAGCCACTCACGCGTCCGAGTCTCCCGTAGCCCGATCGTCTCGCGCTTGCAGTTGTGCAAGATGTGCGCCGCTTCGTGCACAAGGAAGTCTTCGAAGCGACCAGGCGCGTCGAAAGAGGCTGCCGACAGATAGCAGCTCGTCTCCTCGCTCAGGCCCAGCAGGCCGGGAGCGCCCTCAGCAAGCAGGTCCGCGCCCAGTCCCCCGAGATAAAGGTTCGCCAGATCCCAGGCGGTGGCCAGCAATTGTGTGTTTTGCAGCTGCGCGTCGATTGTGGCCGGGGTGAGAAGAATGACCGAGCGTTCGAGCAGATCGAGGACCGACGCCTGTTCGGAGGCCGGGAACAGTCCACGTACCATCGGTGCCACTTTTCCGCGTGTGAAGGCAACGACGTCGATGTTGGCGACTGTTTCAGGGAATGCGATGTGCACGGTACGGCTATGGACCGCGGAGATCAGTGCCGAGCGCAGCGCGGCGTCGCCGCCGTGGATGCGGGCGAGGAAGTCGTTCCCCGGCCAGGCGCGGAAGTGGGCATCGTGCTCGCCGCTGCGAAGGTAGCGTTCGGTCGCCTGTTCAGGGGTTTCGGGCATCGATCTTCGTCCTTTGGAAGGCCTATTGTCTTCGCAAATCAGTATTCCAGCACACGTATCGGCCGGGTCTCTTTGGAAGCGCCGGAAAGACCGACGACGACGTCAAGCGCTCGGACTGGCGATGAAAGAGTTGCCGCCTGCGGCTGGCAATGAATGGCGGCACCTTTACGGCGCCACGTTCACTTCGCTGTTCCTGACCAGGTTCTGCAACGGCAAGCGCAGCGCCAAGATAAGTCTGCGGACGAGCAGGTCGGTGTGGGTGGATTTGCGAGGTGGCCGGAAAATCGAAGCGGGGTTGCGGCTCGAAAAAAGGGCGCTTTCGTGCGGGGCAACCCCCGCGTGGCCGAACGCGTTTCGGACGTGCACCCGTTGCGAGCGGCGCGGCTCACAGGGGATCGGCATCATCATTAACCGGCTACTCGCCAACGCCATTCTGCTCTCTCTGGTCCGACACAAGTAGGTGGCCGAGTGCGCGCCTGAATTTGATGGCGCAGGTTGGGTCGGGCTCCTTAGTTGACCGCGCGGCCTAGCGATGGGTAGATTAGCACTGTCTGAAAAGGCCTGAGGGAGGCCTCATTTGGTGGCTTTTGTTAAGGGTTGTCGGATGCCTGCCCTGAACTGACGACACGGCCGGGCGCACCTGGAGACTGAGGGCAGGCATCCGACAACCCTTAACAGAAGCGGTCATTTCGGAGCGCCGCCCGATAGGGGGCAGTCAGTGCTTCTGTGCAGCAAAGCGTCAATCGGAGGGCGCCCACCTGTGCCGTCGCCTGGGTGTAGATCATGGCGGTGGAGACGGTAGAGCGACCCAGTAGCTGCTCTCCTGCACCGTGCGAATGCCGTAGCAGATTTGCAGCACGGCGGTCGCGAAGATAGGGCGCCAAGTGCGCGGCGTAGCCTATTTCGCAATGCCGGCATTTGTAAGCGCGCGCTCGAATGCCCGCTAGAGCCTTTGATTGACTCGGCACTAAAGCGCGGCCGCAGACCCCGCGGTCGTACAGGTGAACGCTGAGCAGTTCATTATCGGTAGAACCCCCG
>Ga0209053_1001647_pt1 | contig 10018 bp, 12 predicted proteins | sample EBPBio152010_DNA_FD_185864 | JGI IMG/M metagenome (GOLD analysis project Ga0209053, IMG submission 185864) | Wastewater treatment Type I Accumulibacter community from EBPR Bioreactor in Madison, WI, USA - Reactor 1_7/15/2010_ DNA (SPAdes)... | ecosystem: Engineered > Bioreactor > EBPR >... | reverse complement strand
AAAAATAAAAAAAAAAGAGAGCAAAGATAAGTTCCAGGTATTCAAAAAAGCAAGTTCAAGCCCTTCGGGTTTCAGAAAAAATCTCCACCCAAACAGTTTCAAAACACATTTCTATTTTGATTAGACGCTGCCGATTTTAATCACGTATCGGGTAGTATTTTTTCTGAAAAACTTGCTTTTTTGAAACCTTCCACTTGGACGAATGGCTTTCTTTTTTTCTTTTTTTTCTTTTGAAAAATTTTAATGGGCGGAGCGTAGCGAGGCACATCTGCATTCATCAGAAACTCAACAGGAAATTAGAAGAAAACCTAATTTTTAAATCCGAAGCCATGATGAATTTTATCGTTAAAACCCACAAGAAGGACACAATTTACAACAAACCGCACTTTTTTGTTTTAAACAAAGGAATGAATAGCGGAAAACCACAAAATGAGCCATTCACAAATAGTTTCGTAATCATATTTGATAATGAAACTGATTGCGAAAATATTTTCTGGATTGCTTATAGCTTGTGGAAATCTAAATTTTGGCACCAGCATTTAGTAGGTTCTGTGATTTCGTTTTTGCGTCTTCCTGATTTCAAAAGAGAGTTTTTTCCAAAATCTCAGCTCATGATGGATGAACACGAAGAACATTTGAAGCATGTTGCAGCTTTAAAACTTTTGGAATTAAAAGAAAAACAATTTCACGAAAATATAAACCTTATCAATGATATGAGAAAAGTGATTTTATATCGTTATTGTAATACCAAATAACCCAGCAATGCTGGGTTATTTACTTGTGGACAGTCAGGGATCGAACCTGAGAAGTTAACTGCAATATGTTCGTTCTTAGTTTTAAATCAATTAGACTTTTTTACTTTTGGTCTGTCCGCGTTAACTCCAATCCACCTTTTCAAAAAAATTCCAATGTCATTCATATCTTCTAGATTTTTAATATAGTTATAAACTGTTATTCCACCGAGTGCAAACTGGAAAAATGTTGCTGGAGGACATCTAAAAAGAGTAACCGATAAAAAGCTAAGGATTACTAGTATTCATTAATTAGTTAATTCAAATATAGTTAAAAAATAAAAAAAGTCAAGTCTTTTCAGACATGACTTTCATTTTGTTTAACCCAAAGGTCACCACAACTAGGGCTAAACTTATTTTTTGTGCTTCTTATTTAGGCTTTTAAGCAGTAACGAAATCGTAAAACTGACCACAGCTCCAACAGTAGCTAAGATAACCGTTTTGGCAATATCATCAGAGGAAAGATTAGGTACAATACTTAAAAATGTGCCTCCAGCAGTTCCCATCAATGTGGGGTTATTTGCTGTCATCAGTTGTAGTAAGCTGACTTGCAGCTGACAAAACTCCTCCGGCTACTGCAACATAACCACCAATGGTAGTTATAATGGCAGGTAACGCGATTGGAGCTGCTAAAATAGTTCCACCAACGGCAGCTAATGCCAACCCAACAGTTCGAAGCACTTTGAAAAATTTTGGCGTGGGAGCTTTTGCTCTATTAATGATTTTTTTCATAATTACGTTTTTTGTCATCCTGTAAAGGATCTATTGGATAATTAATTCAACACTTTCTTTATTGTCCAAAGCTTTGTAAACAAACGCTTTTAGCTTCGTAAAAGCTTTTCTCGACATCAAACCTAAACCAGGTCCAGAAAGTTTAGTAACAGGAGCAATACAGCCGTGCAATTCTTTTTGAGCATTATTAGCAGGATGAAAAAGAATAAACTTTCTATTCGGCACATTCACCAATTCCAAATGCCATTTGTATTTTGCACTGTATCGCTTTCTAATAAAATATTTCCCTTCCGGAACACAGGAAACCTTCGTTTCGTTCATCTTCCACGGCAATTCGATTGTATTGCAAATCAATTTGCCTTCGCATTCGAGTTTACCATTCGTTCCTTCAGGGAAATAAGTTCTAGTTAACCAAATAACCATTACACACCGCTATCAACTTTCGCTACAGACAATGGGTTAAAAGCACCATTTTTCAATGGATACATTTGCCCATTAATCTCTTGATAGAACTCAACACCTAAAGCCAAAAACAATGGCTTAGTTGAGTTAGCAGTAACTGCATTCACTTGGTTAATTGGAGCAGTAGCAGTTCCATCCCAAGGCAAAATTGCCGTTTCAGAAGTAGCAACCACATACGTTTCAGCTTCAAAATCAATTTCAGCTCCACCAGAAATGATTTTGTAGTGAGTAGTTCCACTTGGAGCAGCAATCATATTCGCAGGAATAAATGATGCCAAATCCACAGTAATTTCACCAGCCACACGGTCAATAGTTGCCACAAACGGAGCAAACAAAGTTGTACCAAGCTTACCACGAATATTGAATTCAAAACCAAATAATAATTCAGCTTCACCATCAATCACGTTACGCAAACCACGTTCACTAACAGTGTCCGCTTGGATAACTTTAACCATTGCTTGTGTCAAACGACTAACCATTCTACCATCAGCAGAATTGATTAAAAGCGGTCTTAAAGCCGTTCTAAGCATTTTTCCTGCTTTTCCAGCTCTACCAAACTCGGAGCCATTCTCACGAGTTCTTTGAAACGCAGGATCACTTGCAATTCTACTAGCGTCAATTCCGCCTTTTTCTCTTGCTAAGTGTCCATCTTGCGTTTTGTAAAAAGTAATATCTCCGATAGTACCTTTTAGTTTAATTATGCCTTTCTGTCTAGCCATAACTTCAAAATTTTGTTAAACATTCATCAAAAATCTCCTTCATTCTTTCAATCAGTTGCAACCACATTTTGAATGATTAAAGCAAAGTTTACAAAGCATTTCACTAAAGAAAAAGCCACAAGTGTACCATATGTCTAAAATCGACACAAGTGTCTTAAATGAACATAAAAAGCCAATAAATAAGTATCAAAAATTATAACTAAATTGCAAAAGATTTTCTGCACGTCAGAAGTATAGCATAGCTATATCAAAGGTATAGATAAAGTATGAAATTGAATAATCAGAGGGTATGCATCTATCCGAAGGACATACAACGAATAACAGGCAAGAGTTATCGTCAAAGTACTAGATTGATGCAAAAGATAAAAAAAGACCTCAACAAGCTCGAAAATGAGTTCCTAACGATTGAAGAGTTCTGTACATATAGCGGCATAAAATATGAACAAGTAACTCACTTGATTTTTGGTTAAAATTGAAGAAATACAAAAACAAATTTTAATCAAGAAAGGTACCAATAAACACTTAAATAACTAGTTCAATTTTTAGTCTTGATACTTTAATATTCAAATATTTATCCTTATATTTGACTACTTTGAATTTAGAATAATAGTAACCTTATAAAAGAGGTGTCAGTCGAGGTGTCACTTAAATTTAATGCTTTGCGAAGTATTGATTTTATTGGTAACTTTTGTAGCAGACAAATCCCTCTTTCTCCGCTGAAAGAAGTTTCAAAAGAAACTTAAAATTTCAAAACCCTTTAAACATCAGTGTTTAGAGGGTTTTTTGATTTTAGCCTGTGTGTCAAAACACACATATTAAGTCAAATGTTAGTGCACCTATCAGTGCACCTATGAAATTAGAAAATTATAGGTGCACTAAATTAGGAGAATTCCCTAACGATTCCCTTTGTTTTCAATGCTTATAACGTTTTTTATAGTCACTTTGTGAACGTTAATTTAAAACTAAAAAGCAATGCTAAAAATCATTTTTTACATCAAATCAGAAAAAACCAATTTATGTGGCGAAAGCCCTATTTACGCTAGGATCACCCTAGGTAAGGAAACCATCACAATGAGCACCGGAAAATCAATTGCTGTTGAACGATGGAAATTTACCAACAAACTAAGGAATGTTACTAAACTTGAAAAAGAAAAAGTAATCAAAAAAAGTCTTGAATTATTTGAACTAAACATTGAAAAGAAATACAATAGTCTAATTAAAGTATCAGATGATATTTCATTGGCTTTGTTAAAAAATGAAATTTTAGGTGTCCATGAACAACCCAAGGAAGTATTACTTTTAGATATCTTTGAAAAACACAACATCGATTTTGCTAAAAAAGTTGCAAGTGGAGAACGATCTGCTGCATCACTTCAAAAATATAATCGCTCGGCAGATTTAATTAGAAACTTCATTAAAAAAACTTATAATGCCAATAACATCGAAGTAGATAAAATTAATAGTGCTTTTATATACAACTTAGAAACCTATTTGAAATATGAAAGTGAATTTAAAGGCATTGTAGGTATTAAAAATAATTCTGTGGTAAAGTATTTCAAAAACTTTAAAACAATCTGCTATTACGGTATAAAAATGAATTTAATTGATAAAAATCCATTCAATACTTATAATGGTAAACTAAAAATTAAAGATGCCACATTTTTAACCCTAGAAGAATTAAACAGTATTGAAAATAAAATCTTTCAAGTAGAACGTTTAGAAAAAGTAAAAAACATGTTTCTATTTAGTTGTTACACTGGATATGCACCAGTTGATGCTTGTAACCTTACATCTGCAAATTTAATTCAAGATAACAACGGTTTATTTTGGATTAAAACCGACAGAGCAAAAACAGGTATTAGAGCCAATGTTCCTGTCTTACCTCCCACTCAAAGAATTATTGATAAATACAAAGACTCAGAAGCAGGATTAATTCCAAAAATATCCAATCAAAAAATGAATGCCTATCTGAAAGAGATTGCTGACTTGTGCGGTATTGAAAAAAAATTAACCTGGTACGTTGCAAGGCACACTTTTGCTACAACGGTTACTCTTGGTAATGGTATAAAAATTGAAAATGTTTCAGCAATGATGGGACATACTAACATAAAACAAACACAGCATTACGCTAAAGTATTAGATTCTAGCGTAATGGATGACATGAGTAAACTAATGCAAAAATTAAAAACTTGACATTGAGATTTTAATATATTATTTTTATAAAAAAATAAAAACAGTATATCATGAAACTATATAAAAAAGAATTTGAAGATGCATTAGAGGATTTTTTGACACTTAATGTCAAATTCCACAAAAAACACGAACAATATTTATTTCAAGAAAATTGGGTATCACAACCCAATGATTCTTTTTATAAGGATAAGATTATTACAATAAAAAAGCTCCTAATAAACCATCTTAATAATGGTTTAGAAAATAAATCTTATTTATCAATTATACGTGATAAAATAAGAAACGCTATGGCGAAATTTTATAATGAAGATTATAGTGACTTTTCATTTTTTGAAAATACAAATACTTTGATTAGAACTACCGATAACGAATTGCTCTTACCTCCTGTCGAGGAATTTGATTATGATTATTTTTTAAAACAAACCTATATTGAAAAATACAAAGAGGATGATTTTGCGCAATTAGATGAAGATATTTTATACTATCACGATTTTTTAAAAAAGAATTTTGACAGTTCTAAAACAACTAAAATTCAATTTGAAAGAACTAAATTAATGTATGCAATTGTTTGCTATCAAGATATTATATATGATTTTCTTAACTATATTGAATATATATATTTCAACTATGAATATATTAATTTTTCTAAAAATGAAGAGGTCAAAGATGAAGATACAATTACGGAAGAAGAGATAGAATCTTACATGAATGAGAACAAATGCAAATTAAACATTAACAAAAAAACATTTGCTAAGGTTATTAATATCTTAATGATGGATGGAATCCTATATTTTGATTCCTCTGATGCTGCAAATAATAAGATTTTGGTTCAAAAATTCTTTGAAAAGAATTTCTCCTATAAAGGCTCCGATGGAAATCAAAAAGAAGTTAAGTCTTTGAACAAAGAATTTGCTATGAACCATTTTGAAATTAAAGATAATCGTAATGCATTTCTTGAAAAATTAATTTCAGAAATTAACGACAAAAAGAGCGCTAATTAAGATTCCCTAGCGATTCCCTAAAATTGTTTGACTTGTTAGAGGCTTGTAGATAATTTTGATGACTAATTCAAAAATTATAGCCCCATGAATTCAAATGAAGAAATCGTAATCCCTACTGTTGGAAGCATCAAAAAGCTTCTAGAACCGATTTATGCCAGACTTGAAAATATTGATTCATCAATTAAAAATCAAGTTCCTGGCAAATCGGAACGCAAACAATACTACAGAAACCAAGATTTAAAAACAATCTTTGGACTCTCTAACAATACCATAATAAAATATCGTGAAACAGGAATATTGCCTTACACTAAATTAGGCGATATTTTTTTGTATGATATTAAAGTGATAGACAAAATATTAAACTCAAATCAGGTATAGCTATGGAAACTGAAAAAAGAAAAGATCCACTTACAGGTGAAGAGTTTATTCCAAAGAAAAAAACGCAACGTTTTGCCACGACACAAAACCGGATTAAATACAATAATAAATTAGCTGGTGCTTTAAGACAAGAAAAAGCTTACGTAGATAAACCGATGAACTCAACTCATAGAATTCTTCGAGAGCTAATGAAAAACAAAAAAAAGGAAACGTTTTACAAACAGTTCTTAATTGGAAAAGGTGTCGATTTTAGGATAATTAATAATACTATAAAAGTAGATGGTTTTATACAATATGCCATATATGAATTCATTTACATTTTTGATGACCACGAAACAAACGGAAAAGTAACCATAATAAACAATTCTGATGGAAGATATTAGTATTTCTAACATTATACCAATCAATCAAAATTTTAAAGCGCTACAGGCTGAAAATCTAAATTTAAAAAAGACTAATCAGTTATTAATATACGGACTTATTGGTTTAGTAATGATTGCTGGAGCTGTATATTATTCAAAGAAGATGTCGGTAGAAGAACAAAAGTAAGTTCTATTTCATTTATTTAAAAACACAAACTTATTATTGTTATTTGAGTTATGATTATTCTATAAAATAATCATAACTATTCTTATTTTTAAAAATAACCATAATTTTCATTTCATCCTGAAAGCACCTCCTCTATTAAATCCAATACATGCTGTAACAACTTTCTTTAAATTGTATTTTTTCTCTTTAAATCTTCTAAAAATCATTTAAAGCAATACTTTAAAATCAATATAATTTTTTATTAATTCAGTACATTAAATAAACCTCTTCAATTAAATAATTTTGAATTATTTGATTGAAAAAATATATTTTAATTCAACAGCATGTCCTTGAAAAAATTCAATAAAAAAAGATCCTAATAATAAATCCAAAAAAAAATAGAAAAATAAAAATTTCAAATCAAATTGTAGCACCAAATTCATACCTATATATCCGTATGAAAACGTATGGATGCAAATTGAATACGGATCAATACAACTAAAATTCACACAAAATTTGGTGCGTTTTTACAGTTTTTTCTATTGATTTGTATTGTTTTACTAACAAACTACTATTGATTATCTATTGATTTGTATAGAATATTAGTTTTTAATTTCCTCAAATAAAAATACTTTTATTTATTAAAATGCGGAAAACCGTAAAATTGTAACATCAAAATAGTATTTATTTCCAGATTGGAATTTTTACAAACTATAAACTAAACAAAAATTGTTAACAATATTTTTTGCAGTATAGCAATTATGTAAAATATAACAAGTATATTTGCAGTATAGAAATTATGTATTATATGTTGCTAAATGATGTTTTATTAAATGATGGGCTTTTTTCTGGATATTCATTCAGAGAGAAAATAGACCATAACCCCGAAGGAGATATTGGAATTCTTCAAATGAAAGACATAGAAAACAATTACCTAAACTTTGACTATCAAAATATTGATAAAGTTAGTGATTTTCAATTTAAAGACAAGTTTTTTTTAAACAAAGGTGATATAGTTTTTGTATCAAAAGGTGTTAACAACTACGCTATAGTGATTGAGCAAATAAACTTTCCAATAGTAGCTTCTGCAACATTCTTTATAATAAGAGTAAATGAAAAAATAATAGTTCCGGAATTTCTAACTTGGTATATGAATCAAAAAGAGGCTCAAAATTATTTTTCTGAAAAAAAGGCTGGTACTTATATTCCAAATTTAAACAAACAGGACATCATGGACTTGCCACTTAAAGTGCCTCCACTAAAAAAACAAAATGCTATTGCCAAAACAGCAATGCTACTCAATAAGGAAATCACAATTTTAGAAAAATTAAAAACAAACAGAAAAGAATTAATTCAAACACAACTAATAAACTTAATCAACAATGACTAATATTAAACCTACACAAGACCAAATTAATAAAAGTTTATGGTCTGCTTGCGATACATTTAGAGGTGCTTTCGACTCTTCTGAATACAAAAACTACATTCTTGTTTTTATGTTCTTAAAGTACATGAGTGATGTTTGGAAGGATCATTATGAAGAATATAAAAAACAATATGGTGATGATGAAGAGCTAATTCAAAGAAAATTACAAAGAGAACGTTTTGTACTACCTGAAAACTGTTCATTCGATTCGCTTTATGAAAAAAGGAATGACGCCAATATCGGAGAAGAAATTGATAAAGCACTAGCTAAAATTGAAGATAAAAACTTAGCTAAATTAGATGGTGTTTTCAGAAACATCTCTTTCAATTCAGATAAACTTGGTCAAACAAAAGACCGTAATAGAAGATTGAAAAATCTTTTGACTGATTTTGCAAACCCAATCTTGGACTTCAGCCCATCAAAACTTGGTAAAGTGGAAGATATATTAGGTAACGCATACATGTACCTGATCGGAGAGTTTGCTAGCGGTGCTGGGAAAAAAGGTGGAGAATTTTATAGTCCAAATGAAGTAAGCGATTTACTTGCACGATTAGTAAACCCAAAACCTGGAGATAGAATATGTGATCCTACTTGTGGTTCAGGTTCTTTACTAATTAAAGTAGGAGAACAAGTTAAAGATAAAAACGGTAATCGTACCAATGATTTTGCTTTATATGGACAAGAAAGTAATGGTGACACATGGGCGTTATGTAAATTAAACATGTTTTTACATGGTATGGATAGTGCTCGTATTGAATGGTGTGATACTATTAACAATCCTCAATTAATTGAAGGAGACCATTTAATGAAGTTCAATATTGTTGTCGCAAATCCACCTTTCAGTTTAGATAAATGGGGCGCAGAAAATGCAGAAACAGACCGCTTCCAAAGATTTCTTAGAGGTACACCTCCAAAAAGTAAAGGAGATTATGCTTTCATATTACACATGATTGATACTACTTTACCTGATGGACGCATTGGTGTTATTGTGCCTCATGGTGTTTTATTTAGAGGAAGTGCTGAATTAAAAATTAGACAAAAATTAATCGAAGAAAATCTTTTAGAAGCAGTAATTGGCTTGCCAAGTAACTTATTTTTCGGTACTGGTATTCCAGCAGCAATTATGATTTTTAATAAAGCTAAAACAACAAAAGACGTTTTATTCATTGATGCTAGTAAAGAATACCAGGATGGTAAAAAGCAAAATAAATTACGAGAAGAAGACATACAGAAAATTATCAATGCATATCAAAACTTTGAAACGCTTGAAAAATATAGTAATGTGGTTTCTTTGCAAGAAATCAAGGATAACGATTTCAATCTTAACATTCCACGTTATGTAGATACCTTTGAAGAGGAAGCTCCTATTGATTTGGTAAAAGTAAAAGAAGAAATCAAGTCACTTGAAGGTGAATTGGCTATGGTAAGAAAAGAAATGGAAGTATATTTAAATGATTTAGGACTTTAATTTATAACTATGAACAACCTATACAACATAACTCCAAAAATTAATGATTTGCTCGATAATATCGGGCAGGTACTTGATATTACCCAAGCCCAACACGAATTAGTAGAAAAGCGGTATACTGCCGTTGCCAACCAACTTTCGCAAGAGGGCACTCAACTTAGTTTATACAAACCGGAGATATTGCCACAAGGCTCATTTCTATTAGGTACAATGATAAGACCTGTAATAGAAGATGATGAACTCGATGTCGATTTGGTATGTAGATTAACTGGTAAAAAAACAGACTGGGTACAAAAACACCTAAAAGATGCAGTTAAAGA
>Ga0209053_1001646_pt1 | contig 10029 bp, 9 predicted proteins | sample EBPBio152010_DNA_FD_185864 | JGI IMG/M metagenome (GOLD analysis project Ga0209053, IMG submission 185864) | Wastewater treatment Type I Accumulibacter community from EBPR Bioreactor in Madison, WI, USA - Reactor 1_7/15/2010_ DNA (SPAdes)... | ecosystem: Engineered > Bioreactor > EBPR >... | reverse complement strand
GCCTCGGTCGCATCGGGACGCCAACCGTAGCCATCTCGGGGCGAGCGTGCAGTCGGGCATCATTCACGGCAAGATCGGCGATCGCGCTGCGCCCGGGCGGGCGGGCGAGGCCGTCGGGATGGCCGGTCTCCTGCGTGACTGCGCCGAACGCGACTGCAGCATTTTCCTGTTCGGCGGCGACAGCCGCACGGTCTATGCGCTGCGGGAGCGGATCGCGTCGACCTTTCCGGGCCTGCGGATCGCCGGCATCTGCGATGCCGACTTTGCCGGGCCGATCGACCGCGCCGTTCTCAACCATATCGCAGCGGCGGACGCGGATGCGATCGTCAGCGATCTCCCGGACGCGCGCTTCCGGCTGTTCTGCGCGCAATGCGTGGTGACGGGCATTTACGGGAGGCGGTTCAACCTGCCGGGAAGCTTTGCCGATTTCGCCTCAGGCTCGAGGCGGAGCCTGCGCGGCCTCTTCGTTCCGGTGCGGCTGCGCGAGTTCGGCGCTGCGGCAAAGGCCGGCCTGCAATTCGCCCGTATCGTCCTGGGGCAGAGCCTGCGCCGGGCCGAGCCGCGCGCGACCCGGCGATCCCGCGGGGCCGCAGCGGCAAGCGCTGATCGCAGACCTTAGCGCGCGTTGGAAAAGGCCTTCCGGCTCAGAACGGTCCGGAACAGGATCGTGATATCCAGCCAGAACGACCAGTTGTCGATATACCAGTGATCGTAGGCGACGCGCCGGGCCATCTTGTCGTCGGTATCGGTCTCGCCGCGCAGGCCGTTGACCTGGGCCCAGCCGGTGATGCCGGGCTTGACGTTGTGGCGGCGGGCATAATTGGCGATCTTGCGCTCGAACTCGATATCATGTGCCAGCGCATGCGGACGCGGTCCCACGAGTGACATGTCGCCGGCGATAACGTTCAGGAGCTGCGGCAGCTCGTCGAGATTGTAGCGTCGCAGCAGGTGGCCGAGGCGCGTGATCCGGGGATCGTTGCGCTTGGCCTGGATGACGACCTGGCCGTCATCGGTCGTGGTCATCGTGCGGAACTTGAAGATCCGGAAAGCCTGCTGGTTGAAGCCGTAGCGTCGTTGGCGAAACAGCACCGGACCGGGGGAATCGAGCCGGATCAGTGCCGCGATAAGGAGCAGAAGCGGCAGGGTCAGGACGATGCCGCAGGAGGCAGCCACGATGTCGAAGGCACGCTTGATCGCGATCTCTGCCGTGGAAAGCGGCTGACGCGTCAAGCGCAGGCTCGACAGGGTGCCGGTATGGACGACATGTGTCCCGCTGAAGCGCTCCATGATCGGTTCCGGCGCGAGATGGATCGCGACCGGCAGGTTCATGAAAGCATCGACGCAGGCGGAGATGGTGTCCTGCTCGGCCCAGGGAACGGCGATGAAGACGGCATCCGGCCGCCTCGCCCGGCAATTCGCCACGGCAGCGGCGAGATCGGCGGCCATTGCGGCCGGATCGGCCGCGCCCGAAGCCTTCAGAAAGGCGATGTCGGTAACCGCGAAGCCCATGTGCCAGGGCTTGTGCCGCGACACGAAGGACATGATGTTCGCCTCGCGCCCGATCAGGAAGGCGCGCTCGGCGGTGATGCGGCCGGCCGAACGGGAGAGGGCGATGACCGGGATGCCGGAGAGATAGGTCGCGACGATGACGGCCCGCGAATAATGGTCTGCGATCTTCGCGAGGAAAAGCACGGCCAGGAAGGCGACCATCGTGATGTTCCAGACGGCGAAGGCCGAGCCGATCTGCCCCCGGATCGAGAGATAGTTCCCGATCTGATAGCGGCCACGCATCAGATTGACGAAGACGAACAGGGTCGCCAGCATCGCAGCCAGTTCCGGCGTCGAGCGGTCGATGCCCGGCGCGCCCGTGCCGCCTCCGAGATAATAGGCAAAGGCGACGAGATAGACGAGGGCGGCGACCACGACCGCATCGCTCGCTGCCGTCAGAGGGCCAAGCCAGAGGCGCCATAATCCCGAACCGCTGTCGGGCAGGGCTTGCGGCAGGCCGCTCATGTCGTTGACGCTCATCTCTTCCCCCAGCCGGCTGGCGCACGTTCCGTTTCGGCACATTGCGCCGGCGCCGGACCATCATCGGGAGCAGAGTGGCAAGCCGCGTGCCGGCGTCGCCGGGGTCAATTCGGCGCGGCGGCAGGGGCGGCGGGAGGAAAAGAGACGCCTCGCGGACAGGCGTCGGCAGGCGTTGTGCCGGATTGAGTCAGGCCGGCTTGCGGAAGCGCTGCATCACCAGATCGAACCAGACGGAGAAGCCGCTGCCCAGCGCGGCGCCGGCGATCTTCACCATCGCGTCGCGCGGCAGGCCGTGGCGCGTGGCTTCCCAGGTCTGGAGCCATTCCAGCCCGATCGCGAAGGCGATGATGCCGGCCAGGACCAGCCAGCGCCGGCGGGGATAGGCGAAGGCCAGCGCCGCTCCCGCGGCGAAATAGGACAGGAAGCGCTCGGCATTGGCGCCCAGCATCGGGACATGCGGGCGCGCCTCGATCGGCGAGAGCGTCGCGACGGCAATCACCAGGACGAAGGCCCAACCGAGCAGCACGGCGATACGGCGCAGCTTTTCGAGCGACAGCTTCAAGGGGGACTCCGGGCGAAGGGCAAGGCGTGCAGGCAAGATGCGGACCAGCGCCGGCGAAATCGCACGAGAGCAGGACGGAAGCCGGTCTTATGGCGATGCAAAAACGACGAGGCAATGGCAGCAACGAGAGTTTTGACCGAAGTCGATGAAGTTTCTTTTCATCTTCGTCCATGCCGACATGCTGTCCGGTGACGGAGCGTCGATTCTGCGGCTAGCATGGCGATGCACCGGCAGACGGGAGAGATGATGACCGATATTCTCGCAGCGCCCCAGGCGGCGCGGATCGCGCGTGGCGGGAAGGCGATCTACGGCGTTCCGCTGGGTATCCTGATGCTGGAGGCGCGGTTTCCGCGGATTCCCGGCGATATGGGCAATGGCACGACCTGGCCGTTCCCGGTGCTGTATCGTGTGGTCGGCGGCGCCAGCCCCGAGAAGGTGGTGCTCAAGGGTGCGGCCGGGCTGCTGCCGGATTTCATCGAGGCGGCGCGCGATCTCGTCCGGCTCGGCGCCGAGGCGATTACCACCAATTGCGGCTTCCTCTCGCTGTTCCAGCGCGAGCTTGCGGCCGCCGTCGGCGTGCCGGTCGCGACCTCCTCGCTGATGCAGGTGCCCTGGGTGCAGGCGACGCTGCCGCCGGGCAAGCGCGTCGGCGTCGTCACGGTCTCGGCGGCGACGCTGACGCCGAAGCATCTGGAAGCGGCCGGCGTGCCGCTCGATACCCCCGTCACGGGCACGGAGAACGGGCGCGAGTTCTTCCGCGTCCTGATCAAGGCCGAGAAGGACGACATGGATGTCGAGCTCGCCCGGCAGGACGTGGTGCAGGCGGCGCTCGATCTCGTCGCCCGCCATCCCGATGTCGGCGCGGTCGTGCTGGAATGCACGAACATGCCGCCCTATGCGGCCGATGTGCAGGCGGCGACCGGACTGCCGGTCCATGACATCTACTCGCTGATCAACTGGTTCCACGCCGGATTGCGCCCGCGCCGCTTCGGTTGACGCTCCCGGCTTGACCGGGCCGTCATTGCGAGGAGCGTAGCGACGAAGCAATCCAGGGGGACTGGGTGGAATGCTTCGGCCCAGTCCCCCTGGATTGCTTCGCTGCGCTCGCAATGACAGTCGCGCGGGTAGACCGTGCCGGATGCGCATTCGAGCAACTTATCCCCGGTGGCCCGGACCGGCCGCATCATCGCCTCGCGCAGCCAAGCGCTGCGTTTCCATTCCGCGAGGCCCCATGACCGATACGCCCCGTCTTTCGCTGCCGCTGCTCGCTGCCGGGCAGGCACAGAAACATGTCACCCATAACGATGCCCTGATCCGGCTGGACGGGCTGATCCACCTCACGGTCGATAGCCGGACGCTGGCCGCGCCGCCGGCTTCGCCGACCGTGCTCTCGGCCTATATCGTGCCGGCCGGTGGCAGCGGCGCCTTCGCCGGCCGTACCAATCAGGTCGCGCTGTTCGAGGATGGCGGCTGGACCTTTCTCGTGCCGCGCGCCGGCTGGCAGGCCTGGGTGGTCGACGAGGCCGAGCACAATCTCTGGACCGGCACGGAATGGCGCCGCGACAGCCCGCTCAGCAGTCTCGGCGCCGAGCGCTGGGGCGTGAACGCGACCGCGGATACGACCAATCGCCTCGCCGTGTCCTCGGATGCCAGTCTGTTCAACCATGCCGGCGGCGATCACCGGCTGAAGATCAACAAGAACGCGGCCGGCAACACCGCGAGCCTGCTGTTCCAGAGCAACTGGTCGGGCCGGGCCGAGTTCGGCCTCGCCGGCGACGACGACTTCCGGTTGAAGGTCAGCGCAGACGGCTCGGCCTGGCATGATGCGCTGGCCATCGATCGTGCGTCGGGGGGCGTCGCCTTGTCGGGCTCGCCCTGGGCAGCGGGAGCCAACCTGCTGGTCAATGGCGACATGGCGATCAACCAGCGCGGCTTTGCGGGCGGTGCGCTGGCGGCCGGCGTCTACGGCTTCGATCGCTGGAAGGCGGCGACCGGCGGCGCCAATCTCTCTCTCAGTGGTTTCACGATCACCCTGGCCTCCGGCGCCATTATCCAGCCGGTCGAGCCGGCGTGCTGGGGGCTCGCTTCATTCGCCGGGCTGCCGTTGACGCTCTCGGTCGATGATCTCAGCGGCGGCAGCCTCGCAGTCACCATCGGTAGCCAGTCCGGTACGATCACGGCGGGGGTGGGGCGCCGCTCGGTGACGCTGACGCCCGCTGTGGGCGACACCGGCGTGCTGTCGGTGCGGCTCTCGCCGAGCGCGGGCGCGGTCAGTTTCGCGCGGATCAAGCTGGAGCGTGGGCGGATTGCCACGAACTGGGCGGCGCGCCCGCTTTCCGTCGAGCAGATGCTGTGCCGGCGTTATTTCCTGAAGCAAGACGGGCAGGTGCTGATCGACGCCTATCAGGCCGCGGCGGCAGCGAGCCGGCAGAGCTTTGCCCTGCCGGTGCCGATGCGGGTGACGCCGAGCGTCACCGCCACCGTCTCGCTGGAGATCAACGTGCAGGGCACCGACCGGGGCGTCGTCGCGCAGTCGCCCGAGCGGGCCTATGCCTATGTCACGGCGCTGGCGCTCGGACGGGTGAGGGCGGCTTTCGACGCCATCGCCTTCGATGCGGAATTGTGAGGCTCACTCGCTGACGAGCTTGCGGGCGCGCAGCAGGGCAAGCAGCCCTTCGTCGCGGCGCTCCTCGAGCTGTGCGATCGTGCGTCCTGCCGCTTCCTCGGCAACACCTTCGATGATCTTGTGCTGGACGTTTTCGTCCAGCGAGGGCGTGCCGAGGGATTGCCAGCGCCGCACCTGGCTCGGCCCGAGATGGGCGAGGTAGCCGGCGATGCCGCCGTCGCCGCCGCCGAGATGATAGGTCATGTGCGGGCCCATCAGGGCCCAGCGCAGGCCGGGGCCGTTGCAGAGCGCGGCGTCGATTTCGGCGACGCTGGCGACGCCCTGTTCGACCAGATGGACGGCCTCGCGATAGAGCGCCGAGGCCAGCCGGTTGGCGACGTGGCCGGGCATCTCGCGCTGGAGGATGACCGGGCGCCGGTCGAGGCTGCGATAGAAGGCGGCCGCTCGCGCGACCACCGCCTCGTCTCCGCCGACGATCTCGACCAGCGGCACGAGATGCGGCGGGTTGAAGGGATGCGCGACGATCACCCGGCGCCTGTCCCGGCAATCGGCGACGATCGCGCTGCGCAGCAGGGCCGAGGTACTGCTGGCAATGATGACTTCAGGCGGCAACGCCGCATCGAGCCGAGCGAGGAGTTCACGCTTGGCGCCTTCGTTTTCTGGTCAATTTTCCTGAACGAAATCAACGTCTTGCAGAGATTCGTCGAGATCGGTGGTGAACTCGTATTGGCCGGTATTGGCCAAGCCGAGCTCGGCGAGCTGCTCGCGGGCACGCTCGACGGCATGGCGGAACCGTTCCTCCGCGCCGGGGGCTGGATCATAGGCTGAGACGTTCAGGCCGTGGCCCATGGCGAGCGCAGCCCATGAGCTGCCAATCAGCCCGGCGCCGATGATGGCGACGCGCTCGATGTCGCGGATATCCTGCATCAGTGGATCTCGGGTTCCGGCACCTTTGCCGTCCCCTCCAGATAATCGAAATCGCAGCCCTTGTCGGCCTGGCGGATATGGGCCGCCGACATCTTGCCCCAGCCGCGCGGATAGTCGCGGTCCGGCGGCGTCCAGACGGCGAGGCGGACGGCGATTTCGGCTTCCGAGAGATTGACCGAGATGCTGCGGGCCTCGACATCGACGCTGATGATGTCGCCGGTCTGCACCGCCGCGAGCGGGCCCTTGATATAGGCCTCCGGCGCGACATGGAGGATGCAGGCCCCGTAGCTGGTGCCGGACATGCGGGCATCCGAGATGCGCAGCATGTCGCGCACGCCCTGTTTCAGCAGCTTCTTCGGGATTGGCAGCATGCCCCATTCCGGCATGCCGGGGCCGCCGACCGGGCCGCAGTTCTTGAGCACCATGATGTGGTCGGCGGTGACGTCGAGATTCTCGTCGTTCACGGCCTGCATCATCGCATCGTAATGCTCGAACACGATCGCCGGGCCGGAATGCTTGAGCAGGCGCGGCTCTGCCGCCGAGGGTTTGATGACGCAGCCATCGGGAGCGAGGTTGCCCTTGAGGACGGCGAGGCCGTTCGCGGTCGAGACGGGCTTGTCGAGCGGGCGGATGACGTTGTCATCATAGACCTGAGCGAGTGCGATGGTCTCGGCGATGGGCTTGCCGGTCACGGTCATCGCGTCGGTGTGGAGCTTGCTTTCGAGCTGCTTCAGCAGCGCGGGTAGGCCGCCGGCATAGAAGAAATCCTCCATCAGGAAATCGCCGGAAGGGCGCAGGTTCGCGACGACGGGCACGTTGCGCGAGAAGGCGTCGAAATCGTCCGGCGTCAGCGGCACGCCGGCGCGGCCAGCCATGGCGACGAGATGGATGATCGCGTTGGTCGAGCCGGCGACGGCCATATGCACGGTCAGCGCGTTCTCGAAGCTCTTGCGGGTGAGGATCCGGTCGGGCGTCAGGTCTTCCCAGACCATCTCGACGATGCGCTTGCCTGCCATCGCGGCCATGCGCGGATGGGCGGCGTCGGCGGCGGGGATGGCGGAGGCGCCGGGCAGGGTGAGGCCGAGCACTTCGGCATGGCTCATCATCGTGGCGGCGGTGCCCATCACCATGCAGGTGCCGTAGGAGCGGGCGATGCCGCTCTCCATGTCCTTCCACTGGTCGTCGGTGATGTTGCCGGCTTCCTTCTCGGCCCAGTATTTCCAGACATCGGCCCCCGAGCCCAGCACCTTGCCGGCCCAGTTGCCGCGCAGCATCGGCCCGGCCGGCACGAAGATGAAGGGCAGGCCGGCACTGCAGGCACCCATGATCAGGGCCGGTGTGGACTTGTCGCAGCCGCCGAGCAGCACGGCGCCATCAAGCGGATGGGAGCGGATCGATTCCTCGGTCTCCATCGCCAGGAAATTGCGATAGAGCATGGTCGTAGGCTTCTGATATTGCTCGGAAACCGACATCACGGGGATTTCGATCGGGAAGCCGCCGGCCGCCCAGACCGCGCGCTTCACCGCCTCGGCCCGATCACGCAGATGGGTGTGGCAGGGATTGATCTCGGACCAGGTGTTGATGATGCCGATGACCGGCTTGCCCATGAACTCCTCATGGCCGAAGCCCATCTGCAAGGCGCGCGAGCGATGCCCGAAGGAGCGTAGGTCGCTCGCGCCGAACCAGCGCCAGCTGCGCAGGGTCTCGGGCGTCTTGCGGGGGCGGGCGGACATGGGCGTTTCCTCGGTGATTTTTCGTTGGTTCAACGGTTTGCCATTCCGGGGCGGCTCGAAGAGCCGAACCCGGAACCCATGACTGGGTCAGACGGTGTCCGCCTGCTGTGAAGGGCTCGCCCCGTCGTGGGTTCCGGGTTCATCGCTGCGCGATGCCCCGGAATGACAGAGGTTATTCCGCCGCGACGCGCTGGCTACCCCAGCTCGACACGATGCCGCGCAGCTCTGCCCGCTCGGCCTCGTTCAGTTCGGGCAGGCCGGGGAGGCGGACCGGGCCGACATCGGTGCCGAGCAGGCCCAGCGCTTCCTTCACCACGGTGACATTGGCGCCGTTGCCGTATTTGGTGCGCAGCTTCTCGAAGCCGGCAATGGCATCGACCTCGCGGCGGGCCGTGTCGTAATCGCCGGCTTCCAGCGCGCGCCAGACCGCGAGCGAGCGTTCCGGCGCGACATTGATCAGGCCTGAGGTGAAGCCCCGCGCACCGAGTGCATAGAAGGGCGCGGCCCAACCCTCGGCGAGGCCGCAGATCCAGTTGGCTGAGGAGCCTTCCGTCTCGCGCACGCAGTCGGCGAGCAGCATCATGTTGTTCGAGGCGAATTTCACCCCGGCAACGTTTGCGTGGGTCGCGACCCGGATCAGGTCCTTCACGCCGATGGCGTCCGAGCGGATATAGGCGACGAGCGGGATCGTCAGCGCTTCGGCGATGGCGAGGATGTAGTCCGCCTGCGATTGCGGGGCGGCGAAGGGATCGAGCGGGTGATGCACCATGGCAGCATCGCAGCCGGCCTTGGCCGCGAGCTTGCCGGTCGCGACAGCCTCGCGCAGGGAGCGGCCGATGCCGGCCGTGACCAGTGCCTTGCCGGCGGCGGCTTCCGCGGCGGTGGCGTGCGAGCGCTCCACCTCGGCCGTCGTCATCGGGTAGAACTCGCCGGTATTGCCGGCCGAGACGATGTTGTGGATGCCGGCTTCCGCGATGCGCCGGACGATCCTGCCGGTCAGCGCCCAATCGGCCTCGCCATCCGCCTTCCAGGCGGTGACATGGACGCCGGAAATGCCGCGCAGCGCGCGGCGGACCTTGTCATTCGTCATAATCCAGTCCCTCCGCATCCGCGCCGAAGACGAGCCTGACATGGGCCTTCGCCGAGCGGACGATGTGGCGGCGCATCCTGAGTTCGGCGCGCGCGGGATCGCGCGCCAGGAGCGCCTCGTAGATGTCGCGATGTTCCTCGAAGCCGCGGCGGCGCTCGTCCGGCTCTGAGTGCAGGGCGATGCGCTGGGCATGGTCGTACATGCGCTGGCCGTCGAGACGGCGCTCCAGATAGGTGCAGCCGGAGATGCGATGGATCGCGCGGTGATAGGCCTCGTTCAGCGCGACGAGGTCTTCGAGATCGCCATGCTCGGTCGCCTGCTCCATCTCGGCGATCAGGTGTCCGAGCTCGGCCGCGCCATCCTCGGTCAGGTGATTGGCGGCGATGTGGGCCATGACGCTTTCGAGCGCCGCGCGACCCAGCGCCATCTCCAGCGCCTGCCGGGGCGAGAACTCGACGAAGACGCCGCGGCGTGCCTCCGTGCGGACCAGCCCCTCGCTTTCGAGCTTGCGGATCGCGTCCTTCACCGGGGTCGTGCTGACGCCGAGCATCTCGGCGAGATGGCGCTCGTTCAGGCGCTCGCCATTGCGGAAGCGGCCGGCGACGATGGCACGGCGCAGGCGCTCGTGGACATGCTCGCGCAGAGAGCGCAGGAGATCGGGCGCGACGGGTTCTACGGCAGGCTGCAACATGGTTCTTCCGGGGGCGCGCTGCCGAAGCCGCTCCACCGCGGTTGCCGGCTCATGCGCCATGGCCATCAAACAGCATAAAGCCGTGTGTCCAGCAATCTGAAATTTCAGATTTCAAATCTGCGATCCTGTGTTATCGCTTGGGTAAGCGCCCGTCATGAGGTGCAGGCGGAATTGTCCGCGACGGGGAGACGAACCGATGAGCATCACGCGCAGGACCATCATCGCCGCCGCCTGCCTGGCTGCAGCAGGGCCCGCCTTCGCGCAGGGCGACTATCCCGGCAGCAAGGTCGTCACCATCGTCGTGCCCTTCGCGGCCGGCGGCACCACCGACCTGCTCGGGCGGGTCCTGGCCGACCGGCTGGGCCAGCGGCT
>Ga0209053_1001644_pt1 | contig 10043 bp, 9 predicted proteins | sample EBPBio152010_DNA_FD_185864 | JGI IMG/M metagenome (GOLD analysis project Ga0209053, IMG submission 185864) | Wastewater treatment Type I Accumulibacter community from EBPR Bioreactor in Madison, WI, USA - Reactor 1_7/15/2010_ DNA (SPAdes)... | ecosystem: Engineered > Bioreactor > EBPR >... | reverse complement strand
CCTCCATGGCCTTGAGTGCCTGCTCGTTCTCTTCCTGCGCGATGGAATTGGCATATTGCGTCGCTTCCGTCATGGCGCGGCGCAGGGCCTGGCGAAGATCGCCCGGCAGGGCATCCCAGAACTTCCGGTTCACGATCACCGCATAGCCGAGATAGCCATGATCGGAGAGGGTCGTGTGCCGCTGCACCTCGTGCATCTGCTGGGTGTACATGTTGGAAGGCACGTTCTCGGTGCCATCCGCCACGCCGGCCTGCAAGGCAGCGTGAGACTCGGAGAACGCCATGGCGAGCGGGATCGCACCCAAGGCGCGCATCTGCACCTCCAGCACGCGCGAGTGCTGGATACGCATCCGCAGCCCGGAGAAATCCTCCGGCCGCTTCAGGGGCCGGTTCGCGCTCATGACCTTGAAGCCGTTATCCCAATAGGCGAGCCCGATGATACCTTTCGCCTCGAGCTTCGAGAAAAGCTGCTGCCCGATGGGGCCATTCACGACGCGTGAGAGCGCCGCGCGATCGGGGAAGATGAAGGGCAGGTCGAAAACCTCGAACTCCCGCACGCCCAGCGGAGCGAATTTCGCGAGGCTTGGTGCCAGCATCTGCACCGCGCCGAGTTGCAGTGCCTCCAGCTCCTCCTTGTCCTTGTAGAGCTGTGAATTGGGGTGAACTTCCACCTTCACACGGCCCTTCGTGTAGCGCTCCGCGAGTTCACGAAAACGCTCGGCACCCTTCCCCTTGGGGGTGTTGGGTGCCACGACATGGCTGAACTTCAGCACAATTGGCTGCTGCGCCACTGCTGAACCAGCCGCGAGCGAGCCAGCAATGAGGCTCGCCAGCGCCAACAGACATGACCGCTTCAGACGGCAGACCATCGCTCCTCCCCTCTCACAAGCAACCTGCGGCTTGCCTGATCCGACAGAACCGGTTTCGTTTTTCTTCAGCGAAAGCGCCTACCCTGATGCTCCGGAGGCGGCTACGGATATCCGCACTCGCCGCCGACAGAGCGCCGCGTTAGCATGGCGGCATAACAGAAAACCGCAAGGTTTCGCGCGAAGGAGGAACGCGCAACGGATGACGGAGGCGGAGCGCTCGTCCGAACCGGCCCGGTCGAAGACTCGCGTTGGCCCACGCCGACGCGAACGCATGGCGCGTGCCATGCTGGCTGCCGTTCCGTTGATGGCCATCGCGGTGCTCGCGGTGATGATTTCCGGCATTCTCTGGTATGTCGAACGCGAGGAGCAGGAGCGGCGGCGTGTCTCGCTGCTTACCGATGCCCTCTGGGTGGAACAGACCCTGCGCTTCCAGCTTGGCGTGGAAGAGGATGCCGTAGCGCGCCTCGCGCTCGATTCCGGTCGCTGGGCGACAAATGACGAAGCGCTGCTCAGCAGCGCCCGGCAGGTGATCGCCTCGAACCCGGAAATCGCATCCATTTCATGGCTGCTGGATAGCGGCGGCATTCATCTGGCGATCCCCTCCGTGGGCGACCGGCCCTCGCTCGATACCCGCATCGAACTGATCCAGCGTTCGCTCACCGCCTCGATGCGTCCGGTCTATGCCGAGCCGCGCCTCGTCAACGGCGATCGCTACGTGATCGACATGGCCGCTCCCGTTGCGGATGGCTCCGGCCCGGCGGTGATGGTGGTTGCTACCATCGCCATCGACGCGCTGCTCGCGCGCCATGTGCCCTGGTGGATCGCCGAGAAATACGATGTGCGCCTTGTGGATGCCGCAGGCCGCATCCTCGCCACGAAATCGCGCAGCCGGCCGGGTGAAAATCGTGAGAGCCACGCGATCAGCTTCGATCCACCCCTGCCCGGCGCGGTGTTGCAAATCGCACCGCATACAGAACCGGGGATGAATACCAATGCCGTGCTGATCAGCGCGATCATTGCGCTGGCGCTCCTCGCGATGGTCTCGCTCGTGCTGGCGCATCGGCATGTGCGCAAAAGGCTCGATGCGGAAACGGCCCTGCGTGCGGAATCCGCCTTCCGCCGCGCGATGGAGGATTCTCTCACGGTCGGCATGCGCGCCCGCGATCTCGACGGGCGGATCATCTATGTGAACTCCGCCTTCTGCCGCATGCTCGGCGTGGAAGCGGAGACGCTGGTGGGCCAGTCGCCGCCCATGCCCTACTGGGACCCGAACGACCTGGAACGCACCCGCGCGATCCATGATCGCGTGCTCGCGGGCGATGCCCCGGCGGAAGGGTTCGAGCTGAAATTTCGCCGCGCCGATGGCTCGCTCTTCGACGTGCTGATCTACGAAGCGCCGCTGATCGACGCAGCGGGGAAGCATGCCGGCTGGATGGCCTCCGTGCTCGACATCACCGATCGAAAGCGCGCCGAGGAGATGGCGAAGGCACAGGAGGATTCACTCCAGCGCACGGCTCGTCTCGTCACCATGGGCGAGATGGCATCCACGCTGGCGCATGAACTCAACCAGCCGCTCGCGGCCATCGCCTCGTATGGTGCCGGCTGTCTCAACCTCGTGAAGGCGACGAAGCCGGATACCGCGCGGCTCACCGAGGCGCTCGAAAAGCTCGGCGGGCAGGCCCAGCGTGCGGGGCAGATCATCCGTCGCGTGCATGATTTCGTGCGCAAGAGCGAGCCAAAAATCGCCCCGAACCCGGTTGGGCCGATGCTCGCGGAATGCATCGCTTTCGCTGAAACCGAAACGCGCAAACACGGCGTGAACGTGGAACTCGACATGCCCGAGGACATGCCGGAGGTTGAGGCCGACCCCATCCTCATCCAGCAGGTGCTCATCAATCTCATGCGCAATGGCGCGGAGGCAATGATGCAGACCCCGCGTGCCCAGCGCCGCCTGCGCATCCGCGTGCGCGAGACCGAGGGCGGCGTTTCGATTTCCGTGGAAGATCGCGGCAGCGGCATTCCCGAGCATATCCGCGGGCGGCTGTTCGAGCCCTTCGTCTCCAGCAAGCCAGATGGCATGGGCATGGGGCTGAATATCTGCCGCACCATCGTGGAACTGCACAAGGGACGGTTGCAGGTGGCTGCACGGCCGGGCGGCGGCACGATCTTCTCGGTGATCCTTCCCTTGGCGAACAGGCTGGAGATGGCCTCATGAGCGAGCACGCTCCCCTCGTCCATATTGTCGATGACGAACATGCCGTGCGCGATTCCATGGCGTGGCTGCTGCAATCGCGCGGGATCGATTCGCGCGGGTACCCTTCGGGCGAGGCCTTTCTGGACGGCTATCACGCCGATCTCGATGGCGTGGTGATCCTCGATATCCGCATGGACGGCCTCTCTGGCCTTGAGGTGCTCGACCGGCTGATGGAGAGGGGTGCGACGCAGCCGATCATCATGCTCTCGGGCCATGCGGATGTACCGGCGGCTGTGGCTGCGCTGAAGAAGGGCGCGGTGGATTTTTTCGAAAAGCCCTTCAGCGACAACCAGATGGTCGATCGCATTCTCGAACTCCACGCGATGAGCCTCGCGCGGCGCTCGGAGCGCACGGCAAGGCTAGCGGTGGAAACGCGGCTATCCAGCCTCTCCGAGCGCGAGATGGAAGTGATGGAGCGGATGATCGCGGGGCGGCTGAACAAGCAGATCGCGGGCGATCTCGGCATCGCGATGCGCACGGTGGAGGTTCACCGCGCGCGCATTCTCGAGAAGATGGGCGTGCGCAACGCCGTGGAACTCGCGGCAGTGCTGGGGCGAGCCGGCGGCCGCGACGGCTGATCCGCCTGTCCGTTTCACACGTCGAGGAACACCGTCTCGTTCTCGCCCTGCAGGCGGATATCGAAGCGATAGACCGGCTTGCCGTCGCGCATCTCGCGGCTGGCCACAAGCGTCGCGCGACGATGCTGCTGCTCGATGAGGTTCAGCACCGGGTCCGCCGCGTTGGCCTGCTCCTCGTCGGCGAAATAGAGCCGCGTGTTCAGCCCGAGATTGATGCCGCGCGCGACAATCCAGAGGTTGAGATGCGGCGCCTGCAAACGCCCGTTGCGGCCCATCACCGATCCGGGCTTGATGGTCTCGAAACCCCAGAGCCCGGTATCGAACTCGGTGATCACGCGACCCCAGCCGCGAAAACCCCTCGCGACCTTGCCATAGCGCGGGTCTTCCGGGTGCGGATAGATGCCGTTCGCGTCGGCCTGCCACACCTCGATCAGCACATCCTTCACCGGCGCACCGGTGCCATCATAGACGAGACCTTCGACGCGAATGCGCTCGCCCGGCGCATGCGGTCCGGCAATGTCGCGACCGAGTTCGTTGCCGTAGATATCGAAGCCCGCAGCGCCCGGCGCGAGGCCGATATGCACATAGGGACCGGCGGTCTGCGAAGGCGTTTCCTTCCGGTAATCCAGCTTCTGGGGCATGGGTTAATTCCCCTCCAGGCGATTTTCGAACATCGTGGAGCGGCGTCCCCGCAGGATGATGTCGAACTTGTAGGCGAGGCTGTCGAGCGGGATCGCGGCGTTCATGTCGAGCGGCGCAATAAGCTGTTCGATGGCCTTGGGATCGGGGATGGATGTCACGATCGGGCATTTCGCGATCAGCGGGTCGCCCTCGAAATACATCTGCGTGATGAGCCTTTGCGAAAAGCTCGAGCCGAAGACCGAGACATGGATATGCGCCGGGCGCCAATTGTTCACCCAGTTGCGCCAAGGGTAAGCGCCGGGCTTCACCGTGCGGAAGAAATAGAAGCCGTTCGCATCGGTCATCGTGCGGCCGCAGCCGCCGAAATTCGGGTCGATCGGCGCGAGATAGGTATCCTTCTTGTGCCGGTAGCGCCCCCCGGCATTGGCCTGCCAGATTTCCACCAGCGTGTTCGGCACCGGGCGGCCATTCTCGTCGAGCACGCGGCCATGCACAATGATGCGCTCGCCGATCGGGTCGCCGGTCTTGGCGTAGTTCTTGATCAGGTCGTTATCGATCGGGTCGATATCGCCATGGCCGAAAACCGGCCCGGTGACCTCGGACATCGATTGCTCGATGGAGAGCAAGGCCTGTCGGGGCGAGCGGGGCACGCTGGTCTTGTAGTTCGGCGTGAGCTGCGGCGGCTGCCAGAGCCGGTCGCGCTGGTAATATTCAGCAGGTTTCATGGCTGCCTCCCCGTTCAGGCCTTGGCCTTCGCCATTTCGGCGAATGTTTCCTTGGCGATCTTGATCGCGTGGTTGGCGCGCGGCACGCCGGCATAGATCGCGACATGCAGCAAAGCTTCCATCACATCCGCTTCGCTCGCGCCGGTCTGCGTGGTGGCGCGGATGTGCATGGCAAGTTCATGGTCGTTCCCGAGGCCCGCGAGCAGCGCGATAGTGAGCATGGAGCGCTCGCGCAGCGAGATCGTCTCGCGCGACCAGACATGGCCCCACGCGGCCTCGGTAATGAGGTTGATGAAAGGCTCGTCGAATGGTGTCTTCTGGGCTTCCGATCGCGCGACATGCGCTTCGCCCAGCACCTTGCGCCGCGTGGCCTGCCCCTGGCTGTGTCGATCCACCATGGAATGTCTCCCCGGGCGCAGATGTTGACCACCCGCCTCATGATCATGCCGCGCAGTGTTTCAGACCGCAAATGGACTGGAAAGTCCAAAGTGCGGCGGGGCGCAAGAAACAGCGTTGTGCGGCATGAAATTCGCTCGGCGCGTCAAAGCGGCTTCAACCCGGGCGCGCGCTATGCTTCAGTGCGTCCGGGCGGTCGAATCCCGCTGGATCATGCCCGTTGGCAAGGCGCACAAGAGGAATAAATGGACCCGATCGTCGCGGAATGGGGCAATCTGCTGCTCCGCTGGGCGCATATCATCACCGCGATGGCCTGGATCGGCTCTTCCTTCTACTTCATGCATCTTGATGCGACGCTGAAGGCCGTGCCGGATATTCCGGCGGGCAAGGGTGGCGCCACCTGGGAGGTGCATGGCGGCGGCTTCTACGAGGTGAAGAAATATCTCGCGGCACCCGCGCATCTGCCGCAGGAGCTGATCTGGCACAAATGGCAGAGCTATTCGACCTGGATCACCGGATTTTTCCTGCTGATCTGGCTCTATTATGCGCAGAGTGATCTCTATCTGATCGATCCCGCCGTGCGGCAGCTCTCGCCTTTTGCGGCGGGCGCAATCGGCCTTCTTGGCCTTGCCATTGGCTGGGGGGTTTATGACGGGCTTTGCCGCTCGCCGCTCGCCAAGAACGAACTGGCGCTGTCGGCAGTGCTGTTCGCGCTGATCGTCGGCATTGCATGGGTTTTCCAGCAATTCTTCTCCGGCCGCGGCGCGATGATCCATACCGGCGCGGTGATGGCGACGATCATGTCCGCCAATGTCTTCATGATCATCATTCCGGGACAGAAGAAGATCATCGCGGCGCTCACCTCCGGGCAGGTGCCGGACCCGGCGCTCGGCAAGCGCGCGAAGATCCGCTCGACCCACAACAACTACCTCACCCTGCCGGTGGTGTTCCTGATGGTCTCGAACCATTACCCGCTGGTCTGGTCCACGCCCTATACCTTCGTGATCGTGGGCCTTGTGATGATCGCGGGCGCGCTGGTGCGGCTTTATTTCAACCTGCATCACGCGGGCAAAGGCCACCAATGGTGGACCTGGATCGTGGCGACGATCGCGCTTGGCCTCGCGGCCTGGATCACCATGAGTGCCTCGCCCGCGGGCCGTGAGCGGCTGGGCCTCTCGCCACTGGTCGAGCCAGCCGTGGCTTCCACGTTGCCCAAGGCACCGCTGGAGGTGGAGCAGATCGTGACCTCGCGCTGCTCCATGTGCCATGCGCGCGAGCCGGTCTGGTCCGGCATGGCCATTGCGCCGAAGGGCGTGATGCTCGATACCGCCGAGCGCATTCAACGGCAGAAGGAGGCCATTCGCCTTCATGCGGTGCTGACGCGCTCCATGCCGCCGAACAACATTACCGAGATGACCGCCGAAGAACGGCGGACGCTCTCGCTCTGGGTGAATTCGAAATGAGTGCTGTCACGCTTCCCTCCCCCGCTGATCTTGGTGCGGCTGTTCTCGCGCGGCTCGATGAGCTCGCGGCGATCACCGACGAGCCGGGCAAGATCACGCGGCTTTACCTCTCGAAGAGCCATCGCCGCGCCGCGACCCTCGTGGAAGGCTGGATGCGCGACGCCGGCATGAGCGTGACGCTCGACCCCGTGGCGACGCTGATCGGCACCTATCCCGGCTCCGACCCCGATGCGCCGCATCTGCTGCTCGGCTCGCATATCGACAGCGTGCGCGATGCCGGGAAATTTGATGGCACGCTCGGTGTCGTCGCCGCGATCGAGATCGTGCGGCGGTTGAATGCGGCCGGAAAGCGCCTGCCTTTCGGCCTCACGGTGCTGGCCTTCGGCGATGAGGAAGGCGTGCGTTTTCCCTCCACACTCTCGGGCTCAGCGGCTGTGGCCGGACGTTTTAACGGCGCGATCCTCGACGAGAAGGACGAGGAGGGCATCACACGGCGCGCGGCGCTCGCGGAATTTGGTGCGCCGGAGGGTGATCCCGCCGCACCGTGGCAGGGGCAGAGCGGCCTCGGTTATCTGGAGCTTCATATCGAGCAGGGCCCGGTGCTGGAGGCCGAGAACCGCCCGGTGGGGCTCGTGACGGCCATTCAGGGTGTCACGCGCGGTTCCTGTCGTGTCATCGGCTCGGCGGGCCATGCCGGTACCGTGCCCATGCCGCTGCGGCGGGATGCGCTGACGGCAGCGGCCGAGATGGTGCTGGCCGTCGAGCGGATCGGGCGCGAAACCGAGGGGCTCGTCGCCACCATCGGCCAGTTGCGCGTGCCGGGCGGGGCGGTGAACACCATTCCCGGCGTGGTGGAATTCTCGCTCGATTTCCGCTCCGAAATCGATGCCGTGCGCAAGGATGCCGAGGCGCGCATCCGCAAGGCGATCGAGGCGGTGGCATTAGCCCGCAAGGTGGAGGCAAGGCTGGCCTATACCTATGAGGCGCCCGCCTCCGAATGCGACCCCGGCCTGCGGCTTCTGATGGCGGAAGCCGCGGAAGCCACCGTGCAGAAGCCCATCCGCCTGCTCGCCAGCGGCGCGGGGCATGATGCAATGTCGTTTCGCGGCAAATTGCCCTTCATGATGCTCTTCGTGCGCTCAAAGGCGGGCATCAGCCACAGCCCCGAGGAATTCACGAGCGAGGCTGATCTCGGCATCGCCACCGCGACCCTGTTCCGTGCCGTGCTCGATCTTGCGAAGAAGCACGCCTGACACCCTTCACAGACTTCCCGCCGACTGGAGTTTCCCATGGCCGATCTGAAAATCACCGCTGGTCCCTACGTTTTCGAGGCGCGCTTCGAGCATGAACGCGCGCCGAAGACCGTGGCCGCCTTCAAGAAGCACCTGCCTTTCGTCTCGAAGATCATCCATGTCCGCTGGTCGGGCGAAGGCGTGTGGATGCCCCTCGGCGATCTCGATTTCGGCGTCGGTTACGAGAACAACACCTGCTACCCCTCGCCGGGCGAGATCATCCTTTATCCCGGTGGTGTCTCGGAGACGGAAATCCTGCTCGCCTATGGCTATGTGAACTTCGCTTCGAAGGCCGGCCAGCTCTCGGGCAACCACTTCATCACGCTCACAAGCGGGCTCGAGAATCTCTACACCCTGGGCCGCAAGGTGCTGCTCGAGGGCCAGCAGGACATTCGCTTCGAACTGCTGAAGTGATGTCGGTTTCCGGTTCGCATTTTCTTTACGCGAACCGGCAACCACTTCGCTTGAAAATGCTCAGCGTCAGTTCTTCGACCGTCTCCGGCCGTAGAGTTCCAGCTTGTGCCGGATGATATCATAGCCGAGTTCCGCCGCGATCTCGGCTTGCAGCCGTTCGATCTTTTCCGAGCGGAACTCGATCACCGCACCGGTATCGAGGTCGATCAGGTGATCGTGATGCTCGACATCGTTGTTCTCGAAACGCGAGCGGCCATCATCGAAAGCGTGGCGCTGGATGGCACCGCGCTCCTCCAGCAATTTCAGCGTGCGATAAACCGTCGAGAGCGATACAGAGGCGTCAATCGCCGAGGCGCGCAGGAACAGCGCATGCGCATCGGGGTGGTCATCGGCTTCGGCGAGCACACGCAAGATTACCTTGCGCTGCTCCGTCAACCGGATGCCCGCCGCCTTCAGATCCTGCCGGAAGCGCTCGTAGCGCTCGATTTCCCCGCTCATGCCGGAGGCATAACGCCGGGCTGAACTGGATGCAATGTCTCTTTTGCGAACAATTCGCAACTGGATTGACAGATGCAAATCATTCGCAATAGCATCAAGGGAGGTTCGCAAAGGAAGTCAGGCATGACATCGAACGAGAGGTTCGCCGTTTCTGTCGTCTCCCCCTCCCGCCGGCATGTGCTGATGGGCGCTCTTGCGCTCTCCGCATGGCCTGGCGCGCTCTCCGCCCAAACCCCCACGAAACTGAAGGTGGCGACCACCTTCACGATCATCCAGGACATCGCGCAGAACGTCGCGGGTGAGGCCGCGATCATCGAGAGCATCACCAAGCCGGGCGCCGAGATCCATGATTACCAGCCGACCCCGCAGGATATCGTGCGGGCGCAGGGCGCGCAGCTGATCCTGTGGAACGGGCTCAATCTCGAGCGCTGGTTTGAGAAGTTCTTCGGAAGCCTCAAGGGGGCAAAAAGCGCGGTCGTGAGCGAGGGCGTGGAGCCCATGCCGATCCGCGAGGGCGGCTATTCCGGCAAGCCCAATCCGCATGCCTGGATGTCGCCCAAAGCCGCGCTGACTTACGTCGAGAACATCCGCAAGGCGCTGAGTGCCGTAGACCCCGCGAATGCGGCAATCTATGCCCGCAATGCCGAGACCTATGCCGCGAAGATCCGCGCGGTGGAGGAACCTCTGCGCCAGCGCCTCTCGCGCATCCCGGAAGCGCAGCGCTGGCTGGTAACCAGCGAGGGCGCGTTCAGCTATCTCGCGCGCGATTTCAACCTGCGCGAGGCCTATCTCTGGCCGATCAACGCTGATGAGCAGGGCACGCCGCAGCAGGTGCGCCGGCTGATTGATCTCGTGCGGAAGAACAGGATTCCGGTCATTTTCTCTGAAAGCACGGTCTCGGATCGCGCCGCGA
>Ga0209053_1001640_pt1 | contig 10050 bp, 9 predicted proteins | sample EBPBio152010_DNA_FD_185864 | JGI IMG/M metagenome (GOLD analysis project Ga0209053, IMG submission 185864) | Wastewater treatment Type I Accumulibacter community from EBPR Bioreactor in Madison, WI, USA - Reactor 1_7/15/2010_ DNA (SPAdes)... | ecosystem: Engineered > Bioreactor > EBPR >... | reverse complement strand
GCGGATCCGGCGCTGCAAGGCCGGCTGGCGGCGGCGATCGGCTATGACCCCGAGGCGCAGGATTTCCATCCCGAAAGCCCGGTGATCGCCGGCACCGCGCCCGAGGTGGCGGGCGCCATGCTGCCGCTGCTGCCGGGCCTGAGCGCGGCGCAGGTCATCGACCAGATCAATGCGGTGGCCGCCACCGCCCGCATGGCCGAGGCGGTGCCGCTGCGCCCGCTGTTCGAGGCACTGCGCGGGCGCGGGCTGGCGATCGGTCTTGCCACCAACGACACCGAGGCGCCGGCCGAGGCGCATCTGGCGGCGCATGATCTGCGCGATCTGTTCGATTTCGTCGCCGGTTACGATTCCGGCCATGGTTTCAAGCCCGGGCCGGGGCAGCTTCTGGCCTTTGCCCGCGCGACCGGCCTTCCGCCCGCGCATATCGCGATGGTGGGCGACAGCCTGCATGACCTGGAGGCCGCCCGCGCCGCCGGGATGCGTCGGGTCGCGGTGCTGACCGGCATCGCCGGCCATGACGATCTGGCGCCCCATGCCGATGTCGTGCTGGAAGATATCGGCGCCTTGCCCGGCTGGCTGGATCAGCAATAGGCGTGGAGGGCGTATTGCGGCCTGTTTGCGACATTTTGTGTCGCGAACATTGTCTGCATTACAATCCGCTTTGCGCCATGCTGCCGGAAAGCCCCGGTTGGTGCAAGGCCGCCGGCGCGTCATAAAAGGGGGCGCCCCATGGCCCGCGAGACCGACAGCCGCGACAGCGACACCCATGATCCGGCCACGCCCGAGCGCCGCCCGCGCGCGCGCCCTGCCGCGCAGGGCCTGCCGCAAAGCCCCTGGCAGCAGCCGCATCAGCCCGACGCCCCCGCACCGCTGACGCCCGAACAGCAAGAGGCGATCCTGACCGCCGCGCTGACGCTGCTGGAGGAGACCGGCATCGACATGGGCAGCCCCGATCTCTGCCGGGCGCTGCGCGCCGCCGGGGCACGGGTCAGCGGCACCACGGTCCGCATGGGCGCCGATTTCGTGACCGAGATGCTGGCCCGCGCGCCTGCACGCATTACCATCACGCCGCGCAACCCTGACCGGGCGCTTCAGTTCGGCACCGGGCTGACCAGCTTTGGCCTTGTCTCTTCGGCCACGCATGTCTGGGATATCGAACGCGGCAAGCGGCTGGGCGACTGGGCCGCGTTTCGCGACATGATCCGGCTGGCGCAGCAGATGAACAGCCTGCATTTCATCGGCGGCTACCCGGTGGAGCCGGCCGATATCCCGCCCGCCGAACGCCATCTGCGCTGCATGGCCGAGGTGCTGCGCCTGAGCGACAAGGTCTGCCACGCCTATGCGCTGACCCCTGCCCAGGCCGAAGAGGCGATGGAACTGGTGCGGCTGGCCGCCGGCCTGTCGCCCGCGGAATTCGCCGCCGCGCCGCGCATGTTCGCCAATATCAACCCGGTCACGCCTCTGCGTCAGGACGGGCAGGTGCTGGAGGCCGCGCTGCGCTTTGCCCGGCAGGGCCAGCCGGTGATCGTCACCTCCTTCGTGGTGGCGGGGGTGAATGCCCCGGCGCGGGTCGGGGGCGCGGTGGTGTTGGCGCTGGCCGAGGCGCTGTCGGCCATTGCGCTGCTGCAATTCCTGGCGCCGGGCACGCCGGTCATGCTGGGGGCGCTGATGCCCATGGCCGATGGGGCCAGCGGCGCGCCGGTCTATGCCGGGCCGGAAACCGCGCTGGCGCTGCGGATGATGGGGCAGATGGCGCGGCGGCTGGGGCTGCCCTTCCGCGCCTCGGGCGGCTGCACCGCCGCCATTCCCGACGGGCAGGGCATGTGGGAAACCGCGCGTGCGCTGTCGGGGGCGGAACAGGCCGGGGCGGCCATGATCTATCACGCCGCCGGCTGGCTGGAGGGCGGACTGACCGCCAGCCCCGACAAGCTGTTGATGGATTGCGAGATCCTGCAACAGATGGCCCGGGCATCCGCGCCGGATCTGGCGGCGATCACGCCCGAGGATCTGGATCCGGCCAGCATCGCCCGGGGCTGCGCGCAGGGCTTTGCCCGTCAGGGCGATGCAGCCCCGCTGCGCGGATTTCTCAGCGATCTGCGGTCCTATGAGGCCTGGGAGCTGGATGGCGCGCTCTGGACTTCCGAGCGCGCGCATCGTCTGGCCGCACGTCTGCTGGAGGGGGCCGAAGACCCCGCCCTCGATCATGCGGCGGCCGAGGCGCTCGACGCATTCGTCGCCGCGCGCCTCGCGGGTTGACCGGTCAGGCGGTCGCCTTGGCCAGCGCCTGATCCAGATCGGCGATGATGTCGGCGGCGTCCTCGATCCCGATCGAGATGCGCACGACATTCGGCGCGGCGCCGGCGCGAACCTGCGCCGCCTCGTCCAACTGGCGATGCGTGGTCGAGGCCGGGTGAATGATGAGCGAGCGCGTATCGCCGAGATTGGCGACATGGCTGAACAGGGTCAGACTGTCCACCAGTCTGACGCAGGCCTCATAGCCGCCCTTCACCGCCACGGTGAACAGGGCGCCCGCGCCCTTGGGCACGATACGCCCGGCAACGCCATGATAAGGCGAGGATTTCAGCCCCGCCCAGGTCACGCCCTCGACCCGAGGATCGGCCTCAAGCCATTCCGCCACGGTCTTGGCGTTCTGCACATGGCGCGCCATGCGCAGGCCCAGCGTCTCGATCCCCATCAGGGTGTAATGCGCGCCCTGCGGGTTCATCGTCATGCCCAGATCGCGCAGCCCCACGGCGATGGAATGGAAGGTAAAGGCCATCGGCCCGAGCGCCGCGTGGAAGTTCAGCCCGTGATAGGCCGGCTCCGGTGCGGCCAGCGAGGGGAACTTGCCCGAGGCCGACCAGTCGAACTTGCCCGAATCGACGACGATCCCGCCGGTGACGGTGCCATTGCCGGTCAGGTATTTGGTGGCCGAATGCACGACCAGCGTGGCGCCAAAGTCGATGGGCCGGCACAGCCAGGGCGTCGCGGTCGTGTTGTCCACGATCAGCGGCAGGCCGACATCGGCGGCCAGCTTGCCCAGCATCGCCAGATCGCTGATCACGCCGCCCGGATTGGCGATGGTTTCGCAAAAGATCGCGCGGGTATTGTCGTCGATCGCGGCGCGGATCGCGGCCTCGTCATCGAAATCGACGAATTTCGCCGACCAGCCGAATTTGCGGATCGTGTTGGAAAACTGCTGGATCGTGCCGCCATACAGCCGGGTCGCCGCGACGATGTTGCAGCCCGGCTGCATCAGCGGGAACAGCGCCATCAGCTGCGCCGCATGGCCCGAGGAACAGCAGACCGCCCCCGCGCCGCCCTCAAGCGCCGCCACGCGGTCGCCCAGGGCCGCGACGGTGGGGTTGGTCAGGCGCGAATAGATATAGCCCACCTCTTGCAGATTGAAGAGCCGCGCCGCGTGATCGGCATCGCGGAACACATAGGCGGTGGTCTGGTAGATCGGCACCTGACGGGCGCCGGTCGCGGGGTCGGGCTTGGCACCGGCGTGAACGGCCAGCGTGTCAAAGCCAAGGGGGCGATCGGTCATAGCGGTATCCTCCGTTGCTGGCGCGAGGGTAGGCGCAGCCTTGCGCGCAGGCAATGGGGCAGGCGCGGCGGCCTGCCCGGAAAACGCGCCAGAGAAGGGGCGGATCAGAAGATCAGGATATCCTGCGCCGTCAGCTGCGTGCCGGGGGCAAAGGTCGCCAGCAAGACCGCCGCCGCCGCCCCGGTGCCATCGGCGTCGAACCACAGCGTCGCATCGGTGCTGCGAAACACGAAACGGTCGCTCGCGTCCTGGGCAAGCCCGGTCGTGCCGCTGCTGAAGGCGGCCGCCGCCAGCGCGCCGGCGGGCAGGCCCGCGATGGCCTGCGACACCATGACCCGGTCGGGGCCCCGCCCGAAATCGACGATCACATCGCCCGCATCGGCCAGATCGCGGAATACGAAACGGTCGGGCGCGTTGCCGCCGATCAGCGTATCGGCGCCGGCGCCGCCCTCCAGCCAGTCGCGGCCATTGCCGCCCAGCAGGCGGTCCGCATCCGCCCCGCCCAGCAGGCGGTCGCTGCCATTGCCGCCCAGCAGGCTGTCGGCCCCCGCCCCGCCGGTCAGCCGGTCATTTCCGTTGCCGCCCAGCAGGGTATCGGCGCCATCGCCGCCCTCCAGCCGGTTGGCGCGGGCATTGCCGGTCAGTTGGTCGTCCTGACCCGAGCCCCGGATCCCCTCGAAATTGCGATAGACATCGCCAGCCGCGTCCCCGCTGGCCAGCCCGCCCCGCAGGAGCGAGACCACCACCGCCGCCCCATCCGAGAAATCGAGCCAGTCAAAGCCGGTGCCGCCGTCAAACCGTTCGGCCTGCGCGCCGGGCATGAAGGTGTCGCTGCCGCCTTCGCCGCGCGCCCAGCCGTCGATCCAGCCGCCGCGATTGTCCAGCGTGTCGGCGCCGCCGCCCAGCAGCACATGGCCGGTAATCAGGCCGCGATTGACCACCGCATCGACGCCGCGTGCGGTGTCCAGCCCGTCATAGGCCGCGGTGCCACCCCAGAGAAAGCCGGCATTGTAGAAATCGACCCGCGCGGAATCGCGGGCGCCATGGCGCACGATGCCGATATCGCCGCCGCCGATGCGGTAATGGTTTTCCAGAAAGACATGGTCGGCCGCGCCGCTGCGCAGGCCGATGCCGTAGGCGCTGCCCATGATCTCGCCCCGGTTCGCCAGATCGGCCGATCCGCGCAGCATCACCGCCATGAAGCTGCCCAGCACATTGCCTTCGGCAAAAACCTCAAGCCGGTTGCCGCTGCTTTGCGCGTCGGTGCCCAGTTCGATGCCGAATGTGGTGCCCGACACCTCGCCCGCGACGCGCAGCAGATGGCCGTTGCCCGCCGCCGTCACCGCGCTGCCCGACAGCGAGGTGATGGTGATCGCGCGCGGCACCAGCAGATCCTCGGCCGGGTCCAGCCGGATCTGGACACCGCGCCCCTCAAGATCGGTGGTAGGGACATACAAAGACATCGTGGCCTCGTTACCTGACAAGCGCCGCCACCATAACGGGCTTTGCGCCGGCTTGCACCCCTTTCCGACGGCAGGTCAGGCCCGGTCGTCCTTGGGGCTGCCCATCACGACATAGGTGGTCAGCCGGTCCACCTGCGGCAACGCACCGAGGATTTCGGTATGGAAATGCTTGTAGGCGACCAGATCCGCGGCCTCGACCCGCAGCAGATATTCGACCGTGCCGGTGATGTTATGGCATTCGCGCACCTGCGGCGCCCGGGCGACGGCGCGTTCAAACGCCTCTTGCGCGGCCTTGGTATGCTGGTTCAGCCCGACGGTGACATAGGCGGTAAAGGTGATGCCGATGCGGGCGGGGTCGATCACCGCGCGATAGCCCTTGATGATGCCCTGCCGCTCCAGCTCTTGCACGCGGCGCAGGCAGGCCGAGGGCGACAGGCCCACCCGTGCCGCCAGTTCCAGGTTAGGGATGCGCCCCTCGGAGGTCAGGATGCGCAATATCTTTTGGTCGATCAGGTCCATGATGCGCAATAGTTGCAGGATGTGAGCATTTGTTGCAATCAAAACAACCCGCCGGCGTGGCAAAGCCGCCAGAATGCGGCGCATGGAACAGGATGTCTTTCTTGCCCTTCTGGGCTTTGCCTTCGTCACCTCGGTCACGCCGGGGCCCAATAACCTGATGCTCATGGCCTCGGGCGCCAATTTCGGCTTTCGCCGCACCCTGCCGCATATGCTGGGCATTTCGCTGGGCTTCGGGGTGATGTGCTTTGCCATGGGGCTGGGGGTAGCCGGGGCCATGCTGGCGCTGCCGACGACGGGAATCGTGCTGAAGCTGGTTTCGGTGCTGTATATGCTGTGGCTCGCGGCCCGCATTGCCCGGGCCGCGCCACCCGATGCCGCCGCCGCACCGGGGCGGCCGATGACCTTTCTGCAAGCGGCGGCCTTTCAATGGGTGAACCCCAAGGCCTGGACCATGGCGCTTGGCGCCATCGCGCTTTATGCCGCTGATCGCAGCCTGATGGCGTTGATCTGGGTCGCGGCGGTGTTCAGCCTGGTGAATCTGCCCACGGTCAGCCTTTGGGCGCTGATGGGGCAGGGGATGCGGCGCTGGCTGGATCGGCCGTCCCGCCTGCGCGCCTTCAACTGGACCATGGCGGCGCTGCTGGTCCTGTCGCTGCTGCCGGTGCTGCGGATGTGATCAGCGGAACCAGCAGCCCTCTTTCTTGAGCGTGTTGCGGATCACCTGTTCGCGCCGGGGCAGGGCAGCGCGGTCGAACAGCGCGCGCGCCTTGCGGCCCTTGGGCTGATAGACCAGCCGCTTGAAGGCCTCGTTCTCCTTCAGCACCCGCTTGATCGCCTGGGGGGCGCAGGCGGCCTCCAGCGCCGCGACCGCGCGGTCGCTTTCGCGGGCATAAAGCAGGCTGAGGCTGCGGTAATGGCAGGTCACATCGCCATCCAGCCCCGCCAGATCCGGCCCCGGCCGCCCGCCGCCAAAGGAATGGATCACCAGCGGCAAGGCGATCTGGTCCAGCCAGGGATCGAAGCTCTGGCAGGCCAGTTCCGGCGGGGCGTTCCAGCGGATGTCGCGCGCATAATGCTGGAACCGCTCGCCAAAGGCGCGGGGGCTTTCGTGAAAGAACCAGCCGGCGTTGAAGTAAAGATAACGCTGCCAATATTCGTCGGGCTTGCCAAGATCGAGCGAACTGGCGAAATCCAGCCCGTAGCGATCGTAAAGCGATTTCCAGATCTGGCTGTAGCCCGGGCCGTAAAGCTCGATCTCGGGCCAGGTGCCTTCGCGTTTCATCGAGGCCGAGGGGCGGGTGAAATCAAAGCCCACCGTGTTGAAATCGCCGCAGATCAGCGTGTCGGTATCCAGAAACAGGAAAGGGGCGTCGGGCAGCGCGGTCAGCGCCTCGATCTTGTTGCCATAGGGGTAGCTTTCACCGAACACCCGGTTCTCGAAGGGCAGCAAGACCGCGCCCAGATCGGTCAGCAGCGCCCGCACCGCCGGGTCTGTCACCCGCGGATCGGCGGACCAGCGCGGCCCGGGCTGCGGTTCGGCCAGATAGAGCGTGCCGGCGAAATCGGGGTTGGTCTGGCGCAGCGAGGCCGCCAGCAGAACCGCCTCATATTGCAGCCGCCCGCCCTGCACGACGGCCAGAATGTTGAACGCCTGCCGGGGCGCTTGCGCCGGGGCGGATACCTTTGACATGATGGAACGGCCTGCCTTCTTGCTTTTCCCCAGATTACAGGGGGGGGCGGCCGGCGTCAAAACCTTCGTTCCGAAAGGAATTTCAGGATGTTGCGCTTCGTTCTTCCACTTTGCCTTGTGGCGGCGCCTGCCTTTGCCCAGTCCTTTACCACCGCCGCCGAGGTCAAGCCGATTTTGCAGGCAACCCGCGCCAACTGGATCGCGGTGCGGGAATATGATGGCAAGGATCTGGTCTATTTCACCCATCTGGAAAGCTGGCGCTGCGGGCTGGACCGGGTGGTGTTCGCCATCAATGGCGGCGCGCTGAGCGATTGGCCGCTGCCCCCCTGCGCCGAGGGCACCGCCCAGCCCAATGCCATTCCCGCCGATCACCTGCCCTTCATCGAACAGCCGTTGGGCCATGTGCAGCGGGTGGATGTGATGGTGGTCTATGACGATGGCAGCGCCGACAGCGCCAGCTTTGACCGCGCCGCCGTGCTGATGCCCTGACCGCGCGGCGCCGCCGTGCAAACGCCTGACTGCGCGGCGGCGCCGTGCAGATGACCTAGCCGCGCGGGGTGAAGCGCAGGCTCAGGCAGGACATGCCGCCATCCAGCTTGGCGCATTCGCTGTTGCCGATCTCGCGCAGCTCAAAGCCCGCGGCCAGCAGCCGGTCGCGGGTGCGCGGGAACCCCGCGGGCATCAGCACCAGATCGTTGAAGCGGATGGTGTTCGCCGCCGCCTCCTCGCCCTCGGCCACGTCGATCACCCGGTAATCGGCGAAACAGCCCGAGGCCGAAAGCCGCGTGGTGGACAGGATGGTTTCGGCGTCCAGCAGCGAACAATCGGTCTTGAAATGCAGCACGCCGGGGGGCGTATGCACCTCGCGCACCACCTCGCCCCAATCGGCGGTCAGCCGCGCGAGTTCGGCAATGCCGGCCGCATTGGTGCGGGCCGACCGGCCGACAAGGATCTCGGTCTCGGTCATCAGGATGTCGCCGCCCTCGATGAAACTGTCGGCGCCCGCGATCCGCCGCACCTCGCCATAAAGCGCCTCCAGATGCGGTGCCATCTCGGCGGCCTCGCCCAGCCGGCTGGGCGCGCCGGGGCGCATGACGATGGCGCCCGCCGGCAGGCAGAGCGCGGTATCCTCGACAAAGACCGAATCCGGGTAGGCGGGCAGGGCGTCCAGCTCGACCACGGTGGCGCCGGTGCTGCGCAGGGTGGCGATGTAATCGGCATGATGCGCCTGCATCCGCGCCAGATCGGGCGCGCCGGTATCCACCGCCCGCAGCCCTTCGGTGATCGAGCGCGCGGGCTTGCGGGTGATGGCATGGCTGAAACGGAACGAACGGTCGGTCATGGGGCCCCTCCTGCTGCGCCTGTGGTAGCGCAAAATGGGGCCGCCGCACAGGCCACATGCGACATCAGCGGTCGCTCGCTGCACGCGCCCACATGGGCGGTGCCGGAAGGCCAGCAACGCCTTGCAGACAGGGCGCAGCACGTCGCTTGGCTGGCAGGGGCAGGACGCCCGATTTCCCCGCTGTTGTCGTGCTGCGGCGCCGCAGGGGCCCCCATGCGCCAAGCCTGCAAAGCTGCGGGTATCGCCCCCGACGCGCCCCTTGTGGGTATCCCCGCAGCCGCCTTCTAACGATCTTCCTCAGGGCCACTGAGGAAGCTACCTGCCCCCCGTTGCCGCAAGGTTTCGAGGGTCATTTTTAGTTCGTCGTTACGTCGTAGTCGCCGCGCTTTGGGTTGAACGTCATGTGGTAAGTATGGGGCCAATCGTTTGACGCTTCTTCGAACAGTTCAACGATTGCGGGGAACGGTATGCGCCACACGGTTTTGTTTCGGTCATAGTCGGACACAACGACGATATCGGACCAATTGCGGTCTTTCCCACGAAAAACAAAGCTAAGATAGGCATGGATACATTGGTTGCTAAGGTAGCTTACGGGCTTCTGTTCTGCCTTTTCCGCTTTCCAATCGTAATTTTCGTCAAGACGATGCCAATTGCTTTTTGTGATGTTCTTCGTCACGGGCGTGCTGAATACGTCAAGCTTCTTGTCGGCAATAAGCGATGACACCTTGTGCAGTTCAATAAGCCTTCGGATGATGAAGAAGCCTATCATTACGTCACGTTCGACGGTGCAAACGGCACGTTCTGACCAACGCTTCGGCTTCGGAACCGGGCGAATTGTCTTGGCGATGCGGGCTAGTTCTTCTTTCCAGTAAAGGGACTCGATTGCCATACTACATTCCGACCATGCTTCGCCGTAGTATGCAGCCTAGCCGAACCCCCGGGCAAGAGCATGATTCACGAAAGCGTGAGTGTTTCCGGGGTGTTATGGTTTGAAGCGGCCCAATCGGTTGCCCTAGGCAATCCTTAGGCAGAGAAACAATCCCTCTAAAAATACAATGATTTCAAAGAGGAATGGTGGGCGACCCTGGAATCGAACCAGGCACGAGTCGCCTCGGCGGAGTTACAGTCCGCTGCCGCACCTTGCAGCACGTCGCCCACTGGCGGGGGATTTAGCCGGGGGCGGCGGGGGCGTCAAGGGTGAAATGTCAGGATTTTCACTTGCACCGCCCCCGCGCCCCGGCGCATTGTCCGCGCCACGTCAAAAGGGATGATGCGATGAGCGGCGGCGCCAAGAAACCGGCCTGGGTGATCGACAAGGAACGCGCGCGGCGCGCCTCGGAAAAGGAAACCGTCTGGCTGTTCGGCCTGCATGCCGTGCGCGATGCCCTGATGAACCCCGCGCGCGAAAAGCTGCGCCTGGTGCTGACCAAGAACGCCTGGGACAAGCTGGCCGATGCCGTGGATCACGCCGGGATCGAGCCCGAAA
>Ga0209053_1001636_pt1 | contig 10058 bp, 9 predicted proteins | sample EBPBio152010_DNA_FD_185864 | JGI IMG/M metagenome (GOLD analysis project Ga0209053, IMG submission 185864) | Wastewater treatment Type I Accumulibacter community from EBPR Bioreactor in Madison, WI, USA - Reactor 1_7/15/2010_ DNA (SPAdes)... | ecosystem: Engineered > Bioreactor > EBPR >... | reverse complement strand
GGTACCTTTGGGTGGCTAATCCAGCCAGCCGTGCCGGCCGTTGTTGAGGCGGTGCAAGCGATCACAGAGGAGGACGTGGCGCAGAAGAAGGCGCAGTTGCGTGGGTGGTGGGAGTTACACCATTGGGAACAGCAAGAGGCTCAGATCGTCCACTGGTACCGTTCCTACGCTGGAGTCTGAGTGGCTGGGCCTAACTGGGCGCAGCAAGACACATGAATCCATGCCCTCGTGCTATCGTGTCCGCACCGAAGCCGTCTACCCATGTTGCTTTGAGCGGCGCATTCGCTCTCTGAGCAAGCTCCGCTTCACCAAACCCACGAAGGCTCTCCCCGGCCTCCCGTTGCAAATAAGCACAAAGCCTCGACTTGCCGTTGCTCATGGGGCCAAACGAAGATCAGGCTTTCGATCTAAACCGCAACCCGGGTAGCTTATGGTATAGGCTCTTCGTTGCTCTCATCCTATACAGCCCATCAGGATAATTTCTGCGAGAAACGGTCCTGATGGCTCCATCATCAATGCGAATCTGGATTGTAAACTCGGCCATGATTCCTCCTATTAAGCCTGGAGGAACGCGGCATCACACAATGGCCAAGCGTATGTCGGTGCGGCACGATGTGACTCTTGTCACGTCGAATGCCCATCATTCGACACTTAGGGACTTGTTTGAGGTCGAAGGGACATCCAATTTGCGAGAGATCGAGGGTGTGCAGTACTTGATTGTGCGCACCTTTCTTCGGCCGGTGCGCTCCTCGCAGAAAATGCGCTTGCTAAGCTGGTTTGCGTTCGCTCGCCGGATGATTGGAGCCGTTCGCAATCTATCGCGCCCGGATGTGATTGTTGGGTCGTCCCCCAACCTGATTCAGGCGTTGGCCGCTGAGATGCTTGCTCGCCGGTACCGGGTTCCGTTTGTGCTGGAGATCCGTGATCTTTGGCCTGAGACGCTCATTCGACTGGGAGGCTATTCACCGTACAATCCGTTCGTTCTTGGGCTTAGTGTCGTAGAGCGCTACCTGTATCGCCGCGCATCCTGTATCGTGACGTTGATGGAGGGATCTAAAGGGCTTATTGCTTCTCGGGGCGGGAAGAAAATCGTTGCCGTGCCCAACGGGGTCGAGTTTGACTTGGTTGACGCGCCGGTTGAAGATTCTCCGATTGTGCTGGACGAGCAGGCATTCAATGTGGTTTATACAGGATCTCTGGGCATCTCTAACGCCATTGATCGCATATTGGACGCTGCCAAGATGCTTCTCGAACAGGGAGAGACAGAAGTGTGCTTTACGTTTGTTGGCGACGGTGAGCACAAGGCTCAGCTGATCGAACGCTGCACCCGAGAAGGCCTCACCAACGTTAGGTTTTATACCCCCATACCCAAAAAGCACGTTTACGGTTTATTGCGGCAAGCCAATGCCTTCATAGTGAATGCCTTAAATGCCTCCCTCTACGATCACGGCGTCAGCTTCAACAAGATTTTCGACTACATGGCTGTCGGCAAGCCCACCGTGTTTGCGGTGGCCTCGGATATTATGGAGCGATCGGGAGGCGGAATCACATGCCCTCCTGATAATGCCGCCGCCATCGCCGAAGCCGTTTCGCGTCTTAAGGCAATGAGCCCGGCGGAACGAGACGAGATGGGGGCCAAGGGCCGAGCCTACGTTGAAGCTCATCACGATGTCGCTAAATTGGCTGAAATCTTTGAGGCCGCTATCGTAGACTCGATTGCGGCCAGCCGCATGTAGCTCTTATGGCCTATCCGCTGAAACGACCTCTGGACCTAGCACTTACGCTGGCCGCCGCTCCTCTGCTGCTGCCCATCGGTTTGGGTGTTGCCCTGCTGGTTCGGCGCAAACTCGGATCGCCGGTGCTCTTCCGTCAGACACGCCCGGGATTGCATGGCAGGCCGTTTACGATGCTCAAGTTTCGTACGATGACGGACGCTCGCTCGGCCGATGGTTTGCTGCTCTCCGATGCTGAGCGCCTGACTCCGCTGGGGCGTTTCTTGCGAGCTACCAGCCTCGACGAGCTGCCGGGCCTGATCAATGTGCTCAAAGGCGAGATGAGCCTTGTGGGGCCGCGGCCGTTACTGGTACAGTACCTCGACCGGTACACACCCGAGCAGGCTCGACGACACGAGGCGCTACCTGGCTTGACAGGCTGGGCGCAGGTCAACGGGCGGCAGGACATTCCGTTCAGCCATCGGCTGGAGTTGGATTTGGAATATGTAAAGCGGCAATCGATAGGGTTTGATCTCAAGATTCTCGCACTCACGCTGCCCAAGGTATTCGGAGCCGCTGGCGTACGCTCGGGTCAAAATGTCCGCGAGGTGGACGATTTAGGCCTGCATCAAGATCCATCTTGAACTCCACTTCGATGATGTACGACTTGGGTTCCGTCGTGCTGCGCAAGCCCGAGCCAGAAGACCTGGCCGCTTTGTACGCGCAAAAAAATAACGCCGCCGTACGGATGGCGCTAGGGGGGTTCACCACAGGCTATGCCATGGCCGATCTGCGACAGTGGGTGGAGGCCCACCGTACCCGTACCGATGAGGTGCTCTGGGTCATCGCCGAAACCGGCACCAATCGTTGCTTGGGCCATGTGGGCTTGTACCGCATTGATTACCGTATCCGCTCGGCGGAGTTTGCTATTATGCTGGGCGAGCCAGCGTTTCGAGGGCAAGGTATAGGGAAACGTTGCACACGCTTTATGCTGGAGTACGGTTTTCGAGAGCTCAACCTCAATCGCGTTGATCTCTCTGTTCTGGCAACGAACGAGCGGGCCATCGGGCTTTACGAAAGCCTCGGCTTTCGGCACGAGGGCAGGCTCAGAGAGGCGCAGTTCCGAAGCGGCCAGTACGTCGACGTGCTACTCATGGCCATTCTCGCGAAAGAATATGCAGATGGGCATTGACCCCAATCGCTGGGAGCACGGTTCTGATTTTCACCTTGAGGCTTTGTTTACCGAAGAGGCCTCGGCGTGGTGGGAAGGCAAGGTGCGGCTGGCCTCGGGCCGGGATGCGCTGCTGTGGGTGCTGCTTCTCGGGCGTGAACGTTACGGTTGGACACGTGTTTGGCTGCCCTCGTACAACTGCGAGGTGGTGCTCCAACGGCTGGTTGGCTCTCCGTTCCAGATCCGGGTCTACGAGGCTGGCCCAGAGGGGTGCGGCCCTACCCCGAATGCCGAGCCGGGCGACGTGCTAGTGCGTACTTCGTACTTCGGGTGGGGGTTACCGCCTCTGGATCGACCGTTTGAGGGCGCCACCGTTGAAGATCACACGCACGATCCGTGGGCAGCCACAGTCAGTTCTGCCACCTTTGCGGTAGCCTCGCTACGAAAAACGCTGCCGCTCAGCGATGGGGGCGTCGCGTGGTCGCCTTCGGGAGTGCCTCTTCCCTTGTCTCCGGCGCTCACGCCCGACCATGCTCGAGGTGCGGCGCGACGCCAAGCGGCTATGGCCCTCAAGCGCCTCTATTTGGCTGGGGCCTTCAGCGACAAGGAGGCGTACCGAGGCATGGCCGTACAAGCCGAGGCCGAACTTGGGCAAGGCGCGCTGTCGGGTATGACCGGATGGAGTGCAGCCATGGCGAATGCCATACCCCTTGAGACGTGGCGCGAGACGAGGGCTGCCAATGGGGAGTGGCTTGCCAGTGCCCTTGAGGGGCTTCTTGGCGTGGAGGTGATACGCCCTCCCATGGATTGGGAGATGCCGGGGGTTCCTCTTGGCGTTTTCTTGCGTTGCCGATCCGCCGCGATACGCCAAGCCTTGCGTGACGAGCTCTGCGCCGCACGAATATATCCCGCTGTCTTATGGCCTGTTGGACAGCTGCCTTATGCGTTGCCGGAAGCCCAGCGCATGTTTTCTGACACTACGCTGATGCTTCACGTCGACGCCCGTTATGCACGCCCGGATCTTGAACGGGTTGCTCAAACGGTGCGTTCTGCTGTGTGCCATATTTCCAACGATGTCTTTTCTTGCTGAAGCCAGTCGCTATCGGTGGCAAGATCTACTTGCCACCGCTCCCCACGATTTCTACGCACGACCAGATGTGGTGGCATTGGAGGCCAAATGGTTGGATTGCCACACCGAGGCGTTTTTCTACGGCGATTCGTTAGTTCCGCTGCTGGTGCGCACCCTTCCAGAACCGTTTGCTCTCGAAGGATACGACGCTGTCAGTCCCTACGGTTACCCCGGCGTCGTGTCAGCGTCGAGAGACGGTGCCGCAGAAACGGTTCGTGCTTTTCAGGCCGCTGGAGCCGCTCGCGGGCTTGTTTCTACGTTCCTTCGCCTTCATCCCGTTCTCAATGAGGGCTTAGAGGAGGCTCTTGTGGATGTAAAAGACCTCCAAACGGTAAGTAACGGCACCACATTAGCCATTAATCTGGCTCACGCGGAGGAGGAGTGGCTTGCGTCGCTCAAGCCATCGTCGCGCTACGAACTCCGCCAACTCGAGAAGCGTGGGTATGAGGTGAAGCAGGATGCGGAAGGATCCGAGAAGGTGTTTTCCAGCCTCTACCGCCAGACCATGCAGCGGATTGGGGCGCATGCCTCGTATCTCTACGACGACACTTATCTTCACCGCTTGATCCAGGTGCTCGGCGATGAGGCTACTGTTTTGGTGGTCGAGGCCCCCGATGGCAACCCCGCATGTGCCGGCCTGTTTGTACAAACAGGCGACATTGTACAGTACCACCTGAGCGGGAGTGATGCGCGGTATCGCAAGTTCTCGCCAACACGGCTAATGCTTTCCGCAGCCCGGCAGTGGGCCAGTCAACGCGGGGCTTGCCTGCTGCACCTCGGTGGTGGCGTAGGCGGGCAGGAGGATTCTCTCTTCGCCTTCAAGAAGGACTTGTGCGATGTTTCGTTTCGATACACCACGGTTCGGGTGATTCACGACGCGAGGCGTTACGAGATCTTGGCCCGGCGGAGGGCGGAGGAGCAAGGTAAACCGTTGCGAGAAGATTATTTCCCGGCATACCGCCAGTAGCAATTCCCGAAAAGGTCGTGACAGCAGGGCTACCGGCACGGGTGCGACCCTAACGTCGCGGTGTAATTTGGGAGGATAACTGCCCTGTGCCGATGTCTTCTGCTGCCTCCCTTGCAGCCCTTGCCGCTGTCAACGCGTCCACAACGGCCACCATCACCGCCGCGACGGCTGCAAGCCGCGCCGAACCGCCGCCCACGCCGTCGCACCCGCGGGTGTGGCTCTCCAGCCCCCACCTGAGCGGCTTGGAGCAGCCGTATGTGCAGGAGGCGTTCGACACCAACTGGGTGGCGCCGCTCGGCCCCAATGTGGACGCGTTCGAGGCCGAGTTTGCCGAAGCCGTAGGGGCGGGCCACGCCGTGGCGGTATCGTCGGGGACGGCCGCGCTGCACCTCGCGCTGCGCCTTGCCGGGGTGGAAGCGGGCGATGAGGTCGTCGTTTCCACATTCACCTTCTCGGCATCCGTCAACCCCATCGTCTACGAACACGCCCGTCCCGTGCTTGTCGACAGCGAGGCCGTCTCGTGGAACCTCGACCCCAACCTCGTTGAGGATGTGCTGCGACGCAAAGCGGCAGCCGGGCGGCAGGTCAAGGCGCTCGTGCCGGTTCACCTCTACGGCCAGTCTGCCGAAATGGTGGCGCTCATGGAGATTGCCGACCGTTACGGGGTGACGGTGATTGAAGACGCCGCCGAGGCGCTCGGAGCCACCTGCCACGGGCGCGCGCCGGGCACGTTTGGCAAGGCGGGCATCTTCTCGTTCAACGGCAACAAAATCATCACCACCAGCGGCGGCGGGATGCTTGTGACCGAAGACGGGGCGATGGCCCAGCACGCCCGCAAGCTCGCCACGCAGGCCCGCGATGCCGCGCCGCACTACCAGCACTCGGAGATTGGCTTCAACTACCGGATGAGCAATGTGCTCGCCGGTATCGGACGCGGCCAGTTGCGGGTACTCGAAGATCGGGTTCTGGCTCGTCGGGCCAACTTTGCGTTCTACCAAGAGACCCTCTCCGACCTGCCGGGCGTAGGCTTCATGCCCGAGGCCCCGTGGGGCCGTCACACCCGTTGGCTCTCTTGTCTGACGTTCGATCCACAGGCGTTTGGAGCGACCCGCGAGGACGTTCGCCTCGCCCTCGACGCAGTCACCATCGAAGCCAGGCCGCTGTGGAAGCCGATGCACCTCCAACCCGTGTTCGCGGGGTACGAGGCCGTTTCGACGGGCTTTTCCGAGGCGCTCTTTGAAATAGGGCTGTGCTTGCCGTCGGGGTCGAACCTTACGCAGGCAGATTTGGACCGGACCGTGGACGTGATTCGGCGTGTAGCAGGTCGTTGAGTCGGCCGTTTCCGGCGCGAAATTCGCATGCCGCAGTGGGCATACCAACACCAAAACCTGTATCCTTACGGCTCACCCTTCTCCGACGCATCGCACTCTCGTCCCGAACCGCATGACGTTGCGTGTTACACTCAAGTTTGCTCTAGATTTTGTTCTCTGGGGGCTTCTGGCCACGCCACTGGCGTATATGCTGCGCCTCGATGCCCTGACGCCCCAAGCCACAACCGGGATTCTGGTGATGATGGGCGTGCTGCTGCCGCTGCGGGCGCTGCTGATCTACCTCGCTGCACTGCCGCTGCGGTCGTGGCGCAAAACGGGGATGCGCGACCTTGCGGTGCTGGCCTTCGTGATAGCGTTTGTCTCGCTCTTCTCGCTGGCACTGCTCGTGTTCTTGCCCTCCTCGGTGTTTGTGCCACGCAGCATCCCGTTCCTGCAAGCGATGGTGGCAATGCTGCTCATGGGCGGGGTGCGGATGGCCGTCCGCCTCTTCTCCGAGCAGCAGCGGCGGCTTACGGCGGGAAAAGGCTCAACGCGCCGCGTGCTGATTGCCGGTGCGGGTGAGGCGGGCACGATGATGGCCCGTGAGCTTCTCCGCCACCCGGAAGCGAAGATGATGCCTGTTGGCTTTCTCGACGACGACCCCAGCAAGCGTCGTTTGTCCTTCGGTGGCCTGCCGGTGCTCGGCGCACTCGCCGACCTGCCCGCCATCGCCCAGCGCCACAGCGTGGACGAACTGCTCATCGCCATCCCGTCGGCGTCGGGTGATGTGATCCGCCCGCTCGTCGAGGCCGCCCGCGAGGCGGAGGTCGAGCACCGCATCATCCCCGGCATCTACGACTTGCTCTCGGGCAACGTCTCGATCTCGGAGATCCGGGAAGTCAACCTCGAAGACCTGCTGCGTCGCGACCCGGTAAAGCTCGAAACCGGCGAGATTGCGGCTTACCTGGCCGATCGGTGTGTGCTTGTTACGGGCGCGGGTGGCTCCATCGGGTCTGAAATCGTACGGCAGGTGACGCGTTTTGGGCCGGCCAAGATCGTTCTTGTTGGGCGCGGCGAGAACTCGATTTTTCAGATCGAGCAGGAGATGCTGCGTGAGTTTGCCAGCGTCCCAATTGTGCCGGTTATCTGCGACGTGCGCGACGCCGAGAAGCTGGCCGAGGTCTTCGCTACCCATCGTCCCGAGGTGGTCTTCCATGCAGCTGCGCACAAGCATGTGCCGCTGATGGAGGCGAACCCCGACCAAGCCATCTTCAACAACGTCGGCGGTACGCGCAACGTGGCCAAGCTGTGCCTGGAGTTCAACGTCATGTACCTCGTGAATGTCTCGACCGACAAGGCCGTGAACCCCACGAGCGTGATGGGAGCGTCGAAGCGGGTGGCCGAGCAGGTCGTGCAACTGGCGGCGCAGCAGGCGCAGCCGCACCAGACGTTCGTATCGGTGCGCTTTGGCAACGTGCTGGGCAGCCGGGGCAGCGTCGTGCCGTTCTTCCAGCAGCAGATCGCACGCGGCGGCCCCGTGACGGTGACGCACCCGGAGATGATTCGCTACTTCATGACGATTCCGGAGGCGGCGCAGCTGGTGTTGCAAGCCGGGGGAATGAAGCTGAACGGTGCCGTGTTCGTGCTCGATATGGGCAAGCCGGTCAAGATTGTCGATCTCGCCCGCGACCTGATCCTGCTGTCGGGCAAGCAGCCGGACCGGGAAATCGCCATCACGTTTACGGGCATGCGGCCCGGCGAAAAGCTCTACGAAGAACTTCTCACCGCCGAAGAAGGCACCGATGCCTCGCGGCACGAGAAGATCTTCGTGGCACGCAAGAGCATGATTGACGAGGCGTGGCACGGTGCAGGCCTCTCGTCCCTGTTCGACGCGGCCTCGAACCGCGATGCCGACGCCGTTCGCGAAGGCCTTGCGGCGCTCATCCCGTTCCACAAGCTCAAAGCGGCCTCGGCTACGCAAGACGCGGAGGCGTAGCCTCATCGGGAGGGGGACGAGGCGTGGCCAGCGCCACGGTGAGAAGCATAGCAGGCCACAGGTGTACGCGCTGCCGGGCAATCAAGCCCAGGTTGGTTGCGGCCAAGCCAAGGCCCAGCGCGTAAAGCAGGCCAAAGGCAAGGATTGCCCCAACCAGCGGAACGCGCCTCTGCTGCCACAGCCCGCGTCCGATCGCGCGAAGACGCCACGCCGCGAACAACCAAAGGGCATACAACTCGGCGCTGACGTTGGAGCAGATCCGGGTTCCGTCGTCGGGGGATGCCGACAATAGGTATGACTTTGCCAAATGCCGGCGTGAAGCAACGTTGAGGCATCAAGTTGCGCATAATTCGCCGTGGTGTGGAGTCGTCGGAGCGCTTGTGACATCATCGGCGGGTGGCCGAGGCTTGCATGGCTGAGCCAATACCGGCGTCTGCGAGTGCGCTACGAACAGCGAGTGGCCCCGCACGAAGCATTGGTGCGGCTGGGCGGTGCGCTCAACATGGATGACGGCACTCAGGTCATGTTGGAAGCTCTAAGGTGTAGCACCCTCGCCTCAACCGTCACCAACCGCTCGCTTCCAACGTAAAGACCCTTTTTCTGTAGCGTCACCTCACGGCGAGGCGTGAACCACTGATACGCTCTACGACATCCTTTAGCGACTCGTCTTCCCAAGCCAAGCCTCTCGTCGCTCCCAACGCATCCCACTTCGCATTGTCGAGCACCGAGTAGGCGGGACGACGGGCAGGCGTTGGGTAGTCGGCGGTGGCGATGGGTTCGACGGTCACGGGGGCAGCATGGGGAAGCAGGCGCGCGCGTTCGGCGAAAATGGCCTCGGCAAAGCCGTGCCAGGTGGTCTCGCCCGCGTTCGTGAGATGGTACACCCCGCCGGGAATGCGGTGCTCAACGGCACCGACGGCGCCGGCAGCAAGGAGCGCTGCCGAGGTGGGGGTGCCGCGCTGGTCGGCCACGACGCGCAGGTGCGTCCGCCCTTCGTCGGCGAGGCGAAGCATCGTCTTGACGAAGTTGTGGCCGTGCGGCGAGAAGACCCACGACGTGCGTAGAATCACGGCTTCGGGCAGGGCCTCGAGCACGGCGAGATCGCCGTCGAGCTTGGTTTGGCCGTAGACGCCCAGCGGGCCGGTCGGATCGTCCTCGCGGTACGGGCGCGTGCCGTCGCCAGGATAGACGTAGTCGGTGGAATAGTGCACCATCTGCGCGCCCAGCCGGGCGGCTTCCTCGGCCATCGTGGCGGGCGCGGCGGCGTTGATGGCGCGGGCGGTTTCCGGCTCGCTTTCGGCCTTGTCGACGGCGGTGTAGGCGGCGGCGTTGACGAGGATCGTCGGACGGATCGAACGAATCGTCTCGCGCAGGGCGTCGACGTTGCGCAAATCGACATCGTCGTGGTCGAGCGCGACCACCTCGCCGAGGCGCTCAAAAAGCGGGCGGGCTTCGGTGCCCACTTGCCCGCCTCGCCCAAACAGCAGAATGCGCTCAGTCATAGACGAACGAGGCATGGGTGGCCCAATGCGCCATCGACGCACCGACCGCGTCCTTGCCGGAGACAAGCGGCGCGGCACCTTCGGGAAGCGGCCAGTTGATGGCCAAGTCCGGGTCGTTCCAGACGATGCCGCCCTCGTGCTCCGGCGCGTACGATCCTCCCGCCACTTTGTAGGCAAAGAGCGCGGTGTCGCTGGTCACAAGGAAGCCGTGGGCAAAACCGGCCGGGATGAAAAACTGGCGGTGGTTGTCGGCAGAAAGCTCGACGCCATG
>Ga0209053_1001631_pt1 | contig 10072 bp, 6 predicted proteins | sample EBPBio152010_DNA_FD_185864 | JGI IMG/M metagenome (GOLD analysis project Ga0209053, IMG submission 185864) | Wastewater treatment Type I Accumulibacter community from EBPR Bioreactor in Madison, WI, USA - Reactor 1_7/15/2010_ DNA (SPAdes)... | ecosystem: Engineered > Bioreactor > EBPR >... | reverse complement strand
AATTAGATTTTTCTATATTCTAATGAGGATATAGAAAATAATTTAAAGAGCCTATTATAAAAAGTTACATTTTATTAACATAAATTACTTTCATAAGATATTCTGTTCCAAAACTTTGAAAAATTGATTTACTGGACTCATTATTTAAGATTGGAATTTAATATTAAAATATTTTTTTAACAATCTCATAATTCAATATGAAAAATTTTCAATATTTTTTTTTCTATGTATAAAATATTTGTATTTTAAAATTAACAAAAAATTGATTTGTTTTTTAACAAATTACAAACAATAAAACTATAAAAAATAATGAAGAAACATAATAAAACTTTGAGTCTCTAAGACTTGAGTTCTCATCAACAGTAATGAATGATTTATTATAGAAAGACGTATCCGCTCTATTGTAAGAAAAATCAATGAGTACTCCCCTACCTTTCATGTCAATCTTGGCTATAATCATTCACAGATCATTAACAAAATCAAAAAGCAAAGATAAAGTACCAAAATTTATTTATTTCAAGGTCATGAAGATAAGCTTTTGTAATAAAACTTGAAAATAATATAAAAACTATAAAATATCCAGCCAAAAGTCAACACGAAGTTTTTCCCCTCTGTTAACCTAGCAATCAGATCGAAAAGAAAGTGTATTTCACTTTCATAAAGAAAATTTCAAAAATCTAAAACAAAATCTAACTACCCCATCAAAACATAAGATGATTTAATCTAATAAAACATTCAAATGATATAAAAACTCTAAACGATAGATAGAAAAATAAATTGTTGGCAAGAAAAGTCCGTATTAAGGTCAATGGCAATCAGAGAAAAGAAGTAGAAACAAAAGAGGAATCAAATACTTTAAAAATTCAAAGAAATTTCTATGTAAATGAAAAGTTTAAGGAGTAAAAATGATCAATCTAGAATCTCATAAAAAAGTCCCTATATCAGTGATAGCAGATATAGAAAATAGAGCTAGGCTTCCTTTTAAACGAAGACTGGTTCCTTTTTAAGGAAAAGATACTTTAAATGAAATTTTCTAAAAGTAAAACAAAAAAAATCTCTCTTTTTTTCTAATATTTTTAATGATTTAAAAAAAGCAAATTTAAACTAATAAGATTTTCAATTGGATAAAATTAAATCTACATGATAAAAAAAAGTTTCTAAATTAAAAATTTTGATTTTAATGAAAAAGTTGGGATTATAAATCCAGGTTAATTTGGTATCGATTATAATAATTTCAACATTATTAGTTGGACTTTAGAATGATGACAAATTTACTCGCCGCAGTGAGTCATGATCATAAAAAAGATTACAATTCTCTGACATCCTTTTCTTTCTATACCTTGCATTTTTCTCAATATCATTTCTTTTATGTTTTTTACTTATTTATAAGATTCTCTCGTTCAGTTTTTTCTGATAACAAAGATTTTAGACATAAAGCTTAGAATTTTTAATTTTTCCTTCTGTTAGAGCAACAATTATTCTCATATCAATCTTTGAAAGTATTACTGAATGACATCTTAAATGTTTATTAAAGAAAAAGACTCAATAACATGTCTTTTAGAAGTTTTCAATCATAAACATCAAAATAAAAAAATTCTATCGATCTATTTTTCTGTTCTTTGAAAATTTTCAATAACATTAGTATCGATTTTATCTCATTTGTGAATCAAAATAGGCTTTTAAGCATTTTCTTTGTCAATAAATCAAAGATATAAAATTTGGTGCAAAAATTAAATGAATATTAAATATGAAAAATTTTTATTGAAAAATTTATGTCTCATTTCTTTTTATTCAGCACATACCTTTCAAATATTTTCAGATTATCCTCAATGTAGACTCTTTGTTTGTTTTGATGAGAAGCTATCTACGCATCTTAAAAAGGAGTGACGAAGTTTCCATTAAGCTCTGAAATGAGAAAACCAGCCTGAAGAGATTTAGTGATGCGGTCTTAAAGTTCAGCTCGATTATGTGATTGACTGTAAGAGAAAAGCTGAATCTAATCCCAAAGTTATTTATAAATCCAATGTGAAAAGTTATCGTATTCAAAAAGATTGATTTTTTAGCCATGTTTATCTTGAGAAAACTGGTCGTAAAAAACTTAAAGATTCTTTTTAATTGCTGTATTTTCCACTTCTAGGTTATTCTTTATGCGCTTGATGTCCGATTAGTTTTGTCTAAGAGCACTAAGAACTTACTTAGTTTAAATGCTTGCTCTTTTTATACAGAAAGGATTTTTAATGGGATACTTTTTGAGAAAGTTTAAAACTTTCATTCTTTCAAGATAAAACTTTTTGTAAATAAGAAAATTTAATTCATCCCAATCCTCCATGAGATATTAAAGCTCAGTGCTTTTATAAACAAAGTTGGATAAGGTATTGATAAGCTCAATATGAAATTATATTTTTTATATTGTAGTCATATTTTGTTAGACTTATGAAATTTAGGATCCCATTTCGCCTATTGTTTTAGGTTATTTGAACTTTTAAATGTTAATTTTCTGTCTAGATTTTTAGAGCTCGCTCAGACTGCTTTAAATTGACCTTCTTAAGTTGCTTTCTCTAATTTACGTTGTTTACAAAATGCAATTAAGAGAACGGCGACTGTCCCGACATATTGAATTTATGCTTAAATGCATCATCGTTTGTTACCCGCTCTTAGACACTGAGTTCTACATGCTATTACCATCATTGGGCTTCAATGAACGTGATATTGTTTCTTCATTCCTTTCCTATCTTATTTATGACAGTTTTTTTACAGATTACTCGATAATTTGAGAGTCTTCAGGTAATATTTTGTTTTAAACAGCTTTAAAAGCTGGCTTTCTACTTAAAGTTGATTATTCTTTATCTTTTTCTGTCTCAAGTTTTATAGAAATTCTTGATTGCTAATTTTTATTATTTTACTCTTTTCTTGAACTCACTTTAGAAAGCACAGTGGATCTTTTAATATTAACAGTTGAATGTTTCTTTGTCAAAGATGTATTACTTCTCTTTGAACTAAGTTCACTTATTTTAGTAAAATTATCTATATCCTTAAGCTAAAAATCTGCTGTTTTTGGAGTTGACTTTTCTTACTTTTCTTTTTATTAAGAATTTTTATGTTTCTATTTACTTTTAATTTGTTTAATCTTTTCAGTAAGATTGATTTTTCTTTTTACTGAAGTTTATTTATGACTCTTTTGGGTGGAATTGGACTTATTTTGGTCTGAGTTCTTGGAGTAGACTGAATTTTTAATCCAAGACTCACTTACAGTTGATGAAGCGACAAGTTTATCAGTTTACTTTTCGAGTTAAGATTTTTTATCATTAACTTTTTTCTTTTTGACTTGGCAGTAAAGTTTGAACTTTTTTCGATTCGTATTGAGCCCATTATGATCAGGGTTATTAAGTTGTAAAGAGCAGGTCGAATTGGTGTTAGAATAAGATGCAAATTTTTATTTTTCATTTTATCTTTATGATGCAATAAATTCACATGTGTTTCTGCCCATATCGAAGTAATTATTGACAGTTTGAGCGTGAATATGTTATGTGTCATCTTTAGAATACAGATTATTCTTATTTATTTTTTATAGAGATGGTTACTTTTCAGATATGTCTTTTTACGATACCCGCTTAATAAAAATTTTAGTAAAAGATTTTTTCTTGCTCTTACTCATTTAAGACCGCTTCTCGTTTGATAAAATATTTTATGAGTTCTGAGTCGATTCTTCATTTTTCCTATCTTTGTCTCCAAGGAGGTTTAATTTTCTTCTCTTTTTCTAATAGAGCATATACTTGTCTAAGTAATAAATATAATAAATTTCTGAAATTTTACTCATCAATAATTTATTCATAAATATCTGTCAAAAATAATACAAAAATATCGAAAATCCTTGATTAATTTTAAAACATCCAGCTTTTAGGCTTAAGTCTTAATGGTTTTTGTATTTTCTCAAGTTTTTAATGAGAGAAAAGATACCTTTATCCTTTTTAAAGAGTTATTTTCCTCAATTTTTACGATCTTAATTTATTAAATTAAAAAAAAGTGCCCAATGTTACTTTTAAAATTCATTAAGGCCACCTAAAATCAATATTAGCTCAAATTTTAATCTTATTAAGTCGTTAACAGAGGATATTCTTAAAGAATTTACAATACTAATTGAACACAGATTAAAAAAAGAATCTAAACTTAAAGACAAAAATTCTGACCGTAAGGATATTCAAAAAACTCTCAATAAGAGATAAGAAAGGGTCAGGAACCAGATGGTAAAGTTTGGCAAGAAAATATTGAATGAAAAAAATGCCGGTCAGTGGGATGTCCAGGGGAAGGAATTATAAAACATTAAATTAAAGCTTCATAAATTTGATTAAAATAAAAAATTGAAAATCAGAAGCTTTTAAATTAGTTTCAGATGTGATTTATAAGATTGGAAATATCTGATTGGATAAAAATGAGCCAATCAAATTAAATAAAATAAATTTGGAGATAGAGGGTGATTTAAATCTAATAAGAAAAGGAGGCGTTTATAAAAATATTAGTTAAATAAAAAAATGGCTGGACAAGGAAAAGGAGGTAAAGGAGTCGGAGGAAAAGGTAAAGTCGGAACCAAGAGAACCGCTAACAGAAGAACTTCTAGAGCTTCAATTGAGGGAATCACCAAACCCGCCATCAGAAGACTCGCCAGAAGAGGTGGTGTCAAGAGAATCTCATCATTCATCTATGATGATTCAAGACAAGTCCTTAAGGGATTCTTGGAAGGAATCGTTAGAGATGCCGTCACCTACACTGAACACGCCAGAAGAAAAACCGTCACTGCTATGGATGTTGTTTATGCCCTCAAGAGACAAGGCAGAACTATCTATGGATTCGGTGGTTGAGTTGATTAATTCGTACATTGATATGTCGACATTTACTTTTTTTCACTCTTTTTTATTTTCCCTCTTAAAACTTTATTCAACTTTGTAATACTTACTCCTCTAAAAATCCCTCTTAAATTTCGATACTTATAAATTATCCTATTCAAAATAAAAATCTTCCTAATTGATTCCCCCTCCAACAAGATCTGAAAAGACATAAATATGACTTTTAAAAGTGTTTAATCTCTTGAATTTGTGATATTTGAAAGATAAAAAAATAAACATTATCGAAAAGACTTGTTGTAGAAAAGATAGAAAAATAATTGAAAAATAAATGTAAAAGTAAGGAAGATCATCCATTGATAAGTTTTTTTAATATTTCAAAAAGTTCAGGTTTAGCGATTTTTCCATCTCCGTTTTTGTCAATGGCGGCGATAAATTGACGTACTTATTGTTGAGTGACTTGTTTATTTCTTCCAAGACTTTTGAAGGCGTCGTTGATGAGATTGAATATTTCAGTGTCTTCTAAAGTACCAGAGTTATCGGTATCGTATTTATTGAAGATAGCATCGATAGCTTGACGAAGTTGGTCATCGGATGGTTTACTCATTTTCGTAACTTTATTAGCTTAATTTTTTGATTATTTATTCTTTAATTAATATTTTATGATACATATTTTCATGAAAATGAATGAATATTTAGTCATTCTTCAAATTTACAGCTGGTAATTAAAAAAATCATTTCTTTCCTTCATCGACGGTGATGAATTTATTAAATTGAACTTAATAATGAAGAATTTATTAAATAATGAGTCAAAAAGATTCAAATCCACGTAATTTAGATATTGTTAAATTAATCAAAATAAAGAAAAATGAATAAGTAAATCGAAAACGGTGTCGCATCAATTAAAAAGTTCGCTGCTGAATCATACAGATTTATAGAAGTTTGCGAAAAACCAGATGTTGCAGGTAAATCATTCAATTAAAGTAGAATTCAAAAAAATCGCTCAATCATGCGCATTGGGATTTGCCATCATGGGTGGTATCGGATACGTTGTTAAATTGCTCTTCATCCCAATCAATAACATCATCCTCAGCTGATTGTTTCATAACTTTATTTTGCCGACGTACGATTCTTTACCTTTGCATTGATATCAATATTTTTGAATGATGAATAAACATTCATGTATAAATTTTTAAGAGGTAAATTAAAAGTCATAAAGGATGGACTAGAAAACTAAGATTAATCAATTTATGTCAACTCGAGTTGGATAAATCTCTGTATACAACGCCACTAGATGATACTAAAGATATATCTGAGCTTTTCTAAATATAAGATGTAATCAAAAGAAGGTATAATAAGCATAGGTTAAGGAATTGTTGAATATCCGAAGAATATGGCAAAAGTAAAGGAAAAAAAGATCAATTGTGGGTTGTAATTGAGAGAAGGATCACTTTCAGATGGATCTTGTATGTTCTGATAGCTTATCTTAATTTGTCAAAGAAGATAGCTCTGAAAATTAAGATCCAAAAGTTTCAAGTTGATTCTCCCACTCAATCATGTTCAATCACAACAATTGACACGATGATCGAATGTTAAAAATAATTTAAATAGCTATCAAGATCATTATTCATCAGCACCTTCTTGTTGAATGTTGAAATATTTGATTTGATATCCAGTCTTTCCGGTGGCAATGACGTACAAGAATTCTCTCAAGCTGTGCTTCTTGAGGTACTTCTTGGTCAAGTACTTCAAGTATCTCTTTGAGAATGGAACGTTGGCAGTAACGGTGATTTTGCTGGCATCACTGGTGACGTTGACTTGTTCACCCAAGTTACCGACTTTACCATTGACTTTTATTCTGGCTTTCAAGAATTCAGCGAAGTTGGTGGTGTTGAAGACCTTATCTTCGACTGGCTTGGAGCAGTCAATTGTGAAGTTGTGGTTGACTTTCTTTTATTGGGCAACTTTTCTACTCATGGTTAAAACTGATTAATTATTATATTCAATTAATTTATTCATTTATTTATTTTCGTATTTTCTCTTATCTTTTTATTTTATTAGACTTTAAGAAAATTACGCTTAAAATAATAAAAAATTTGTTAATAAATCATATATTTTTTCTTTATCTTTATTAACTAAGAAATAAATAAATGAGAATCTCAAATATTCTCAATGCAATTTTAGTTTTTAATGGGATAAATTATTGAGTGATTCAAAATAATTGGTTTGGATAATTTAAAATTTGAGGAAGTTACAATTATCGAATAAAATGACATCAACTCAACCATCCAACTTCAACCAACCACAAAGTTTAGTTAAGTACTCGAACCCTGTCCTTGTTTCAAGTTCTGGTAAAAAACAAATCAAAGTAAAATCATATTTTATACTCACAGGATACCAAAGCAAACAATGGAAATACTTACACTGAAGATATTTTAAACTCTATCTTACCACCAAGATAATATACAACTGAAAAGCAACAACTTTGGTAATAATTTTAATGATAAAGGATTCAATCTGTGTCAGCAACACCAGCTACGAAGCAAGATGTTCTCGACTTGCAATAAAAACTCGATAAAAGACTCCAACAAAGACAAGCAAGATAAACTGGAATTTGTCCCATCAGAGAAGAGTTGTATTCCCAATGCTTTGATTAATTGATTCGTCAAATAACCATTAATTGTGCCTAAAGAGGACTCTTGTTAGTTCGAGTAAGAGACTAAATCAGATCAGTATTTTATACAAATAAAATTAGACCATTCAATCATACCAAACTTTGTACGAATCTTCGATTGCTTTTGGTATGAGAAGAGCTCTTCAAGCTGAACAGAAGAAAAAAGATATGGAAACGAAAATTAGCACTTTGAGAAGTCAAACTAAAGATCTTTAAGATCAAGTTAATCAATTAGAAGATGCTATTAACGAAATGGAGAAAAGAGATAAATAAGAACAAGAACAAAGCAAGCAAGCTCATAAAAATGATGTCTAAGCTCAAAAAAGAACCAACCAAATTTTAAAAGAAGAGCTTTAAAAATTATTACAAGGTCCTCAACAGCCTAAAAAATGATCTCCCAGATTTTATCTTTGCCATCATTTTTATTAAAAATCATTTGAATCATTAATACTCGATAAAATATCCATTATGAATTTTTTGAACATTTCTTGATTGAAGTTTGATGATTCCAAGCTTTTTTAAAGGTAAAAAATTAATAAAAAGTAAAAAAATTGAATGCATTTAATGTTAAAAATATAAAATTTATACATATTTATCAGATGAACTGAAATAAAGTACAATAGATTTACTGCATTCAAATATATTGGAAGTAAATGATTTCATCTTACAATTCTGTGAGTTCAGCTTCAGTGATTTTGTTGTTGTTAATTTTAGCTTCATATCGACTGTAGACTAAAAGATAAAATAAAATTTACTGTTTTTAAAGCTATTTTCAATACTTTGTAAAGCTTGTCTGAATCCCTCGTCGGCTCCGAATTTCACTACGATTTATTATTATCAATCTTACATATGGCTGAATGAAGAACTGCTGATGCAGGTTGGTCGTTTTCACCCAAACCTTACTCTTCTAACATTTGTTATTCGCTTTCTGGGTTTGGAAGTCCTTTCATTAATTCTGGATTATCAGCTAGTTATTGCTTTGTATAATTTCTTAACTTTTTGAATACTATAATTTGGAACAAGTATTTTTCTACAAATTATTAAATCTTTACGCTTAATGATTTTAGCTTGAATTTACAAGATTCTTTATTTGCTTAAAGATTCTGGAATCTTCACTGGAAAAAGTGGAACTTTTCCAGATAAAGCTGTTTAGAATTCTTTTTCTGAGAATTCGACCAACTGTCTGAGTTAAGGATCTTCTTTATAATGGTTAAGATTTAATTGGAATTATTATGCTGATTTTAATTGAAATTTACTGCCAATTTGATGAGCTTAACAAACTTTAGCGATATTTTTTTCAAACATTTCGTCAATTTTCACTGGGGATTATGGTCCTTCAAGATATCCTCGAATTGAATCGGTTGTGATTTGTTTAAATTGACGAGCAATTTGAGAGGCAACAATAGCAATTTGTTTTAACACAAGATAATTTTCCTTTCTGAGTCTTCTGTAGATTTGAATGAATTATTCTCTTGCAATGGGTTTGAACATTTTTTATTAAACATAGTTTTTGATGAAGAGTCCCAAAAAAGCTGAGTAAAAAAATTGATACCAACAGCAGCAATCGATGCACCGATGATGATGGGTTTTTTATAATCTTACATGATAAACTTGTAACAATATTAATATGAAAATTCAACAAAAAAATAAGATTTTCTGGGTAAAAAGTACAAAAGATTATAAAAAAAAGTAAAAAACTTTAAATCTACAAAATGATGATAATTTCTAATTGATTTTTATACATAAAAACGGATGTCATTCTCGTACATGTTTAAGTTCATCATTATTGGTGATACAGGTACTTCTTTAAGTTTATACTTTCCTTAGGCGTTGGAAAATCTTGTCTTTTACTTCAATTCATTGATCATCGTTTCAGACAAAAACATTAAGTCACCATTGGGGTATAATTTGGTGCTAAAATGATAACAGTCGGCGATAAAAGTATAAAATTGCAAATCTGGGATACAGTACACATTATTCTAACCAAGGCTGGACAATAATCATTCAAGTCAATCACCAGAGGATATTACAGATCAGCTGCTGGTGCCATTTTGGTGTATGATATCACTAACCGTGAATCCTTTAACAATGTCGCTAGATGGCTTGAAGAAGCAAAACTAAATGGTAACGCTTAAATGTGTTTTGTCGTTGTAGGAAACAAATGCGACATGGAGGTCGAGTAATGTTTCTTTTTATATTTTTAGTCGAAAAGTTTCCTATGAAGAGGGAGCAAAGTTCGCCAAAGACAACGATCTTATATTTATGTAAGTCTCTGCAAAAACTGCATACCAAGTCGAAGATTCATTCAAGAAAAATGCTGAACTTCTTCTTGACAAAATCTAAAAAGGCACTATCAATATAAAAAATGATCCACCTGGAATTAAGGTCGGAAACACAGTCTAAAAAACTGAAAAGAAAGTACTTTCATCATAAACTGTCAAACCTGAATCTAAAAAGAAAGGATGTTGCTGATTTATTAAATTGTCTAAGTTTAATGATGTTTTATAAATTTTTATCAAAAATACATAACAGAAAAGAATTAAAAAATATCATCTTCTTT
>Ga0209053_1001628_pt1 | contig 10076 bp, 12 predicted proteins | sample EBPBio152010_DNA_FD_185864 | JGI IMG/M metagenome (GOLD analysis project Ga0209053, IMG submission 185864) | Wastewater treatment Type I Accumulibacter community from EBPR Bioreactor in Madison, WI, USA - Reactor 1_7/15/2010_ DNA (SPAdes)... | ecosystem: Engineered > Bioreactor > EBPR >... | reverse complement strand
GGCTTTGCGACCGAAGAGGCCGTTCAGCACCGGGCCCGCGCCGTTCCGGGCTGTTTCGCCCACCTGATGGCAGGCGCGGCATTGGCCGAAAACGGAGCGTCCCGCTTCGGCATCCTGCGCGAAAGCGGAGGCGGCAGGCAGGATCAGCAGGGCAGAGAGAGCAAAAGCGCGAAGCATCATATTCCTCGTTACGAATGTATGCCAATTGAAGGTAACGGTTTTCACCCCGCGCACAAGCGACACAAAGGACGCAACCCCCTCAGGGCGTGGGCAGGTCGAGGCCCTGATCCCAACTCGGCACGGGCCCATAGAGTTCCGCGAGGAAATCGATGAAGACGCGCGTGCGCTGCGGCAGATGTCGGCGCGAGGGGTAAATCGCGTAGATCGCGACGCGCTGCCCGCCGCGATAACGCGGCAAGACCTGCACCAACTGGCCGGATTTCAACTCCGGGCCGATATCCCAGGTGGAGCGCAGGGCGATGCCGAGCCCCGCCAGCACCGCCTCGCGGATCACTTCGGAGGAGTTCGTCACCACCACCGAAGGCACGGGGATGGTCACAGGACCATCCGGCCCGTCGAGCCGCCAATGGTCGGCATTGTGCACCAGCAGCTTGTGGCGCGCGAGATCACCCAGATTCTGCGGCTTGCCGTGGCGCGCGAGATAATCGGGCGCGGCGCAGAGAAGCCGGTGATTGGGCGCGAGTTTGCGCGCGACAAGGCTGGTATCACCAAGATCCGCAATACGCAGGGCGACATCAAACCCATCCCCCACGACATCCACGAAGGAATCGGAGAGCGAGAGATCCACCGAAATCTCGGGGTAGCGTTCCAGAAAGCGCACGAGATGTGGCGCGACATGCAGCCGGCCGAAGGTCGTCGGCGCCGAGATTCGCAACGGCCCGCGCGCCACATGCGCGCGCTGCGAGACCCACGCTTCCGCCTCATCCACCGAGCCGAGAATGGCGATAACCCGCTCATGAAAGCCACGGCCGGCATCGGTCAGCACGATCTGCCGGGTCGTGCGTTGCAGGAGGCGGGTGCCCAGACGCTCCTCCAGCCGCTTGATGCGCTTGGAAATGACCGGCGGCGACAGCCCGAGTTCGCGCGCGGCCTGCGACATCGATCCCGTGGCGGCCACGCGCGCGAAAATTTCGAGATCCCCTAGCCGGTCCATGTCGCCCCTTCAGGAACAGCGCTGCACAGGTTCCACCCGCCGTCCATGGCGACAATCTAACCCATTCATGCGCATTTGGAACAGATCCCATGCGTCACCACTGGTGCTGTCAGGCCGCTTCTCATGCTCTATGATGCAGCAAGGCCCGAAAACGGGGCCGGCATCGCGCAAGGGAGGGCCGATGACTGCGATTCTTTTCCCCGAGCCACGGGCTGATGTGCTCGCACGCCGCGATTTTCTCATCGCTGGCCTCGCGAAACTGGTGCCGCCCGCCTCCCTCGTGACCAGCGAGGATGAGCGCCGCGCCTTCGAGACAGATGCCTTCACGGCCTATCGCCGTGTGCCGCTAGCCGTCGTGCTGCCGGAAACGACCGCCGAGGTCTCGGCCGTGCTGGCCTTCTGCCACCAGCATCAGGTGCCGGTGGTGCCGCGTGGCGCGGGCACCTCGCTTTGCGGTGGTGCCATTCCGCAGGAAGATGCTGTGGTGATTGGCCTTTCGAAGATGAGCCGCATCCTCGAGGTGAACTACCCGGATCGCATCGCCAAGGTGCAGGCCGGCGTCACGAACCTGGCGATCACCAATGCGGTTTCCGCCGACGGCTTCTTCTACGCGCCGGACCCGTCCAGCCAGCTCGCCTGCACCATCGGCGGCAATATCGGCATGAACTCGGGCGGCGCCCATTGCCTGAAATATGGCGTGACCACCAACAACATCCTCGGCGTCACCCTCGTGCTGGTCGATGGCACTGTGGTGGAGATCGGCGGTGAGGCAATGGACGCGCCGGGCTATGACCTGCTCGGTCTTGTCTGCGGCTCGGAAGGCCAACTCGGCATCATGACCGAGGCGGTTGTCCGCATTCTGCCGGCGGCGGAGGGCGCGCGCCCGGTGCTCTTCGGCTTCGAGACGAGCGAGCAGGCGGGCGAGGCGGTTGCCGCGATCATCGCGGCGGGCATTGTTCCGGTCGCCATGGAATTCATGGACAAGCCGGCGATCGACATCTGCGAGGCCTTCGCCAAGGCCGGCTACCCGATGGATGTGGAGGCCCTCCTCATCATCGAGGTCGAGGGCTCCGATGCCGAGATGGATGCGACGCTCGCGAAGATCGTCGAAATCGCCAAGAAGCACGGCGTGAAGCGCGTGAAGGAATCCAAATCCGCGATGGAAACCGCTGCGATCTGGAAAGGCCGGAAATCGGCCTTCGGCGCCACGGGCCGCATCGCCGATTACATCTGCATGGATGGCACCATCCCCACCGGGCAATTGCCTTATGTGCTTCGCCGCATTGATGAAATCGTGAAGCATTATGGCCTGCGCGTGGCCAATGTGTTCCATGCGGGCGATGGCAACCTGCACCCGCTCATCCTCTACAACGTGAACGACCCGGAAGAGGCGATGAAAGCCGAGGAAGCGGGCAATGACATCCTGAAGCTTTGCGTGGAGGTCGGCGGCTGCCTCACGGGCGAGCATGGGGTGGGAATCGAAAAGCGCGATCTCATGCGCCACCAGTTCAAGCCGGTGGAACTCGACCAGCAGATGCGCGTGCGCGCAGCCTTCGATGCGGGGTGGATCCTCAATCCGGCCAAGGTTTTCCCGCTGGAGGGGCGGCTCTGATGTTCACGATGCTACGCCCCCAGAACGAGGATGAACTCGCGGCAATCGTGCGCGAGGCCGAAGCACAGAGCGCCATGCTGCATGTGCAGGGCGGCGGCACGCGCGCGGGCCTTGGCCGGCCCGTGAACAATGGCGTGATGATCTCCACCGCCGGCCTTTCGGGCGTGACGCTCTATGAGCCGGCGGAGATGGTGATTTCGGCGCTCGCAGGGACACCGCTCCGCGTGGTGGAGGAAACGCTGGCGGAAAAAGGCCAGATGCTGCCCTTCGAGCCGATGGATCATCGCGCGATTTATGGCACCTCGGGCGAGCCCACGATTGGCGGTGTGGTCGCCGCAAATGTCTCGGGACCGCGCCGGGTGGTCGTCGGCGCGTGCCGCGATCACCTCATCGGCGTGCGCTTCGTGAATGGGCGCGGTGAGATCATCCGCTCCGGTGGCCGCGTGATGAAGAACGTCACGGGCCTCGATTTGGTGAAGTTGCAGGCCGGCGCGCATGGCACGCTGGGCATCCTCACGGAAGTCACCTTCAAGGTGCTACCGCGCCCGGAGACGACCGCGACGATGCTGTTCGAGGGCCTTCCCGAGGCCGATGCCGTGGCGGCGATGTCCGCCGCGCTGGGCTCGCCCTTCGAGGTTTCCGCCGCGGCGCATCTGCCTGCCGGGATGGGGGTGGAAACGGCCCGCACGCTGCTTCGTTTCGAGAATTTCGCCGCGTCGATCGATTACCGCTTCCCGGCTCTGGCCGAGAAGCTGAAGCGTTTCGGTGCGCCCAAGCGCATCGAGAATGCCGAATCCGAACAGCTTTGGCTGGCGATCCGCGATTGCCAGCTTCTGGCAGAGCCGCGTGATACGGCGCTTTGGCGTATCTCCGTCAAGCCATCGGATGCACCGGGCCTCGCTGCCGTACTGCGCAGCGCCCTGCCCGAGGCGCGGCTCTTCCTCGATTGGGGTGGCGGCCTCCTCTGGCTCGCGACGCCCGCGAGCGCCGATGCTGGTGCCCAAGCGATCCGCGCCGCCCTGAGCGGCAAGGGCCACGCGACTCTCGTGCGCGCGCCGGATGCCATCCGCTCCGCCGTGCCGGTTTTCCAGCCGGAGGCCGCGCCGGTCGCGGCTCTTTCCGGGCGGATCAAGGCGAGCTTCGACCCGCAAGGTCTGATTAATCCGGGGCGGATGCATGCCGGCCTCTGACGGTTTGATCCAGCCCACATTGGCCGTGCCCTTCTGGTCGGGCCGTGGCCCTGGCCTCGCGCGCGGGGTGATGATCGCGCTAGGCGTCGTGGCCGTGGCGGCGATCATCCTGCTCGCGATGGGTCGCGTGCCGATCTGCAAATGCGGAACGGTCAAGCTCTGGCACGGTGTGGTGAATTCAGCTGAGAATTCGCAGCACATCGCAGATTGGTACACCTTCAGCCACATCATCCACGGCTTCATCTTCTATGGCCTTTTCCGCCTGCTGCGCACCTTCGGCCTGCCCATCAGCCTCGGCATGGCGATCATCGGCGCGATGCTGCTGGAAGCCGGCTGGGAGATCGCCGAGAACACCGATGCCGTGATCAACCGCTATCGCGAGGCGACCATTTCGCTCGATTATTACGGCGACAGCGTGCTGAATTCTGTCTCCGACATGCTGGCGATGCTTGCGGGCTTCTTCCTCGCGGGCACGCTGCCGGCGATGGTCACGATCCTCGCGGCGCTCGCCATGGAAGTGATCGTCGGCGCGCTCATTCGCGACAATCTCACCCTCAACATCATCATGCTGGTCTGGCCGATGGACTGGATCAAGGCCTGGCAGGCAGGGACCTGACAATGCAGACGAATTTCTCGCTCGCAGCACTCGCCGATCCAGCCATGCAGGCCTCGGAGAAGATCCTCCGCACCTGCGTGCATTGCGGCTTCTGCACCGCCACCTGCCCCACCTATCTTGAACTCGGCGACGAACTCGATAGCCCACGCGGGCGCATCTATCTCATCAAGAAGATGTTCGAGAGCGGTGAACCCGCCACCAAGGAAGTGGTGACCCATGTGGATCGCTGCCTCTCCTGCCTCTCCTGCATGACGACCTGCCCCTCGGGCGTGCAATACATGCACCTCGTCGACCATGCCCGCGCACATATCGAGAAGACCTACAAGCGCCCGTGGAACGAGCGGCTGATGCGCGGCATCCTCGCGAATGTGCTGCCCTACCCCAACCGCTTCCGCCTCGCCTTGCTGGCCTCAGCGATAGCGAAGCCCTTCCGGCCCATCGTCGAGAAGCTGCCTGTGGTGGGCAAGCAGATGGGTGCGATGCTCGGCCTCGCGCCGGCCTCCCTGCCCTCACGCTCCTGGACCGATGGCCCGGCCGTGTTCGAGCCGAAAGCCGCGCGCAAGGGTCGCGTGGCGATGCTCTCGGGCTGCGCGCAGCCAGTGCTCGCACCGGGCATCAATGAGGCGGCGATCCGCGTGCTCACGCGCCTCGGCATCGAGGTGGTTCTGCCCAAGGGCGAAGGCTGCTGCGGCGCGCTGGTGCACCATATGGGCCACGAAGAGACCTCGCATCATCAGGCGGAAAAGCTGATCGACGCCTGGATGGCCGAGATCGAAGGCAACGGGCTTGATGCGATCATCATCACGGCCTCGGGTTGCGGCACGACCATCAAGGATTACGGCTTCATGTTCCGCAACAACCCTGCTTATGCCGAAAAGGCGGCGCGGGTGTCGGCGCTGGCCAAGGACATCACGGAATATCTCGCGACCCTCGAGCTTCAGCCCGCGCGGGAGACCGGCCTCACGGTCGCCTATCATTCCGCCTGCTCCATGCAGCATGGCCAGAAGATTACCGACGCCCCGAAGAACATCCTGAAATCCCTCGGTTTCAAGGTGAAGGATGTGCCGGAAGGTCATATCTGCTGCGGCTCGGCGGGGACCTACAACATGCTCCAGCCGGAGATTTCCGGGCGCCTGCGGGCACGCAAGACGCGGAACATCGCGCGCCTCAAGCCGGATGTGATCGCCACGGGCAATCTCGGCTGCATCACGCAGATCGGCCTCGGCATGACAGAACGCGGCGAGCCGACGCCCATTCTCCACACGATCGAGCTCGTGGATTGGGCGCTGGGCGGTGAGAAACCTGCATCTCTTGGTGGCGAGAAGGCGGCCTGAGAACAGGCGCTCAGCCGCCCAGAGATTCTCGACAGCAGGGCCCGATGGCCATTCCAACTGAGATCGGGATGCGTACGCTGCGGCTTCAGACCGGAGTTCCAAGCGTTCCAGGACCTGACAAGCCGGACCGTGTCAATTCATCAGTCGTGGAACGAGAGGATGGCGGTTACAAACCGGACCTCGTCGCCCGACAGGATTGGATGGATGATCCGCGTGTAATTCTCCCCCTGTTGCCCGCGCAAGACCGGAAGCACACGACTGATACTGGGGATCTTGAACTTGGCAACGAGCCTATACGCATCCACCAGGTTGGAGACAGCGCAGATGTTCTGGATTTCCGAAAATGTCTTGCCCGTAAAGTCGACCCCGAAACGATCCTGAAGCTCATCGCCATAATAGAGACAGACATAGTCTTCCAGCGTCGCGCCCGGCCTGACAACGATCAGGCGCCGGCTCAAGACCGTCAAGCGGAACTCATCCCAATAGCGGACGACCTCCACGAAATCGCGCCGAGATACATTTTCGCACCAACTCGAAAGCAGGCGAGAATGCAAGACCTCATCTTCTGTAAGGTCACTTCGATACATAATACCCTCACGCGCCATCATAGAAAAAGACAAATTTATCAATTTATATTCAAGCGAAAATCCCATTATTCAATAAATTTAAACCTTAAATACAAGAACCATCCAAATTGTTCTCATGAAAAAAATAGTATCCAACCGCGCACCTGATACCATTCCGATCCAAAACCGGGTAAATTACCCTTGAATACTCGATGATCCACTTGTCAGAAAAATCCAGCTGGCGGAAAGAGGCGACCTTTTGACCCGAATCGATGGCCTGTTGGAAAGCGGCCAGACATTCCCGGGCTCCGGCCCCGAAGGAGAATACACTCTCGAAGGCCTCGCCGACCATTTCCCGGCCGAGATGTGTATTGATCTGGTTGCCCACGAAGGCGAAACGATAGGCTTCCAGCGTGTCGGCCGGCAGGACAACAACGAGGTGAGCCAGCAACTCGTCGGTTGCACCGGCCTCAATCAGGCTTTGACCGATGTTATCGCCCCACTCGAACAGCTGGACCACCCGCTCCACTTGAATGGGGGATGCGACGTGATGGGATAAGGATTGAAACTTCGACATTTCTCGCTCATTCGCCGATTTTTTGTTTTTGGGTCATCCAATGTCTGATTTTCTTTCCCCTTCGATTGCTTTCCGGATGTCCTTGGATGATCCACGGACAAGACCTGACCGCAGCGCGTGACCGACCCGTGTTGTGATGAACCTGCCAAAGGCGCCTTGTTGAGCTGCCTTACCCGATCAGGGACTGACCCGACGCGGTAGTTTCGGAACCTTTGCAGGCAAGATTCCGGTTGAAATCAACACCCCACAGAGCACCAGGATTGCAGAAACGGCCTGCAAGATCCCCAGGGGCTCATGGAGAAACAAAGCCCCCCCGCTCCCCGACAAAACGGGGATCAGCCCCCCAATCGCCGCAGTTCGCATGGGACCAAGCTCGCGGATCGCCACGGAATAGCTCCAGACTGCAACCACGCCAGCCAGAACGGATTGCACCAGGATCTGAAGTCCGAGATCGGTAATCGAGGCGGCAAACAATCGCCCCTCATGAAAAAGCAACCAGAGCGGCAGGATCATGACGAGGGACCAGAAGGCGGAGATTCCGGTCGCATGCCAAGCCGTGAGGCCGGAGCCTCGCAGGGCTAAGGTGTAGCCGGCCCACATGAACGCGGCCAACAGGAAGAGGGCATCGCCAGCAAAGGTCTTTGTCGACATGGTTGCGACTGTCCCCGCCGCCAAGATCGCAATACCGCCCCCGATCAGGATCGTTCCGACAAAAAGGGGAAAGGGAAGTTTCTGTCCGCTGATCCAGACCGTGAGCAAGGCCACGAAGGCCATGATGCCACCCGGAAGAAGGATCCCCATATGCGCAACCGGAGCATGACTGGCAGCCAAGATGGCCAGAAGTCCAAAGGGTAATCCGGATCCTGCCACAATCAGAAGGAGCGATCCCCGACCGACACCAGGCGGGAAAGGACTGATGCGAGCAAGCATAGGAAGCAGGATCAGTCCCGGCAGACCATACCGCAACAAGGCAAGATCGATGGGGCTCAAATCCGTTGTCACGCCATATCGCGTCGTGATCTGCCAGCCAGCCGTGACGAGAACTGTCATCATCGCCGCGGCGAAACCTGTCAGGGACAATTGGGATCGGAGCACGCTAATGCATCCTTCGCTGCTCGAATGGGCCAATGCCTCCGAACATCAACTCAAGCTGGTACAAGACCCGCTTGCGATCCTCATCCGACAGCGCCCCGAGCTTTTGATTTAGCAGCCTCATGACATGAGTCCATTCGAGACCTTTTGTCTGGGCAGCGAGGGCGCAGCACTCGTAAATCATTTCTTCGATTGAGATTTTTGGCATGCGCGGGGCCTCGGCGTTTCAAATTTGTTATGCTGCAGCAAGTCAAAGCAGCTACCGAAAGGAGGCCGAATCCAGACCGTCTTCCGGTGTGAACACGCCCATGCTCCAGGAGGCCCCCATGACCGGACATCCGAATGCGCTCCCTTCAGGGCACAACGCTCTGCGCTTCGAAATTGTGCGCGACCAGCAACAGATGATGGATGCTATGTGCATTCGCGCCATCTGCTTTATGGAGGAAGAAGGCGTCGCCGCACGACAGGCTTTCGACGGCAATGATTTTCAGGCCACGCATGTCGTAGGCTATCTTGCCGACGAGCCCATCTGCGCCATCCGCATCCGCTGGTTCGACGGTTTTGCGAAGATGGAGCGGATGGCCGTTCGGAAAGCTCATCGCAATCCGCGCATCGTCAAGGCCTTTGCCGAGTTCGCTTTGGCGCATGTGGCACGAAAGGGCTATCCCAAGGCGATCACGCACGCCAAGCCGGTCTATGCACGTCTCTGGCGTCAGTTGCTGCGTTTTGAAGAAGTAATCGATAAGGCCCCTGTCCTTTTCCAAGGCCATACCGAACCCTATATTGAACTCGTCAAACACCTGACTGTACCCGTCGATGCGATTTCGGACAAGACCGATGCAACAGTGCTCTTTCGTATCGAGGGAGAATGGGAAACACGCTCGAATTTTGAGATCCAAACATGAAATACATGAATGCTGACACGCAAAACACACTTAGGCCGTAAACCCATAAACGGCTGCGTCGGATTCCCTTTCAGCGGCGATCGTGATTCAAGCTCCTTTTCGGGAGCTTTGCGATGGGCCGCTACGACCTGACGGATTTTGAGCGGGAGGCGATTGAGCCTCATCTTCCCAACAAGCCGCGCGGAGTGCCAAGGGTCGATGATCGGCGGGTGCTGAACGGCATCTTCTGGTGCCTGCGCTCGGGCGCGCCATGGGCTGACATGCCGGCGCGCTACGGACCTCCAACCACGGTCTACAACCGCTTCAACCGATGGCGGAAGGCGGGTGTCTGGGATCGGCTGATGGACGCAATCACAAAGGCTTACGACGGCGACGTCCAGATGATCGACACCTCCGTCGTGCGCGTCCACCAGCAGGGCGCGACGGCAAAAAGGGGGGTATCGATCGATGTCTGGGTCGCTCCCGGGGTGGCCTCACCACCAAGCTCCACGCCCTCGTCGACGCCCAGGGCCGACCGATCCTCATCAAGCTCTCAGCGGGCCAGGCCAGCGACATCGCGAGCGCCAAGGACCTGATCGGGCATCTCGCGCCCGGCTCCATGCTGCTGGCCGACAAGGGCTATGACGCCAATGAGCTGCGCACCGCCGTCACTGACCGGAAAGCGTGGGCCAACATCCCGCCGAAGGTGAACCGCAAGGACCCGATCTGCTTCTCGAAGCACCTATACAAGGCGCGCAACCTCGTCGAACGCTTCTTCAACAAGATCAAGCAGTTCCGCCGCATCGCCACCCGCTTCGACAAGACGGCGGAGAACTTCCTCGCAGCTGTCAAGCTTGCTTCCGTCCGCATCTGGCTACGCGGTAATGAGTCTACGGCCTAGTTCTCGGTGACAATCAACACAAAGAGCAAGCCGCTAATGCGCCCCCCGCAGGATGTGCATGGTCTGTACGAATGGGGTCTGGGGGGCATGTTCCAGGTTCAGCTCGGGTGCGAACCAGGGATTTTTTGCT
>Ga0209053_1001627_pt1 | contig 10092 bp, 10 predicted proteins | sample EBPBio152010_DNA_FD_185864 | JGI IMG/M metagenome (GOLD analysis project Ga0209053, IMG submission 185864) | Wastewater treatment Type I Accumulibacter community from EBPR Bioreactor in Madison, WI, USA - Reactor 1_7/15/2010_ DNA (SPAdes)... | ecosystem: Engineered > Bioreactor > EBPR >... | reverse complement strand
TCTCTCCGACCCAGCGAATGTGAAGCCCATGCTCCAGCATATCCGGCATGTCGTGGGCATCTCGACCTATGGGCGTGATCGTTGGCGGGCCTTTGTCGTCGGCAATCCGCCGAAGAAGATGATCACGCGCTACCTGCGCTGGTTCGTGGCGCGCGGCGCGCGCATCCGCTATCTCGCGCTCTATCACATGAATGTCGCGACCGAGGCGCAACGGAAAGCCTTCCTCGCCCGCGTCACGCAAGAACTCTCCGCCCTGAGGTAACATGCGCAAGCTCCACTGGTTCGATCTCACCTCTCGCGATTTTCAAAAGCTTGCCCCGGAAAAAACGGTCGTCGTGCTGCCCATCGCCGCGACGGAGCAGCATGGGCCGCATCTCTCGGTCGGGACCGACAGCATCATCGCACAGGGCATGTGCGACACCGTGATGAAGAAGCTGCCCGCGCATCTCGATGTGCTGTTCATGCCGGTGCAAACGGTTGGGAAATCGAACGAGCATCTGCGCGATCCCGGCACGGTGACGCTCACCGCGCAAACCCTCATCTCGGCCTGGACCGAAATCGGCGAGAGCGTGGCGCGCGCGGGCCTCAAGAAGCTCGTCATCGTCAATTCGCACGGTGGAAATGTCGAGGTGCAGGGCATTGTCGCGCGGGAATTGCGCGTGCGTTGCCAGATGCTTGTGGCGCAGACCGCCTGGCGCCGCCTCGGCGTGCCGGCGGGCCTCTTCTCGGAGATCGAGAACAATTACGGCATCCATGGCGGCGATTTCGAAACATCGGTGATGCTGCATTTTGCGCCAAACCGCGTGGATATGTCGAAAGCGGTGGATTTCGTGCCGAATTCGATCCGCTATGCTAAAGAATACAAGCAGTTACGCGTCACCGGCTTCACCTCGATGGCCTGGATCGCTGAGGACAACCATCCCGAGGGCGTGGCGGGCGAAGCGCATCTCGCAACGGCCGAAAAAGGCCGGCTGGCCGTGGAATTCCAGACGGACCGGTTCATCGAGTTGCTGGAAGACGTGGCGAAATTCCCGCTGAGCCAGTTAGCATAAGCGCAATCTGTCATTCCCGACGCTGCGCAGCAGCGAGCAGGAATCCAGGCCCTGCTTCCAACAATGAACCCCCGCTCGCCTTCGGCGTCGGGGATGACACGTCATAACTTCCCCAAAACCTCCCCCACCTTCGCGAGATGCGCCTTGCGCGCCTCCTCGCCCACCACATCGATGCGGTGGAGCGCGAGCCAGAGCGTCTTGCAGCGCGGCGCGCAGAGCGCCCGGATGCCCGTGAGCAGGATGCGCCGGCCGGGCATGCCCATGATCCACCACCACCATTTCGGCGAGCCCAGCGAGGTCAGCACGCCGAGGAAGCGGATATTCGTCATCAGGCCGCGAATGGGTTGGTTCCCCTCGGGCATCGTGAAGGTCTCGTGCGGAATTAGCACGCGCTCCAGCCAGCCCTTGAGCATCGCGGGCTGGGCGTACCACCAAGTGGGGTAGACGAACAGCAGCCCCTCCGCCTGCTGCACTCGGTCGAGATGGCTGGCGACCGGCACGCGGTTCTCGCCGCGCGTGTGATAGCCCGCGCGCTCGTCGCGGCTCATCACGGGATCGAAGCCTGCGGCATAGAGGTCGAGCACATCCACCTCATGCCCCGCGCGCTGAAGCGTTTCCACGGCCACAGCCTTCACGGAAGCGGTGAAGCTCTCCGGATTGGGATGGCAATAGACGAGGAGGATTTTCACCCGCCCAACCCCTTGAAGAGGAACGTCTTCCCGCTCTTGTAATCGTAATTCGGGTCTTCCCACGCGATCATCTTGCCGGGGTTCAGCAGGCCTTGCGGGTCGGCCTCGCGCTTGAAGGCGAGCTGGGTTTCATCCGTCTGCTTCATGCCGCCCTCTTCGAGCGTGTAGCGATGCGGGTTGAAGATCGGCGCGCCCATATCCTCGTGAATGCGCATGATCTCTTCCAGCCGCTCTTCGCTGGTGAACTTCACGAGCGGCAGGCCGAAGCAGGTCACCTTGCCGTCGAACTTCACGAATTCGAGGTGGCAGGCGACCTCATCGCCGAAATGCGCGTGGATTTTCTCCACCAGCTCCACCTGGTTGGGGAACGGATAGAGCACCTGCAGATAGGTAATGCTCGGGTCAACGCGCAACGCGCGCAAGGTCGTGTGGTTCCACGCGAGTTCGAAGGCGGGCGGCAGGCCCTTCTTCTCGTCGTCCGCGAGGATATCCGAGCGCATCAGCAGCTCGGCGCCCTTCCAGCGTTTCGCAAAGGCCAGAAGCGAGGTCGCCGCAAAATCCGCGACCATCAGCACCACGGCATGCTTGTCACGCGGCAGGAACTTGCGATGGCGCAGGAAGTAATCATGCGGCGCAGGCGCGGCGATCACCGCGAGTTCCTTCAGCAGCAAGCCATCCTGTTCGCCGAGGGTGTTCGAGAATTCGGTCGCCTGCCGCAGGTCATCGAAGCCGAAAATCATGTCGACCCAAGGATAAGCGGGGGCCAGTGGCACCTCGCATTCCACGATAATACCGTTGGTGCCGTAGGCGTGGCTCACCTTGTGAAGGTCATCGCCGGTGAGTTCGAGCACGCGCGGGCTCGCCTCCATTGTCACGACCTTCAGGCGGATGATGTTGCCGTAATCGCGCAACCCACCCCAGCGGATGGAACCGACGCCGCCCGAGCCACCAGCGATGAACCCGCCGAGCGTCGCGGTGTGATAGGTCGAGGGCGAAAGGCGCAGTTCCTGTCCGCTCTTTTCGCGCGTTTCGTGGTCGATCTCCGCGAGGATCGCGCCGGGCTCGGTGACGACGCGGCCATGGCCGATGGATTTCACGGCATTCATCGCCGAGAGATCGAGCAGCACGCCACCCGACAGCGGCATGGCCTGCCCATAATTGCCTGTGCCCGTGCCGCGCGGCGTGACGGGAATGCCGAGCGAATGGCACGTGGCCAGCACGTGGATGAGTTCATCCTCGGTCTTCGGCGTGACGATGATATCCGCGATCACCTGATCCAGCTGACGCTTCAGGGTCGGCGAATACCAGTAGAAATCGCGGCTTTTCTGCTTGAGGATCGCGGGGTTGTCGTCGGTCTTGATCGCGCCGAGGCGGGATTTCAGCGTGGCGATGTCGTAGCGCATGGTTTCCTCAGGCAGAGAGACGGTCGAGTTCGGAATAATCCGGCAGGCGGGAAGTATTTGCCTTGCCCTGGATCACGACGAGACGATCGGATTGCGGGCGGCACATCCACTCATTGAGCGTGCGCGCCGAGAACAGGATGAAATCGGCCGGCAAACCGGCTGCGAGCCGCCCCGCATCGGGTAGGCTCATCTGCGCAGCGGGGCGCGTCGTCAGCGCCTCGAACCAGGGACGCGCGGAATGGTCGAAATGCAGGATGCGCGTCGCCTCGCGGAACACTTCCACACCATCGAGATCGCCATAGGCATAGAACGGGTCGCGCGTGTTATCCGAGGCGACCATGGTCGAAACGCCGGCAGCATCCAGCTCATGCAGCGGCGCGACACCCCGCCAGCGCGGCGTGCGGCCAGAAATCCGGTCCTGCAGATACATGTTGCACATTGGCAGCGAAACGACCGCGATCTTCGCCGCTGCGAGCTTTTCGATCACGCGGGCGCGGTCGGCATCCTCCATCAGCGCGAGCGAGCAGCAATGCCCCGCGAGCACACGGCCCTTGAAGTTCTTGCGTAGCACCGCATCCGCGATCTTTTCAAGGCTGCGCGCATCGGGTGACGCGCTCTCATCGACGTGGAAATCGAGTTCGAGGCCGTTCGCTTCGGCGGCATTGATGAATTCATCGAGTGCCCGATCCACCTGCTCGGTGAGCGGATCGCCGCGATAGGTCACGGCGCCAAGAATGCCGCCATGCTTCGTCACGTTCTTGAGAATGTTGCGGAAATCCGCCGGGTCATCCCACACGGACGAAAGCGGAAACAAGGCCGAGGCCTGCAAGGCGATGCGCCCCTTCCATTCCTCGCGCATCTCTGCGAAGACCGGCCAGGAGATATCCGACTGCTTGCCGAGGCTATCGAGATGCGTGCGGATCGCGCCCGTGCCGTGGTGGAAGGCTGAGCGCAGGGCGAAATCCATCCGCGCGCGCACATCCTCCGCCTTCCAGTTCTTCTCGCGATCGGCGGCCACCGTGGTCAGCGCGCCGAAGAAGGTGCCATCCGGGTTCGCGGCGCGGGCATGGATATGGCCCTTGTCGAGATGCGTATGCACATCCACGAAGCGCGGCAGCACAATTTTCCCGCCGCAATCCACGCTCTCGCCCTCCCCGGCATCCGCGAGCGGCTCCGCGACGATGCGCGCGATTCGGCCCTCCGCGATCAGCATCGCGGCACGAATGAAGGCATCGCCAGCGAAACTCGCGGGGAAGCCCTCGCCCTTCACGAGCGCGAGAGGCAGGCTCACCTGCCGCAACCAGAAGCGGGAGGATGGGGGAAGAGTGACAGGCACGGATCAGGGCTCCGGGAGGAATGACGAGAGATTGCTAGCAAGCCCGATTCCAAAGGCTCTGCAAGCACGCTAGATAGGGCAGATCACGAGACGGGACCACGCCCGCCTTGTCATTCCCGACGACGCTGGAAGTGTTGGGCGGGAATTTGGAACAACGCATGGATTCCCGTTCGCCGGCTGAGCCGCCGCCGGGAATGACACCGGAGAGACCATGCCCCACCAGAAACTCAACCCCGCGACCATCCGCGCGCCGCTCGCGGCCTATAGCCACGGCATCGCGGTGCCGCCCGGCGCGCGGCTCGTCTTCACCTCCGGCCAACTGGGCGTGGGGCCGGATGACGCGATCCCCGAGGATGTGGAAGCGCAGGCCATGCTCTGCTTCGAGAACATCAAGGCCATTCTCGCGGAAGCCGGCATGACCATGCAGGATGTGGTGCGATTCAACGCCTTCGTGACGGATCGCGCATATTTTCCGGTTTATGGCCGGGTGCGAAGCCGCTATGTGAGCGGCGACGCCTTCGCCTCGACCCTCGTGATCGTCTCGGGCTTCACGCGGCCGGAATTCAAGGTCGAGGTCGAGGTCACCGCCGCCCGCCTTCCGGAATGAGCATGTCTGCCGCACCGAAAATCTCTTTCGTTTCCCTGGGTTGCCCGAAAGCGCTGGTGGACAGCGAGCGCATCATCACGCGCCTGCGCGCCGAGGGCTATGAGCTGACGAAAACCCATTCCGGGGCCGATCTCGTCATCGTCAACACCTGCGGGTTTCTCGATAGCGCCAAGGCGGAATCGCTCGATGCCATCGGCAAGGGCTTGGCCGAAAACGGCAAGGTGATCGTGACAGGCTGCATGGGTGCCGAGCCGGAGCAGATCCGCGAGGCTTATCCCAGCGTTGCCGCCATCACCGGCCCACAGGCCTATGAGAGCGTGCTCTCGGCCGTGCATGAGGTGGTGCCGCCTGCGCACAATCCGTTTCTGGATCTCGTTCCGGAACAAGGAGTTAAGCTCACGCCGCGCCACTATGCGTATCTCAAGATTTCGGAAGGCTGCAACAACCGCTGCACCTTCTGCATCATCCCCAAGCTGCGCGGCGATCTCGTCTCGCGCCCCCTCGCCGAGGTGATGCGCGAGGCCGAGAAGCTGGTGCGCGCCGGCGTGAAGGAAATCCTCGTGATTTCGCAGGATACCTCGGCCTATGGCGTGGATTTGAAATATGCGCCAAGCCTCTGGAATGATGTGGAATATCGCACGAAGTTCCTCGATCTGGCTCAGGCTCTCTCCACCCTCGGCGTATGGGTGCGCATGCACTATGTCTACCCCTACCCGCATGTGGATGAGGTGATCCCGCTGATGGCGGAAGCGCATGCAAGCGGCGGGCGCATCCTTCCCTATCTGGATATCCCCTTCCAGCACGCTTCCCCCAATGTTCTCAAAGCCATGCGCCGCCCCGCGCATCAGGAAAAGACGCTGGCGCGCATCCAGAAATGGCGGGAAATCTGCCCCGATCTCGCGATCCGCTCGACCTTCATCGTCGGCTTCCCCGGCGAGACGGAGGAGGATTTCGCGGAACTCCTCGGCTTCCTCACGGAGGCGAAGCTGGAGCGTGTCGGCGCGTTCAAATACGAGCCCGTGCGCGGTGCCACCGCGAATGATCTCGGCCTTGAGGCCATTCCGCTGGAAGTCCAGCAGAGCCGCTACGATCGCTTCATGCGCCATCAGCAGCCGATTTCCGCAAAACTGCTGCAGCGCCGCGTGGGCAAACGCATCCGCGTGATCATCGACGAGCCCGGCCCCACCGTCAGCAAGGGCCGATCGGAATGGGATGCGCCGGAGATCGACGGCGCGGTATATGTCGCCTCCAAGCGCCCATTGCGCGCGGGCGATATCGTCTCGGTGAAGATCGAGCGCGCCGACGCCTATGACCTCCACGGGATTGCGGTGTGAGCGACCGCCCCGCTTTATCGACAGCGCAGGCCCTTGGCCTGATGCTGCTCGCGGCCTTTCTCTGGGGCCTGAGCTTTCCGATCATCAAGGCGATGGCCGGCGCGTTTCCGCCGATCACGCTCGCGGCCTTGCGCGGCGCCGTGAGCGCCTCGACGCTGCTGCTCTGGTTCGCACTGATGCGCCAGGATTTGCTGCCGCGATCCACCCGCGAGGCTTTTGACTGGCTCATCCTCGGCGCGCTCAATGGTTGGATCGCGAACCTGCTCGTGGCCTATGCGGTGCAGACCCTTCCCGCAGGCAAGGCGGCGATGATTCAGGCCTGCGGGCCATTGATCACCGCGCTGATCGCGAGCCGGCTTTTCGCGGATGAGCGCATCACCCCGCGCCGCCTTTTCGGCATTCTCGTGGGCCTTGGCGGCGTGGGCTTGCTGATTGGTCCGCGCCTGTTCGGCGAGGCCGCGACGCCGCTCGCCGCCGCCGCGATGGTCGGCGTGGCCGTGAGCTATGCCATTGGGAACATCTATGTTCGCCTGCTTCCCGTGGCAGAACCCAAGCGCCTCGCACTGGGGCAGCAGGTGATGTCTGGCCTGTTCGCAAGCGCGCTGGCATTGGCGACCCTCGGCCCGGCGAGCTTCAGCGCGTTGCAGACGCAATATCACCTCGTGCTCATCATGGGCGTGGTGTCCACGGCAGCACCCATGGTGCTCTACATGATCGCGATCCGCGCCGTGGGACCCACACGCGCCTCGATGACCGGCTATCTCGTGCCGGCCTGGGCGGTGGTGCTGTCAGCTTTGCTGCTGGGCGAAGCCATCGCGCCGCGTGAGGTGATCGCCGGATTGATCATCCTCGCGGGCGTCTATCTCGTGACCGCAGCGAAGAAACCCGCCTGACTCACTCCGCCGGTGCGGCCACCGGCGGGCGCATGCGGTTGCGCTTGCGGAAGGTGCGGCGGAACCAGATCGTGAGCCCCGTGCCCATGAGGATCAGCATACCCAGCGAGGTCACGAGCACCATCAGGACGCGGGCATAACGCCCCGGATCGAGACCTGATAGACCTTGAAAACCCCGCCCTCATTCACCCGCGCGAGCATCCGCCCGCCGCGATTCCGGAGCCAGATCAGGCCGGAAAGGTCGGTCTTCTCCCCGAGCATCTGCACCGCCTGCTTGATCGGCGGAAGTGCCGCACGATCCTGCAGCTGAGGCGTCGAGAAGGTCACGCCATAGGCAATCGCGAGGCCCGTGAGCGGCGAGAGCACCACGAGCGGCAGCCCGAACCAAGCGACCGCCTGATGCCAACCAGACATTGTGTTGCGGATGCGCGGCCAGCCCATGAGCACGCCGAGCGCGATCAGCCCAAGCATCGCGAAGGTCGAGGCCGTGACGACCCATTCCTGATCAAACAGAAAATGCTCGTGCAGCCCGCGCGCGGCGCGGAAAATGTCGGAAAGCATGGTGCGATCATCGTCATCCATCACCGTGCCGGAGGAGATCGCGAGATCGAGGCTGCCATCGGGGCCCACGCCTTGCAGGGTGAGGCGATCCTCGTAGGCTCGCATGGTGATCGCTCGGGTCTTGCCGTCCTTGTCGTGCTCTTCCAGCAGCGACACCAGCCGCACGGCGGAGAGCGTGCCGGGCTTCGTCGCGAGATCCTGCGCGATGGGCTCGAAGGACAGGATGAGCCCGGTGATAATCACAAATGCCAGCGGCAGGGCGAAAACCAGCGTGGTCCAGCGATGCAGGCGCAGAAGCTGCGGCTTGATGGATAGAAGTGTCATTGCGATCCCCCACAAGATGACAGGATCGGGGATGCGCCTGCGCGGCCGCCGGGTCAAATGACAAATTGGCAACTTTGGGGTGCAGCCCCTGCCCTCAATACTCCGCTCAGGGACACAAAAAAGCCGGCGAGCTGCCCCGCCGGCCCGACCTCACTCCGAAAGAGAAGGCTTATTTGGGAATCGTGCCCTCAATACCCTGCACGTAGAAATTCATGCCGAAGACCTGCTCATTGGACAGGCGGTCGCCACCCTTGCATTCCACGGTCTTGCCGTCCTGCGCGATGATCGGGCACATGAACGGGTCAAGCTTGCCGCTTCTGATCGCCTCTTCAGTTTCTTCCGCGAGCTTCTTCACCTCCGGCGGCATGTTCACATACGGGCCCATCTTCACCTTGCCCTTGGCGAGGCCGTCGAAGACATCCTGGCTCTGCCACTTGCCTTCGAGCACCGCGCGGGTGCGTTCCACGTAATAGGGTGCCCAATCATCGATGATCGAGGTGAGGATGTGGTTCGGCGCGAACTTGGTCATGTCCGATGCCTGGCCGAAGGCGAAGACATTGCGCTGCGCCGCCTGCTGCAGCGGTGCCGGGCTATCCGTATGCTGGGTGATGACATCCGCGCCCTGGTCGATCAGGGTTTTCGCGGCATCGCCCTCCTTCGGCGGGTTGAACCAGTCGAAGGCCCACGCCACCTTGATCTTGACGTCAGGGTTTACCGATTTCGCGCCGAGATAGAAGGCGTTGATGCCCGCGATCACTTCCGGAATCGGGAAGGCGCCGACATAGCCGATCGTGTTGGATTTGGTCATCTTTCCGGCGATGCGGCCGATGATGTAGCGCCCCTCATGGAACTTCGCCGAGTAGGTCGCGACGTTCTTGTCGCGCTTGAAACCCGTGGCATGCTCGAACATCACGTTCGGATATTTCTTCGCAACGCGCAAAGTCGGCTCCATATAGCCGAAGGAGGTCGTGAAGATCAGCTTGTGGCCGGTGCGCGCGAGCTGCTCGATGGCGCGATCCGAATCGGCTTCCGGCACGCTTTCCACGAAGGTGGTTTCCACCCGGCCCGGAAAGGCCGCCTCGATCGCCTTGCGGCCCACATCATGCTGGTAGCTCCAGCCGAAATCGCCCACGGGCCCCACATAGATGAAGCCGATCTTCAGCTTCTCCTGCGCAGTGGCCGCACCGGCCATCGCGAGCCCAAGGCCCATGGCGAGGGCCAAGCGGCGTGTTGTCATTCTGAACATGTATCGTCTCTCCCCGATTGAAAACTACCGCTCCGGCACGAAGGGTTGGCCGAGCGATCCCGCCGCGCCCGAGCCGCGCCGTCCGGAGACGGCAAGCACAAGAAGGGCCAGAATGGTCATGATGTAAGGTAACGCCGAAAGAAGCTGCGAGGGAAGCCCGATCGCACCGGCCTGCGCATGCAATTGCGCCACGGTGAGCCCGCCGAAGAGATAGGCCCCGGCCATAAGCCGCCAGACATGCCCGGCCGCGAACACCACCAGTGCCAGCGCGATCCAGCCGCGCCCTGCCGTCATGCCCGGCGACCAGAAACGCGTGTAGATCAGCGAGAGATAGGCCCCGGCGAGCCCCGCCATCAGCCCACCGAAGAGGATGGCATAGAGGCGGATGCGCCGCACCGGCACGCCGAGAGCATGCGCCGAGGCATGGTTCTCGCCCACCGCACGCAACAGCAAGCCGGCGCGCGTGCGGTTCAGCACGAAGGCCACGGCGATCACCAGCATCACCGAGAGGTAGAAAATCGGGTCCGCCCGGAAGAAGGCCGGGCCGATGATCGGAATATCCGACAGGATGGGCAAAGCGATGGGCGGAATGGGCGGACGCGGCTGGCCCACGAAGGGCGCGCCGATCAATCCCGCAAGGCCAAGGC
>Ga0209053_1001623_pt1 | contig 10098 bp, 10 predicted proteins | sample EBPBio152010_DNA_FD_185864 | JGI IMG/M metagenome (GOLD analysis project Ga0209053, IMG submission 185864) | Wastewater treatment Type I Accumulibacter community from EBPR Bioreactor in Madison, WI, USA - Reactor 1_7/15/2010_ DNA (SPAdes)... | ecosystem: Engineered > Bioreactor > EBPR >... | reverse complement strand
AGTTCAGCCCAGCACGGATTTCACCGCATCGGCCGCGGCCGCGACCACCGTATCGGCCTCGGCCACCGTCATGCAGAGCGGCGGCGCAAAGCCCAGGATATCGCCCTGCGGCATGGCGCGGCCGATCACGCCGCGTTCCAGCAGCGCCGCCGCGATGGCCGGGCCAACCTTGCGCGCCGGGTCAAAGAAGCGGCGGTCGTCGCGATCCTCGACAAACTCCACCGCCGCCATCAGCCCGTCGCCGCGCACCTCGCCGACATGGGCGTGACCGCCCAGGGCATCGGCCAGGCCCTTGCGGAAATGCGCGCCCACCGTGCCCGCATTCGCCACCAGCCCCATTTCGTCGATCAGCCGCAGGTTCGCGACCCCTGCCGCCGCACAGATCGGATGGGCGGAATAGGTCCAGCCATGGCCGATCGGACCGAACTGATCCGATCCCTGCACCAGCACCTGCCACATGCGATCCGACACGATCGACCCCGACAGCGGCGCATAGGCCGAGGTCAGGCCCTTGGCGATGGTGATCAGGTCCGGCTCCATCCCGTAATGGACCGAGCCGAACATGGTGCCCAGCCGACCAAAGCCGGTCACCACCTCATCGGCCACCAGCAGGATGTCGTATTTCTTCAGCACCGCCTGAATGGCCGCCCAATAGCCCCTGGGCGGCGGCACGATGCCGCCGGTGCCAAGGATCGGCTCGCCGATGAAGGCGGCGACGGTATCGGGGCCTTCGGCCAGGATCAGCTCCTCCAGTCGGGCCGCGCAATGGGCGCTGAACTGCTCCTCGGTCATCGAGCGATCTTCGCGGCGATAGTAATAGGGCGCCTCGGTATGCAGGATGGGTGCGCGCGGCAGGTCGAAATGCGCATGGAACAGCGACAGCCCCGTCAGCGACCCTGTCATCACGCCCGAGCCGTGATAGCCGCGCCAGCGCGAGATGATCTTCTTTTTCTCGGGCCGGCCGAGGATGTTGTTGTAATACCAGATCAGCTTGATGTTGGTCTCGTTCGCGTCCGACCCGGACAGGCCGAAATAAACCCGGCTCATATGCGCGGGGGCGCGTTCGATGATCATGCGGGCCAGGGTGATGCTGGCCTCGGTGCCGTGGCCGACATAGGCGTGGTAATAGGCCAGTTCGCGCGCCTGTTCGGCGATGGCCTCGGCGATCTCGGTCCGGCCATAGCCGACATTCACGCAATAAAGCCCGGCAAAGGCGTCAAGGCTGCGCTTGCCGGCGGTATCGGTGATGAAGCAGCCCTCGCCCCCGGCGATCACCCGGCGCGGCGTCTCGCCCCGGGCATGGCCGCCCATATGGGTCGAGGGGTGAAAGAAGTGATCCCGATCCCAGGCGTTCAGGTCGTTGTCGCGATCCAGCATGATGGTTCCTTTCCCGCCTCAGGCGGCCGTGTCGATGCAAAGGTATTTCAGTTCGGTGAAGGCCTCCATCCCGTGACGCGACCCCTCGCGCCCCAGGCCCGACTGTTTCCAGCCGCCAAAGGGGATGGGCCCGCCGGTGATCTTGACCCGGTTCACCGCGACCATGCCGAATTCCAGCGCCCGCGCCAGCCTCAGCGCCCGCGCGCCGTCGCGGGTGACGACATAGGCCGCCAGCCCGTATTCGGTGGCATTGGCGCGACCGATCACCTCGGCCTCGCTGTCAAAGGCCAGGACCGAGGCGACCGGCCCGAAGGTTTCCTCGTGGTGGATCAGCGCGGCGTCGGGCGCGCCGGTCAACAGCGTGGGCAGATAGGCCAGCGGCAGATCGGGATGCACCCTGCCGCCGGTCAGCACCTGCGCGCCGCGCGCCACCGCATCGCGCACCTGTTCGGCCACCTTGGCCAGCGCGCCGGCATGCATCAGCGGGCCGATCTGGGTCGCGGGATCAAGCCCCGGCCCCACCCGCAACGCGGCGATCCGTTCCGCCAGGCGCGCGGTGAAGGCGGGCAGGATGGCGCGTTCGACATAGATGCGGTTCGCCGCCAGACAATCCTGCCCCGAGGTCGCGAATTTCGCATCCATCGCGATCTGCACCGCCCGGTCCAGATCGGCATCGGCAAAGACGATCAGCGGGGCATGGCCGCCCAGTTCCATCACCAGACGTTTCATCGTGGGGGCGCATTGTGTGGCGATCAGCCGGCCGATGCCGGTAGACCCGGTAAAGGACATGGCGCGCAGCCGGTCATCGGCGCACATGCGGCCGACGATGGGCGCGGCCTCGCCCGGCACGATATTCATCACCCCGGCCGGCAGCCCGGCGCGTTCGGCCAGTTCCGCCAGCGCAAGGCCCGAAAGCGGGGTCTGCGCCGCCGGATGCACGACGCAGGTGCAGCCCGCCGCCAGCGCCGCCGCCACCTTTCGGGTGATCATCGCGGCGGGAAAGTTCCAGGGCGTGACGATGCCCACCGGGCCAAGCGCCTCGCGCCGGACGATCATCTCCACGTCGCGCAGATGGGGGGTCACGCCCTCGGCATTCATGCGCATGGCCTCGGCGGCATACCATTCCAGAAACTCGGCCGCATAGGCGATCTCGCCCCGGCTTTCGGCCAGCGGCTTGCCCTGTTCCAGCGTCATGATCAGCGCCAGATCCTCGGTCGCCGCCAGCATGAGCGCGGCCCATTGGCGCAGGATACGGGCGCGTTCCTGCGGCAGGCGGTCGCGCCAGGCGGGAAAGGCGGCGGTGGCGGCGGCGATGGCCGCGTCGGTCTCGGCGGGGCCAAGTGCCGCGACCCGGGCGACCAGCCCGCCCGAGGCCGGATCGGTCACCGCGAAATCGGCGGCATCCGGCGCCGCGGTCCAGCGCCCGTCAATATGGCCAAGCACGCGCAACAGCGCGCGGTCGCTCAGACCGGACAGCGCCGGATGCACGGGATGCGGGGAACAGGCGTTCATCGGATGGTCTCCTGAATGTCTGGCACCAATCTGGCGCAGCATCGGCAGAAAAGGGGACCAAAGCCGACCGCGATCATGGACCGGATCGCCCGCCGCGGGGCCGGAAAATAGAGAAACTCTCTACCCGCCGGCGAACAGGGCCATGGGCAGGCCCTCATCCTCTTTCACGGATTTGGTGACGATATAGGTGAAATAACGGTCGATCCCGATCTCGGCCCCCAGCATGCCATCGACCAGCCGCTGATAGGCGTCGATATCGCGGGTCATGATCTTGAGGAAATAATCCACCCCGCCCCCGACCGACCAGCAGGCCACCACCTCGTCCATGGCGGCGACGGCGCGTTCGAAACGGTCGAAATCGGCCTGGCGGTGATTGGCCAGGATCACCTCCACCAGCACGGTGGCAAAGGGCGCCACGCGGCGCGGCGCCAGACGCGCGTGCCAGCCCGCGATGATGCCCGCCTGTTCCAGCTTGCGCAGCCGGAGCCAGCAGGGCGTGGGCGACAGCCCCACCCTTTCGGCCAGCTTCAGCTTGGTGATCCGTCCATCCCGCTGCACCGCCTCCAGGATGCGCAGGTCGATGGCGTCGAGTTTCATCAGGGTCGCTCCGCAAATCTTCGATTGCAGATTGATATGATTTTGACCAGATTTTCAATCATGACAAACTGGATGCCCGACCCCGCCGCCCTGACCCGCCCCGCCTATCTGTCGCTGGCCGAACAATTCGCCCGCGCGATCGAGGCGGGCGATCTGCCGGTGGGCCATCGGCTGATGCCGCATCGCAAGCTGGCCGATCAGCTGGGCCTTTCGGTGCAGACCGTCAGCCGCGCCTATGACGAGCTGATCCGCCGCGGCCTGATCGCCGGCGAGGTGGGGCGCGGGTCTTTCGTGCTTGGCCCCGGCGCCGAGGCGCGGCAACCCTATCTGCCGGAACGGCCGGGCGAGATCATCGACCTGTCGATCCTCAAACCCGTGGTCGAGGCCGTGCATCTGGACCGGATGCGCGCGGGTTTCGCCTGGCTGGCGGAAAACCTTGCCGCGCCTTCGGCGCTGTCCTTCCGGCCCAATATGGTGATGCGGCATCACCGCGCCGTGGCGACCGACTGGCTGATCCGGCAGGGCGTGCCGGCCGAGGAGGCCGGGATCACCCTGACCAATGGCGCCACCCCCGCGATCACCGCCGCGGTGATGAGCGTGGCCCCGCCCGGCGCGGGCATCGCGGCCGAGATGCTGACCCATCATATCCTCATGCCGCTCTGCACCTATCTGGGCCTGCATCTGGAGGGGATCGGCATGGATGCCCAGGGCATGTTGCCCGCCGCGCTGCATGATGCCGCGCGCAAGGGGACGATCCGCGCGGTGTATCTTCAGCCCAATGTCATCAATCCGCTGGCGATGATCATGCCCGCCGACCGCCGGGCCGAGCTGGTCGAGGTTTGCCGCCGGCACGATCTGGCGATCATCGAGAATGACATCCTGAACGTGATGATCCCCGACCGGGCGCCCGCCTTTGCCGCGCTGGCGCCCGAGCGGGTGCTGCATATCTGCGGCTTTACCAAGATCACCGTGCCGGGAATGCGCATGGCCTATCTGCATGCCCCGGCACGCCATGCCACCGCATTGTCCAACCGGCATCTGGTGGCGAACTGGATGGCGACGCCGGCGATGGCCGACCTGCTGGCGCAATGGATTCTGGATGGAACGGTGGCCGATCTGGCGGCCTGGCAGGCCCGCGCCATGGCCGAGCGGCACGACATCGCCGCCGGGGTGCTGGGGTCGGCGATGCCGGCCTGCCATCGCAACAGCTTGCATCTGTGGCTGCCCCTGCCCGAGGGCTGGACCGAAGACCAGTTCGTGACCCAGGCCCGGCAGCGGGGTGTCGCAGTGGCGGCGGGCAGCGCCTTTCGCGCCTCGGACCGCTGGCGGCAAGAGGCGATTCGCCTCGCGCTTGGTTCGACCCGCGTCGAGGAGTTGCGCCACGGGCTTGCCACCCTGGCCAACATGCTGTCCGAACGGCCGGAACCCTTGCTGCCCTCCATCTGACGCGCGAAATCGTCCTGCATCGCGGCTTTAATTGTCATGATATTATTTAATAATTGACATGATTTGTAGTCGTGACAATTGTCCCCCCAGCAGCAGCCGGGGAGACAGGCGTGACCGCACCGATCATCCGCATCAAGGAACTGGACAAATCCTTTGGCACGCTCAGGGTGCTGGACGGGCTGTCCTTCGATGTCATGCCGGGCGAGAAACTGGCGCTGATCGGGCCTTCGGGATCGGGCAAGACCACGATCCTGCGCATTCTCATGACGCTTGAGACCATCTCGGGCGGGCATATCGAGGTCTGCGGCGAACAGCTTTATCACATGCAGAAGGACGGGCGCGAAGTGCCGGCCGATGCCGCGCATCTGCATCACATGCGCCGCCATATCGGCATGGTGTTCCAGCACTTCAACCTGTTCCCGCACAAGTCGGTGCTGGACAACATCACCCTCGCGCCGATGCTGACCAAGGCCGAGCCGCGCGCCCGGGCCGAGGCCCGCGCGATGGAACTGCTGGAAATGGTGGGCCTGGCCGACAAGGCCCGCGCCATGCCCAGCCAACTGTCCGGCGGGCAAAAGCAGCGCGTCGCCATTGCCCGCGCGCTGGCGCTGCAACCCCGGATCATGCTGTTCGACGAGGTGACAAGCGCGCTTGACCCCGAACTGGTGGAGGAGGTGTTGCTGGTGATGAAGCGACTGGCCGCCGAGACCGACATGACCATGCTTCTGGTCACGCATGAGATGGGCTTTGCCCATGAATTCGCGGACCGCGTGCTGTTCTTCGACAAGGGGCGCATCGTCGAACAGGGCCCGCCCGACCAGATTTTCCGCAACCCAGAACACGAACGCACACAAACCTTCCTGCGCAAGATCATCGCCGCAGGGCACCGTGTCTGATCCCGCCCCCGACAGAGAGGACCACCCCATGAAGAAGACGCTGCTGACCCTGGCCCTGATGGCCGCCCCGCTGGGCGCCATGGCCGAGACGCTGGATGACCTCAAGGCGCAGGGCTTTGCCCGCATCGCCATTGCGAACGAACCGCCCTTTACCGCCGTGGCGGCCGATGGCACCGTTTCGGGCGCGGCCCCCGATGTCGCGCGCGAAGTGTTCAAGCGCCTGGGCGTGCCCGAGGTCGTCGCCTCGATCAGCGAATATGGCGCGATGATCCCGGGGCTTCAGGCCCGCCGCCATGACGCCATCACCGCCGGCCTGTTCATGAAACCCGAACGCTGCGCCGCCGTTGCCTATTCCGAACCCGTCCTGTGCGACGCCGAGGCTTTTCTGCTGCCCAAGGGCAACCCCAAGGGCTTTGCCTCTTATGCCGATATCGCGGCCAATCCCGATGCCCGGATCGGCGCGCCCGGCGGCGGCACCGAGGAAAAGCTGGCGCTTGAGGCCGGGGTGCCGCGCGACCGGGTGATCGTGGTGCCCGATGGGCAATCGGGGCTGAAGATGTTGCAGGATGGCAGGATCGACGTCTATTCGCTGCCGGTCCTGTCGATCTCGGATCTGATGGCCAAGGCCGCCGATCCCAACCTGGAAATGGTGGCCCCGGTCGTCGGTGCGCCGGTCTATTGCGATGGCGCGGCCTTCCGCAAGGAAGACACGGCGCTGCGCGACGCCTTTGACGTGGAACTGGCCAAGATGAAGGCCTCGGGCGAATTTGCCGCCATTGTGGAGCCTTACGGCTTTTCCGCCGCCGCCGCCATGTCCACCAGCCGCGCCAAGCTCTGCGGTGAATGATCCCCGCCGGGCGGCGGTGCCGATGCTGCGCCGCCCGGTCGTCTTTTCCAAGGAAAGCCTACCGTCATGGCCGACTGGTCCGGTTATCTGAATCTGATCCTTCAGGGGGCGCTGGTGACGGCGCAACTGACGATCTATGGCTCTGCCCTTGCGCTTGTCGCGGCGTTTCTGGCCGGGATGGGCCGGCTCGCGCCCTGGCGGGCGGTGCGCTGGCTGTCTACGCTCTATATCGAATTCTTTCGCGGCACCTCGATCTATGTGCAGCTGTTCTGGGCCTATTTCGTCTTGCCCTTCATGGGGATCACCCTGTCGCCGCTGGCGGCGGGGATCCTCGCGCTCGGGCTGAATGTCGGGGCCTATGCCGCCGAGGTGGTGCGCGGCGCCATCCTGTCGGTGCCCCGCGACCAGTATGAGGCGACGGTGGCGCTCAACCTTACCGGGGCGCAGCGGATGCGCCATGTGATCGTGCCGCAGGCGCTGCCGCTGATGTTGCCGACCTTTGGCAACAACGCGATCGAGTTGCTGAAGGCGACAGCGGTCGTGTCGCTGATTTCATTGACCGACATGACGTTTCAGGCCCAGATCGTGCGGGCGCAGACCGGAAACACGCTGATCCCCTTTGCCATGATCCTGATCCTGTATTTCGCGATGGCGCTGCTCATATCCGCCGGGATGCGGTCGCTGGAACGTCGCATGACGCGTGGGCTGGACGGGGTGCGCTGAGATGGAATGGGACTGGACCTTTGTCGCCGAGATCATGCCCACCCTGCTGCAAGGGTTGCGGCTGACGCTGCTGGTCACGCTGCTGTCGGCGGTGGTCGCCGCGGGGCTGGGGCTGGCCTTTGCCATCCTGCGGCGGTCGGAAAACCGGCTGATCGCGGCGCCGGTCGGGCTGGTGATCGAATTCATCCGCGGCACGCCGCTGCTGGTGCAGCTTTACTTCATCTTCTACGTCCTGCCCGATATCGGCATCGTGCTGCCGCCGCTGGCCGCCGGGGTGATCGGCATGGGGCTGCATTACGCGACCTATACCGCCGAGGTCTATCGCGCCGGCATCGAGAACGTGCCGCGCGGCCAGTGGGAGGCCGCGCGCGCCACCAACCTGACCCCGCGCCAGACCTGGATCCACGTCATCGTGCCGCAGGCCGTGCCGCCGATGATCCCGGCCTTGGCGAATTACCTGATCGCCATGTTCAAGGAAACGCCGCTGCTGTCGGCCATCACGGTGCTGGAGCTGATGAACCAGGCGAAATCCGTCGCCAATTCGAGCTATCGCTATATCGAGCCGATGACCATGGTGGGCATGTTCTTTCTGGCGATGAGCCTTGTCTCGGTGGTGATCCTGCGCTGGCTGGAACATCGTTTCGGAAGGTTGGCAAAATGACCGATATCCGCATCTCTGCCCGCCGCCCGCGCCTTGATCCGCGCGCCGTGGCGCATCGGGTGGGGCTGGTCGCGCTGGCGACCGACCACAGTTCCGAGGTGGATTACGCCCGCATCCTGGCGCCGGCGGGGGTCGGCATCTATGTGAACCGCATCCCCTTTGCCAATCCGGTCACGCCCGCCACGCTGCGGGCGATGGAAACCGATCTGGCCGAGGGCGCGGCGCTGATCCTGCCGGACGAGCCGCTGGACGCGATCATCTATGGCTGCACCTCGGCCTCGGTCTGTATCGGCGATGCGGCGGTGCGGGCGCAGGTCGCGCGCGGCAAGCCGGGTTGCCCGGTGGTCACGCCGGTCTCGGCCGCGCTGACCGGGCTGGCACGGCTGGGCGCGCGGCGCATCTCGGTGCTGACGCCCTATACGGTCGAAACCTCGCGCCCCATGGCCGCGATGTTCGAGGCGGCGGGCCTTGAGATCGACCGTTTCACCTGCCTGGACATGACCGATGACCGCGACATGGCGCGCATCGCCCCCGACGATCTGGTGACGCTGGCGGCCGAGGCCGCCGACCCTGCCTCGGACGCGCTGTTCATCTCTTGCACGGCGCTGCGCGCCGCGGGAGTGATCGACCGGATCGAGGGCGCGGCCGGGCTGCCGGCGCTGTCGTCGAACTATGCCGCCGCCTGGAACGTGGCGCGGATCTGCGGGTTGCAGGGCGCGCTGGCGCCCGGGCATCTGATGACGCTGGGCCTGCCGGCATGAGCGCGCCGCTGCCCGTCACCCCTGACGACATCCGCGCGGCCGAAGCGCGTCTGCGCGGCCGGATCCGGCTGACGCCGATGCGGGCCGATCCGCGCCTGCCGGGGGTGCTGCTCAAGCAGGAATACCGCCAGGAAACCGGCGCCTTCAAGCTGCGCGGGGCGACGAATGCCATCCTGTCGCTGACGCCCGATCAGCTCCGGCGCGGGGTGGTCACGGCCTCGACCGGCAATCACGGGCGGGCGCTGGCGCATGCGGCCCGGGCGGCAGGAGCGCGCGCGGTCGTCTGCCTGTCGCATCTGGTGCCGGCAAACAAGGTGCAGGCGGTGCGCGATCTGGGCGCCGAGCTGCGCATCACCGGCCAGAGCCAGGACGAGGCGATGATCGAGGTCGCCCGCGCCGTCCGCGAGGAAGGGCTGACCGAGGTGCCGCCCTTTGACCACCCCGCCGTCGTCGCCGGACAGGGTACGCTGGGGCTGGAGATCCTCGCGCAATGCGCGGCCCCGTCCGCGGTGCTGATCCCGCTTTCGGGCGGGGGGCTTGCCGCCGGGGTGGCCGCCGCGATCCGCGCGCGCAGCCCCGGAACCCGGCTGATCGGGGTGACGATGGAGCGCGGCGCCGCGATGGCCGCAAGCCTGGCCGCCGGCCACCCCGTCACGGTGGAGGAGATGCCCACGCTGGCGGATTCGCTGGGCGGCGGCATCGGGCTGGACAACCGGGTGACCTTTGCGATGTGTCGCGCCCTGCTGGATGAGGTGATCCTGGTCGCAGAGCCTGAAATCGCCGCCGCGATGCGCCATATCCATGCCGTGACCGGCGACGCGGTCGAGGGGGCGGCCGCCGTGGGTATCGCGGCGATCCTGGCGGGCCGGCTGCGCCCCGGTCCGGCCACGGTCTGCATCCTGTCGGGCGCCAATATCGCGCCCGAAACCTTTGCCCGCATCCTGCGAGGACAGCCCGCATGAGAGACCCGGTAACCATCCTGACCGAAGCCGACCTGCGCGCGCTGGTGCCGCTGGATCTGGCGGCGGTGGACTGTATCGAGGCGGGCTTCCGCGCCCTTGCGACCGAGCCGGTGGCCATGCCGCCGATCCTGCGGCTGGACATTCCCGAACATCGCGGCGAGGTCGATGTGAAGACGGCCTATGTGCCCGGGATCGACCAGTTCGCGATCAAGATCAGCCCCGGCTTCTTTGGCAATGCCGCCCTTGGCCTGCCCTCGACCAACGGGATGATGGTCGTGCTGTCGGCGCGCACGGGGCTGGTGCAGGCGTTGCTGCT
>Ga0209053_1001619_pt1 | contig 10124 bp, 7 predicted proteins | sample EBPBio152010_DNA_FD_185864 | JGI IMG/M metagenome (GOLD analysis project Ga0209053, IMG submission 185864) | Wastewater treatment Type I Accumulibacter community from EBPR Bioreactor in Madison, WI, USA - Reactor 1_7/15/2010_ DNA (SPAdes)... | ecosystem: Engineered > Bioreactor > EBPR >... | reverse complement strand
GCCTTTCGCGCTTTACCGGGCGCTGCGGCGGGTCAATCCGGCGCCGTTCCTGTGCTATCTCGATTTCGGCGACTTCCAGATCGTCTGCTCGAGCCCCGAAATCCTGGTGCGCCTGCGCGACGACACCGTCACGATCCGGCCGATCGCCGGCACGCGGCGGCGCGGCGCGACCGAAGCCGAGGACAATGCTCTCGCCGAAGAGCTGCTGGCAGACCCGAAGGAGCGCGCCGAGCACCTGATGCTGCTCGATCTCGGGCGCAACGATGTCGGCCGTGTCGCCGAGATCGGCACGGTCAAGGTCACCGATTCGTTCTTCATCGAGCGCTACAGCCAGGTCATGCACATCGTCTCGAATGTCGAAGGCAAGATCGACCCGAAGCACGATTCGCTCGGTGCCTTGATCGCAGGCTTCCCGGCCGGAACGGTCTCGGGCGCGCCAAAAGTCCGAGCGATGGAGATCATCGACGAGCTGGAGCGCGATGCGCGCGGCGCCTATGCCGGCTGCATCGGCTATTTCGGCGCCAATGGTGAGATGGATACCTGCATCGTTCTGCGCACGGCCGTGGTCAAGGACGGGCGCATGCATGTCCAGGCCGGCGCCGGCATCGTCTACGATTCGAACCCGGCCTCCGAGCAGGAGGAGTGCATCAACAAGGCCAAGGCCCTGTTCCGCGCCGCCGAGGAGGCGATCCGTTTCGCCGCTCGCAGCGGGCGCGGCCAGTAAGCCGCACAGAGACCCCGCCTAAAATGCAAAACGCCCCGCCGATCCGGCGGGGCGTTTTGCGTTTCGGCGTCCGGGTCAGTGCGCCTTGCCGGGGGCCGCCGTCATCTTGTCGACCCAGGCGATGCCGATGGCCGAGAGGATGAAGACGACATGGATCAGCGTCTGCAGCAGCACGCCGGCTTCGGTGTAGCTCGCGGTCTTGCCGGCGATGCCGATATTGCCGGCCTCGATGAAGGTCCTGAGCAGGTGGATCGACGAGATGCCGATGATCGCCATGGCGAGCTTGATCTTGAGCACGCTGGCATTGACGTGGCTCAGCCATTCCGGCTGGTCGGGATGGCCCTGGAGCCGCAGGCGCGAGACGAAGGTCTCGTAGCCGCCGACGATCACCATGATCAGCAGGTTCGAGATCATCACCACGTCGATCAGCCCCAGCACGACCAGCATGATCTGCTGCTCGCTGAAGTCGAAGGCATGGGTGACGAGGTGCCAGAGTTCCTTGAGGAACAGGAAGACATAGACGCACTGCGCCACGATGAGGCCGATATAGAGCGGCAGCTGCAGCCAGCGCGAGCTGAAGATGATGGCCGGCAGCGGCTTCATCGGGCCAAGCGCGGCGGGTTGGGCGGACGGGTCGCGCGGTTGCGCCATGGTCGGTTTCCGATCCTTCGAATAAATTGTCGCTATGCGCTCGCAGCGCTAGATGGCGAGGAAATTCAGTCTGCGCAAGCGCTTCGGCGTTGCTTTCGAGCGTAAAAGCGACGGGAGCGTGACGGCCCATTTATGCCCGGATTGACTGCTAACTTCCCCTGAGGTCAGTGGGCCGCTACATTCGAATCCAAACGGGGGAACATGCGGAGTTCCGCTCGCCAGGAATCGCAGAGGAGTTTCGTCGTGATCAGGACGCTCGCCGTCGCCGCCGCCCTTGTCGGTGGCACCCTACTCGCCCTGCCGGCCGTGGCCGCCCCGCTGGCTCCTGCAACTGCCGCCGTAGCGACGGCGCAGCCCGGCAGCGATCTCGTCCAGACCGTGCAGTACTATGGCCGCTACGGCTATGGCCCGCGCTATTACGGCTACCGCCGTGGCCCGGCGATCGGCGCCGGCATTGCGGCTGGCGTCATCGGCGGAGCGCTCGCTGCCGGCGCCTTGGCCGCCCCGCCTCCGCCGCCTGTCTACTATTATCCCCCGCCGGCCCCGGTCTATGTCGAGCCGCCGGTGGTCTATGCCCCGGCCGTGCCCCGCGCCTATGGCTACAGCGTCGAGGACACCGACGCGGTCGCCTACTGCTCGCGCCGCTACAAGAGCTACAACCCGGAGACCGGGACCTATATCGCCGCGCGCGGCGTCGTCCGCGCCTGCCCCTGACACGAGGCGACAGCACCATCGCAGACAAGGACTCCCCGCAGCGATGCGGGGAGTTTTTCGTTTGCGGTCGAAACCGGCTTGCCTTGGCGGCGGCCGTGCCGCTTATCCTGCGGCTCGTCTGAATCGGAGCGTCTCGTGCGGATCGCCACCTGGAACGTCAATTCGGTCAGGCAGCGCCTCGGCCATCTCCTCGACTTCCTCGGGGAGGCCGAGCCCGACGCGCTCTGCCTGCAGGAGATCAAGTGCGTGGACGCCGATTTCCCGCGCGCCGAGATCGAGGCCGCCGGCTGGCAGGTCGAGACCCACGGGCAGAAGACCTTCAACGGGGTCGCGATCATCAGCCGCGCGCGGCTGGAGGATGTCCGGCGCGGCCTGCCGGGCGACGATGGCGACGAGCAGGCGCGCTATCTCGAAGGCGTGCTGCCCTTGGGCGACGGCGTGGTCCGCGTCGCCTCGATCTACCTGCCCAACGGCAATCCGCCCAATACCGAGAAATACCCCTACAAGCTCGGCTGGATGCAGCGGCTCACAGCCCATGCGCGGATGTTGCTGGAGCATGAGGAGCCGCTGGTGCTGGCCGGCGACTACAACGTCATTCCCGAGCCGCGCGACGCCCGCGATCCGGCCGCCTGGGTCAGCGATGCGCTATTCCTGCCGCAGACGCGCGCCGCCTTCCGGGGCCTGACGAATCTCGGCCTGACCGAGGCCCTGCGCAGCACGACCGATGCGCCGGGGCTCTACACCTTCTGGGACTATCAGGCCGGCGCCTGGCAGCGGAACAACGGCATCCGCATCGACCATCTGCTGCTGTCGCCGCAGGCGGCGGACCGGCTATCGGGCGTCAAGATCGCCAAGCATGTCCGTGGCTGGGACAAGCCCTCGGACCATGTCCCGGTGATGATCGACTTGCACTGAGGACGAACGCGAAGTTCGGCAGCATCGTTTGCTGCCGTCGTTCCGGACAAGCCGCGTCAGCGGCGCCGATCCGGAATCCATCGAAGGGCGTTGCGTTCTATGATGGATTCCGGGTCAAGCCCGGAATGACGTAGCCGGTCCGTTGAAAGCCAAAGCTCAGTTCTGCGGGGCGACGACGCTGCGCGAGCTCGCCGGATGATGACGCTCGACCAGGGCCAGCGCCGCCGAACGATCGCCCGCCGAGGCGGATGCGAAAGCCACGTCGTGCCGCTCGATGATCCAGGCCTCACGGGTCGGATCGGCGCCCTCGCGCGCCATGGCGAGCCACATCAGGCCGAGAACCGGCTGGCGGGGCACGCCCTCGCCGCCGCGCAGCAGCATCTCGCCGAAGGCGGCACGCGCGGGCGCATGGCCTTTCTCGGCCGCCAGCTTCATCCAGCGCGCCGCCTGGCGCCGGTCGCGATTTGCACCCTGCCCGGTCATGTAGAGGCGGGCGAGGTTGTACTGGCCGTCCGGGTCGCCGAAATAGGAGGCGGCGTAGTGGAACATGTCGAAGGCGCGGTCCGGGTTGGGCTTCACATAGCTGCCCTTGATCCCGTCCGAGAAATAGTTGCCGAGCGCCACGAAGGCGCTGCCGACAAGGCGCCCGTCGGCGGTGCCGGGCATCGCGTCGGCGTTCTCGTCGGCGATCTTCGAAAAATACTCGAAAGCCTTGAGATCATTGGTCGGGACGCCCTCGCCACCGGCATACATCCGGCCGAGCTTGTACTGCGCCGTGAGATGGCCCTGCGAAGCCGCGTACTCGAGCGCGCGGACGGCGCCGACCTTATTGCCGGCGGTGGAATCGCGCATCCAGGCCTTGAGCGCGTCGCGCGCGCTGGTGAAGGGCACGAGCGGCAGCGCGGCATGGGCCGTGGGCGTGTCAGGGCCGGGAGCGACGGCTGCCGCGTCCGGGCCAAGCACGGAATCGTCCGGCTCCGGCAGCGCCGCGCTAGGAATGGCGCGCGGCGGCAGCGGCTTTGCGCCTGAAAAGTCCTGCGCCAGGACGGCCTGATGTCCGCCCAGCAACAGGAACAGGCATGCTATGGTTGGGCTAGATATCCGCATAGCAATGGGTCTCGGCCGCCCCTCCTGGGTGGGTGACGGCACCGCCTTTGGCGGAGCCGACCGTCTGCGCGTATTTCCACAGCGCGCCGGAATTGTAGTCGGTCTTGCGTGGTTTCCAGTCCTTACGACGCGCTTCAAGTTCGGCATCAGAAAGGCGGACTGCGAGCTTTCCTGTGATGGCGTCGAGTTCGATGATGTCGCCGTCGCGGATCAGGCCGATCGGGCCGCCGACAGCGGCTTCAGGCCCCACATGGCCGACGCAGAAACCACGGGTCGCGCCCGAGAATCGGCCGTCGGTGATGAGCGCGACCTTGTCGCCCATCCCCTGGCCGTAGAGCGCGGCGGTGGTCGACAGCATCTCGCGCATGCCGGGGCCGCCCTTGGGGCCCTCGTAGCGGATGACCAGCACGTCGCCTTCTTTGTAGGTCCGGTTCCGGACGGCCTCGAAGGCGTCCTCCTCGCGGTCGAAACAGCGCGCTGGGCCGGTGAAGACGAGCTGGTCCTCGGGCATGCCGGCGATCTTCACGATCGCGCCTTCCGGCGCCAGATTGCCCTGCAGCCCGACGACGCCGCCGGTGACCGTGATCGGCTTGTCGGCGCGGTAGACCACATCCTGCTGGTCGTTCCACTTCACCGAGGCCATGTTCTCGGCGATGGTGCGACCGGTGACGGTCATGCAGTCGCCATGAAGGTAGCCGGCATCGAGCAGGCTCTTCATCACGAGCGGGATGCCGCCGACCTCGAACATATCCTTGGCGACATATTTTCCGCCCGGCTTCAGATCGGCGATATAGGGCGTCTTCTTGAAGATCTCGGCGACCTCGAACAGGTCGAAATCGATGCCGCATTCATGCGCGATCGCCGGCAGGTGCAGCGCGCCATTGGTCGAGCCGCCGGTCGCGGCGACGACCATCGCGGCATTCTCCAGCGCCTTGCGGGTGACGATGTCGCGCGGGCGGATGTTCTTCGCGATCAGCTCCATCACCATCTCGCCGGCGGTGTAGCAGAAGGTGTCGCGGACATCGTAGGGGGCCGGCGCGCCGCAGCTATAGGGCAGCGCCAAGCCGATCGCCTCGGCGACCGTCGCCATGGTGTTGGCGGTGAACTGGGCGCCGCAGGAACCCGCGGACGGGCACGCAGCCTCCTCCAGCTCCTTCAGGTCCTCGTCGGACATGGCGCCGACCGAATGCTTGCCGACTGCCTCGAAGACGTCCTGCACGGTCACGGGACGGCCCTTGAAGGTGCCGGGCAGGATCGAGCCGCCATAGATGAAGATCGAGGGCACGTTGAGGCGCACCATCGCCATCATCATGCCGGGCAGCGACTTGTCGCAGCCGGCGAGGCCGACCAGCGCATCGTAGCAATGGCCGCGCATGGTGAGCTCGACCGAGTCGGCGATGACCTCGCGCGAGGCGAGCGACGACTTCATGCCCTGGTGGCCCATGGCGATGCCGTCGGTCACGGTGATGGTGCAGAACTCGCGCGGCGTGCCGCTGGCGGAGGCGACGCCCTTCTTCACGGCCTGGGCCTGGCGCATCAGCGAGATGTTGCAGGGGGCGGCCTCATTCCAGCAGGAGGCGACGCCGACGAAGGGCTGCGCGATCTGCTTCGCGGTCATGCCCATCGCGTAATAATAGGAACGGTGCGGGGCCTTGGCCGGGCCGACGCTCACATGGCGGCTCGGCAGCCTCGACTTGTCGTACACACGCCCGTCCATCGCCACTCGTCCTGTCCCCCGATCAGCACGGCGCGAAGATGTGCCACGCCAAGCCTGCCGGGGGCAATCGCGCCCCTGAAAACCTGAAATAGGTCCGGAACCCCTGCGGGTTCCGCGCGTTACCCCCGATTTCGATAGATCTCAGGCACTTAACGCAGCGTTTTGCTGGGCTTCGTTTGTGGCGGCTTCTTGGCGATTGGGGGAGCTGGGGCGGTACCGGACACCGTTCCCGCCGGAGTGTTGCGCCGATGTCACAAAGTTTCCGGCGAGAAGCTGACGCTGCGGCAGATCACAGAACCAGCGGCAGCACGAAGAAGCCGCCGACGATGACCACGACGAGGGCCAGCGCCGTCATCGGCAGGTGCTTCTCGATGAAGATGCGGATGTCGTCGCCATAGTAGCGCAGCGCCACCGCGATCATCAGGAAGAAGGTCGCACGCGAGACGACCATGCCGATGGTGAACTTCCACAGGTCGAAATGCAGGAAGCCGGACATGATCGTGACGATCTTGAACGGGATCGGCGTCAGGCCCTTGGTGACGAGCACCCAGAACCAGTAGTCCTGCGAGGTCGCGATCAGGCTGGCCGCCTTGTCCTGCAGGCCATAGATGCCGATCAGCCAGGCGCCGACCGATTCATAGAGCAGCGCGCCGATGGCATAGCCGAGATAGCCGCCGAGCACGGCGCCCAGCGAGCAGATGCCGGCATAGAACCAGGCCCGGTCCGGCCGGGCGATGCACATCGGAATCAGCAGCGGAATCGGCGGCAGCGGGCTGAACGAGCTTTCGATGAAGGTGATGCCGAAGAGCAGCCACGGGGCGGCAGGATGGGAGGCGTATGAAACGCACCAGTCATAGGCTCGCTTGAGCATGGGTTCTGAACAGCCGGTCCTTGTGCCGCCACGCGTTCTGCATGGCGGGTTTGCGTCGGGCGCATCTAAGCGGGGTCCGCGAGAGAATGCCAGTCCTCTCTTGGATCAACGTCAATTTGACGACAGAGGCGTGACCGGAATGCGTCGTCACCAGCGGGAATCCGACCACACCCTGTCATGGTCGGGCTTGTCCCGACCATCCACGTCTTCGTCGATCGCAAGCCGTGTTCAAGACGTGGATGCTCGCCACAAGGGCGAGCATGACGGGACGGATCACGCGCCGAGCCGGCAGCGCTACGTCAGGCCAGCCGCGCCAAAGCCTCCGCGACCTTGAGCTTGCGGGCCTCGGCCGCCGCCTTGCGATCGCGGTTCTCCTCGACGATCTCCTCGGGTGCGCGGGCCATGAAATCGGGGTTGCCGAGCTTCTTCTCGACGACCGCGATATCCTGATCGAGCTTGGCGAGCTCCTTGGTCAGGCGCGAGCGCTCGGCGTCGAGATCGATCAGCCCGGCGAGCGGCAGGGCCGCGACCTCGCCGCGCACGATGATCTGGGCCGACTGGGCCGGCGCCGCCGTCTCGAAACCGATGTCGGAGACGCGGGCCAGCCGCTCGATCATCGGCCGCCAGCTCTCGATCGTCGCCCGCGTCACAGCCGAAGCGTTGACGAGGACGAGCGGGGCTTGCGTGCCGGCCGGAACGTTCACTTCCGAGCGGACCGAACGGATGTCCGAGATCAGGTCGACGACGAAGCCGATCTCCGCCTCCGCCGCCGCATCCTTGAGCGCCGAGAGATCATGCCAGCGGGTCAGGCAGACCAGCGAGGCATCGCCGGCCGCGAGCTTGCGCGGCGCGCCGGCCTCGGCCTTCTGCGCCCAGAGCTCCTCGGTGAGGAACGGCATGAACGGGTGCAGCAGCTGGCAGATCAGGTCGATGACGTAGGCGACCGTCGCTTGCGTCTCGGCGCGGGCTGCGGCATCGACGCCCTCGCCCTGCAGCACGGGCTTGGCGAGTTCGAGATACCAGTCGCAGAACTGATTCCAGACGAAGCGATAGGCCGCGCCGGCCGCCTCGTTGAACCTGAAGCTCGGAATGCCGGCCGCGATCTCCTCGGCCGCCTGAGCCGCCTCGCTGAGGATCCAGCGGTTGAGCGGCTGCTTGACGGATGCCGGATCGAAACCTTCGGCACGGGCGCAGCCGTTCAATTCGGCGAAACGCGCGGCGTTCCAGATCTTGGTCGCGAAGTTGCGGTAGCCCTCGACGCGCTGCGTGCTGAGCTTGATGTCGCGGCCCTGTGCCGCCATGGCCGACAGCGTGAAGCGCAGGGCATCGGCGCCGTACTTGTCGACGAGCGTCAGCGGATCGATGACGTTGCCCTTCGACTTCGACATCTTCGCGCCCTTCTCGTCGCGAACGATGGCGTGGATGTAGACGTCCTTGAACGGCACCTCGTCCATGAAGTTGAGGCCCATCATCATCATCCGGGCGACCCAGAAGAAGATGATGTCGAAGGCGGTGACCAGCGTCGCCGTCGGGTAATAATGCTTCAGCTCGGTCGTCTGTTCGGGCCAGCCCAGGGTCGAGAACGGCCAGAGCGCCGAGGAGAACCAGGTGTCGAGCACGTCCTCGTCGCGCGTCAGCGCGACGGTGTCGCCGTAATGCGCCATCGCCAGCGTCTGCGCCTCGGCTTCCGACTCGGCGACGAAGACCTCGCCATCCGGCCCGTACCAGGCCGGGATCTGGTGGCCCCACCAGAGCTGGCGCGAGACGCACCAGGGCTCGATATTCTCCAGCCAGTCGTAATAGACCTTGGTCCAGTTCTCGGGCGTGAACTTGGTGCGCCCGTCCTGCACCGCCTTGATCGAGCGCTGCGCCAGCGGCTTGACGTCGACATACCACTGGTCGGTGAGCCAGGGCTCGATCACGACATCCGAGCGGTCGCCATGCGGGACGGTATGGGTGTTCGGCTCGACCTTCGCGAGCAGGCCGCGCTCGGCCATCATCGCGACGACACGGCGGCGCGCAACGAAGCGGTCGGCGCCGTCGAGCGCGAGCGTCTCGGCCTCCGGCTTGGCACCGGCCAGGAAATCCTCGTTGCCGGCGAGCAGGATGCGCGCCTCGCCGTCGAGAATGTTGACGACGTCGAGCTGGTGGCGCTTGCCGACCTCGAAATCGTTGAAGTCATGGGCCGGCGTGATCTTGACTGCGCCCGTGCCCTTCTCGGGATCGGCATAGTCGTCGCCGAAGATCGGGATCACCCGGCCGACCAGCGGCAGCACCGCCTTGCGGCCGATCAGATGGCCGATCGTCTCGTTGTCGGGGTGAACCGCGACGCCGGTATCGCCGAGCATCGTCTCCGGGCGCGTCGTCGCCACGGTGATGAAGGTCGAGGCGTCGTCGGCGTCATAGGTCGCGCCTTCGAGCGGGTAATTGAAATAATAGAGATGGCCGTTCGGGTCGCGGCTCAAGGCCTTGTCGAGCTTGGCCGCGTCGAATTCGTCATCGCCGCCGCGCTGCCATTTGAACGTGCCGGTCTTCTCGACTTGCAGAACCTCGAGATCCGAGATCGCGGTCTGGAATTTCGGGTCCCAGTTCACCAGCCGCTTGGCACGGTAGACCAGGCCCTGCTTGTGCAGCCCGACGAAGACCTTGAGGACGGCGGCCGACAGCCCCTCGTCCATGGTGAAGCGCTCGCGCGACCAGTCGCAGGAGGCGCCGAGGCGGCGGAGCTGGTTGACGATCGTGCCGCCCGACTCTTCCTTCCACTTCCAGACCTCGGCGAGGAAGGCCTCGCGGCCCATCGAGCGGCGGTCAGTACGGTTCTCGGCGGCGAGCTTACGCTCGACGACCATCTGCGTCGCGATGCCGGCATGGTCGGTGCCCGGCTGCCAGAGCACGTCCTTGCCGCGCAGGCGCTCGAAGCGGCAGAGCACGTCCTGCAGCGTATTGTTGAGCGCGTGGCCCATATGCAGCGAGCCGGTGACGTTCGGCGGCGGAATCACGATGCAGTAGGGCTCGGCGCCGGGGGCCGCGCCCCTGCCCGCCTTGAAGGCCTGCGCCTCGTCCCAGGCCTTGCTGATCCGGGCCTCGACGGCGGCCGGTTCGAAAGTCTTGTCCATCATCGCATCGCTCGAACGCAGAAAGGCCGGGGAACCTGCCCCGGCCGGAAAAATCACGGGCCAAAAAGGTCTCGGCCCTTAAGAGCCCATGCGCAGGCCGCACGTCAACGCTTTCGATGATACGCGACCGCCGGCCAGCTCTGCATTGGCCTCAGGCGAGGTTCGACCACGGGAACCAGGGCGGCTTCACCCCGTTATGGGAGAGCCGACGAATTGCGGGCGTCGCCCCGGCGTTGTTCGAGGCCCTGAAACGACGAGCAGGAAGTGATGATGAAGCTCTTGGTCCACGCCCTCGGGGCCTGGTTCGTA
>Ga0209053_1001615_pt1 | contig 10151 bp, 5 predicted proteins | sample EBPBio152010_DNA_FD_185864 | JGI IMG/M metagenome (GOLD analysis project Ga0209053, IMG submission 185864) | Wastewater treatment Type I Accumulibacter community from EBPR Bioreactor in Madison, WI, USA - Reactor 1_7/15/2010_ DNA (SPAdes)... | ecosystem: Engineered > Bioreactor > EBPR >... | reverse complement strand
TCCGCTCCGGCAGCGAGCTGGGCGCGCCGAGCGTCGCGCTCCCGCTGCACACGGCCGGCAACACGTGGAACCTGATCGCCAACCCGTTCGCGACGGCGCTCGACGTCTCGCAGATCGCGCCGACGGGCGGCACGTTCGCGAGCGCGGTCGTCCAGACGTGGGACGTCGGACCCGGCGGCGTCGGCTCCTACGTCCTCTCGAGCACCGAGGGCGACCGCGTCGCCGGCTGGCAGGGCTTCTACCTCGACAACGCGACGGCCACCGGCGCCTCGATTCCGTCCGCCGCTCGCACCACGGGCGCGACGTTCCACGACGTGACGGACTCGCCGACGAACACCCCCGCCGACGCACGCACCGCCGACGCCCGCGCGCTCCTGCCGTTCACCCTCGACGGCGTCGCCTCCGACGGCACGCCGCTCTTCGACCGCGCGATCGTCCTCGCGCTCGACGACACGGCCTCGCCCGACTGGGACCTCTTCGACGCGCGCAAGCTCACGCCGATGACGCCGTCCTACGCGGCGCTCGCCTTCGTCGGCGACCGCGACGGCGCGCCGGTCCTCAAGGCGCAGGACGCGCGTCCGGTCACGGAGGAAGGCTTCGGCGTCCCGCTCGTCCTCGACGTCGCCGGCGCCGACGCGTCGCTCACGCTCCGCTGGGACCTCTCGGCGCTCCCCGACGACCTGCCGATCGCGCTCCGCGACATGCTCACGGGCGACCACGTGGACCTCCGCGCGACCGACCGCTACGACTTCACGTCGGCCGCCACGAGCCCGGCGCGGACGCTCGCACCGGGCACCTCGCTCGACGCCGCGCACGACGCCCGCTTCCAGATTCTCGTCGGCAACGCCGTCATCGTCTCAACCACGCCGGGCGCGCAGAGCTACGAGCTGGCGCTGCTCGCGCCGTCCCCGAACCCGGTGCGCGACCGCGTCCGCCTGCGCTTCACGCTCGCCGAGTCCACCCCGGTGCGCCTCGCGCTGTACGACGTCCTCGGCCGCGAGGTCGCGCTCGTGGAGTCCGGCGACCGCCCCGCCGGCGCGCACGACATCAGCCTGAGCACGGCGGGCCTCGCGTCGGGCATCTACGTCGTCCGCCTCGACGCCGGCGGCGAGACGCTCACGCGCCGCCTGACGGTCGCCCGCTGACGCGGGAACGGGATCGTTCCGCGGGGGACAGGCCACGGGCTCGTCCCCCGTTCGTTTTATGGTGCAGGCTATGGAAAAATACTGGACGGAAGGAGGTGCCGTTGACCGAGGGTCCGGCCGGACGACCTGTTCCGCTTCGCCCCTCCTGCCATGCGACACCCTTCACGACGCCGGCCGTTGCCGGCCCTGCCGCTCGTCGCGGCGCCCCTGCTGGTCGTCCTGACCGTGGCCCTCGCGGCCGCCTCCCTCACGCCGTCGGCACCCGCCGGGCTTGACGTCACGATCACCGGTACCGTCACCGCCGACGGCCGCGCCCTCGCCGGCGCCAACGTGTCGGTCGACGGCACTGCCATCGGCACCTCCACAGACGGTTCCGGCCGCTTTCGACTCACCGGGGTGCCCGACGACGCCGAGGCCGTCCGTGTGACCGCCACCGGCTACGCGCCCGTCGTCGAGCCAATCCGCGGACGCACCGACCTCCGCATCGCGCTTCGCGAGGCGCCCGCCGAGGTCGCCGAGGCGCGAGACGACCGTACGCGCGGGAGCGCCGGGGAGGCCGACCTCACCGGCCCGCCGCCGCCGCCCCCCTCGCCGTCCGCGCCGATGATGATGCGCGACGCCGCGCCGGCGACGGGCGCCGCACGAAGCGAGTCCGCCGCCGGCGCCCCCGCCATGGATGGCGAGATGAGTGCGCCCGCCGACGAGGTCGCCGCGCCCGAGCCGCCCGGTCGTCGTCGCCCGACGCCACGCCCCGGCCTGCTCACGGCCGGCGACATCGACGACGGCCTCAACTGGGCCGCGTTCCAGCGCTACGTCGCGCGGATGTTCGGCCGGCAGTCCGGCCTCCCCGCGCTCGACCTCGACCAGCGACTCACGCTCCAGGTCGTGGATGGCGCCGGACGCGGCGTCGCCGGCGCGCGGGTCCGCGTCGAGGCCGAGGGCGGGCGCCGCGCGCGCACGCTCGTGACGGAGACCGGCACCGACGGCCGCCTCGCGCTCTTCCCGTCGTATGACTTCGGCCCCGGCGTGCGCCGACTCCAGATCGTGGCCTCTGCGCCCGGTGCCCCGACACGCTCGGCGTCGGTCCGCGTGGACCGGCTGGACGAGGACCGGACGGTCCGCGTCGCGCTGCCCGTCCGCCGCGCCGAGCGGCCCAACGCGCTCGACCTCGCGTTCGTGATCGACGTCACCGGTTCGATGGGCGACGAGTTGACGTACCTGACGCGCGAGTTCGAGTCCATCGTGCAGCGCATCCGCCGCCAGCACCGGGGCGTGGACCTCCGCTTCGGGCTCGTCGCCTACCGCGACCAGGGCGACGCGTTCGTCGTCCGCCGCTTCGACTTCACCCGGTCGGTGGGCGAGATGGAGCAGCGGCTCGCGAGCCTCCGCGCCGGCGGCGGCGGCGACTACCCCGAGGCGATGGACGAGGCCCTCGACGCCGCGCTCGACCTCGACTGGCGCACCGGTACGGCCGGGCGCATGGCCTTCCTCGTCGCCGACGCACCGCCGCACACCTACGCGTACGACGCCACGATGGCGCACGTCCGCGAGGCGCGCGCGCGTGGCATCCGCCTCTACCCGCTCGCCGCGAGCGGCGTGGCCGACGAGGCCGAGTACATCATGCGCTCGGCCGCCGCCCTCACGCAGGCGCGCCACCTCTTCCTGACCGACGACAGCGGCGTCGGGCTGCCGCACGCCGAGCCGCGCATCCCGTGCTACGACGTGACGGCGCTGGACGATCTGCTGGTGCGCGTCGTCGCGAGCGAGCTCGCCGGCCGGCGTGTCGAGGCCGACCGCGACAGCATCGTCCGCCAGGTCGGGCGCCAGCAGGCCGGCGTCTGCACCGACGGCGAGCAGCTCTCGCAGCGCCCGCCGCAGAACGACGGTCGCCGTGGCGGCGACCTCGGCTACGACTGAACCGGCGGACGGGAGGCGGGCGCCGCTACCTTGGCCGCCCCCTCCCGCCCCGCCGATGACTCGCGTCGACCGCGTGCCCGCCGACGTCGTGCGTCCGCTCCGGACGCGCGTCCTCCGCCCGACCTGGACCGACCGACTCGCGACGTACCCCGAGGACGACGCGCCCTCGACGGTCCACGTCGCCTCGTGGAAGGGGCTGGACGTCGTCGGCGTCGCGACCGTCTACCCGGAGGCACCGCCGGAGGCCCACCGGGGCTCGATCCCGGCGGCGGCCTACGACGACGGCGCGGGCTGGCGCCTGCGCGGTATGGCGACCGCGCCGGAGGTGCGCGGGCAGGGCTTCGGCGCGGCCGTGCTGCTGGAGGGCTTCGAGGCGATCCGCGCCGCCGGCGGCACGCACCTCTGGTGCAACGCGCGCTCCGGCGCCGTCCCGTTCTACCGCTCGCTCGGGCTGGCGACCGTCGGCGACGAGTTCGACATCCCGGAGATCGGGCCGCACTACGTCATGTGGGTCGCGCTGTGAGCGGTGCATGCGGCGGCTCGGCCGGATGCCCGAACCGGAGCCTTCACCGTACCTTGGCAATCCGCCTGCTCGCCCGCCCTGCCCGACCCACCCGATGAAGATCCCTTCGCTCGTCCTCCGCCAGCTGTACACGAATGGCAGCCTCGCGTCCACGCCCGACGGCGTCGCGTTCAGCCTCAAGAACCGCCTCGTGGACGCCAAGCTGACGGCGCTGCACCGCGTGAGCATCGACGGCACGACGGTCGAGGCCGAGGACATCGCGCTCGCGCTCGGCACCGGCTCGCAGCTCCGCGCCAGCGACCTCGCCGGAGGTACGCCGGTGGACTTCCCGCTCAAGAGCGTCGTGACCGTCCTCGTCTCGGGCGTCACCGTCGGCGAGGGCGTCCACGAGATCCAGGTCGAGTTCGCCATCGACGGCATGGGCGACCTCGGCTTCACCGTCAAGGACTCGATCCAGGCCGAGCAGCCGGACCTGACGCGCATCCCGCGCGACCGCGACGACGACTACTCGGACGCCGCGATCCGCGCCCGCCAGCAGTTCGCCGAGACCTACTCCGGCGAGACGTTCGAGCACATCAAGCACTACTCCGTGGACCCCCACTCGCTCGGGGGCAACGTCGAGAGCTTCACCGGCGTCGCGCAGATCCCGATCGGCCTCGCCGGCCCGCTCAAGATCAACGGCGAGCACGCGCAGGGCGAGTTCATCATCCCGCTCGCGACCACCGAGGGCACGCTCGTCGCGAGCTACAACCGCGGCATGAAGGTCCTCAACCTCTCCGGCGGCGTGACGTGCACGGTCGCCGGCGACAAGATGCAGCGCGCGCCGGTGTTCGTCTTCGAGACCGCCCGCGAGGCGCGCGACTTCAAGGACTGGCTCGCGCAGCACATGGACGAGATCCGCGCCCGCGCCGAGTCCACGACCAGCGTCGGCAAGCTGATCTACATCGACACCTACCTCTCCAACCACTTCGCGTTCTGCCGCTTCAACTTCTCGACCGGCGACGCCGCCGGGCAGAACATGGTCGGCCGCGCCACCTTCGCGGCCTGCTCGTGGATCCTGGAGACGAACCAGACGATCCGGCGCTTCTACCTCGAGTCCAACTTCGCGACCGACAAGAAGGCCTCGATGGTCAACATCATGAAGACGCGCGGCAAGCGCGTGACCGCCGAGTGCCACATCAAGGGCGACGTGCTGCGGCAGGTGATGCGCGTCGAGCCCGCCGGACTGGCCTACCACTGGGGCATCGCCGGCGCCATCGGCTCGATGCTCTCGGGCGCCAACAACAACGGCCTCCACAGCCCCAACGGCATCACGGCCATGTTCATCGCGACCGGACAGGACGTGGCGAACGTCTCGGAATCGTCGGCCGCGATGCTCTACTGCGAGCACACGCCCGAGGACAACCTCTACATGTCGATCACCATCCCGAGCCTCATCATCGCCACGCACGGCGGCGGGACGGGCCTCGCGACGCAGAACGAGTGCCTGCGGATGCTCGGCTGCGCGGGGCGCGGCAAGGCGAAGAAGCTCGCCGAGATCATCGCGGGCGTCGTGCTGGCCGGCGAGATCTCGCTCGGCAGCGCCATCTCGTCGAACGACTGGGTGAGCAGCCACGAGAAGTACGGGCGGAACCGGTAGACCGGGTTCGTCCTCCGGTCGCCGGCTGGCCGATACCTTGGACGAACCGGCACCTGCTTCGCGTCGTCCACGCCCCATGCCCACCGACCCCGACGAGCGCCTCGACCTCGTGCCCGTCTCCGAGATCGGGCCGAGCGACGCCGGTGACATCCGCGACGGCGCCGTCGCGAGCGTCGACGGCGGGCTGGACGGACCGCCGGTAACGCCCGCCCTCCCGCCGGCGCCGCCCCTGCCACCGGCACCCGATCCGGCGGGGTCCCCGGCCGGTGACGCGAGCCCGCCGCCGATCCGCCGGCGTTCGACGTCGGGCGCCGGCATCCCGGTCCGCCAGTCGGTGCGCACGCCGCAGCCGGAGACCGAGCGGGCGATCATCGCCGACCTGCGCGACTGGCGCGAGCGTCGCCGCGCCGCCCGCCTCCCGAAGACGACTCTCGACCCCGAGACGGCCATCGCCGCCGAGGCGGGCTTCGAGGTGATGGAGATCGGTCCGCCCCCGAGCCTGCTCCGGCGCTACTTCACGACGTTGCGCCACGCGAACGGGCTCGTCGCCGGCGCCGCCGTGGCCGTCGCGCGCGACCGTGAGCAGTTCTCCGTCGTCAAGGGCTTCCCGCTGTTCTTGATCAAGCTGGCGGCGTTCGTCGTGCGGCCGTTCGTGATGCGGAGCCTGCGCGGCCTCCCGCTCCAGGAGCAGCTCCGCAAGCGGCTGGAGATGCTCGGCCCGACGTACATCAAGCTCGGCCAGGTGCTCGCGCTGCGCGAAGACCTCCTGCCGCGCTTCATCACCGAGGAGCTCAAGAACCTGCTCGACCGGCTGCCGGTGATGCCGTTCCCCGAGTACGTCGAGCGCGTCGCCAAGGGCCTCGGCCGGCCGGTGGACGAGATGTTCGAGTGGATCGACCCGAAGCCGCTCGGGAGCGCCTCCATCGGGCAGATCCACCGCGCGCGCATCGTCGGCGGGCAGGACGTGATCCTGAAGGTCGTCAAGCCGCACATCTACGTCGTCCTGAAGCGGGACGCGCGGCTGCTCGGCTTCTTCGGCTCGTTCCTGCAGATCTTCTTCGCGCGCTACCAGCCCAAGAAGGTCCTCGACGAGTTCGCCGAGTACACGCTCCGCGAGGTGGACCTCCGCCGCGAGGCCGACAACGCCGAGCAGTTCGCCCTCAACTTCGCCGACGAGCCAGACATCCGCTTCCCGCACATCTACCGCGAGTACTCATCGCGGCTGGTGATGACGATGGAGATGTTCAAGGGCGTCCGGCCGGACACGTCGGCGAGCACCGCGCTGCCGCTGGAGGTGCGCGAGCGCATCGTGGACCTCGGCGCCAAGAGCATCATCCGGATGCTCTACGCCGACGGCTTCTTCCACGCCGACCTCCACCCCGGCAACCTGTTCGTGCTGGATACGGAGCCCGACCCCGCCACCGGCGAGATCCACCCCAAGATCGGCTTCATCGACCTCGGGATGGTCGGCTACTTCGACGGCGACCTGCGGCGGACGCTGATGTACTACTACTTCTCGCTCGTCACCGGCGACGCCGAGAACGCGGCGCGCTACCTCGCGAGCGTGAGCCAGGCCGGTCCGAAGGCCGACCCGCGCGGCTTCCAGCGCGCCGTCGCCGAGCTCGCGCGGCGCTTCTACCGCGCGCAGAAGTACGGCGAGGTGTCGGTCGCCCAGCTCATCATGGAGTCGGTCGGCCTCGCCGGCCAGTACCGGATGTACTTCCCCGTCGAGCTGGTGCTGATGACGAAGGCGCTCATCACGTTCGAGGGCGTCGGCCAGTCTCTGCTGCCGGGCTTCGACGTCGCCAAGGTGAGCCAGAAGCACGTCAACAAGCTGTTCTTCGGCCAGTTCAACCCGGTGGCGCTCGCCAAGGAGAGCTTCCGCGGCGCGCCGGAGCTGGTGGACCTCATCATCAAGAGCCCGACGCTGATCGCCGAGGCGATCCGCTTCCTGGAGACGCGGATGCGCGTGCCGGCAGCGAACCCGCTCGCCGGCGTGCGGACGGCGCTGCTCGCCGGCGCGTCGCTCGTCTCGGGCGCGCTCGCGGCGACGCTCGACATCCTCAACCCGGCGCAGACCATCTGGTGGCTCTGGACGCCGCTCTTCCTCCTCGCGGCCGTGTTCGCGATGCGCAAGGGCACCTGACGCGCCGGATCCGGCGGCGGTTCGCGCGGGCGTATCGTATTCCGTGTTCGTTGGGTTGGAGCCGGCCCGGGCCCGGTTGCGGAGTCCTGGAAATGCCGGCGTTCGGCCTGATTCAAACGGACCACGCAGGACCGCGCCGCGCGTCGTACCCTCCGCCCTCTCCCACCCCACCCGCCATGCGCCGACTGCTTCTCCTTCCGCTCCTCGCGCTCCTCGTCACCGGCTGCGACGCCTCCGGCTCGGGCGCCGAGGGCGAGGTCACGGTCATGACCCAGAACCTCTACCTCGGGGCCGACCTCTTCCGCGTCGCCCTGGAGCCCGACGCGAACCTGATCCCGGTGCGCGTCGCGCAGCTGTACGCGTCCGTCGAGGCGTCGGCGCCGGCGGCGCGGATGGCCGCCATCGCGTCGGAGATCGCGCGGACGCGCCCGGCGCTCGTCGGCCTCCAGGAGGTGACGACCTACGCCGTCCAGTCGCCGGCCGACCACCTCCCCGGCGGCGCCGCCACCCCGGCGACGACCGTCACCTACGACTTCCTCCAGCTGCTGCTCGACGCGCTCGCTGCCGAGGGCGAGACGTACGTCGTCGCGGCGCGCAACGACCTGTCGGACGTGGAATTCCCGGCGACCGCCGACGGCACGACGTTCTTCGACGTGCGCTACCGCGACGCCGACGTCATCCTGCGCCGCTCGGACGTCTCGACGACCGACGCCCTCAACCGCCGCTTCGGCACGCTCGTCACGATCCCCGTCGGTGGCGTGGACCAGACGTTCGAGCGCGGCTACCAGTCGGTCCGCGCGACCGTGGACGGCGTGCCCTTCACGTTCGTCAACTCGCACCTCGAGGTGGGCGGCGCGGCGGCGGCGGTGCAGGAGATCCAGGCGTTCGAGCTTCGGACGTACCTCCAGAATCTCTCCGGCGCGATCCTCTTCACCGGCGACATCAACTCGGACGCCGGCGGCACCTCGACGGCCTCGTACGCCACGCTCACGGCCTACCTGACCGACGCGGTCACCGGCGCCAGCGCGCGCCCGACGTGCTGTCAGGGCGAGTTCCTCGACAACGCTGCGTCCGAGCACACGACACGCATCGACGTGATCCTGCATCGCGGCTTCTCGAGCACGGCCTCCTCCGAGACGCTGTTCGACGACCCGGCCGACCGGATCTCGACGCCCGGCGGCCTGCGCTGGCCGAGCGACCACGCCGGCGTCGTCGCGACGCTCGTCGGCGAGCAGGCCGACGCCTGACCGTCCCGCCCGGCGATTCCCGCGGGTCTCCACCGCACGTCCCGGCGGCCGGCGCGAGCTTGCACCGACGAACCGCCGCCCGCCGCCGTGGAGACCCGCCCGACGAACTTCCTCGAAGAGATCATCGCCGCCGACGTGGCCGCCGGCACGCACGGCGGGCGCGTCGCGACGCGCTTCCCGCCGGAGCCCAACGGCTACCCCCACATCGGGCACGCACAGAGCATCTGCCTCAACTTCGGCCTCGCGGAGCGCTTCGGCGGGACGTGCAACCTGCGCTACGACGACACCAACCCCGAGACCGAGAACGAGGAGTTCGTCGCCGCCCTCGCCGACGCCGTCGCCTGGCTCGGGTTCACGCCGCACACCGTCCGCCACGCGTCCGACGACTTCGAGATCCTCTACGGCTGGGCCGTCGAGCTCGTCCAGAAGGGCCTCGCGTACGTGGACAGCCAGTCGAGCGACGAGATCCGCGCCGGGCGCGGGACCGTGACCGAAGCCGGCACGCCGAGTCCGTACCGTGACCGCCCCGCCGACGAGAGCCTGCGCCTGCTCGATGAGATGCGGCGCGGTCTCCACCCCGACGGCAGCCACGTCCTCCGCGCGCGGATCGACACCGAGCACGGCGTGATGGCGCACCCCAACATGAAGCTGCGCGATCCGGTCATGTACCGGATCCGCCGCGGCGTGCCGCACTACCGGCGCGGGACCGAGTGGGCCATCTACCCGCTCTACGACTGGGCGCACGGGCAGGTGGACGCCATCGAGGGCATCACGCACTCGATCTGCACGCTCGAGTTCGACGTCAACCGGCCGCTCTACGACTGGTACCTCGACGCGATCGGCGTCGAGGAGCCGCGCAACCACCAGTACGAGTTCGCGCGCTTCAACCTCGAGTCCACGATCACGAGCAAGCGCAAGCTGCGGCTGCTCGTCGAGGAGGGCCACGTGAGCGGCTGGGACGACCCGCGGATGCCGACCATCGCCGGCCTCCGCCGGCGCGGCATCCCGGCGCACGCGCTGCGGCGCTTCTTCGACGCGCTCGGCGTGACGAAGGTCAACGGCCGCGTGGACGCCGCGCAGCTCGACCACGCGGTCCGCGACACGCTCAACCACGAGTCGCCGCGCCGGATGGCCGTCGCCCGGCCGGTCCGCCTCACGCTCACGACCCTCGACGCGCCGCTCGCGCTCGACGCGTCGCTCTGGCCGCACGACGTGACGCCGCCCGCCGGCGCGCCGACGTCGCGTCCGCTCACGCTCACGCGCGAGCTGTGGATCGAGCGCGACGACGTGGCGCTGACGCCGCCGAAGGGCTGGAAGCGCCTCGCGCCGGGCGCCTCGGTGCGCCTCCGGCACGGGCCGGTGGTCCGCTGCACGGACGTGGAGACCGACGCCGACGGCGCGGTCACCAGCGTGACGGCCGAGGTGCTGCCCGCCGATGCGCCCGCCTCCGGCGTGATCCACTGGGTCAGCGCCGAGCACGCGCTCCCGGCGCGCGTCCGCCTCTACGACCGGCTGTTCGCGCACCCCGCGCCCG
>Ga0209053_1001607_pt1 | contig 10189 bp, 9 predicted proteins | sample EBPBio152010_DNA_FD_185864 | JGI IMG/M metagenome (GOLD analysis project Ga0209053, IMG submission 185864) | Wastewater treatment Type I Accumulibacter community from EBPR Bioreactor in Madison, WI, USA - Reactor 1_7/15/2010_ DNA (SPAdes)... | ecosystem: Engineered > Bioreactor > EBPR >... | reverse complement strand
CAGCATCGGCGTGCGGGCCGTGCCGGCGTCTTCGGGGCGCGGGATGCGGGCGCCGCCGAACAGCACGATCGTTGACCGGATGCCGCGCTCATCGAGAATCATCTGGGGCTTCAACAGCTCCAGTTGCAGCCGCACCGGGCGCAATTCCTCGCGCATCAGGAAATCGGTATCGGTAAAGGCCAGCCGATAGGCCGGCGCGCGGGTCTGCGGCGTGTCGGGAATGCGATGGGTCGCCGCCACGTCCTGCACACTGTCGCGGAACGGGTGGCTGCGGGTGTCATCGGTCATGGCATGCTCCTGTCGGCGTTGCGCGGGCCTGCCGCCACGTCTATAGCTTTGCCCGATTGATCGCCATAGGGAAGGGAACGCCCATGTCCAACGCCGCCTTGGAAACCGCCATCGAAGCCGCGTGGGAATCGCGCGATTCCATCACCCCGGCCACCAAGGGCGAGGCCCGCGATGCCGTCGAGGCGACGCTGGCCGCACTCGGCGCCGGCACCCTGCGCGTGGCGGAAAAGCGCGGCGCCGACTGGCATGTGAACCAATGGGCCAAAAAGGCGGTGCTGCTGGGCTTTCGCCTCAAGGACATGGAGCTGCAATCCGGCGGCCCGCAAGGCGGCAGCTGGTGGGACAAGGTGGACAGCAAGTTCCTCGGCTGGGGCGAGGCCGAGTTCAAGGCCGCCGGCTTTCGCGCCGTGCCGAACTGCATCGTCCGCAAATCGGCGCATATCGCCAAGGGCGTGGTGCTGATGCCCAGCTTCGTGAACCTCGGCGCCTTTGTCGATGAGGGCACCATGGTCGATACCTGGGCCACCGTCGGTTCCTGCGCGCAGATCGGCAAGAACGTCCACCTGTCGGGCGGCGTTGGCATCGGCGGCGTGCTGGAGCCGATGCAGGCCGGCCCGACCATCATCGAGGACAATTGCTTCATCGGCGCCCGGTCCGAGGTGGTCGAGGGCTGCATCGTGCGCGAAGGCTCGGTTCTGGGCATGGGCGTGTTCATCGGCAAATCGACCAAGATCGTCGATCGGGAAACTGGCGCCGTGATGTATGGCGAGGTTCCGGCGGGGTCGGTCGTGGTGGCGGGGTCGATGCCGTCGAAGAACGGCATCAACCTCTATTGCGCGGTCATCGTGAAGAAGGTCGATGCGCAGACCCGGTCCAAGACCTCGATCAACGAATTGCTGCGCGACTGATACCGCCTTGCCGGGTGCCGGATCGCCGGCGCCCGGTCAGATGCCGATATGGCGGCGAAACGGCTCGGCATCGGGTGTCAGCCCGGCGGCCGGCAGGGTCTCGGCGATCTGACCCTGTGCCATGAACACCACCGTATCGGCGATCGACAGCACCGCCTCCACCCGCTGTTCCACCAGCACGATGGCGACGCCCGCGGCCTTCAGCGTGGTCACGCTGTCGCGGATCAGCCGGATCATCGAGGGTTGCAGCCCCTCGGTCGGCTCATCCAGCAACAGCACCGCCGGTTCCAGACACAGCGCGCGGGCCAGCGCCAGCATCTGCTGTTCGCCCCCGGACAGCGTGCCTGCGGGCTGGTCCAGCCGTTCGCGCAGGCGCGGAAACAGCGTCAGCACCCTTTCGCGCGTGGCGGGGTCATGCGGCCGGACCATCAGCCCGATCTCCAGGTTTTCCGCGACGCTGAGCGGCCCGAACAGCCGCCGCCCCTGTGGCACATAGCCGATGCCGTGGCGCGGCACCTCATGCGCGGGCAGGTCATGCAGGGGCGTGGCATTCAGGTGAATGCTGCCAGCATGACGCCGGGTCTGGCCCATGATGCTGCGCAAAAGGGTGGTCTTGCCCGCGCCATTGCGACCCATGACACAGGTCACGCGGCCGGGTTCGGCCCGCAGATCCACCCCGCGCAGCACGATCTTGTCGCCGTAACCGGCGGTCAGCCCCTCAATCCGCAGCATCGGCGCCCCCCAGATAGGCCGCCTGCACCGCCGCATCGGCGCGGATCGCCGCGGGGCTGCCACTGGCCAGCACCTGCCCGAAATGCAGCACGGTGATACGGTCGGCCAGCGCCATGACCACATCCATGTTATGTTCGATCAGCAGCACGGTCGTGCCCTTCAGCCCGCGCACCAGCGTCAGGAAATCGTTGATCTCGCCATTCGCAAGGCCCTGCGTGGGTTCATCCAGGATCAGCAGCCGGGGCGCCAGTGCCAGCCCCATGCCGATCTCCAGCAACCGCTGATGCCCGTAGCTGAGCGCGCCGGCCTCGGCCTGCAATTCGCCCTCCAGCCCCACGCGCAGGGCGGCCGCCTGCACGGCGGCGGTCAGATCGCGCGGGCGGCTGCGCTGCACGGCCAGCGCCAGATTGTCAAAGACCGAAAGCCCGGCATAGATCGAGGTGATCTGGAACGTATAGGCGATGCCGCGCGCGACCCGGGCATGGGCGGGCAGGCGGGTGATATCCTGCCCATCAAAACGGATGTGCCCGGCATCCGGCGTCAGCCGTCCCGACAGCAGGCTGACCAGCGTGGTCTTGCCCGCGCCATTCGGGCCGATCAGGGCGTGAACCTCGCCCTCCTGCAAGGTGAGATCGACATTATCCACCGCGCGCAACCCGCCAAAGGCGCGCGACAGGCCCTGCGCCTCCAGGATCACGGCAGCCATTTCTGCCCCCTCTGCCGCAGCGTGCCCAGAATGCCCCGGGGCGCAAAGACCACCAGCCCGATCAGCGTGACGCCGATCACCGCCAGCGGGCTGTCGGTCAACCCCGAGGCCGCGTCGATCAGCCAGGCCATCAGCCCGGCCCCCAGAAGCGGCCCCAGCGTGGTGCCGGCACCGCCCAGCAGCACATAAAGCATGGGCAGGATGGAATATTGCGTGGTGCCAAAGCTGGCGCCGACATAGCCGAACAGCACGCCATAGGCCGCCCCCGCGATGCCCGCGCAAAGACCCGAGATCACCAGCGCCGCCAGTTTCGTCGTGAAGGGGTTGTAGCCCAGCATGCGCGAGCGTTCCTCATTCTCGCGCATGGCGATCAGGCTGCGACCAAAGCGGCTGCTCACCAGCCCCCACTGCGCCAGCAAGACCAGCCCGAACAGCACCAGCGCCACGGCATAGCGCGGCCCGGCCTGCGTCAGATCCAGCCCGAACAGCCGCCGCGCCGCGCCGGGCAGGGGAAAGCCCTCATCCCCGCCGGTGAAGCCCCCGTAATACAGCAGCGCCAGATGAAAGGCCTGCGCGAACATCAGCGTGACGATCATGAAGCTGACCCCGGCGGTGCGCAGCGCCAGCAGCCCGGTCGCCAGCGCCGTGACCCCGCCGGCGGCAAGGCCCAGCATTAGCGCCGGCCCCGCCGCGACGCCTTCGCGCATCGCGATGCCGCAGGCCATCATACCGGCGCAGAAATGCAGCGCATGACCCAGGCTCAGCAGCCCGGTATAGCCGAAGGCGATGTTATAGCCGATGGCAAAGACCGCCATGACCAGCACCCGTGCCATCATGCCGTGATGATAGGGGGGCAGCAGAAACCCCATCGCGGCCAGCGCCACCAGAACCGCCAGATGCGGGACAAGCGCCTTCATCGTGCCGGTGCCCCGAACAGGCCCTGCGGGCGGAACACCAGCACCAGCGCCACCACCAGCGTCGCCACGATCTTGGCCAGTGTCGGCGGGTAGAGCATCGACAGGATGCCATCGGCCAGCCCGATGATCAGCGCCGCGATCAGCGTGCCGCGCAGGCTGCCCAGCCCGCCGATGATGACGACGATGAAGCTGAGCAGCAGCGGATCATGCCCCATCAGGTAATGCGCCTGCGAGATCGGCACCACCAGCACCGCGGCCAGCGCCGCCAGCCCCGCCCCAAGCGCGAAGGTGCCGGCATAGACCCGGTCCACATTGATGCCGAAGGCGCGGGCGGTGTTGCGGTCCACCTGTGTCGCGCGCATCACCAGCCCGGCCTTGCTGCGCCGCAGGAACAGCCATACCGCCCCCAGCACCAGCAGCGCCGCCAGCACGACAAACAGCTTGTAGCCCGAATAGCCGAACCACGGGAATTGCAGCCGCAGGCTGAACGGCGCCGCCACTGGCCGCGCATCCGGCCCAAAGAAGCTGAGAGCGCCCTGTTGCAGCAGGTAAGACAGGCCGATGGTGGCGACGATGGTCGATTCCGGGTCGTAGTTCAGCCGCTTCAGCAGCGTCGTATCCGTGACCCAGGCCAGCGCGGCCACCAGCGGCGGCGCGATCAGCAAAGCTGCGACAAAGCCCAGCGGCGCCGAGGGCACGGCCTGCGCCACCGCCCAGGCCAGCACGGCGCCCATCATGTAAAACTCGCCATGCGCGACATTGACGACGCGCATCACCCCGAAGGTCAGGCTCAGGCCCACGGCGGCCAGCGCCAGAACGGCGGCCATCACCGTGCCCTCCAGCGTGGCAAGAAGCAGAAGCGGTCCGGTGCCCATGGTTCCCTCGAAAAGCGGCGGGGGCCTTGGCGGCCCCCGCTTCGGTCAGAAGCTCTGCGTGGTATAATCCACGGCATCGGGATAAAGACCATCCTCGATCGCCGTTGCATGCACGCGGATCAGCTTGCCCCCCTCGACCTTGGAGATGAACTGCTGCCCGAAGACCTGGTGGGTCTTGCCGTTGAAGGTTTTGGTGCCCTGCACATGGTCCAGCCCGGCGTCAAAGCCGGTCATCGCCTCGACCGCCTCGACGAATTTCTGCCGGTCGGCGGTGGATTGATAGCCCGCGACCTCCATCCCCTGCTTGATGACCGACAGCGTTTCCCAGACCGAGAACATATGCGCATAGGTCGCCACGTCCTTGGCATCCGAGACCGAGGCGCCATTGTCATCGACGCCCACGGCGGCGCGGTATTCGCCTTCCCATGCCGGGGCATCGGCCTGTTTCACGCGGCAATGCCCCTCCCAGAAATGCGTGCCTTCCAGGAACTCAAGCCCCGGCCCCGCCAGATCGACCGCTTCCAGACTGTCGATGAAGCCAAAGATCTGCGGGCGCGCGCCGCTGCCGTAGAACTCGCCCAGTTCTTTCACGAAGGTCAGCACCGCCGGGCCGACCATGACGTGATACAGCACATCCGTATCGGCCGGGATCTGCGGGAAATAGCGGGTGAACGAGGTTTCGGTCGGCGGCACCGCGATCTTGGCCACGATCTGCCCGCCCTGAGCCTCGACCGCGGCGGTAAAGAAATCGCGGTGGTCATGGCCAAAGGCATAGTCGGGGAAGACCATCGTCACCTTCTTGCCCAGGGTCGAGGTGACCCAGGGCGCCATCGAACTGACCTGCGCGCGGACATCGGTGATGCCGGGTTGCAGCGTCCAGCGGTTCAGCATGCCCGAGGCGACGTGATAGCCTTCGGAGCAGACCAGATAGGGCACCTTCAACTCGCCCGCGCGCGGCGCCGAACCGATCACCACATGCGAAAACAGCGGCCCGAAGATCAGGTCGCAGCCATGTTGCGACACCAGCTTGTCCACCACCTCGGCGCCCCGCTTGGGGTCGGTGCCGTCATCCTCGAACACGATTTCGACGGGGCGACCATTGATGCCGCCGGCGGCATTCACCCGGGTCAGCGCGGCCTGGGCGGTGCGTTCATACCAGCGGCCATACGAGGCGCCGATCCCGGTGCGGTGCAACTGGAAGCCCAGCTTGATCGGGGCGGCGCTTTGCGCCATCGCGAAACGCGCGGGCGACAGCGCCAGCGCCGAGCCGGCGGCCAGTCCGGCCAGAACAGAGCGGCGGGGAAGATGGGTCATGGTCGTCTCCAAAGGGGCCGGCTGGGCCGGGCCGATATTGTTGGTGCGCACATGAATTTATCAATGTTTGCAGATGGTTATGTCACAACCCCCGGGCGGTTGACAAGAGCCAGAGCCCCAGAACCGTGTAAAGCACCATCAGGATGGTCATCGGCAGATGCGCGCGCGGCGCCGTGCCGGTCGGGGTCAGCCGCTGCGCCAGCACCAGCGCCAGCAGATGCGCGCCCAGGATCAGCGCGAATTGCAGGTTCCAGATCAGGCGCATGGTGGCGGCGTCGGTCAGGAACCCCATGGAGACATAGAACGGCTCCAGCCCCAGCAGCGCATCGCCGCGAAAGAACGGATCGTTCAGCGCCGACAGCGTGTATTGCCCGGCAGTCAGCAGCGTCAGCAGGTAATGCGCGGCATGATAGCCCGCCGCGATGGCCAGAAAGGACAGCAGCACCGCCCCCGCCGGCACCGGCACCCGTCCGAGATGCGCCCCCCAGCGGGCCGCGCCCAGAATGGTGGCGGCGGTCAGCGCCCAGACGGCCAGCAGGCCGGCGGTATTCACCCCGCGCACGGCCGAACGGCCGGTGAATTCCAGCGGGTTTTCCCCGATCAGGGCCAGCCAGAAAAACGTCTCCATCAGCCCGTCAAAGGTCAGGATCGCCAGAATCAGCGTAAGGAACGCGATCTCTGACCGTGTCAGCGGCGGCAGACCCGGAATCTGCGCGCCGGGCAGGCCGATCAACCGCCGCCCACCCTCATGCCAGATCGGCGCCAGCCGCGACAGGGCGGTCAGGTAGACGGTCAGGAACTCCCCCCTCGCGAGCCAGTCTTCGCCCTCCAGCACGGCCAGTATGTAGATCCCCAGCAGATAGACGGTGATCACCCGCGCCAGAACCAACGGATCGTCGGGCGACAGCGAGACCAGCATGAACCAGCCAAAGGCCAGCAGCCCCGCCACGGCCGGCCAATGCCCCAGCCGCGCCAGCCCGATACCGCCCTGCCGATCCAGCATCTGCCGGGTCAGCCGGACGATGCCGGTCCAGGGGTTCAGCCCTTGCCACAGATTGCCCAGCAGCATCGAGGCCAGCGGCAGCGCGACCCAGATCCCGGTCCAGACGATCAGCGTCAGCAGGTTGTGCATCGGATCGCGCGCGCCGGCAAAGCCCAGGAACAGCAGCCCGATCAACCCCAGCAGCGACAGGTAAGAGGTCAGCATCAGCGGCGGCGTCCAGCGCGCCGTCCACAGCACGCGCGGCGCCAGACCCGCCGGCGCCCCGTGCCGCGCCAGCCAGGCGGTCAGCGCCACCGTCGCCGCGGCGGCGGCCATGTAATAGCCGGTGGGCAGGGTCAGCACGATCGACGGCGGCAGCGCGCAGGCCAGCGCGGGGCCTGCCAGCAGGATCAGCGCGGCAAGGACGGGCAGGCGGTGCATGACAGACCCCCGGGGCGTTGCAGTTCGCGCCAGATGCCCGCAAGCCGCCCCCGGGATCAAGGTAAAACCGCCAAAAGCCTTGCCAGCCGGGCGGCGCATCGTTTAGGGGCGGATCATGACAGAGCCCGCGCCCTATATCCTGGAAGACCAGTATGGCTATCAGCTGCGCCGCGCGGTGCAGCGCTATCAGGGCATCTTTGCCCGGCTGATCCCCGAAGTGACCACGATGCAATTCGCGGCGCTCGTGCGGCTCGATCAGATGGGCGCGCTGAGCCAGAACCATCTGGGGCGCGAGGCCTCGATGGATGCGGCAACGGTCAAGGGCGTGGTGGGCCGGCTGGAAAAGCTGGGCCATGTGCGCCGCCGCGCCGACCCCGCCGACCGCCGCCGCCTGACGGTGGAAATCACCGAAAGCGGCCGCGATCTGGTGCGGCGGCTTTATGCGCCGGCGGTGACGGCGATGGAGCAGGGGCTGGCACCGCTGAACCGGGCCGAACAGGCCACGCTGATGGCGCTTCTGTCGCGCCTGACCTGAGCGCGCACCCGCCACCTGACCATAAGAGTGCTTTACCCGCGCGGGGAGTCGCGCTAGGCGCAAGGGGTATGGCCAATGCGGAGGCAATGGGGTGAGGGTTCTTGCCGCGCTCATGTCGGTGATCCTGATGCTGCTTGCCGGCACCATGTCGCAGGCGCAGGACGTGTTGTTGCGCGTCACCACCCCCAATGGGCAGGAGGTGGCCTTTGACCGCGCCACGCTGGAATCACTGCCGCAGATCAGCTTTGAAACCTCGACCATCTGGACCGAGGGCAAGGTCCGTTTTGCCGGCCCCGCCCTGCTGACGGTGCTGCGCAAGGCCGGTATCACCGCCGGCAAGGTCGAGCTTTGGGCGCTGAACGACTATTTCGCCGATCTGGATCTGGCCGATCTGACCGAGGGTTGGCCCATCATCGCCACCCGCCGCGACGGCTCCCCTTTTGGCGTGCGCGACAACGGCCCGCTCTGGCTGGTCTACCCCTATGACCGGGGGACGGAATTTGCCGACGAAGGCATCTATGCCGCAAGTGTCTGGCAGCTTGTGTCCGTCGTGGGCCTGCCCTGATGGCCGATGAGGCCGGCAGCGGGGCCGCCTCGCCCCTGGCGCGGCGGCTGCGCTGGTTGCAGGATCGGCTCTGGTCGATCACCATCGTCGTGCTGGTGGGGATCGGCGTGCTGATCGCCATCGGCTATACGATCAGCCTGCGGCTGGACGATGCCCGCAGCGCCCAGACCGACAACACGACCTGGCTTGTCGCGCAGACCGAAGTGGAACTGCTGAAGCTGGATATCGTGCTGGGCGCGACCCGCCCGCAGGCCGCCCTGACCCCGCTGCGCGAGGCGGTGGACATCTATCTGAGCCGGATCGCGACAGTGGACAGCTATATGGCCCGCGCGCCGGTCCTGGGCGTGTTGCAGGGCGGCGATGACTGGCAGCGCGTGCTGGAGGGGAGCGAGCGGCTGCGTCGGCTGATCGACGTGCCCGATGCGCTGCTGGCGATGAACCTGCCCGCCGCCCGCCATGAAACCGCGGCGCTGCGCCGCCCGATGCGGCAATTCGCGTTGCAAGCGCTGGCGCTTCAGATCGAGGCGGCGACCCGGTCGCGCGAAAGCCTGGCGGATTTGCTCACCGGCAGCGCGCTGGTGGGCATCACGCTGATCCTGCTGTTGCTGGGCACCGCCTGGATGCTGCGGTCGCTGGGCGACCGGCTGCGCCTGCGCCATGCGGAGGCCGCCCGCGCCCGCAGCAATCTGGAAAGCCTGCTGGCCGCGACGGGCGACGGGGTGATCGTGATCGGCCCGGGTGGCCATGTGCGCGGCGTCAACGCGGCGGCGACCCGGCTGCTGGGGCGGCCCGACAGCGCGGTGATCGGCCAACCCGTCGCGCGGCTGTTGGCCCTGCCGGCGGGGGGGCTGCGGGAAGGCGCGCTCGATCCTGCCGGGGTGGGCAGCGACGCCCCGGACGAACGGCGGGTGGAGGTGGGCGTGCTGCTGCCCGACGGCACCGAACGCCCGACCGAACTGGTCATCGCCGCCGGTCAGGATACCGACGGCGCGCCGCTGCGCTTTCTGTTCCTGCAAGACGTGTCAGAGCAGCGCCGGCACGAAACCTCGTTGCGTGCCGCGCGCGATGCCGCCGTGCAGGCGGCAGAGGCCAAGACCCGCTTCCTTGCCATGATGAGCCATGAAATGCGCACGCCCCTGAACGGGGTGATCGCCGCGCTGGATATCCTGATGCGCACCGCAAGGCCCAACCGCAAGCAGCAACGCTTTCTGGAAATCGCCGAACGCGCGGCGGCGTCGGCGCTGGATCAGGTGAATGACGTGCTGGAGCTTGCCCGGCTGGGCGACGATTCGGTGCTGGAAGCCGCGACCGATTTCGACATGGCCGCGCTGCTGCGCGATCTGGCGGAGGAGATGGCGCCGCTGGCTGCCCGGCATGGCAACAGCATCACGGTCGAGGCGCCCGATCTGGCGGGGGTCTGGCTGCACGGGCCACGCCGCAGCCTGAAACGGGTGTTGACCAATCTGGTGGGCAATGCCGCCAAGTTCACCCAGAACGGCGCCATCACCCTGCGTGCGGGACTTGCCGGCGGGGCGCGCGACCAGATGCTGACGGTCGAGGTCGTCGATACCGGCGCCGGCATCGCCGCCGATCGGCTGGAGACGATCTTTGATCCGTTCGAGCGACTGGAAACCGGCTATGACCGCGCGACCGAGGGCACCGGTCTGGGCCTTGGCATCGCGCGCCGCATGGTCGAACGGATGGGGGGCACGCTGGGCGTTTCCAGCGCGCCGGGGCAGGGCAGCGTGTTTCGCTTTGCCGTGCCGCTGCCGCCCGGCACCCCTGTCGCCCCGGGTGACCGTGCGCCGCTGACCGATGAGGGGGAGCTGCCCGCGCAGGAAATCCTGATCGTCGAGGACAACCCGACCAACCGGCTGGTCCTGCGCGAGATGCTGCGCCATCTGGGCCAGAACGTGACCGAAGCTG
>Ga0209053_1001606_pt1 | contig 10189 bp, 8 predicted proteins | sample EBPBio152010_DNA_FD_185864 | JGI IMG/M metagenome (GOLD analysis project Ga0209053, IMG submission 185864) | Wastewater treatment Type I Accumulibacter community from EBPR Bioreactor in Madison, WI, USA - Reactor 1_7/15/2010_ DNA (SPAdes)... | ecosystem: Engineered > Bioreactor > EBPR >... | reverse complement strand
TCGCAACGAAGGCCGCTACGAGGCTCAGGCTGCGCAAAGACCCGATCAGCCAGCCTTGCTCGAAGGATCGCCGCTTCTGACAGCTCCGGTCGCCGGCCTCGAGAAGGTCATCGATGCCGGTCAGGGTGTTGCAACCCGGGTCCCTTCTTCGCTTGTCAGAACGAACTTTGCACCGAGCCTCCTGACCCTGACATTCCAGCCGCGGGCCACCGCTGTCGATGATCTCGCTGCGGAGGAGATGAAGACCTTCATCAACGCCAGCGGGCTCGGTGAGAATGGTGCGACATTCGAGATCCGGGGTCTGGCACGCCTCGATACCGGTGCAGCATCCGATGCGCGGCGAGTCGCCTATTACCGGGCCATGGCCGTGCGCGCACGCTTGATTGCCCTGGGTGTGAAGCCCGAACGCATCCGGCTCAATGTGCTGGACCGGAACGGCGCCGAGAATGCCGACAAGGTGGAAGTCGGCGCACGCAGACCGGCGGAAACGGCCCCTTCGGCCTCCGGCGGATAACAGCCCTCAAGCACAAGAGATTGTAGTTAACGCTTTGTTCGCGAGTTCCGGCGACAAGTGATGGTTGTGTCTCGATCTCTGCCAGAAGGGCAAGCGGTCTCCAATGCTTTCCAAACACATTGCGCGCCAGGAAGCCCTGCGGCTGTCCATCCGGAAACAGACCTTGCGGATGGTGGTCGTCCTCGGGGCCGTGATGCTTCTCGTCTTTGCGGGATGGCATTTTGTCTGGCAGGGCCTGATCGCCAACCTATACCTGAATGGCACGATCATCGGCGTCTTCATGTTCGGTACATTCCTGGCCTTCCGTCGCGTGATGACGATCCGCCGGGATGCCATCGGCTTTTCGGCCTTGCAGGAAGCCTTCGAGGATTCACGGCGCGAGAGAACAGAGACCGTTGAGGACCCCTACTGGCGTCACTACCGGGCGCTGGAGCCGGGCATTGTCTTCAAGCAGCCCAAATCGCTCGGGCACATGTTCGAGCTGGCTTATGACGAATTGCTGCGCGCCAAGAACCTGAGCATTTCGGTCGCCACCCTGCAGAACGTTGTTTCCGCGATCGAGCAGAGACTGGCCGATGAACGCAGCCAGGTGAACTACATCGCAGGGCTTCTTGTTTTCCTGGGCCTCATCGGCACCTTCATCGGCCTCATGGAAATGGTGGCCTCGGTGGGTGGCATCATCGGTGGCCTCGGCACGAATTCCGGGCCTGCCGGCGATACCATGCGGCAGCTGCTCACCAATCTCCAGGTGCCGCTCCAGGGGATGGCAACCGGCTTCTCGTCATCGCTTTTCGGGCTGTTCGGCAGCCTTGTTCTCGGCATTCTCTCGCGCTTTGGCAGCCATGCACTCAACATCCTGAAGGATGAGTTTTCCGGCTGGCTCGCCGGCGTGGCCCATCTCGATAGCAACGCTCGCGGCGGGGATACGGGTGATCTCGCTCGCCTGATTGCCGATAACCTTTCGGGCGGCGGCGCGGCAGCCGGACAGCGCGGTGGTGCTCCTGGCTCGATCAGCGATGTCGGCGTGGTTGCAACCATGGCCCAAGGCTTCGGACGCCTGAACCAGAGCATGGAATCCGTGGGCCAGCTTTTGCCGCGCATGGTGGAGCTTCAGGCCAATCAGCAGGAAATGATGAAGGCGATGCTCGGTGCCGTCGGCAAGATCGCCACCGATACCGGCGAAACGCGCGAGCAGATCGCGATGCTGGTCGCAGCGCAGGCAACCCATGCGGAATACATGCAGGAGTTGATCAACCTCCAGCGCACCACGGAAGGGCGGCTGACCTCCGGCTTCAACGGCATGGCCCACATTATGGAAGTGACCGGGCAGGCCTATCTCGACGGGCTGCGGCGCCTTACCTCGGAAAACTACGAGACCAATGCGCGCCTTGCCAAGCTGCTCGACGTCAAGGCGGCCGGAGACCGGATTACGGAAATCGCAATCGGCATTGAAGGCAAGGTGAAGAACGGGTTTGGCGGGCTGGCCGGCGCGCTGGAGCGCACGGCTCTGGCGATGGAAACCTCGATGCAGCGCATGGCGCAGGATCAGGCCGAATTGAAAGAGGCGCTGCTCAAGGGCGGCGCGGGCGGTGGCGGCCAGGTGGAACTGTCGAAGGATTTTGAGGATCGACTGTCGTCCGGGTTCAGTGAAATCTCCCGCTCGTTCGAAACCGTGTTTGCCGCGTATTCGACCATCGTGAACCGCGCGATGGTGCAGAACGCACTCGGTGGCGGCGATGAGAGCAGCGTGGCACCCGTTGCGATGCCTGTCAGCGCAGGCGTCGTCCTGCCTGAACATGAACGGCGCGCGGCGCAAAAGCCCGAGATCGATATCGATCATGAGGCGCTGCGCCAGAAACTGTTCAGTGTCGCGGCGACGCGCGGCAAGGGCGTAGCCTAAGCGGGCCAGAGGAACATGCCAATGTCATCCGGAAACGACCGCCACGAGCCGTATGGGGCATCCGCTCACGAGGCTCAACCCGCCCAGGGCGCCCGCATGAGCCCGGCCGAGATGCGCGCCGAAATCAACCAGAAAATCGCCCGCCCACCGGTTGTCCAGGATCGCCGCAAGTCTCCGCGCTCTTCCAGAACCGGCTGGCGCGGGCGGGAATGGCTGGCTCGCCTGTTTTTCCGCAAGTCGCGCGATCAGTCCGAAAGCCGGCGCAGCTGTTGCATTGTCGGCGTTCTGATGCTGCTCGACCGTGCACTGGCGCTCGACGGGCTGGTGCTGGAACTCGGCAACAGGACGGCCCTCTTCCGGCAGGGATCGAGCTTCATCTTCGATCGGACCGGTGCGGAGATCTCGCTGCGTTTCGGTGAGCATGATCGACGTGGACGGATCGTTGAGGTGAATGCGCGGGGATATGTGATCGAGTGGCTTGAGCAGATGCGCCCCAGCGAACTCGCCGAAATCCTGGCGCAGTTCGGGATCCCCGACTGAACCGGCTGTCCGATTGGGACGAGCGCGTCGCCCATCCAGTCAAAATCACTGAAAATTAGACTTTCCGGTCTATTCCTGTCGCGTGAGCCGGGCCGTCCGGTGCAGGCGACAGGAATATGTCCGTGACACCGGGGCTGGAACGCGACGACGTTATCGAGAACGCAGCGCGCGAATTGGCTCAGCACAGCCAGATCATCCTGACTCTGCTGAATGGCCTTCTGGTTGTTACCGGCGTCCTCCTGCTTGCCTGGTCGAGCCTCGACTGGCAGCCATCGATTGCCAGCGTTCTCAGCCTTGTCGGCCTCAATCTCCCGACACTCGCAAACGAGTACCGGCAGGGCCTCATCCTCTTGCCGTTCGGTCTCGCGCTGGGGCTTTCGATCATCGGCATCGTACGAGCCCGGCGTTACCGGTTGCGCACGCGGGAAATCGTCAAGGAGATCGAGGCGGCTGCCTCAGACCGGGCCATGCGCGATGCGCTGACCGGCTTGCGCAACCGGGCCGGCTTCAAGCTCCGGCTGGATTCCGCCGTCGAAGCGCTTGGCGAAGATGAGCGCCTGGGCATCCTCTATATCGACCTCGACAAGTTCAAGGACGTGAACGACACGTTCGGGCATGAAATGGGCGACAAGCTCCTGCTCGCCGTATCGAACCGGCTGGATGAAATCTCGCAGAAGAACGTCGATATCGCCCGGCTTGGTGGCGACGAATTTGCCATGCTTGTCTATCACCGCCCGGATGCCAATGCCATTTGCGAGCTTGGCAAAGCGGTGAGTGCCGGCCTCGGCCAACCCTTCCTGATTGCAGGCACGGAATTGTCGATCGGCGGTTCCGTCGGGATCGTGATCTGCCCGGATGATGGTACGGACCCCACGCTCCTCGTCCGGCGGGCGGATATCGCGATGTACCGGGTCAAGGCGGGTGGACGCGGGCAGGCCCTGCGTTTCGATGTCTCGATGGAAGACGAGTTGCGTCGCCGCAAGTTCCTCGAAGGCGAACTCCGGCACGCGATCGCGCGCAACCAGCTCGAAGTCTACTACCAGCCTTTCCTGTCGTCGGATGGCGAAACGGTTGTCGGTGTCGAAGGTCTGCTTCGCTGGCATCACCCGGAAGAGGGCATGATCTCGCCGGGAGTTTTCATTCCGCTGGCGGAAGAATCCGGTTTGATCGTCGAGATCGGCGACTGGGCGATGCGGCGCGCGCTTTCCGAGGCGCGCGAATGGTCGGATATTCACGTCGCGGTTAACGTGTCACCCGTGCAGTTTCGTCGTCCAGATTTGCTCCCGCACTTTCTGGGCATCATCGCGGAAGTCGGGATCGAGCCGAGGCGGGTCGAGATCGAAATCACCGAAGGCGTTCTGATGGAGGACGCGGAAGCCGCGATTGAGATCATCAAGGGCTTCCGGAATGCTGGCGTTCATGTCGCGCTCGACGATTTCGGGACCGGCTATGCCTCGCTGAGCTATCTGCGCCGTTTTCCGTTCGACAAGCTCAAGGTTGACCAGGCTTTCGTGCGCAATCTCGGCCCCTCGAACGGATCAGCGGCGATCATCCACTCGGTTGTCTCGCTTGGGCGCTCCCTTGGCATGACGGTGCATGCCGAGGGTGTCGAAACCCTTGAGCATCACATCTTCCTGCGCGCAGCAGGCTGCCACCACTTCCAGGGCTTCTATTTCGCAAAACCCATGCCCTATGCGGCCTGCGCGGAATTCATTGCGAAGAAGCGCGGATTCTCATCCTCTTCTCTGGCCTATCGGCGCTGACTGGAACGAGGTCTCGAACCTCAGCCCAAAAGCTGTAAAGGCCCGCTGAGGCTCGTAAGGGGCCGGCGGCCAAAGCCGTCGACCACCACCAACACCCGGAACTCTCGGCTATCTGCGACCAGCCGCGCCGCAAGCTAGCAGCCGATCATGCCGGCTGCGCCGAGGATGAGCACATGCATTGAAATGCTCCTCAGAACGTTCCGGCCAGCGAGCCGGGAAAGGCGACAACCTTCTGGCATTGCTCGCCAAGCCCCTCCACCGAGAGGCGCATGGTATCTCCCGCCTTGAGGTAGCGCGGCGGCTTGAAGCCCAGGCCCACGCCAGGCGGCGTACCGGTGGTCACCACGTCACCGGGGTTCAGCACCATGTAGCGGCTCAGTTCCATGATGAGCCGCCGGATGGGGAAGATCATCGTGTGGGTATGCGCATTCTGGATGCGCTCTCCGTTCACATCCATCCAGAGCGAGAGGTTCTGCGGATCGGGCACTTCATCCGGCGTCACCAGCCATGGGCCCAGCGGCCCGAAGGTGGGGAAGCACTTGCCCTTCACCCACTGCCCCTCCCGCTCGAGCTGGTATTCGCGCTCTGAGACGTCGTTGCAGATGCAATAGCCGGCGATGATGTCGAGCGCGTCCGCCTCACTCATCATGAAGCCGCGCTTGCCGATGATGAAGGCGAGTTCCACCTCCCAGTCGCTCTTCACGGAGCCCGGCGGCAAAACCACGTCGTCATACGGCCCCGAGAGGCAGGACGGTGCCTTGTTGAAGAGAATGGGCTCCTTGGGGATGGCGGCATCCGTTTCCGTGGCATGCTCGGCATAGTTCAGGCCAATCGCGATGAAATTGCCGGTGCGCGCGATGCAGGGGCCGATGCGCGTGTCCGCCGGAACGACCGGCAGCGTTGCCACATCCACATCGCGGGCAATCGCCTCGAGACGGCCGGCGGCGATCGTCTCGGGCGTGATGTCATCGAGGTGGGCCGAGAGATCACGGATGAGACCTTCGGCATCGAGCAAACCAGGCTTTTCCCGACCGGGCAGGCCAAAACGCAGGAACTTCATGGATGTCATCCTTGTCTGTGGAAGATTGAAAGGGGGCAGGCCGTTCAGGCCTGTGGCCGGAAACCTAAGAAGTCGGTCATGCGGGCGATCTGGCCGCGCATCATCTCGCGGCCCCGCACGGTGGTGCAGCCAGAGGATTCCGCGAGCGCCAGCAAAGGCGTCGTCTCAGGCTTCACGATGGCATCGAACACCGTGAGGCGCGGCGAGAAGCGATCTGCAGCAATGGGCAGCCGGGAATCCTCCAGCATGCCTACGGGGGACGCGTTAAGCAGGATATCGAAGCCATCATGGGCGGGATCGCCACTCTCAACCGTGATGTTGCCATCGACTGCGCGCACCTTGTCGGCAAGGTCGCTCACACGGGCCTGATCCAGATCGAAGAGCCGCATATGCTCGGGCCCTTCATGGGCAATCGCGACCGCGATGGCCGAACCGGCGCCCCCGGCACCAATCAGCATCACGCGCTTTCCCGCAAACAGAATGCCCCGCCTGCGGAAGCCCTCGACGCAGCCGAGGCCATCGAAAATCTCGGCCTGCCAACCGCCATCCGGCCGGCGAGCCAATGCATTGATGGCACCGACAATGCGGGCATTGGGGCCGATCTCATCGGCGAGAGCCATGGCGCGCTGCTTGAAGGGAATCGTGAAGATCAACCCATCGAGATTGGGCATCTTCATCAAAGCCGGCACGACGGTCTCGAAATCTTCGGGCAGCACATGAAAGGGCAGCATGATGGCATCTGCCCGCCGGCTCACGAATTCCGCAGTGAACATTTCCGGCGAGCGCACCTGCTCGATGGGATGCCCCACAATCCCGTAGAGACGGGTGCGGCCCGACACATATTCCACCTGATCGACATGCTCGGCCATCAACGGCCCTCCTTGTTCAGGGCCGGGCGGATAACCGGATGCGCTGGGGTCAGGCGACCTTTGCGCTCATGTAGGACCGGACCGGCCAGATTTCCGACAGGCGTTCCGCCGTTTCCAGCAGCGGATCGCGGAAGCTCACCAATGTCTCGCGCGAGAGCCGGAAGCTTGGCCCGCCAATCGAGATGGCCCCCACGACCGGATGCTTTGGTTGGGAGTGGTCGCGCACCAGCGTTGCAACCGCCGAGATTCCGGCCTCCGCCTCCTCCTCGACGATGGCGAAGCCACGCTCCCGCGTGAGGCGCAGCTGCTCGCGCAGCTCCGGAATGCTCTTCAATGCGCGCGGCCCGACAAGATGCCCCTGAAAACCGCGCTCCTCCACGAGTTTCACCGCCATTTCCTCCGGCAAGCTCGAAAGATAGGCCTTGCCCATCGCAGTGGCATGAAGCGGCACGTTCCGTCCCGAAATCGGGTCGTAGCGAATGGAGTTCCGCGCGCCCTGCGCCTTGGCCACCCAGGTGAGATGCTCGTTCTCCAGAACCGCAAGGCGCACCAATTCGCCCACCTTCGCTGCGAGATCCTCGAGGATTGGCTGGCAGGTCTCGGTCAGATTGGTGGATTCCAGCAATCGCAAGCCCAAAGCGGCCAGCAGCATCGTCGGCGCGTAGCGCTCGGTGATCTGATCCTGCCGCAGATAGCGCTTCTGGACCAGCACGGTCAGCAACCGATGCGTCGCGCTGACCGGCAATTCCAGCCTTTGCGCAATGGCACTCAGCGGCAGGCCGGCCGGCTCGTCCACCAGCGTTTCGAGGATTGCGAGGCAGCGCTCGGCGGAAGGCGCGCTGAAATTGGTCACCGGCGGACTCCTCAAGATTTGTACGAATTATTCCAGAAAGGAATTCCACCTTAGGGTTGCGAGAGAGTCGGTCAAGTCCTTGCATCTCAGCCAGCCTTCGCAATTCGGGTCTTCAACAACGGGCTGAGACCTCGCCAGATCAAGGTGATCCAGACGATGATCGTCGCAGTCGCCAGTGCCGCAGCCAACGGGCGATCAAAAAACGGCAGCCACTGCCCGGACGCCTTCATCATCGAGGACATGAAATGATCCTCGATCATCCGGCCCAGCACGAGACCGAGGATTACCGGCGCGATGGGGAATTTATTCTCCTCCATCACGAAGCCGAGCACACCGAAGGCGAGCATGACGCCCACATCGAAGAACGAGTTGTTGATCGCGTAAGCTCCGAGCATCGCAAAGAGAAAGACGATCGACATCAGGATGTTGCGCGGGGTTCGCAGGATGCGCCCCGAAGCTTTGATGGCAATCCAGGCCAGCGGCCACATGATGAGGTTGGCGATGATGAAGGCCCAGAAAATCGCGTAGACTAGTGGGGCCTGCTGCGTGAAGATCTGCGGACCAGGTGTCAGCCCCTTCATATAGAGGATACCGATGGCGATTGCCGTCACGCTGTCGCCGGGGATGGCGAAGACAAGGGCCGGAATCCACGCACCGGAAATCGCCGCGTTGTTGGCAGCCCCCGCATCGACGAGGCCTTCGGCATGGCCGGTGCCGAATTTCTCCGGCTCCTTCGAAAGCTTGCGGCCCAATCCATAGGTCACCCAGGCGGCAATATCCGCGCCCGCGCCCGGCAACGCCCCGATGAAGGTGCCGATTGAGGAACCGCGCAACAGGTTCCAGCGATACTTCCAGAGAAGCGCGCCCTGCCCTTTGAAGATCGGCCCGTTGGCGCTGTAAGTCCTGCCCTGCGGGCCATCGCCGCGCAGGGCGTAGCGCAGGATCTCGCTAAAGGCGAAAAGGCCGATCATCGCAGGGATGAAGTTCACCCCGTCGAGAAGATCGCTCGATCCGAAGGTAAAGCGCGGATAGCCCACCGCCACATCAATGCCGATGCAGCCGATCAGAAGGCCAAGGATCATCGCGATCAGCGCCTTCAGTACCGAGGCACCCGCCACGAAAACCGAGGCGGTCAGGCCCAGCAGCCCCAGCCAGAGATACTCATAGGAGGAGAACTGCACCGCGACCCGCGCGATGGCCGGTGCTGCAAACATCAGCACGGCCGTCCCGAACAAGCCGCCGATCACGCTGGTGGTGACGCAAGTGCCCAACGCAAAGGCGCCCTGCCCCTTCTTCGTCATCGCGAAGGATTCGTCGGTATAGGCCGCCGAAGCTGGCGTCCCCGGAATGCGCATGAGCACGCCGGGAATATCGCCTGCGAAAATCGCCATGGCTGTGGCGGTGACGATCACCGCAAAGGCCGCGATGGGATCGAGCGCGAAGGTAATCGGCACGAGCAGCGCGATGGCCATCGTCGCCGTGAGACCCGGCATCGCGCCAACGACGATGCCGAATACGGAGGCAAGCACCATCAGCATCAGGATCTTGGGCTGCAAGAGCTGCGAAAGCGCCGAGAGGGAGGCAGAGATTGGATCCATCAGAGCCAGCCTCCCAGTGGCGCGAGCACGCCCAGCGGCAAGGGAATGCGCATCACTTTCACGAAAAACAGATTAAGCAGCAGCACAGTCACGCCCGAGATGAGCAACGCGCGCCAGAGCTTCACGCCAAACGCGATCATCAGGCAGGCAACCGCGAGAAATCCCACGATCAGGAAGCCAAGCACCTTGCCGAGACCCGCGAAGAGCCCGCAGGCTGCCAACACCGTGAGCACGCGCAGCAGGCTTCGCGCATCGCGCGGCAGCGCCTCTTCAGTGGAGTCCGGCTCGGAACTTGTGCGAGAGTTCAGCGCAAGAAATGCACTCGCCCCCAGCAAGGCCAGGCTGAGCACCATGGGGAAAAGCCCCGGCCCAACCGAAAGGCCCGCCATTGTGGGAAAGTTGCGGGAAACAAGGAAGATGGAGATCGCCAACGCGGCCAAAACCAGCGCGATCCACCGATCGGATGACAACATGACCGGGCTCCTGCCGGAGGAATGATGAGTTGGGGAAGGCGCCCGAGAAAACGCCTTCCCCATCACGCGGAGAGCAAAAGGAGGAAATGGCCCCGCGTGATTGCAGCAGCCTCAGCCCTGCCGCAGACCGAGCGCCCCCATGACGACGCCCATGTACTTGTCGAGCCGCTCCTGCATGGCCTGAAGCTCCGCAGGGCCGCCGTAGTTGATGGTGAAGCCGCGCGAACTGGCGAAGCTCTGCCAATCCCTGGAGGAAAGCGCCTTCTTCACGAGCTCATCGAGGCGACGCACAATGGCCGGGTCAACGCCCTTCGGCCCCTGCAGCGTGATGAAGGAGGTCATCTCCCAGTTCACGCCCTGCTCCTTGACGGTCGCGACATCCTTGAAGCGCGGGTTGCGCTCCGGGCCCATTACTGCGAGCGCGCGAGCCTCGCCGGCATCCAGCATCGCGACCGCTTCGCCCGGCGAAGCCGTGACGATATCCACCCCACCCGCGAGCAATTCCTGCATGGCGCGGGCTGCACCCTGCGAGGGGATCCAATTGACGTTTTTGACATCCTGCCCGGCTTCCATCAGCAGGCCGGCAACCGCGATATGCCAGATACCGCCCTGCGCAGTG
>Ga0209053_1001601_pt1 | contig 10208 bp, 8 predicted proteins | sample EBPBio152010_DNA_FD_185864 | JGI IMG/M metagenome (GOLD analysis project Ga0209053, IMG submission 185864) | Wastewater treatment Type I Accumulibacter community from EBPR Bioreactor in Madison, WI, USA - Reactor 1_7/15/2010_ DNA (SPAdes)... | ecosystem: Engineered > Bioreactor > EBPR >... | reverse complement strand
TTCCGCCCGAATGTGTTCCTTCTGGGCCTTGCGAATGGTGCCTTCGCCGCCGCGGCCATCGGCGCGATGATGCGGCTCGTGAATGAGGGGAACCCCTCGCGTGCGGGCATTCGCATGGGCCTCTGGGGGGCGGCGCAGGGGATCGCGTTTGGTGCTGGCGGGCTGATCGGTGCGCTAGCGGCGGATATCGCGCGGTTCTTCATCACCTCGCAGGTCGCGGCCTATGCCGTTGTTTTCGCGGCGGAAGGCGTGCTGTTCCTGGTTTCGGCGGTACTGGCGGATCGCGTCGCGCGGCAATCGCGTCTCGCACGGGGCCTCGCTGAAGCGCACGCCAAGGAGCCGGATATGTCCGGCCTCGCGCTCGGTCGATAAGGGGAGGGGACCATGCTCGATCAGGCTCGCATGCAATATGATGTCGTTGTGGTCGGTGGCGGCCCCTCGGGCGCGACGGCAGCCAAGGAACTGGCCGAAGCCGGCCATTCCGTGCTGCTTCTTGACCCGCAAGCGCGCATCAAGCCCTGCGGTGGCGCCGTTCCGCCCTGCTGCATCCGCGAATTCGAGATCCCCGAGGATTTGCTCGTCGCGAAGGTGCGATCCGCCCGGATGATCGCGCCCTCGGCGATCGGCGTGGATATGCCGATCGAGGATGGCTTCGTCGGCATGGTTGACCGCGCGACCTTCGATGAATGGCTGCGCGAGCGTGCTCGCGCGGCGGGCGTGACGCGCGTGCGCGGCAGTTTCGAAGGCTTCTCGCGCGATGCCGATGGCACGGCTTTGATCGAATATTCGCTGAAGGGCTCGGAAGCGCCGAACCGAATCGTGCGCGCCCGCATGGTGATTGGTGCCGATGGCGCGAATTCCCGCGTGGCCGCTGCCGCGCTGCCGGATGTGAAGCGCGTGCCCTTCGTTTTCGCCTACCACGAGATCGTGAAAGCCCCGGCAAAGGCCTCGCCCCATTACGATCACGAGCGCTGCGACGTGATCTATCAGGGCAAGGTTTCGCCCGATTTCTACGGCTGGGTCTTCCCGCATGGCGAGACCTTCAGCATCGGCACAGGCTCTGCGCAGAAAGGCTTCTCGCTGCGTGGCTCCATCGCTGAATTGCGTCGCGCGACCGGTTTCGACCAGCTCGAGACCATCCGCAAGGAAGGCGCGCCGATTCCTATGAAGCCCTTGAAACGCTGGGATAATGGCCGCGACGTGCTGCTCGCTGGCGATGCCGCTGGCGTGGTCGCGCCTGCTTCGGGTGAGGGCATCTACTACGCCATGCTCGGCGGACGCCTCGCGGCGAAAGCAGTCGCCAAAGCGCTGAAAACCGGCGATGCCCGCGTGCTTTCCGAGGCGCGACGCGCCTTCATGGCGGCACACGGTCGCATCTTCTGGATTTTGGGGATGCTGCAATATTTCTGGTACCGGAATGACAAGCGCCGCGAGCAGTTCGTGAAGATCTGCCGGGATCCGGATGTGCAGAAGCTCACCTGGGATTCCTACATGAACAAGGCGCTGGTACGAGGCCGGTTCATGACTCATATGCGCATTTTGCTGAACGATATCCGTCACCTGATGGGCTTCGCCCGGGCATGAGCGACCCGCGCGGGCCTTTCGCCCGGCAGGTCGCTATTGCCGCCCTCGCTGCCACCGTGGTGATGGCGGCGGGCGGTGTCGCGACAATCCTCGGGCCCTGGTACGAGGCTTTGCGCAAGCCCTCATGGCAGCCGCCGGGCTGGGTGTTCGGCCCGGCCTGGACAACGATTTCCATCCTCACGGTCATCGCTGCCGTGCGTGCGTGGCGACGGGCGGAAGCGCTTGCGGCAAAGCGCGTGCTCATTGCAGCCTTCACGCTGAATGGCGGGCTGAATTTTCTCTGGTCCGTGCTGTTTTTCACGCTAAGGCGGCCGGATTGGGCCCTGGTGGAGGTGGTCTTCCTCTGGCTCTCCATTCTGTCGCTGGTGTTGCTCTGTGGAAGACTGTCACGCCTCTCGGGCCTGTTGCTCCTGCCTTATCTCGGATGGGTGGGCTTTGCGGCCTATCTCAACTGGACCATCGTGCAGTTGAACGCGCCTTTTGCCGCCCTTTTCCGGAGCGTTTTCGCATGAGCGAGCCCGGCCTTGTCTTCGCAGGCGCGATCCTCGCGTTGCTGGTGCTGCTGGCCGAACTGGTCTGGCTCTGGCGGATGGCGCAAAGGGGCGATGCGAAAGCACTGCCGCGCCTCACCATCCTGCTGATTGTTGGTGCCGGTGCGGGCCTCATTAGCGCACTCATTCTGGCGATGCTCGGGGCGGAAGCCCGGTGGAGCGGCCTCGCTTTGGCCTTTGCCGGCCTCGCGCATGGCTGGGACCTTTTGCGACGGCTCAATCGTCACGACCGTTGAACAGAATTCCTGCGGTGTCTGGCGTTTTTCGCTTGCATGCATCTCCACACCTGTCAAAATAAATTGACAGTTAAGTGTTTCGCTCAAGGAACACCCTCGGGAGGTGGCGACCATGCCGGATGCTCCGCAGCCCGCAACTCCGACTTTGGATCGCGTGACGGTGCCCGCCGATCTGCGCGCCCTGCCGGAGCGCGATCTCGCAATGCTGGCCCATGAATTGCGGCTCGAGATGATCCATGCGGTTTCCGAAACCGGCGGGCATCTCGGGGCTGGCCTCGGTGTGGTGGAACTCACCGTGGCCCTGCATCGCGTGTATGAAACCCCGCGCGACGTGCTCATCTGGGATGTCGGGCACCAGAGCTACCCGCACAAGATTCTCACGGGGCGGCGCGACCGCATTCGCAGCTTGCGGCAAGGCGGTGGCCTTGCGGGCTTCACGCGGCGCGACGAGAGCCCCTATGACGCCTTTGGTGCCGCGCATACCTCGACCTCGATTTCCGCCGCGCTCGGCTTTGCCGTGGCGCGCGACCGGCAGCAGAAAGATCACAAGGTCGTCTGCGTGATCGGTGATGGTGCGATGTCCGCCGGCATGGCCTATGAGGCGATGAACAATGTGGGTTCGTTGCGCTCGAACCTCGTGATCATCCTCAACGACAATGACATGTCGATTGCCGCCCCCGTAGGCGCGCTGGCCAATCACCTCACCGCCCTGCGCGGTCGCAACGCCACGGACGACACCCCCGCGAGCCTGTTCGGGGCTTTGGGCCTCGATTATCGCGGGCCCGTCGACGGGCATGATCTCGCGAGCCTTCTGCCGGCCTTGCGCGATGCCCGTGCCGCTGAAGGGCCAGTGCTGCTGCATGTGAAGACGCGCAAGGGCAAGGGCTATGCTCCAGCCGAGGCCAGTGCCGATTGCTATCACGGCGTGGTGCCGTTCGATGTCGCGACCGGCAAGCAGATGAAGCCGGTCGCCGCCGCGCCTTCCTATACCAAGGTGTTCGGGCAGGCGCTTCTGGCCGAGGCCGAGCGCGATTCGCGCATCATCGCGATCACTGCGGCCATGCCCTCGGGCACGGGGACGGATCTCTTCGAGAAGCGTTTCCCCGAGCGGTTCTTCGATGTGGGCATCGCCGAGCAACATGCCGTGACCTTTGCTGCGGGCCTTGCCTGCGATGGCATGAAGCCATTCTGCGCGATCTACTCTACCTTCCTGCAGCGTGCCTACGACCAGCTGATGCATGATGTGGCCCTGCAGAACCTGCCGGTGCGCTTCGCAATGGATCGCGCCGGGCTCGTGGGCGCCGATGGCCCCACCCATGCCGGCGCGTTTGATGTCGCGGCTCTCGGCTGTCTGCCGAACATGGTGCTGATGGCCGCCGGCGATGAAGCCGAGCTGGTGCATATGGTCGCGACCGCCGCGGCTTACGATGCAGGGCCGATCGCCTTCCGCTATCCGCGCGCCGATGGCCTCGGCGTGGCGCTGCCGGACCGTGGGCAGGTGCTGCCCATCGGTCGTGGTCGCGTGCTGCGGCAGGGCACAGATCTCGCGATTCTCTCCTATGGCGCGCGCCTTGGCGAATGCCTGAAGGCGGCGGAACGGCTGGAGGCCATCGGCATTTCGGTCACGGTTGCCGACGCACGCTTCGCCAAGCCCTTCGACAAGGCTCTGGTGAAGCAACTCGCTCGCGAGCATGAGGGCCTGCTGCTGGTTGAGGATGCCGCGATTGGCGGCTTCTGTAGCCATGTGATCCAGCATCTCGTGATGCAGAGCTGGCTGCCCGAAAAGCGGGTGATCCGCGCGGCCCATCTGCCGGATCGCTTCCAGGATCAGGATAGCCCTGCGCGGCTCTATGCCGAGGCCGGACTCGACGAGGATAGCCTTGTCGCCCTGTCGCTCGAAATGGTGACGCCGAGGCCCCTGCGCCAGCGCAAGGGTGGGGCCAGCGGGTTGCTGATTTCGCTCGCGGAGCGCTCGAAACGGGCTGAAATCCGTCGCTATTCGCATAGTGATGAGAGGGAGGAGGCATGACAGCCCATCAGGCTCCCTTCGTTCCGGTGGCTGAGGCGCGTTCGCCCCTGCCGCCGCTGGAGATTTTTCTCGCCAATCCGCGCGGCTTCTGCGCGGGCGTGGTGCGCGCCATCGAGATCGTCGAGCGGGCGCTCGCGCGCCATGGCGCGCCGGTCTATGTGCGCCACGAGATTGTGCACAACACCCATGTGGTGGAGCAATTGCGCGAAAAAGGCGCGATTTTCGTCTCGGAAGTCGATGAAATCCCCGAAGGCGCGGTGACGATCTTCTCCGCGCATGGCGTTTCGCGGGATGTCGAGCGCGCGGCAGATGGCCGGCACCTCGATGTGATCGATGCGACTTGCCCGCTGGTCACAAAGGTGCATGTGCAGGGCCGTCGCCATGCCGAAAACGGCTATGACGTGATCCTCATCGGCCATGCCGGCCATGCGGAGGTGGAAGGCACACGCGGGCAGATCGATGGTCGCCTGCATATCATCGCGAAGCCGGAAGAGGTTGCTGGCCTCGTGGTGCAGGATGAAACCCGCGTCGCCTATATCACGCAGACCACTCTTGGCCTGCAGGATACGCGCGAGGTGATCGCAGCGCTAAAGGCGCGTTTCCCCGCCATTCTCGGGCCGGATACGCGGAACATCTGTTACGCCACCCAGAATCGCCAGGGCGCGGTGATGGAGATGGCGGGCCGGACTGATCTGATCCTCGTTATCGGGTCGCCTTCCAGTTCCAATTCCAGTCGTCTTCGCGAGATTGGTGCGCAACTCGGCGTGCCGAGCCGCCTCGTGGAGGGGCCGGAAGCCATCGATATGCGCTGGTTTGACGGCGTGTCGCGCCTCGGGCTCTCCGCTGGTGCCTCCGCACCGGAAGAGCTGATCCAGAGCACTATCGCGCATCTGCGCCAGTTTCGCGCTGTCACCCTTACCGAACTCCAGGGCGTGCAGGAAGACGTGGTCTTCCGTTTGCCGCCCCGTCTCACGGACCCCGTCCCATGAGGAGAATTCCCATGTCTCCAGAGTCGCTGGCCATTCAGGGCTATGCGCATCCCGAACCCGCCGGGGACAGCGCTCCGCGCTACCAGCCGGCGGGTCGTCCGCGTCCGCAGCGCCCCGAACCGCAGGCGGAAGCGCCGCGCGGGCGCGCGCTCTATCCGTTTTCGGCGCTTGTCGGGCAGGAGGCGATGAAGACCGCCCTGCTGCTGACGACCGTCGACCCCACCATCGGCGGCGTGCTAATTTTCGGGGATCGCGGCACCGGCAAATCCACGGCCATCCGGGCGCTGGCAGCGCTTTTGCCGCCGATGCGCGCCGTGGCCGGTTGCCCCTATGCCTGCGAACCGGGTCGCCCGGCCGATTCCTGCGAGCATTGCCGCGGTCTGCGGCAAGGCAAATCGCTGGATGCAAGCATCGAGATTCCCGTGCCGGTGGTGGATCTGCCTTTGGGCGCGACCGAGGATCGCGTTGTCGGCGCGCTGGACCTCGAAAAGGCGCTGGCGCGGGGCGAAAAGGCCTTCCAGCCCGGCCTGCTGGCCAAGGCGCATCGCGGTTATCTCTACATCGATGAGGTGAACCTGCTGGAGGATCATCTCGTGGATGTGCTGCTCGATGTGGCGGCCTCCGGCGAGAATGTCGTGGAGCGCGAAGGGCTCTCTATCCGGCATCCCGCCCGTTTTGTGCTGATTGGTTCGGGCAACCCGGAGGAGGGTGAACTCCGCCCGCAATTGCTGGATCGTTTCGGCCTCTCGCTGGATGTGGTGACCCCGACGGATCTCGAAACGCGGATCGAGGTGATCCGCCGCCGTGATGCCTTCGACCGCGATCCCCATGGTTTCTGCGCCCAGTGGAAGGCCAAGGATGTCGCCTTGCGCCGCAAGATCTCTGCCGCGCGCCGTCGCCTGCCGATGCTCGCGGTGAGCGAGGAGGCCCTGCGCAAGGCAACCGAACTCTGCCTTGCGCTTGGCACCGATGGCCTGCGCGGTGAACTCACGCTCATCCGCGCCGCGCGCGCCATGGCCGCGTGGCAAGGCGCTACATCGGTGGATGGCGAGCATGTGCGCGCCGTGGGCGTGATGGCGCTTCAGCATCGCCTGAGGCGCAACCCGCTGGATGAAGCGCGCGCTGCGGTGCGTGTGGAACGCGCGATTGAGGAAGTCTTCGGGCCGGAGAAAGCTGCGCCATGAGCGCCGAACCCGCCGCACCGGCTCCCACGGTCGGCGACCTCGCGGGGCTCGCCGCCTCGGTTCTCGCGGTGGCACCCCGTGCTGTCGGTGGCCTGTGGCTGCGCGCCGGGGCCGGCCCCGCACGCGACCGCTGGCTCGCGGATCTCAATCGTCTGATGCCGCCGGAAATCGCGTGGAAGCGCGTGCCGGCGGGTGTTTCCGAAGGGCGGCTGCTTGGCGGGCTGGATCTCTCCGCCACGCTCGCTTCGGGGCGCCCGGTGAGCGAAACCGGCCTGCTCGCGGCTGCCCACGGTGGTGTGTTGCTGGTAACCATGGCCGAAAGGCTTGACCCCGCCGCGGCAGCCCTCATCACCCGCGCGATGGATACGGGCGAGGCGCGCTCCGAGCGCGATGGCCTCGCACTACTGCACCCGGCGGAATTCGGCCTGATCGCCTGCGACGAGGGCGAGCCCGGCGAAGCGCCGCCGCTCGCGCTGACGGATCGGCTCGGCCTTTGCCTCGATCTCGCGGTGCTGCCGGCTTCCGGTCACCCGCATGATGCGGAAGCGGTCCGCGCCGCGCGTGCGCTGCTGCCGAGGGTGCAGGCCGATGCGCGCCACCTCACGGATTTCTGTGCGGCTGCCTTGCAACTCGGCATCGCCTCCTTGCGCACGCCTTTGCAGGCTTTGGCGATCGCGCGCGTGCTCGCCGCGCTTGAAGCCCGCATTCGTGTGGAAAGCGGCGACATTCTCAACGCCATTGCGCTGGCCATGCTGCCGCGCGCCACGCGCTTGCCGGAAAGTGCGGAGGAGCCCGCCGAGGCTCCCGCCGCACCGGAAGAGCCCCCGGCGCCGGACGAAAGCCGGTCCCGCCGCGAACCTGATGATATCCCTGAGGATATTCCGGTGGAGGCCGCACTCGCGAGCTTGCCGCCGAAGCTGCTCGAAAGCCTCATCGCCAAGATGGGCGACCTGCGCACGCGCCGCACCGGCTCTGCCGGGCAGGCGGCAAAGAATGCGCGCGAGCGCGGACGTGTTTTCGGTTCGAAATCGGGTGATCCGCGCACTGGCGCGCGCCTCAGCGTGATCGATACGCTCCGCGCCGCCGCGCCCTGGCAGAAACTCCGCCACGGCCCGGGCGAGCCTGCGCAAGGCATTGCCGTGCGCCGCGAGGATTTTCGCATTGTCCGGCGGAAGGCACGCAGCCGCACCACGACCATTTTCGTGGTCGATGCCTCCGGTTCCTCGGCGCTTCAGCGCCTGCAGGAAGCCAAGGGCGCGGTGCAGCTTCTGCTGGCCGAATGCTATGTGCGCCGCGACGAGGTGGCGTTGATCGCCTTCCGGGGTCGCAAGGCTGATGTGGTTCTGCCACCGACGCGTGCGCTGACCCGTGCCTCCCGCGCGCTGGCTGCGATGGTCGGCGGAGGTGGCACGCCACTCGCGACGGCCATCGACAATGCGCGGCTCACGGCCGAATCCGTGTTGCGCGCGGGGCAGACGCCCTTCCTCGTCTTCATGACCGATGGCCGCGCGAATATCGCCCGGGATGGATCACCGGGCCGTGTGCAGGCGATGGAAGACGCGATGGCCTCGGGGCGGCGGCTTGCGGAACTCCGCCAGCCGATCATCGTGATCGATACCTCCGCGCGTCCCGCCGAGCAGGCGGCCTCGCTCGCCCGCGCCATGCAGGCCCGCTACCTGCCGTTGCCGCAGGCCGATCCGCAACGGCTTGTGAGTGCCGTTTCCGCCCTTCAGGGGCAGGAGCGGGAAAGGCGAGCCTCATGAGTGCGCCCCTGGACTGGAATCGCGACGGCAAGGATTGGCCGAACTGCAACGCCAGCCGCTTCGTGAAGGCCGGTGGCATCACCTGGCATGTGCAGGTGGCCGGCAAGGGCCCGGTTTTGCTGCTGCTGCACGGCACGGGGGCTTCCACGCATTCCTGGCGCGATTTGCTGCCTTTGCTCGCGCGGGATTATCGCGTGATCGCGCCGGATCTTCCGGGCCATGGCTTCACGGAAACGCCGCGTTCGGCTGAATTGTCGCTGCCCGGCATGGCGGAGCTTCTCGCGGCGCTTCTGGCGGAACTCGATGAGAAGCCGATGGATGCCGTGGGGCATTCCGCCGGCTGCGCCTTGCTCATCCGCATGGCGCTGGATGGCGCGATCCATCCGCATACGATCATCGGGCTCAATGCCGCGCTTCGGCCCTTTGGCGGTGGCGCGGGGCGGGCGTTCTCCTCGCTGGCGCGGTTCTTTGCGCTCAATCCGCTCGTCCCGCGCTTCTTTGCCTGGCAGGCTAATGATCCCGGCGCCATCCGACGGCTGATGGAGGGCACGGGCTCGCGGATCGACCCGCGCGGGCTAGAACTCTACCAGCGGCTGTTCCTTTCGCGCGAGCATCTGCAATCGACCATCACCATGATGGCGAACTGGGATCTCGTGCCGTTGAACGACGAGATGGTGCATCTCAATGCCAGCCTGCATCTCGTGGTGGCGCAAGGCGACAAGGCTATTTCGCCCGAGGATGCGCGGCAATTGAAGCGCAAGCACCCGGTCATCCATCTGCATTGGCTGAAGGAAGGCGGGCACCTCGTACATGAGGAAAACCCGCTGGAGGTTGCCGCGCTGATCCACGATATCGCGAAGCCGGTTTCGCTTCGCCAGACAGGTTGAACGCCATGGGCCTGCAATCACCCCTTCCGCCCGATGCGCGCGAACGAGCGCCGGTGCCCTATCCGCTGCGGCCGCATGCGGTGGTGATCGGCGCAGGCATCGGTGGCTTGGCCGCCGCGATCCGTCTGGGGGCGCGCGGCTATCGCGTGACAGTGGTGGATCGGCTCGACACCCCCGGGGGTCGCGCCACCGTGCTGAAGCAGGATGGTTTCACCTTCGATCGCGGCCCCACGCTCATCACTGCGCCGCAATTGCTCGAGGAGCTTTGGGCGCTCTGCGGCAAGCGGATGGCGGATCACGTCACGTTGAAGCCGCTCGATCCATTCTATCGCATCGCCTTCGCCGATGGCTCGCATCTCGATTGGGGCGGCGACGAGGAAACCATGCGCCAGCGCATCACGGCTTTCGCGCCGGGCGAGGCGGAGGGTTATGCCAAGATCCTGAAGGAGAGCGCCGCGATCTATCGCGTGGGCTACGAGCAGCTTTCCGCGAAGCCCTTTTCGCAGCTCACGGATATGCTCAGGGCGGTGCCGCAAATGGCGTTGATGCGGGCGGATCGCTCGCTCTACAAGATGGTCGCGCGGCACGTCACTGATGAGCGGCTGCGCATGGCGCTCAGCTTCCATCCGCTGTTCATTGGCGGCAATCCGTTCAATGTGACGGCGGTTTACGCGCTCATCCTGCATCTCGAGCGCGAATTCGGCGTGCACTATGCGCTGGGCGGAACTGGCGCGGTGGTCACCGGCCTCGCCGATCTCGTGCGCGGGGAGGGGCACACACTGCGCCTCGGCACCGATGTCACGCGAATCCTGCACGAGAAGGGTCGTGCGACGGGCGTAGAACTGGCCGATGGCACGAGCCTGAAAGCGGATGTCGTCGTCTCCAACGCGTGCACCGCGCATACCTATGGCAAGTTGCTGGCCGATCTTCCAAAACAGCGCTGGACCGCGAAAAAGCTCGCGAAGGCGCGCTATTCCATGGGCGT
>Ga0209053_1001600_pt1 | contig 10210 bp, 6 predicted proteins | sample EBPBio152010_DNA_FD_185864 | JGI IMG/M metagenome (GOLD analysis project Ga0209053, IMG submission 185864) | Wastewater treatment Type I Accumulibacter community from EBPR Bioreactor in Madison, WI, USA - Reactor 1_7/15/2010_ DNA (SPAdes)... | ecosystem: Engineered > Bioreactor > EBPR >... | reverse complement strand
GGTAGACGGCGAAGCCGGCGAGGTCGGGCGCCTCGGGGGCGGTCCAGGAGACGGCGACGCCGGCGTCGGACGGCGAGGCGGTCGGGCTGAGCGGCGCCGGCGGGGCGATGTTGTCCACGCTCGAACCGGTGACGACGCCGCTGCGGAAGAGCTCGCCGTCGGAGGCCGTCACGGCGGTGACGCGGACGCGCGTCGGAACGCTCGTGCCCTCGGCGGGGACACCGTAGGTCGGCACGACGGCCGAGTAGCGCAGGTTGCGCGATGCGCCGACCGTGGCCACCGGCTCCCAGGCCGGCGGACCGTCGGCGCGGCTCCGCTCCACCACGTACGCCGTCACGCGCCCGTCGCCCTCGCCGTCGTACGTCGAGCGCGTCCACTCGGCCGTCACGACGCCGCCCTGGTCGTCGGGCACGTCGCGCACGGCCGCGAGACGGGGCGCGGCGGCGGGGTACGTCGAGAGGTAGAGATAGGCTCGCCCCGCGTTGAAGCTCGGCTGGTCGTTGCCGGGCGCGCCGACGAGCAGGTCCGGGGCGCCGTCGCCGTTGACGTCGCCGGCGCCGGCCACTGACCTCCCGAGCAACTCGGTACTGGACGGCACGCCATCGATCTTCACGTCCGGCTGCGCATCCACCACGGCGCCGCCGAAGAACACGTCGACGAGACCCGTGTCGACGGAGCCCGCGAGGGGCGCACCGACGGCCACATCCGCGTAGCCGTCCCCGTTGAGGTCGCCGACGCCGGCCACCGACCGTCCGAAGTTGCCGCCGTCGCGGGCGTCGAGCACGACCACCGTCGGGGTGTGCCCACTCAGCTGGAGGTAGGCGCGCCCGCCATCGCCGGTCCCGAAACGCGGCGCCCCCACGATCACGTCGTCGAGGCCGTCGCCGTTGACGTCGCCGGCGCCGGACACCGACCTCCCGAGCTCGTCGCCGGCGCTCTCGCCGACCATCCCCCCGGACCCGAACCGGATCCCGGCGGGCTGCCCCAGCAGGATGCTGACGGAGCCGGAGCTCGCCCCGTTGACGGAGCTCCCCGGCGCACCGGCGATGACATCCGCGAAGCCGTCGCCGTTGACGTCGCCGGCCGCGGCGACCGACCACCCCAGCAGGGCGCCGGCACCCGAGCCGTTGATCGCGGCATCCTGAACGTTGTTCATGGGATTGCCGCCGTAGTAGACCCCTATGCTGCCGGAGTCGGTGCCTCCATTGTCGCTGAACGGTCGGCCGATGACGACGTCGTCGTAGCCGTCGCCGTTGACGTCGCCGGCGCCCGCCACGGCGTTCCCCAGTCGGTCGCCGGCCACGCCGGTGATCAACACGTCAGGGACCGTGTCGAGCCCCGGCCCCCCGTAGTAGATGTAGGCCCGGCCAGCCTCGCTGCCCCCGGTCGTGTGGAACGGGGCGCCGACGATCAGGTCGTCGTAGCCGTCCCCGTTCACGTCGCCGGCGCCAGCCACCGACCATCCGAACAGGTCGCCGGCCGCCTGACCCGTGAGCGACAGATCGGGCACCATGTCGGCGTTCGGCCCTCCGAAGATGAGGTAGGCCCGGCCCGCGTCCGCCCCCCCGGCATCGTTGCGGTACGCGCCAACGAGGAGGTCGTCGTAGCCATCGCCGTTCACGTCGCCGGCCCCGGCCACAGAGAACCCGAACTCGTCGGAGCCCGCGGCGCCATTGGTGAAGGCGTCCGGGAAGCCGAAACCGCTGAGGTGCACACCGGCGACGGCCACCCGCCCGCGCGACGCGTCGTAGCCCGGTGCGCCGGCGATCACATCGGCACGACCGTCCCCATCGTGGTCGCCCCCGCCCCCGACGGCACGCCCGAGCAGGTCGGACGCCCCGCGCCCGCTGAGAATGGCCCGGATGCCGGTGCCGGGGGTTGCGCCGCCGAGGTAGATCGCCACGCGACCGGCATTGGAGCCCCCGGCATCGTGGTACGCGGCCCCGACCGCCAGGTCGTCGTAGCCGTCGCCGTCGACGTCGCCGACCATCGAGGCGGCCAGCCCGAACAGGTCGCCCGGGGCCTGGCCGATCAGCGAGAGGTCGGACCCGTTGTTCATCGGGGCGCCGCCGAAGAAGACGTAGGCCGTCCCGGCGTCCACGCCGCCGGCGCGGTTGTAGGGCGCGCCGACGATCACGTCGTCGTATCCATCCCCGTTCACGTCCCCGCCGCCGCCAACCGACGTCCCGAACTGGTCGCCGGCTGCGGCGCCGGTCATGACGACGTCCACGCCGTTGTCCATCGGCGCGCCGCCGAGGACCACGTACGCGCGGCCGGCATCGGCGCCAGCCGCGTCGTTCCCGAAGGCCCCGACGACGAGATCGTCGTAGCCGTCGCCGTCGACGTCGCCTGCCGCGGCGACTGCGAACCCGAACTGGTCGCCGCCGCTCTGTCCGCGCGGCACGACGTCGGCGACGCTGTCCATCAGCGCCCCGCCGAAGTAGACGTAGACGCGCCCGCGGTCCGCCGCCGGAGCGTCGTTGAGCGGCGCCCCGACCGCGACATCGGCGAAGCCGTCGCCGTTGAGGTCGCCCCCGCCGGCGACCGACTGGCCGAACGCGTCGCCGGCGACCGCGCCGGCGAGGATCACGTCGGCGGCGGCATCCATCGCCGGGCCACCGAGGTAGACGTAGGCGCGCCCGGCATCCGGGCCCGCCACATCGTTGAGCGGCGCGCCGACGATCACGTCGGCGTAGCCGTCGCCGTTGACGTCGCCGGCGCCGGCCACGGACGTCCCTAACGCGTCCCCGGCGGACTGCCCGGTGAAGACCACGGCCGGCTCGCTGGTCATCCGAGGTCCGCCGAGGTAGAGGTACGCGCGGCCCGCGTTGGTCCCGACCGCATCGTGGTTGGGCGCACCGACGACGAGATCGTCGTAGCCATCACCATTGACGTCGCCGGCGTTGGCGACGGCCACGCCGAACTCGTCGCCTCCGGCCCGGCCGGTCAGCCCGATGGGCGTCAGACCAGGAACCGGCCCGACGAGGCCGGACTCTGGCGGGGCAAACGGGAGGCCGGAGACCTGGGCGGCGGCCGGGGCCGCGACGAGGACAGAGAGGCCGGCGGCGAGCGCGGCGGCGAGGAGACGCGAGCGAAGCATCGAGGCGAGGGTGAAACCGGTTGCCTGCACTACCCGAATCTCAGGCGCCCCGGATCACGACTGTCCCGGCTTTTCGGGACTTCACAAAAGCATCGCGCGGGCCGGGAGCCCTCGCCCCGGCCCGCGCACGCGGACGATCCGTCGGCTACGCCTTCGCCTTCGAGCGCGCCGGCGCGCCGTCGCCGGCCGACGCCGCGTCGGGGGTCGGGACGAACGGCTCGCCGTGCTCGGGGAACTGCTTGATGTAGTCCGTCGAGACCGGGTGGCCGGTGCCCTTGTCCGTCGGGCTGGACTCGTGGATGTAGAAGTCCTCGTTGGGCAGCGCGTCCACCCACGCGTAGGCGGCGGCGGCGGCGCGGCGCATCGAGGCGTCCGAGTTGGACTCCAGCTCGCGGACGTTGCGCTGGATGCGCTCGTGCGCGAGGTGCATGAAGTGGAGGCCGGCGGCCTTGTCGCGCTCCCACTTCGGGCCGGTGGCGCCCTCGGCGAGCTGCTGGTCGAGGCGCGAGAGGACGCACGCCCACGCGAACATCTGCGTCGCCGTGTCCGCGAGGCGGGCCTGTGTGGCGCCGGCGGTCACGATCTGCTCCTCCATGCGCTTCGAGACGAGCTTGAAGACGCGCGTGTGGGTCTGGACGTGCTGCCCGAGGCGGTCGGCGAAGCTGCGGAGGCTCGGGTGGACGCGCGCCAGCTCCGGCCGCGCCTTCTTGACGCCGAGGAAGATCTCGGAGGCCAGCGGCGCGCCGGCGCGGATCGTCGCCGGCTGGAAGGCGCCCCGAGCGATGCGGCCAAGGTTCTCGCCGAACGTCTCCTCGCCGTCCCACTGCACCGTGTTGAGCACGCCCAGCATGTGCTCGGCGAGCTGCTTGCCGCCGTAGGCGAAGATGAACGACTGCATGACCTCGTTCGAGCCCTCCACGATGCGGTGGATGCGGTTGTCGCGCCAGAGCCGCTCGAACTCGTTCTCGGTGACGTAGCCCTCGCCGCCCATGACCTGCATGGCGTTGTCGATGACGTCCCAGCCCTCCTCGCTGCAGAAGTACTTGCAGGCCGCCGTCTCGACCATGATGTCGGGGTCGTGGCGGTCGAGGAAGCCGCACGTCATGTAGAGCATGGCGTCCATGGCGTAGGTCGTCGCGTGCATATGGGCGACGCGCTGCTGGACGAGCTCGAAGTCGGCGAGCGGGCGGTTGAACTGGTGGCGGGTCTGGACCCACTTGGTGGCCTGCTCGGCGGCCTGCTTGGCCGCGCCGGTGACGCCGGCCGAGAGCGTGCAGCGGCCGTAGTTGAGGCACGTCAGCGCCACCTTGAGGCCCTGGCCCTCCTTGTGGAGCAGGTTGGCCTTCGGGACGCGGACGTCCGTGAAGCGGATGCGCGCCTGCCACGTGCCGCGGATGCCGGCCTTGGTGCGGTTCTTCTGGAAGAACTCCACCCCCGGCATGTCGGGCGTCACGATCAGCGCGGTGACGACCTTCTTCTCCTTGCCCGTCTTCGGGTCGGTCACCATCTGGTTGGTCATCACGGTGAGCAGGCCCGAGAGGGCGCCCGACGTGATCCACTTCTTCTCGCCGTTGAGGATGTAGTCGCCGGTGGCCTCGTCGACGCGGCAGTGCGTCTGCTGGCCGGCGGCGTCGGAGCCGACCTGCGGCTCGGAGAGGCAGAAGCCCGAGAGGTACTCGCGCGCCACCTTGGGCAGGTAGTCGCGCTTCTGCTGCTCGGTGCCGAAGAGCATCAGCGCCTTGCAGCCGATGGACTGGTGCGCACTCACCATGACCGACGTCGAGCCGCAGCGGCGGCCGATGGCCTCCAGCACGCGGTTGTAGCTCGCCACGCCGAGGCCGAGGCCGCCGTACTCCTCGGGCACGGTCATGCCCATCACGCCCATGTCGAACAGCCGCCGGATGACCCACTCGGGGATGACCTGTTCCTGGTCGATCTGGACCGCCGGGTGCTCGGTGTCGAGGTAGTGGTTCAGCTCGGCGAGCAGCGCCTCGGTCCTGGCGTTCTCGGCGGCCGAGACCTCCGGGAACGGGAACACGAGCTCTTCGCGGACGCGCCCCCAGAAGAGGTTCTTGATGAAGCCCATCTGCTCGGGCTCGGGACCGAACATCGTTTCGGTCTCGCGGATCATCTGCTGGTCGCGCGCGGCGACGCCCTTCATGCTGGAAAGGACGGACATCTCGGGGGTTCGGGAAGGCGAGAGGTGGGGCAAGCTAGCGCGTCCGGTCGAGCCCCCGGAACCGCTTCCGGAGAAGACGGCACGGGTTTCGGACCGACGCGGTGTCTGGCGAACGACCGCCGAACGGCGCGGTTCGCCGGCGACGCTACCGCTTCTTCGAACGCCCGCCGCCGGCATCGGCGTCGAGGATCGGCTTGAGCTTGACGGAGCGGCGCAGCGCGTTGACTTCGTGCGGCTCGAGGTGGCGCCACCGGCCGCGCTTCAGACCCGCGAGGTCGAGCCCGGCGTAGCCGACGCGGTCGAGCGACGCGACGCGGTGGCCGAGCGCCTCGATCATGCGCCGCACCTGCCGGTTGCGTCCCTCGTGGAGCTGCATCCCGAGCACCCGGCCGGTGGGATCGAGGAGCTGCGCGTGGTCGGCGGCGGCCGGTCCGTCGTCGAGCGCCACGCCGGTGACGAGCTGCTCGGCCTGCCGCGCCGTCACGCGCTCCTCGGTGGTGACGACGTACAGCTTGACGGCGCCGTAGCGCGGGTGCATCAGGCGGTGCGCGAGGTCGCCGTCGGACGTCAGCAGCAGCGCGCCCGTCGTCTCGCGGTCGAGGCGGCCGACGGGAAAGACCGCGCCGGCGACGTCGGGCGGCAGCTCCACGAAGTCCATCACGGTCCGGCGGTCGCGCTCGTCGTCACGCGTCGTGATGGCGCCGCCGGGCTTGTTGAGCAGCACGTAAACGAGCCCGGCCGCCGTCACCGGCCGCCCGTCGAGCGTCACGCGGTCCGACGGCCCGACGCGGACGCCCATCTCGGTCGTGACCGCGCCGTTGACCGTCACGCGGCCGGCGGCGATCAGTTCGTCGGCCTCGCGGCGCGAGGCTGCACCGGCGCGCGCGAGGAAGCGGTTGAGGCGCACCGGCGCGTCCGCCGGCACGGCGGTCGGCACAGGGGCCCCGGCAGGCCGGGGCAGGCTGTCGGCACGGTCGCGACGCGCGGCCTGCTTGCGGCGGCGCACGGAGGCGTCGCCGCCGGTGCGGGCGCCGCCGGGGCGGCGGCCGGACGGGCCGTCAGGCGGTCGGGGCATCGGGAGCGGTAGGCAGGGCGGCCGGCGCGGCGTCGGCGAGGAGACGGATCTTCTCGCGCGTGAACGCCGGGTCGGCGAGGATCTCGTCGATCTCGCGCGGCAGCGGCAGCGCGTCGAGCGACGCGAGCCCGAAGGCGTCGAGGAAGGCGGGCGTGGTGCCGTAGAGCAGCGGGCGCCCCACGCTGTCGGCGCGGCCGACGACGCTCACGAAACCGCGCTCCATCAGCGTCCGCAGCGTGTGGTCGGACGACACGCCGCGCACGTGGTCCACCTCGGGCTTCGTCACCGGCTGCTTGTAGGCCACCACGGCGAGCGTCTCGAGCACGGCGCGCGAGAGGCGCGCGGGCGCGTCGGCGCGCGCGACGGCGGCGACGAACGGCGCGACGGCCTCGACGCTCGCCAGCCGGTAGCCCTCGGCCCAGGCGTGGACCCGCACGGCGCTGGCCGACTCGGCGAGGCGGTCGTTCAGGCGCCCGACGGCGGCGTCGAGGGCCGACGGCGCGAGGTCGTCGCCGGTGACCTCGTTCCAGTGGCGCGCCATCTCGTCCGCCGACAGCGGCGCGTCGGCGGCGAACAGCATCGCCTCGACGGCGCGCAGCAGCAGCGCGTCGGGCGCGATGGGATCGAAGGCGTCGGTCATGCGGCGGCGGCTTCCAGGCCGAAGTCCTCCGGCGACGCGCCGAGGACGAGGCGGACGAGCCCGCCCTGCAGAAGGTCGAGCACGGCGAGGAACGTGACGATGACGAACGCGCGACTTCGCCCGTCCACGAGGCGCACGAACGACGCACCGCGCGCACCCGCGTCGGCCAGTGCACCGAGCAGCCACGCGCGCTGCTCCTCCAGCGCGTAGCTCTCGCGCACGACGTCGTGCACGGGCTCGTCGGCGGCGTCGCTCGCCCGCCGGAGCGCGACGGCGAACGCGCTCAGCAGGTCGAACAGGCCGGCGCGCACCGGCGGCGCGTCGTCGGCGATCTCCGGCGCAGCGGCGGCACCGCGCGTCGCGTGCAGCCGCCGCGCCTCCCACCGGCCCTCGATCTCGGCGGCCGCCTCCTTGTAGCGCACGTATTCGACCAGGCGCTCGACCAGCTCGCGGCGCGGGTCGATCGGCTCGCCGGCCTCGTCCAGCTCCGGGCGCGGGAGCAACATCCGCGCCTTGATCTGGATCAGCATCGCCGCCGTGTGGATGAACTCGGCGGCGGCGTCCAGGTCCACGTGCTCCATCGCGCGGACGGCGTCGAGGAAATCGTCCGCCAGCCGCGCGATCGGGATGTCGTAGATGTCCAGCTCGTCGCGCCGGATGAAGAAGAGCAGCAGGTCGAGCGGCCCTTCGAAGCGGTCGAGCTGGACGCGGTACATCGGGGGGATGGGGTATGAGGGATGGGGCGAAGCGAAGGAATCCCCATCGCTCATCCCCTATCCCCCACTCACAACAGCCCGCGCCCCGTCGCCCAGGTGCGGAACTCGGTCACGAGCTGGTCGAACGACTCGGCGACGAACAGGATGGGCTGCAGGTGCCAGACCTCGTAGTCCTGGTGGATGATCGCATCCACGGAGAACGGGCGCTGCTCGGCGCCGTCGAGGGCGTGCAGCACCTCGTTCTTCGACGAGTTGACGCCCGCGCCGAAGATGCGGATCTCCTGCGGATCGCGGATCAGCCCGAACTCGACGGTGAACCAGTGGAGGCGCTCCAGGCTCTGGCGGTCGATGCCCGTCGCGTTGAGCGCGGCCTGTCCGAAGAGCTGGTAGAAGTCGGCGAAGTCCGGCTCCGTCAGCATCGGCATGTGGCCGAAGATGTCGTGGAAGAGGTCGGGCGCCGGCGTGTAGTCCAGCTCCTCCGTCCCGCGGATGTAGTCCGTGGACGGGAAGACGCGCTCGGAGAGGAGCGTGAAGAAGTCCTTCTCGTGCAGCAGGCCGGGGATGCGGGCAACGCGCCAGCCGGTCGTCCGCTCCAGCGTGCGCGAAAGGTCGGCGAGCGCCGGGATGCGCGCGTCGGTCATGTCGAGCGTGTCCACGCCGCGCAGGTAGGCGGCGCCGGCGCGGCCGGGCAGCATCTCCATCTGGCGCCGGAAGAGGAAGCCCCAGTTGCGCTGGTCCTCGTCCGAGTAGTCCGGGTACGCGATCTCGTCGCCGACAGGCGGCGGGCCGTCGAGCGTCTGCGGGATGCAGCGGGGGTCCACGGCCGAGCCGTCGGACGGCGCCTTCTCGTAGGCGGACAGCGGGGTGTCGGCGGTCGCGGGGTCGGTCATGGCGGCGGGGATCGGGTTCGGTGGAATCTAGCGGGTCGGAAGCGCTTCCGGATCGCGGCGCGGCGGAGACCACCGCTGGCGCCGGGATCGTTGTCCGGGAGGCGCGCGTGCCGTCTTCACCCGGCGGGCCCTGCACGCGCCGTATTCTTGACCCGCTCCCTGACCCTCCCGTTCCAGCCATGCCGACGTTTCGTTTCGCCGGCCCACTCGCCGCGCTCGTCCTTCTGCTCGCCGCGCCCGCCGGCGCCCAGTCCGCCGCCGACCGCGCGGCCGACGGCGCCATCTCGGCCGACCTGGCCGCCGGCGTCGGCCAGTCGTTCATCAGCCAGGCGCTCGTGCAGGAGACGATGGAGCGCCGCACGGCGGAGTCCATCGCCGACGTGCCGCGCGTCTACTACGACTACTACGTCGTCCCGAACCGCGACCCGCGCACCGGCGCGCCGATCACCAACACGGCCCTGGCGCGCAACATGATGTACAACGACGACTTCGGGGCCATCGGCGGCAAGCGGGCGGTGCTGCCGCTGCTGTGGATCCTGAACCGTCGCGACCCCGACCTCGCGCTGCCGGGCGACACGCTGGTGGTGCCCACGCACTGGGACCTCGACTTCCGGGCCTACTCGCCGTTCCCGCGCTTCTACCCCGGCGCATCCCGCATCCCGAAGCTGGTCATCCTCGAGAAGCACATCCAGGCGTGGGCCGGCTATGAGAACGGCGAACTCGCCCGCTGGGGCATCATCTCGACCGGCGCGCAGTCCAGCCGCACGCCATCGGGCCGCTTCAACGTCAACTGGAAGCAGGAGCACCGCATCAGCACGCTCTCGCCGGGCTACGGGTCCACGGACCCCGACGCCGAGCTCTGGGAGATGCACTGGGTGATGAACCTCCACGAGGCGCGCGGCATCCACATGCACCAGTACGCGCTTCCGACGAGCGGCCCCGCCAGCCACGGCTGCATCCGCCTCCTCGACCCCGACGCGCAGTGGCTCTACCGCTGGACCGACACGTGGCAGGTCACCGGCCAGCGCGATCCGATTTCGTCGGTCGGCGCGCGCATCACGCAGCAGGGCACGATGGTGCTCATCATCGGCGAGGACATCGACGAGCCGCCGCGCCCGTTCGAGTTCCGCGAGCGCTACCCGGTGATCCGCATGGTGAGCCTGCCGCCGGACCCCTACCAGGTGCCCGCGGGCAGCCCGCAGCAGACCCAGTTCGACCGCGCCCGCCGCGCCGGCTGACGCGGCCGGCTAGAGCGGCGCGGCGACGGTGACCGAGACGTCCGCCGCGCCCTCGCGCGACCAGAAGCGACGCGCACCGGCGTTGGCGGCGAGGACGCCGGCGCGCAGCTCGACGGCGCCGCGCTCGCGTCCCCACGCGCGCGCGGCGTCGAGCAGCCGGCGACCGACGCCGCGCCCGCGCAGCGGCGGTGCGACGTAGAGGTCGTCCACCCACACGAACGTGTGGGCGCGGAACATCGGCGACGGCTGGAAGAGGTGCGCCGTCAGCAGCCCGACGGCCGCCCGCCCCGGCGAGCCGGGGTGGCCGGCAGAGGTTTCGGCGAGCCAGACGGCATCGGCGCGGCTGCGGGTCCAGTCCCGAACGTCGGTCGC
>Ga0209053_1001596_pt1 | contig 10226 bp, 8 predicted proteins | sample EBPBio152010_DNA_FD_185864 | JGI IMG/M metagenome (GOLD analysis project Ga0209053, IMG submission 185864) | Wastewater treatment Type I Accumulibacter community from EBPR Bioreactor in Madison, WI, USA - Reactor 1_7/15/2010_ DNA (SPAdes)... | ecosystem: Engineered > Bioreactor > EBPR >... | reverse complement strand
CATCACGATCCTCGACGACACGCTCGTCGAGAACAACGAAACGATCGTGATCGACATGCTGCCCAATCCCGCCTCGTACACCCTGACCAGCACCACGGTCTGCGGCGGCGCGATCAGCACGACGTTCAGTTACACCATCGTCGACAACGATGTCGACCTGCGCACCACGAAGACCCTGCTGGGACCCTCGTCGACCCCGCCGGGCGGCGGAAGCGTCCAGTTCCAGGTCGATTTCCAGAACAACACCGCACGGCCGACGCTGGCGCCGCTGACCGCGCACGATGTCTCGGCCGCCATCGCGGACGCCCTGCCGACCGGGTTCACGGCCTTCAGTTGGACCTGCACGACCCTCGGCAGTCCCGCGCCGGCCTGCCCGGCGGCCAGCGGCACGGGACCGGTCGCCGCGACGGTCGCGCTGCCCGCCGGCACGGGCGCCGCGGGCGGCGTGCTGCGCTACACGATCACCGGCGCCCTGGCGGCCAGCCAGTGCACGTCCACCACCAACACCGCCACGATCGGCGCGGCCGCCGGTTCGACGGCCGCGGAGGCCACCGGCGTCGCGGCCGGCTTCACCTCGCCGGCGGTCGGCGGCGCCGCCAACAACAGCGCGAGCGTCAGCGTGGATCCATTGTGCGCGGATCTGCAGTTGACCAAGACCAACACCCCGGGCGTCAACGCGAACGTCGACCAGGCCAGCGACACCGTCATCTCCGGGGCGACGACGACCTACACCATCGTCATCACCAACAGCGGGCCGGATGCGGTGACCGGCGCCGTGGTCAACGACAGCGCCGTGTCCAACCTGAACTGTCCCGCCACCACGCCGGTCACCTGCAGCGGCGGCGCATGTCCGTCCGGGGCGCTCACCTTCGCCAGCCTCGGCAGCGGCCTGACCCTGGGGGCGCTGCCGGCGACGGCGGGCGCCAACACGGTGACGCTGTCGTTTTCCTGCGGCGTTCCCTGAGCGCAAGGCGCGCGCGTCAGCCGGCGCGCGCCTTCCACGCCGCCAGCACTTCCGCCTCGCGCGCGGGCGTCAGCCCCGCCTTCAGCGGTGCGTTGCGGCGCGCGTCGGGCTGCGCGTCGAACCACGCCAGCGTCGCGGCGGTGGTGTCGGCCAGGCTGCGGAAGGTCAGGCCCGCGGCGACCGCGCGCGCGTTGCTGCGGCGATGGAAGCCGGCGGTCTCGCCGCTGCCCGGCAGCCACACCGGCAGGTCGGTCCAGCCGGACACGCCGTGCGCGCCCAGGAAATCCGCGGGCACGAACGTGAACGTCGCGCCGGCCCGGGTCGAGGCGCGGACGCCGTACAGCAGCGCGGCGGTGTCGAGCGGGTAATCGGGGCCGAAGGCGTTGAAGACGCCGTGGGTCCGCGCTTCCGCGAGCCGCACCATCCATTCGCCCAGATCGCGCGCATCGACGAACGTCACCGGGTCGCGGCCGTCGCCGGGGCACAGCACCTCGCCGCCGCGGCGCATGCGCAGCGGCCAGTAGGTGAAGCGGTCGGTCTCGTCGCCGGGACCGACGATCAGCCCGGGGCGCAGGATCGTGGTGCGGTCGCCGAAATGCTTGCGCGCTTCCGCTTCGCTGGCCGCCTTGAGGCCGGGGTACTTGCTCAGGTCGGCGCGCAGCCCGGGCGCGGTTTCCTGCAGCGGATCGCCGTCGAACGTCGCCAGCGGCGCGGTCTCGTCCTGGCCGGGCGTCGCGTTGTCGGCGTAGGCCGAGACGCTGGAGACCATCGTGTAGCCGCCGACATGGCCCTTCAGCACCGCGGCCGCGTCGCGGATCCACGCCGGCACGCTGCTGGGGTTGTCGATGCACGCGTCCCAGCGCCGGCCCCGGGCGACTTCGGCGCGCAGCGAGGCGTAGTCGTTGGTGTCGCGATCGCCCAGCAGCTGTTCGACCTGCCCGGGCCACTCCGGCTGCTTGCGGCCGCGGTTGAAGATCGTCACCCGATGACCGCGCGCGAGCGCGTAGCGCACCTGGTGCGGGCCGATCAGCCCGGTGCCGCCGAGGATCAGCAGGTCGAGCGGCGTCTGCGCGCGCGGCACCGCGTCGTCGGTCGCGGCGGCGGACGCTGGCGCGGACCAGGCCGGCCCCGCGACGGCGGCGGCGCCGAGCGCGCCGAGACGCAGGACATCGCGACGATGGATCGGCATGGCGGGGCTCCGCGGTCGGCAAGGGACGATCCCGCGATCCTGCGCCGCGCCCGCGGCCCGCTCCCGTGCCGGAAGTCAGCCGCCGGCATCGGCCAAGGTCGGGCTTCCCCCACCTCCCGCGACCCGCGACAATGGCGGTCTTGGCCGGCGCGGCGCCGGCCTGCGAGGAGAACAGACGAATGGCCGATTTCACCCCCGTGGCGCCCGCCGACGGCGCCCGGATCACCAAGACCCCGACCGGACTGGTCGTGCCCGACCGCCCGATCATCCCGTTCATCGAGGGCGACGGCACCGGCCCGGACATCTGGCGCGCCAGCGTCCGCGTGCTCGACGCCGCGGTCGCCAAGGCCTACGGCGGCCAGCGCCAGCTGATGTGGATGGAAGTCCTCGCCGGCGAGAAGGCGTTCAACCAGACCGGCAGCTGGCTGCCCGACGCCACCGTCGAGGCCTGCCGCGACTACCTGGTCAGCATCAAGGGCCCGCTGACCACGCCGGTCGGCGGCGGCATCCGCTCGCTCAACGTCGCCCTGCGCCAGATGCTGGACCTGTTCGTCTGCCTGCGCCCGGTGCGCTGGTTCGAGGGCGTGCCTTCGCCGGTGAAGAAGCCCGGCGACGTCGACATGGTGATCTTCCGCGAGAACACCGAGGACATCTACGCCGGCATCGAGTTCGAGCCGGGCTCGGCCGACGCGCAGAAGGTGCTGGACTTCCTGCAGAAGGAGTTCCCCAAGGGCTTCGACAAGATCCGCTTCGGCAACAAGGCCAGGACCGACGAGTGGAACCGGATGCTCGAGGCCATCGGCGCGCCGGCGCGCGACCTGCCGGTGCAGGTCGGCATCGGCATCAAGCCGGTGTCCTACCTCGGCACCGAGCGCCTGGTCCACAGCGCGATCACCTACGCGATCGAGAACAAGCGCAAGTCGGTCACGCTGGTCCACAAGGGCAACATCATGAAGTACACCGAGGGCGCGTTCCGCGACTTCGGCTACAAGGTGGCCCGCGACTTCTTCGGCGCGGTCGAGCTCGACGGCGGTCCGTGGCACGTGATCCCCGAGGGCAAGCCCGGCGCCGGCATCGTGATCAAGGACGCCATCGCCGACGCCTTCCTGCAGCAGATCCTGCTGCGGCCGAAGGAATACGACGTGTGCGCCACGCTCAACCTCAACGGCGACTACCTGTCCGACGCGCTGGCCGCGCAGGTCGGCGGCATCGGCATCGCCCCGGGCGCGAACATCAACACGGTGACCGGCCACGGCGTGTTCGAGGCCACCCACGGCACCGCGCCGAAGTACGCCGACCTCGACAAGGTGAACCCGGGTTCGGTGATCCTGTCGGGCGAGATGATGCTGCGCTACATGGGCTGGACCGAAGCGGCCGACGCCATCATCAAGGCGATGGACGGCGCGATCGCCAGCAAGCGCGTCACCTACGACTTCGCCCGCCTGATGGACGGCGCCACCGAAGTGAAGTGCAGCGAGTTCGCGGACGAGATCATCAAGCATCTCTGACCGGCTGCGATCGTCGCGAAAAGGGCCGCCGCAGGGCGGCCTTTTTCGTGCCGGGCGAAGTCGGACGCGCATGACCCCGGGCGCACATCACTTCAGGCGGGCATGGCTTCGGACGGGATGACCTCGGCCGGGATGACTTCCGGCCCCGCATGACTTCCGGGCCTGTGGCGCACTTGCGGCGCGGCGGAGGCTTGGGGCGTCCGTTCCCGCTGGAGTCTCCCGTGTGCACCGTCCCCGTCCTGCTTGCGGCCTGCCTCGCGTTCCCGTCGCTGTGCGGCGCCGCATCGTCCTCGATCGATCCGCGGGTCTACGCGCGCGAGATCGCCGGCGCGCGCACCGAAGTGATGGTGCTGGGCAGCCCCCACCTGTCCTCGATGCCGGACGCCTTCCGCGCCGAACGCCTCGACCCGCTGCTGGCGCGTCTGCAGGCCTTCGCCCCGGCGATCATCACGATCGAGGCGCTCAGCGGCGAGGAATGCGACCTGCTGCGCCGGCATCCGGCGATCTACCCGGGCGTGGCCGAGACCTACTGCGCCGACAACGCGGCGGCGCGCAAGGCCACCGGGCTGGACGTCCCCGAGGCGATCGCGGAGGTCGAGAAGACGCTCGATGCCTGGCCGGCGACGCCCACGCCCGCGCAGCGGCGGCGCCTGGCCGCGCTGCAGCTCGCCGCGAACGACGCCGTATCCGCCTACGTCCAGTGGCTCCAGCTCCCGGCGGCGGAGCGGCGCGCGGGCGACGGCATCGACGACGCCCTGCTCGTGCGGATGGGCGAACTGGCGACGTCGAAGAACGAGAACCTCCTGATCGGCGCCGCGCTCGCGGCCAGGCTCGGCCTGCAGCGGGTCTACCGGGTCGACGACCACACCGCGGACGCGGTGTACGGCCGCGACGGCGACCGCGTGTCCGCGACGATGCAGCGCGTCTGGGAACCGGCCGCCGGGCATCCGTTGCTCGCGAAGATGAAGCAGCTCGAAGCCGGCGACGACATGCTCGCCCTGTACCGGTTCGTCAACGCGCCCGAAGCGCAGCGCATGAGCGTCGAGGTCGACTTCGGCGCCGCGCTCAGGGAGCCGTCGCCCGGACACGACGGCCGGCGCTATGTCGCCTGGTGGGAGACGCGCAACCTGCGCATGGTCGCGAACATCCGCGCCGCCTGCGCGCGCGCGCCGGGCAAGCGCGTGCTGTCGATCGTCGGCGCATCGCACAAACCGTACTTCGACGCCTACCTGGCGCCGATGCACGACATCGACGTGGTCGACGTCGCGCCGTGGCTGCGCTGAGGACGCCGTCGCTGTTCGCGCGGCATGCAGCGCCCTCTGCGGACGCTCGACCGGGGCGCGCCCATGATCCCGGGCGATCCCGCGAGATCCCGCGCGATCTCTCCCGGTCAGGCGACGCGATCGTGCGCGGCGATGCCGCGGTCGAGCAGGTCCTGGTGCTGGTACAGCGCGCGCAGGTGGCGGCGGATCACTTCCTTGACCCGCATCGGCATGTCGCGGTCCATGATCGACAGCGTGGCCTTGAGCTGGCGGTCCTCGATGTCGCGGACGCGTTCGGCGTAGGCGGCCTGCCGCCCGTTGCGCAGCGCGCGCAGGCGTTCGCGCAGGCTGCGCACCGTGCCGGCGACGGGGCAGTCGTCGACGGCCGCCATGCGCGCGGTGATGTGCGGCGGGATCGCGCGCGACATCGCGTCGGCGAGCACGGTCTTGCGCCCGGCCATGCCGCGGAAGAGGGTCTTGAGCCCGGGATCCTGCGTGGCCTGCGCGGCTTCGCGGTAGAAGCCTGCGCTCTCGCCGACGATCTCGATCAGCTCCGACAGTGCGCGCGCCTGCTGTTGCTGCGCTGGAGAAGGCGTGGTGTTGTATGACATGGGGCCTCGCGGTACGGGCGTCGACGCGCGGTGCGCACCGCGCGGGAACCTCGTGGTCGGACAGGCCCCCGCGCGGCGCCGCGAACCTGTGGTTCGCGGACGGCAGCGTGCGTGTGTCGGAGCGAAGGGACGTTCGCGGCATCGGTGCGTCGGCGTCGATGCGGGGAAAAACGGCGCACGCTGCGTGAGTCGCCGGCGTCGAGCGTGATCACGCTTCGACGTGGTCAGGTTATCAGCGGACACGTCACCATTTCGTTAATCGCAGGAAAAACCCCGGGTTTCCCGGGGTTTTTCGCAGGCATCCGGATACGCGCGCCGCGCATCGCCATGCCGATCCGCCTCCATCGACGACGGCTCACGCCGAGATCGCGAGCTTCTCCTGGCGATAGCGCCAGATCGCCGCGAGCCACAGCGCGCCGGCGAGCGCGAACGCGCACACCAGGTAGATCGCCCACTGCTCCGTCGAGGCGGCCTCGCCGCGGGTCGCCTTCACCAGCATCTGGTTCTGCGACAGGAACGGCACCGCGTACTGCCACAGGTCCTGGTCCTTCAGCGGATAGGCCATCAGCGCGTAGCCCGGCAGCATCGGCATGAACATCAGCCAGACCATGTGGCTCTGCGCTTCCTTCATGCTCTTGGCGCCGGCGGAGATGAAGGTGAGCAGCGAGGTGCCGATCAGCACCAGCGGCGCGAGCACCAGCAGCATCCGCGCGATCGCCGGGAACGACACGTCGAGCGAGCTGGCCATCGCGCTGGTGGACATCGCCGCGCTGAGCTTGAACGACAGCAGGGTGAGCACGACGCTGGCGATGCCGATGATGCCGGCGGCGGCCATCTTGCCGGTGACCAGCGCGCCGCGCGAGACCGGCGTGGCCAGCAGCGGCTCCAGCGACTGGCGCTCGCGCTCGCCGGCGGTCACGTCCATCGTCAGGTTGGCGCCGCCGATGAACGCGAACAGGGTGAGGATCAGCGGCAGGATGACCGACATCAGCCGGCCCTGCCTGGCCTCCGCCGTCGCCACGTCGCGCTGGTTCACCGCGACCGCGTTGAGCGCCTGCGGGCTGACCCCGCGCGCGACCAGGCGCAGCGCGCCGACCTGGCGGCTGTAGCCTTCCAGCGCGCTGCGCAGGCGCTGCACCGGCACGTCCGAATTCGTGCGCGTGCTGTCGGCGACGATCTCGACCTTGGCCGGCTTGCCGGCGCGCCACTGCTCGGCGAAGTCGGGCGCGATCACCAGCGCCACGTCCTCGTCCTGGCTGCGGATCGCGGCGACCAGGTCCCTCGGCGGGGTCTTGGCGTGGATGTCGAGCGTGCCCAGGAATTCGATCAGGTTCGGCGCGTACTGGGCGCCGACGATCGGCACGTCCAGCGATTTCTCGAGCTGGGTGCTGACCCGCGTCTCCATCAGCTTGCCCATGCCGAGCATCAGCAGCGGATAGACCAGCGGACCGAGCAGCAGCGCCATCAGGAAGGTGCGGCGGTCGCGCACGAAATCGTGGAGCTCCTTGCGGAACACGGTGCGGAAGGCGGCGAACGACGAGGGTTTCATGCGTGCAGGCCCTCCTCCGAGCCGATCAGCTGGACGAAGGCGTCCTCGAGGTTGTCGTGGCCGGTGCGGCGGCGCAGTTCGTCGGGCGTGCCGGTGGCCTTCACTTCGCCGCCGGCGATCACCACGATGCGGTCGCACAGCGCGGCGACCTCCTGCATGATGTGGCTGGAGAAGATCACGCAGCGGCCCTCGGCGCGGAGCTGGCGCAGGAATTCGCGCAGGCCGCGGGTGGTCATCACGTCGAGGCCGTTGGTCGGCTCGTCGAGGATCACGTTCTTCGGATCGTGGACCAGCGCCCGCGCGATCGCGGTCTTGGTGCGCTGGCCCTGCGAGAAGCCCTCGGTGCGACGGTCGAGGAAGTCGGCCATGCCCAGCGCCTCCGACAGCCGCGCGGTGCGCTGGGCGATGGTCGCCGCGTCCAGCCCGTGCAGCTCGCCGAAGTAGGCGATGTTCTCGCGCGCGCTCAGGCGCTTGTAGACGCCGCGCGCGTCGGGCAGCACGCCCAGGCGCTGGCGCACCGAGGTGGCGTCCTTCGCCACGTCGATGCCGTCCACGGTCACCCCGCCCTGGTCGGGCGACATCAGCGTGTAGAGCATGCGCAGGGTGGTGGTCTTGCCGGCGCCGTTGGGGCCGAGCAGCCCGGTGATCTCGCCGTCGCGCGCCTCGAAACTCACCCCGCGCACGGCCTGCACCGTACCGGTCTTGGTCTTGAACGCCTTGTGCAGATTCTGGACCTGGATCATGCGGACCTCGGAAATTCGTGGAAGGGTTGCGTCGCCAGGCGCGATTCGTGTGCGCCGCGAAGATCCGGCGCAATCTCCGTCGCGGCGGCTTCGAACGCAGTGACTGGCAATGCCCCCCGAGTCGGGGGGCCGCGACGCACGGCGTCGCGAGGGGGCTGGAGGTACGTCGGCGTCACCGGGCCGACGACCCTGCAGGCGCGACGAGGCACGTCAAGGCTCCCACCCGTAATTCCCCGCGAACGGCGGCGACGGCTTCAGCCGCTTCAGGCACGACGCGTCGAGCGACTTCGCATCGGCCTTCTCGACGAACTGCGCGACCAGCTTGGGCATGCAGCCGGTGGCGATCACGTTGTGGCCCTGCCCCGGCGCGATCAGGTGGCGGCCGTTGGGCAGCGTCTTCACCACCGCGTCGCCGTACTTCGGCGGCGTCACCGGGTCGTACTCGCCGCTCATCGCCAGCAGCGGCACGTCGCCGGTCAGCGGCTTGCGGAAATCCGGCGCGCGCTTGCCCTTGGGCCACACCGCGCACTGCGCCTGCTGGAACGCGACGAACCCGTCGCCGATCACGGTGTCGGCGTCCTTCGGATCGACCGCGATCTCCGGGTCCTCGGTGCAGATCACCGACAGCTCCATGCCGTGGGTCATCGCCTCGGAGACTTCGCCGTAGACCATGCGCGACTGCGCGAGCAGGCTTTCGTAGCGGCCCTCGGAGGCCTCGTGGACGAGCCACGGCAGCAGCGAGGCGGCCTGCGGCTGGTAGGCGTACATCCGCAGCAGGATCGCGAGATGGCCGTAGGTCGGGACCTCCTCGCGCCAGTCGCCGTTGGTCGGGTCGCGGTAGCGCACCGGCGCGAGCCCGCCGGCCTTGAGGCGTTCGCGCAGCGTGCGCAGCTCAGCGGCCGGATCGCCGAGGTGGTCGCGGCAGGCCGGCACCGCGCGGCAGCGCGCGAACTGGGTGGCGAGCGCGGCGTCGAGGTTGCGCGCGTGCTCCTGGCCCAGCACCAGCGAATTGGGCACCACCGAATCCAGCGTGACGGTGCGGGTGTGCGCCGGGAAGCGCATCGCGTACTGCTGGGCGACGCGGGTGCCGTAGGAAATGCCGATCAGGTTGAGTTTGTCGGCGCCGACCGCCGCGCGCAGCGCGTCGAGGTCGCGGATGTGGTCGGCGGTGCCGTAGAAGCGCAGGTCGGAGGTCTTCGACAGTGCGTCGCGGCAGCGCTCGGCGAAGGTGCGCGCGGCGGCCGGCGATTCGTCGTCGCCCTCGGTGATCGCGTTGCCGCCGGCCTCGTCCCGGCACGCCAGCGGATGCGAATCGCCGGTGCCGCGGGCGTCGACCAGCAGCACGTTGCGGCTGTTGCGCAGGTCGGACAGGGCGTCGTCGAGCATCGGGTAGCTCTGCAGGATCGACTGCCCGGGGCCGCCGGCGATGATCACCACCGGGTCGCGCTGCGCCTGCTGTTTGGCGGGGATCATCGCCACCGCGAGGGTGATCCTGCGGCCGTCCGGCGCGTCGTGGTTCTCGGGCACGTCGAACTTCGCGCACTGCGCCTCAACCGCGCGCCCGAAGTCGCCGCCCAGCGAACAGGGTTTGAAGACGACGCTGCCGTAGCGCAGGTTGCCGTCGGCGTCGGTGCGCGGCACGGCGGCGGGGGTCGCGTCCTGGCGGCCGCAGGCGGCCAGCGCCAGGGCGAGCAGGGACAGCAGCAGGGGTCTGGTCATTCGGGAAGCCTCTGGGGTGGACATCGGCCGTGGACGAACGCGCACGGCGCCGCACATGCGGACTGGGACGCGGCGGCGCGGCGAATGTGACCGCCCGCCCCGGTGCGGGCAAGCGCCGGAAGTCGTGGGCGGCGGCCGGGCCCGGCGCGCGATCCGCGCGGCCGCCGGTCCGCCCGCGACGGCCTCACTTGCTGCTGACGTATTTCTCGCGGCGGATGTGCGGCACCGGCAGCCCCTGGTGCTTGAGCGCCTCGAAGCAGGCGTCGACCATGTTCGGGTTGCCGCACAGGTAGGCGATGTCGGTCTCGCCGTCCGGGACGAACTCGGCGAGCTGGTCCTGCACGTAGCCCTTGCGCACGTCGGCGTGGGCGTGCGGCGAGCCGCCGGCCGGCAGTTCGCGCGAGAAGCACGGCACGAAGCGGAAATTCGGGTGGGCGTCGGCGAAGGCGCGGAATTCGTCGCCGTAGAGCAGTTCTTCGGGCGTGCGCGCGCCGAACAGCAGGACCACCTGCAGGTCGTGCTTGGCGATGCGCGCGGCGAGCTGCGGCAGCATCGCCCGGTACGGAGTGACGCCGGTGCCGGTGGCGATCAGCAGGTAGCGGCGGTTGGCGTCGTTGGGCAGCAGGCAGAAGCGGCCGTAGGGGCCGCTGGCGGTGATCGCGCCGCCGATGTCCAACTGCT
>Ga0209053_1001591_pt1 | contig 10248 bp, 9 predicted proteins | sample EBPBio152010_DNA_FD_185864 | JGI IMG/M metagenome (GOLD analysis project Ga0209053, IMG submission 185864) | Wastewater treatment Type I Accumulibacter community from EBPR Bioreactor in Madison, WI, USA - Reactor 1_7/15/2010_ DNA (SPAdes)... | ecosystem: Engineered > Bioreactor > EBPR >... | reverse complement strand
GGGTGACCGTGCCGCGACAGATGCTGCACCTCGATCTCGATGATCTTGCGCGCCTGACTGATTTCCCCGAGTTCCGTCACCATCGGCAACATCAGCTTCAGTTCACGGCCTGCAGCCGCCTTCAGCAGCGCACGCACCTGGGTCTTCAGCAAACCCGGCCGGTCAAGCGTCAGACGGATCGCGCGCCAGCCAAGGGCAGGATTTTCCTCCACCCTGGCGTTCTTGAAATAGGGCAGCACCTTGTCACCGCCGATGTCAATTGAGCGGAAGGTGACAGGCTTGCCATTGGCGGCCTGCAACACCGAGCGGTAAAAATCCTCCTGCGCTTCGGCGCGAGGGAACGTCGAAGCAACCATGAACTGCAGTTCAGTCCGGAACAGGCCGATGCCAGCCGCACCCGAATCCGCCATTTGCGGCAGATCAACGAGCAGTCCCGCATTCATCAGCAAGTCGATCGCCACGCCGTCCTTGGTCGTGTTCGGCTCGTCGCGCAGCTCGCGGAACATCTGCTGCCGCCGCGCCCGGAATCTCACCTTCTCGACATAGGCCTTTTCGAGATCAGGCTGTGGCCTCAGATGCACAAGGCCGGCATCTCCATCGACAATGATCTCGTCGCCATTGTCCGACATCGACACAGCGCCCTTGAGCTGCCCGACGACCGGTATGCCCATGGCGCGCGCAACGATGACGACATGGCTTGTCTGGGCGCCGTCTTCGAGCACCAGCCCGCGCAACTTGTCGCGGGGATAGTCGAGCAGGTCGGCTGCTCCCATCGCGCGCGCCACGATGATCGAATCTTTCGGGAGTGCAGACGCCGCCTCTTCGGCCGAACGGCCGAGCAGCTGCCGCAGCAGCCGGTTGGCCAGATCGTCAAAATCGCTCATCCGCTCACGCAAATAAGGATCGGTCATATTCTGCATGCGGGCGCGCATGTCGCTCTGGACTTTTTCAACGGCAGCTTCTGCCGTCAGTCCGTTGCCGATGGCTTCATTCAGGCGGCGTACCCATCCCTGATCATTGGCAAACATCCGGTAGGTTTCGAGCACCGCGCGGTGCTCGCCTTCAAACGCCACCTCACGCCGCGACAGCATGTCATCAATCGACAACCGGACCGAACTGAGCGCCTTTTCGAGCCGCTTCGTCTCCTTGTCGCTGTCTTCATTGAACAGGTTGGTCACGACAATGCGCGGCTCGTGCAGCACCACGTGACCAAGGCCGATCCCGTCGTTGAACGCCAGGCCGTCGATGCGGACGGGCCGCGTCATGTCGAGTTCGAGACCGGGCCGCGTCAGCCGCGTCAGACCACCGGAGGCGATCATCTCCGCGATCACCATCGCAGTGGTTTCAAGCGCCTCGATCTCGTCTTCAACATAGATGCGCATGGTGCGGTTCTGCACAACCAGAACGCCGAGCGTGCGGCCAGCGCGCAGCACCGGCACACCAAGGAAGGAGTGATAAATTTCTTCGCCGGTCTCCGGCAGATAGGCGAAGGCAGGATGCTTCTGGGCGTCTGAAAGATTGAGCGCCCGGGCGCTGGCGGCAATTGTACCGACGAGACCCTGGCCGAGCCGCAACTGGGCCTGGTGCACAGACCCCGGATTGAGGCCCTCTGTGGCGTAGAGTTCAAGCACGCCGTCAGCGCGCAGAACATAGAGCGAGCACACCTCCGCCACCATCGCAGCGGCGATATCGCGCACGATCCGGTCAAGCCGTTCCTGCGGCTCGATCTGCGTCTGCATCAGCTCGCGCAGACGCTTCAGCAGATTGCGTGGACCCACCTTCTTCTCGGGCATTCGGAGCCCCTCAGAGAGTGTTTCGTCTTGCGGGAGAGCCGGTTTGCCGTCCTGCTTCCCGATTCGAAACTGTTACGTCTCTATTGCTTATCGAGACCGTAGACCGAATGCAAAGTCCGCACCGCCAATTCAGTGTAAGGACCATCAATCAGGATCGAAATCTTGATCTCGGAAGTGGTGATCGCGCGAATATTGATGCCTTTTTCGGCAAGTGCCTTAAATGCAGTCGCAGCCACGCCGGCATGGCTGCGCATGCCGATGCCGATGACCGAGACCTTGGACATGCCGTCATCGTGCTGGACGGCGTCAAAGCCAACCGTCTCGCGAACCTTTTCGAGGATTGCCAGCGCCTTGTTCACGTCGCCGGATGGCACCGTGAAAGTCATGTCGGTGCGCGAACCGTCTTCTGAAATGTTCTGCACGATCATGTCGACATTGATGCCGCCCTCGGCGAGCGGTCCGAAAATGCCGCCGGCAACGCCGGGTCTGTCCGCCACGCGGCGGAGCGATATCTGGGCCTCGTCCTTGGCGTAGGCGATGCCGGTGACGACTTGCTGTTCCACGATTTCATCCTCGTCGCAAATGAGCGTTCCGGGCGGATTGAGAAGATCACCCATGCCCGGAGCATCGGGATCATCGAACGAGGAGCGCACGAATGTACGGACCTTGTGAACCATTGCCAGCTCGACCGAGCGCACCTGCAGCACCTTGGCGCCAAGCGAGGCCATTTCGAGCATTTCTTCAAACGCGATCTTCGACAGGCGGCGCGCCTTCGGCTCGATGCGCGGATCGGTCGTGTAGACGCCGTCAACATCGGTATAGATGTCGCAACGGTCGGCCTTCACCGCAGCCGCAATCGCAACCGCAGACGTATCCGATCCGCCGCGCCCCAGCGTCGCGATGCGGTTGTCGGGGCCAATGCCCTGGAAACCGGCGACAACAGCAACCTGACCTTCGCCAAACCGCTTGATGAGGAACGAGCCGTCAATGTCGGCAATGCGGGCAGCGCCATGGGCGTTGTCGGTCTTGATCGGAATCTGCCAGCCCTGCCACGAGCGTGCATTGACGCCGATAGACTGCAGAGCAATCGCCAGAAGCCCGGCTGTGACTTGTTCGCCGGAGGCAACAATCGCATCGTATTCACGAGCGTCATAGAACGGAGCGCTGGCGCCCGCCACCTTGGGCATGTTCTGCACCCAGGCGACAAGTTCATTGGTTTTGCCGGACATGGCCGACACAACCACCGCCACTTCGTGGCCGGCATCGACTTCACGTTTGACGTGTCGCGCCACATTGTGAATGCGATCGAGGTCGGCGACGGACGTTCCGCCGAACTTCATGACAATGCGAGCCATCGCGGCTTGACCTGCTAACCCCGGGCGAGCGCCCGGTTGATTGAACTTGTTATGCTTTTTGGAAAGCGCGGCTTCCATAGACAAAAGGGCGGCATCCCGCAAGGCGCAGCCTGTCTGAACTTGACTTTGCACGCGGCCTGCCACTGCTTGTGCCGGCCCCTCATCTGTGGCTTGAGACCAGCAACACTACAAATTCAACATCGCAGACCCCAAGCAGAGAAGCAGACCTATCATGATCTCGAAGCGAACCTCGGCCGCCGCCGGCATTTTGCTTTCAAGCGCCACGCTTGCGGCCCTCCCGGCGATGGCCGAGCCGATGGTCCTCGTCAACGCCAAGGTGCACACCGTCAATCCATCGCAGCCAACGGCGCAGGCCGTCGCCATTGATGACAAGGGCGTCATTGTGGCGGTCGGAACCGAGGCCGAGGCGAAGGCCGCCGCCGGAGCAGATGCGAAGATCGTCGATCTCGGCGGCCGGCTGGTCCTGCCGGGTTTTCAGGACACACACATGCATCTGATCGAAGCGGGCGTGAACCAGGTTCTGTGCGAATTCGAACCGTTTGACGATCTCGACGACACGCTCGCCACAGTCGAAGACTGTATGGACGAGAGCAAGGGCGAGTGGGTGCTGGGGTCGGGCGTGTCCATGACCAACCTGCTCGACCAGGACGACAATCCAATCGCCCTGCTCGACGAGATTTCACCGGATCGCCCTGTCCTGATCCTCGACGACATTGGCCATGGCGCGTGGGCCAATTCTGCGGCGATGCGCGCGGCCGGCTACGACAAGGTGCAGGGCAACCCGCCCGGCGGCATCATTCTGCGCGACAAGAAAACCGGCAAGCCCAACGGCGTCGTCCTGGAAAACGCCCAGCAGAAACTGCGCAATCTCGCCTTCCCCGACACCCCGGCCAACAACGACTTCGCCTACGAGGCGATGCTCGACACACTAAAGACCATGGCGCAGAACGGTATCACCACTGTCTCCGACGCCGGTGGATTCTGGCCTCAGGGTCACGTCAAGGTTTGGCAGCGCGCCCTGAGTGAGGGCACGTTGACTGTGCGGGCGTCCAATGCGCTCTACGTCTATCCGGACATGCCGTTCGACGAGCAGATCGCCAAGATGAAGGGCCTCTATTCCAACGATCCGGCAAGCCTGCTGCGTTTCAACCAGGCCAAGCTCTATGTCGACGGTATTCTTGAACAGCGCACCGGCGCAGTTCTTGAACCTTACCTGCCGGGCGCTGGCATCGATCACGGCTATGAGCGTGGTTTCGAATATTTTGAGGGCGACGCCCTGAAACGCTATTCGAGAGTGTTGGCTGACGCAGGTTTCCAGCTGCACTACCATGTGACCGGCGACCGCGGCGCGCGCCTGGCGCTTGACGCGATCGCCGGCGCCAACCCGGCGCCCGGCCCGCACCGGCTGACCCACCTCTACCTTGTCGACAAGGCCGACGATGCACGCTTCAAGCAGTTGGGCGCGGCCGCCGATTTCCAGCTGGCTCCAAGCTCGCTCGATCCGGAATATGACACGTTCATCCGCGAATTCATCGGCAAACGCGCCGACGACCTGCTGCCGGCCGGGCGGCTCGCCAAGGCAGGCGCTTTGATCGTGATGAGCAGCGACTATGACGCCGACGAATTGTCGCCGCTGGTGAAGATGGAGGCTGCACTCGAACACGGCAAGAATGGTCCGGCTGACATCGCAACCGCCATCGAGTGGATGACGATCAACCCCGCCAAACTGCTGCAGCAAGACAAGACCACCGGCTCGATTGAACCCGGCAAATTTGCCGACTTCGCCATCATCGACAAGGACATCACGACGGCAAAGACGTCTGACATCGGCAAGGCGAAAATCGTGGCAACCCTGCTGCAGGGCAAGCCGGTCTACGATGCCAAAAAGCTGTTCGGGAAGTAGAGGTCAGATCACCAGCGCGACGATCAAACCGGCAATCGAAATGACCAGCCCGGTCATGTAGAGCCGTAGCGTCGCGCGGTATCGCAGACCAGCATTTGTGTGGATCGTGTTGTCGAGCAGGCGGTACAGCACCAGTGTAAACAGCGCGATACCGGTGCCGAGCGTGATCAGGATCAGCCAGTCGGATCCGGTCGACACTGCTGGCATGTCGTCAGCCTGCGCTGCCCAGTTGGCCAGAAAAGCCAGCATGAACCCAAGCACGATGCCAAGCGACGTGATCATCGGCTGGCGATAGGGCGCAACCTCGTTCTCCAACTTGCGCTGCCCGTCGCCTGCGTCGCTTTTGTCCATGCCGGTTCCCCCTCATTTGACTTGACTTTCAACTGCCCAACACCGACTTGCAATGGGCACGGAGAGCAAAAGCATGGCTGCCAGCACGGCTTCGACGCAACGCAAGGCCGGTTCAACCATCGACACCGGCGAAGTCGAGCGCTTTTCTGCGCTTGCCGAAGAATGGTGGAATCCGAATGGAAAATTCCGGCCGTTACACAAGTTCAATCCTGTTCGCCTGTCCTGGATCCGCGATCAGGTCGCCGCTCATTTCGGCCGCGACCCACGGGCTCCGAAACCGTTCGAGGGCTTGCGCATTCTCGACATCGGTTGCGGCGGCGGTTTGCTGTGCGAACCAATGGCGCGGCTAGGTGCGGAAGTTGTCGGCGCAGATGCGTCCGAAACCAATATCGAAGTCGCCAAATTGCACGCCGCTGAGTCCGGGGTGAATATCGATTACCGGGCGACCACCGCCGAAGCACTGGCTGACGCCGGGGAAAAGTTCGACATCGTTCTCAACATGGAAGTGATCGAGCATGTGTCGGATCCGGCGCTGTTCATCACCAAATGCAGCGAGATGGTGAAGCCAGGCGGAGTGATGTTTGTCGCCACAATCAATCGCACGCTCAAGGCATTGGGTCTGGCGATCATCGGCGCGGAAGTGGTGTTGCGCTGGCTGCCACGGGGCACGCATCAGTTCAACAAGCTGGTTCGGCCAGAGGAAATGCAGGGCTGGCTGGCGGACGCTGGCATGAAGATCACCGACCGGACAGGTGTGATTTACAATCCGCTTGCCGACCGCTGGCAGAAATCGTCGGACACCGACGTCAACTATATGGTGCTGGCCCAGCCCGTCTGAGCTAGAGCAATTCCGGCGAACACTGAATCGCTCTGTTTGACCGATGGCGAGGCGATCCACGAGGAAGGCGGCGAAGGTCGATGTGGTGCATCGGCCAAGTCCGCCTGACGACGTGGGCGACCGCCAGCGGCAAACCCTATGGGCCAGGTCCATTTGACCCAAATCCATCGGTTTTCGGCTTGTCCGGGCCACCAGCCCGAACGTCTCCAAAACCCTCGACCTTGGGTCAAATGACCTCCGGCAGAGTGATCCAAAGTTCGCCGGATTTGCTCTAGGGGCCGGGCGCCGGCTGGTTTACTGCATCGGTCCGAAAAGCAGAATCGATTTTCGGAAACACGATGCAGCAGATTCAAAGTGTTAGAGTGTCCTTTGCGCGTCCACTTGGACGCGCGGCGCTCTAATTCCGGTCTTCGGGCAGCACCGGAATCGGCAGGAACGGCACGCCATCTTCGGCCAGTGACTTGATCTCTTCGGCATTGGCCTCGCCATAGATGCCGCGCTGCTCAGTCTCGCCGAAGTGGATCTTTCGTGCTTCCTGCGCGAACTTGTCGCCGACGTAATCGGCATTTTCCTTCATCTTGCCGGCAAGCGCCTTGATCTCGGACATGATCCGTTGCTGTTCGGCATTTGCAGCCAGCGCCATCGTTTCCTTCCTGCGCCCGGTCGACACAGCGGGCGACATCAGCGACTTCTCAACTTTTTTCGAGCCGCAGACCGGGCATTCGACCAGCCCGCGCTTCGACTGGGCATCAAAGTCGGCATTGTCGCGGAACCAGCCCTCAAACTCGTGAGACTGGTCGCAATGAAGGGAGAAATGGATCACGACGCGGCTTTCAGGCCGATCCCCGGCTTGGCCACTTCGACCGAGAACTCGCGCGCATTCTTGAGGTTGGGGATCTTCTTGCGGGCTTCGGCAGATGCCGCTGTGTCGATGCCGGCATAAATCACGCCAGGTTCCGCATTGTCGGCCTCGGCAACAACGCGCCCCCACGGGTCGATGATGATCGAATGGCCATACGTCTCGCGGCCATCTTCGTGCACCCCGCCCTGCGCGGCAGAAATCACCCAAGCCCCATTCTCGATGGCGCGGGCGCGCAGCAGGGCATGCCAATGCGCCTCGCCGGTCTGGCGCGTAAAGGCGGCAGGCGTTGTCAACACCTCAGCGCCGGCAAGCGCCTGGGCGCGGAACAGTTGCGGGAAGCGCAGGTCGTAGCAGACCGACATACCGAGCTTTGCGAAAGGCAGATCGGCGACGACGGTGCGTCCACCCGGTTCATAGGTTGCCGATTCACGCCAGCTTTCGCCATTGTCGAGATCAACGTCGAACATGTGGATCTTGTCATAGGTCGCAACCACTGCGCCGTCAGGACCAACCAGAAAGGCGCGGTTGGCGATCTTGCCGCCGGGTGCCGCGATTGCAGTCGACCCGACATGTATCCAGACGCCAAGTTCAGCTGCGAGCTTTTTTGCGGAAGACGCGACCAGATCGGTCTCGCTGTCACGCAGCACAGCCTTGAGATCGTCCTTGTTGCGCATCAGCGCGCCGGTCATTTCGGGCGTCTGTATGTATTCAGCGCCGTTGGCGGCAGCTTCACGCACCAGCTTTTCGAATGCTTCAACATTGCGCTCGACTGAAGTACCTGAACGCATCTGGATGGCCGCAGCCTTGAATGTGCTCATATGCCGATTTCCTAGCTTGCCAGCAGCGGATCGAGCTTGCCCGAGCGGTCGAGCTCAAACAGGTCGTCGCAGCCGCCGACATGGGTGTCGCCGACAAAAATCTGCGGGAAGGTCGAGCGGCCATTGGCGCGCTGGATCATCTGCGCCCGCAGGTCCGGCTCATAGGTCGCGTCCAGTTCGGTGAATGCCACGCCCTTGTCGTTGAGCAGCCGCTTGGCCGCCGAGCAATAGCCGCAAAAATCGCGCGTGTAGATTGTTACCTCGGCCATGACGCCCTCTTGTCGATACCAACCTATATAGTGGCGAGTTCTTCGTCCCGGAAGTCCCCGGGCAACACACGCGAAAATGTCAGCACGTCGATGCGGGCAGCTCCTGCCTTGCGCAGCGCCTTTGACACTGCAGCAACCGTGGCCCCGGTCGTGTAAACATCGTCGACGACAAGCAGCTTGCGGCCAGAAATATTGATCTCGGCCTCTGGTGCAATTCTGAACGCACCGCGCACATTGTCCTGCCGCTGGCGCGCGCCAAGCCCGACCTGCTGTTGTGTCGGTTTCACCCTCGAGACAAGAGTGGGATCGAACCGGCACTGCGACAGGCGCGCAACCCAGCGCGCCAGTTCGGCCGACTGATTGAAGCGGCGGCTGAGAAAGCGCCGCGGATGCAGTGGCACCGGCACAATCGCGTCTGCATCGGCTATCAATTCTTCGCCCGCCCTGACCATCCACCGCGCCATCCAGGGCGCGAGATCGGTCCGGTCGGCATATTTGAGCCGGTGGACCATCTGCTTGGCGACGCCCGAATGCGCGACAGCGGCTCGGGCCCGGTCAAACGGTGGTGGATTGGCGATGGCGTCCGCCGAGACAATGCCCGCCCCCATCTCGTGGCTGAACGGGATGCCAAGCACTTCGCACCAGGGCCGCTCGAGAAATCGCAAGCCGCGCCAGCATGCGCCACAAAGGGTCCCAGGCTGGCTGACAATACGGCGGCACCCGCCACATGTCGGCGGAAACAGCAGTTGCGCCGGCCACAAAGCGGCATTTCGCACCAGGCTCTTGATCTCGGGCATCGGTTCGGCCACCTGAGAGGCCAGACACGGTAGCACGCTGATATCCAGCGGCAACACTTCAAACGGGCTGGAGCACGATCACTGGAACAGATTGTCGACCCAAAACTGTCGCTTCAACGCAAGCTGCGCGCGGTCGCAAGACCTGTAACCGGCTCAGACTTTCTGATTGTCCGGGTGGCCGAAGATTTTGCAGACAGGCTCGCATCGACCGCGCGCCGCTTGCCGGACGCGGCCCTGATTGAGACCCCCTACGCGCCAGTTTTGCAATCGCTGCTCGGCACTGGAAAGGTGGACCACGTCACCGAAGTGGCCCGCACGCCGCAACTGAGCGCCACAGGCGATCCAATAATCGCCGACGGCGAAATACTGCCGCTCGCCCCTGCCTCAGTCAATCTTGCAGTGTCGTTGCTTGCCTTGCATGAAGCCAGCGACCTTGTCGGACAATTGGTGCAATACCGGCTCGCGCTCAGGCCAGACGGGCTGATGATTGCCGCGTTGCCGGGCGCAGGGACGCTTGCCGAATTGCGTGAAAGCCTGCTCGTGGCCGAAACAGAATTGAGCGGCGGCGTCAGCCCGCGCGTCATGCCGTTTGTTGATGTCCGTGACGCCGGGGGTCTGTTGCAGCGGGCCGGCTATGCGCTCCCGGTGGCAGACATCGAGACCATCACGGTCCGCTATGACACAATGTTTGATCTGCTGCGCGACCTGCGGGCGATGGGGGCGACAAGTTCTTTGACCGCCCGGTCCCGGGTGCCGGCAACGCGGCGCCTTTTTGCCCGCGCCGCCGAGATTTACGCAGAGCGGTTTTCCGATCCCGATGGCCGGATCCGCGCGACCTTCGCAATTGTTTGGCTGTCTGGCTGGGCGCCGGACCCGTCCCAGCAAAAGCCTGCACGGCGCGGTTCAGCAACTGTTTCGCTGGCCGACGCGCTCGAAGTCAAACGGGACTGAACAGGTAGATTACAGAGGGTTCTGGAGCAAATCCGGCCTACTGCATCGGTCCGAAAATCGGAATCGATTTCCAGAAGCACAATGCAGCAAATTCAAAGTGTTAGAGCGTTCTTGGCGCGTCCAATTGGACGCGCGGCGCTCTAGACCCTTTCAGGTTCAAATGGAAACGGTTCTGTTTCCTCGATGGCGAGGCAATCCGCAAGGAAGACGGCGAAGGACGGGCTGGTGGCCCGGCCAAGTCCGGCTGACGCGGCGGGTGCCCGCCAGCGGGAAACCCTTCGGGCCGGGTG
>Ga0209053_1001580_pt1 | contig 10310 bp, 13 predicted proteins | sample EBPBio152010_DNA_FD_185864 | JGI IMG/M metagenome (GOLD analysis project Ga0209053, IMG submission 185864) | Wastewater treatment Type I Accumulibacter community from EBPR Bioreactor in Madison, WI, USA - Reactor 1_7/15/2010_ DNA (SPAdes)... | ecosystem: Engineered > Bioreactor > EBPR >... | reverse complement strand
CGGAGGTGATCGCCTCGGCGGATGCCATCGTGCTCCCCGGTGACGGTGCCTTCAAGGATTGCCGCGATGAGCTCGCTGCCGTTTCCGGCTTGGAGGACGCTCTTCACGAGGCCGTGCGCGGGAAGGGCCGGCCTTTCCTCGGTATTTGCGTGGGCATGCAATTGCTTGCTGATGTGGGCGAGGAGCGCGGCGAAACCGCTGGCCTTGGCTGGATTCCCGGTCGCGTCGTGGCGCTGGATCCCGCCGAGCGGCATCTCAAGGTGCCGCATATGGGCTGGAACACGCTGGAAGCGCGCGGCAACCACCCCGTGCTGAAGGATGTGCCCTTCGGCGAGAAGGCCTTGCACGCCTATTTCCTGCATTCCTTCCACCTACTGCCGAAGCATGCGGGCGATTTGCTGGCCATCGCCGATTATGGCGGGCCCGTTTCGGCCATCGTGGGCCGCGAGAACATCGTGGGCACGCAGTTTCACCCGGAAAAGAGCCAGCAGCTTGGCCTCCGGCTCCTCCAGAATTTCCTTGCGTGGCGTCCATGATCCTTTACCCGGCCATCGACCTCAAGAACGGCCAATGCGTGCGCCTGAAGCAAGGCGACATGGCGCAGGCGACCGTCTTCAACGACGATCCCGCCGCGCAGGCCGCGAGCTTCGAGGCGCAGGGTTTCGAGGCGTTGCATGTTGTCGATCTCGACGGCGCTTTCGCAGGCGAAGCTGTGAATGGCGCGGCGGTGGAAGCGATCCTGAAGCGCGTGCGCTTCCCGGTCCAGCTCGGCGGCGGCATCCGCCGGATGGAACAGGTGGAAGCCTGGGTGGCGCGCGGCATTTCCCGCGTCATCATCGGCACGGCGGCCCTGCGCGACCCGGATTTCGTGAAAGCCGCCGCCAAGGCTTTCCCCGGCAAGGTGGCGGTTGGCATCGATGCGCGCGATGGCCGCGTGGCCGTGGAGGGCTGGGCGGAAACCTCGGATATGCGCGATGTCGAACTCGGCAAACGCTTCGAGGATGCCGGCGTTGCGGCCATCATCTACACAAATATCGCGCGGGATGGCATGCTCTCCGGCCTCGATTTCGACGGCACGATCGCGCTTGGGCATGCGCTGACGATCCCGGTCATTGCCTCGGGTGGCCTCGCCTCCATGGCCGATATCGAGCGGCTTGCCTCGCCCGAATGCGCGCATCTCGCGGGCGCAATCACGGGACGCGCGCTTTATGATGGCCGGCTCGACCCCGCGCAGGCGATTGCGACGATCCGCGCCGCGAGGGCCTTCGCATGAGCCTGAAGGTGCGCGTCATCCCCTGCCTCGATGTGAAGGACGGCCGCGTCGTGAAGGGCGTGCAATTCGTCGATCTCATCGATGCGGGCGACCCTGTGGAGAGCGCCAAGGCCTATGATGCGGCGGGTGCCGATGAACTCTGCTTCCTAGACATCACCGCAAGCCACGAGAATCGCGGCACCATCCTCGATGTCGTGCGCCGCACGGCGGAGAATTGCTTCATGCCGGTCACCGTGGGCGGTGGCGTGCGAGCGGTAGAGGATGTGCGGGCGCTGATGCTCGCGGGCGCCGATAAGGTGTCCATCAACACCGCCGCCGTGAAGGATCGCGCGATCGTGGGTCGCGCCGCCGAGAAATTTGGCGCGCAAGCCATTGTGGTGGCGATTGATGCGAAGAAGGTCTCCGAGGCGAACGAAAGCGACCGTTGGGAGATTTTCACCCATGGCGGGCGCAACCGCACGGGTATTGATGCCATTCAATACGCCCGCGAAGTCGCTGATCTCGGTGCCGGCGAAATTCTGCTCACCTCGATGGACCGTGACGGCACGAAAGCGGGCTTCGATCTCGCACTCACGCGCGCCATTGCCGAGGCTGTGACGATTCCGGTCGTGGCCTCGGGCGGCGTTGGGACTTTGGACCATCTTGTCGACGGGATCAAAGTCGGCAAAGCTTCTGCAGTCCTCGCGGCGTCGATCTTCCATTTCGGCACCTTCACCATCGGCGAGGCGAAGAAGCATATGGCGCAAGCGGGCCTGCCCGTGCGCCTCGACGGGATCGCCTGATGAGCCAGTTCACCCTCGAACATTTGGAAGCCCTGATCGCTGTGCGTGCCGGGGCCGACCCCACGCAATCGCACACGGCGAAGCTGGTGGCACGCGGTATGAGCCAAGCCACGAAGAAGCTCGGCGAAGAAGCGGTGGAAGCCGTGATCGCTGGTATGAAGGGCGATATCGAGGAGCTCACGAAGGAGAGTGCCGATGTACTCTACCACCTGCTCGTGGTGCTCTACATTGCCGGGGTTCCGCTGAAAGACGTGCTTGACGAACTCGCCTCTCGCACGTCCCAATCCGGCATTGCGGAAAAGGCCACGCGCAAGCCCGTCTGAGATCGGGCATAGCCTGCCGCTCGAATTGGCTCTGGGGGAGAGGCTTTTTTCATGGATGCTCGCGTCTCGAAGCTCGCACCCGATGTCGATCTCTCGCCGTTCCGCGTCTTTGACCGGCATGAATGGGCGACGTTGCGCGCCGATACGCCGCTGACCCTCAGCCTCGAGGAGATCAAGGGCCTGCAATCCATGAATGATCGCCTGAGCCTCGAGGAGGTGGTGGAGATCTATCTGCCGCTCTCGCGCCTGCTGGCGCTCTACACGGCAGCGGCGCAGGGGCTCTATAAGGCGACGCAGCGCTTCCTGAATGCCGGGGACGGCAAGGTTCCCTATGTTATCGGCGTCGCGGGATCCGTGGCGGTGGGCAAATCCACCACCGCGCGCGTGCTGGAAAAGCTGCTGACGCGCTGGCCCAACACGCCGAAGGTGAGCCTGATCACCACCGATGGCTTCCTTTATCCGAATGCCGAACTGCGTCGCCTTGGCCTGATGGAGCGCAAGGGTTTCCCCGAGAGCTATGACAGCACGGCCATCGTGAAGTTCCTCGCCCAGATCAAGGCGGGCGAACGGCATGTGGCCGCACCGCTTTACTCGCACCTCGTCTATGATGTGCTGCCCGGCGAGGAACAGGTCGTGGATCGGCCGGATATCCTGATTTTCGAGGGGCTCAACGTGCTCCAGCCGCCGCGCAGCCCGCGCGATGGCAAGCCTGTGCCCTACGTCTCCGATTTCCTCGATTTCTCGATCTACATCGATGCGGACGAGGATCTTTTGCGCAAATGGTATGTTGATCGCTTCATGGCGCTGCGCGAAACGGCCTTCCGCAAACCGGAAAGCTTCTTCCACCGCTATGCTTCCATCGGTGAAGCCGAAGCGCTCGCGACCGCCCATAGTCTGTGGGATCGCATCAACCTGCCGAACCTGCGCGAGAACATCTTCCCCACGCGCCCCCGCGCGGATCTCATCCTGCGCAAGGGCCTCAGCCACACCATCGAGGAAGTGGCGCTGCGGAAGCTGTGAGGCTCGACAAAGCGGGAATAGGCCTCATCTCCAGCCGGTGAGGAGATGCAGATGACAGGCAGGAGTCCGTTTTTCGCGCGCATCAAGCAGGATATCCTCGCGATCATGGCGAGTGTGCCGATGGGCCGTCTCGTGACGTTCAAGGAGATCGGCGCGCATCTCGACGTCGAGCCGCGCCACCCCGCCTATATTCTCGCGAAGCTCGACCCGATCGAGGCCGGCAACGTGCCCTGGCATCGCGCGGTGAATGAAGCGGGCCAGCTCGACCGTCCCAAGACCGACGAAACCGGCGCAAGCCAGCGTGCGCTGCTCGAGGCCGAGGGGCATGTCATCGCGGCGGATGGGCGGATTCTCGATCTCGCGCAAAGACTGGTCGAGGTCGCGAGCCTGCCGCATGGCGTGCCCGTGCAGAAGCGCCCGGCCGATGCGCCGAAGGCGCTGGCCGGTAAGCGCAAACCCGCGATGCGCTAGGCCTCAGATCAGCCCGTTTTCCTGCGCAAGAATCTTCAGCGAATGCGCCGGCCGTGCGCCGAGCTTCTGGATGACATGGCTCGCGGCCAGTGTGCCCAGCCGCCCGGCCTTTTCGTAACCCAGGCCCGCCGTGTAGCCGAACAGGAAGCCGGCCGCGAAGGCATCGCCCGCGCCGGTGGCATCTTCCAGCGTCTCGATCGGGTAGGCCGGTACGGCCACCGTTGTCTTGCCCTCGATGATCACCGCGCCCTTTTCCGAGCGTGTGACGGCCGCGCGCTTCGCACGGCCTCGCAGGGCTTCCAGCGCGGTATCGAAATCGGCCGTTTCATACAGCGCTTTCAACTCGTGCTCGTTCGCGAAGACAAGATCGACCATGCCGCTATCGATGAGCTGGCGGAACTCGCTGCGGTAACGATCCACGCAGAAGCTGTCGGAGAGAGTCAGCGCCACTTCACGACCGGCAGCATGTGCGAGATCCGCCGCCTTGCGGAAAGCGAGCTTCGCAGCCGGCGGGTCCCATAGATAGCCTTCGAGATAGGTCACGGCGGCGGCCTGCACGGTGGCAGGATCGATATCGGCCTCGGTGAGGTCCTGGCACGCCCCGAGGAAGGTGTTCATCGTGCGCTCGCCATCTGGCGTGACCAGGATGAAGCTGCGCGCGGTGGCCTTGCCATCGACCGCCTGGCGGGTGCCGAAAGCCACGCCCGAGGCCACGATGTCATGCGCGAAGAGATCGCCCACGGAATCGGCCTTCACCTTGCCGATGAAAGCGCTTCGCGCGCCGAAAGATGCGGCACCGACACCGGTATTCGCGGCGGAACCGCCGGAGATGATCGTGGCCGGGCCCATCGCGGCATAGATCGCCTCGGCGCGATCCTCGTCGATGAGCGTCATCGAACCCTTCACAACGCCCTGTTTCTGCAGGAAATCCTCCTCGCAGCGGGCGATCACGTCAACAATCGCATTGCCGATGGTGAGGACGTCATAGGTGCGGGACATGGGAATTTCCGGTTCACGAGGGGTCGCGAGGGGATGGCCGAGCAGAAGCGGCACGTCAAGCCTTGTCGAACCGACGGGCGCGCCGCAGGCGCACATAGAGCGCACCTTCACCGCCATGGCCGGGCGCGGAGGCTTCATAGCCCAGCACGATGGTGCGCAGGGCAGGGTCAGCCAGCCAATGCGGCACGAGGCGGCGCAAGACGCCCCGTTCCTCGCCGCGCGCATCCACTCCACCCCCCTTGCCGGTGATGACCAGCACGAGCTTCGCGCCGCGATGATGCATCGCATAGAGGAATTCGAGCAGATCGCGATGCGCCTCCGCCTGTCGCAGGCCATGCAGGTCGATCCGGCCATCCAGCGGTTGCAAGCCGCGTGCGACATCGCGGCGGGCGCGACGATCCAGCGGCGCAAGCGGGGGAATCGGGCGCGGTTCGACCTTCTTTGGTGGCTTTGAGACGGGAATCGCTGGCGTTACGGGCGCGGGAACGGGGGCTGGAGGCTCCTCCGGCAGTTCGGGCAGCGTGCGCCCGGGCAAGGGCTTCGCCTGCCGTGCCACATAGTGCCAGACGTGCGCGTCCTCCGTGGTCAATTCACGCTTCCTGCGCCGCATGGGTCATTCCCCTCGCGGCCAGAGAACAATGAAACGCATGGAATCACGCACGAGCCCCGCGCGCTGCCCGGCTTCAGCGCCGGACCCCATGAAAAAATCCCCGCGCGCCGGGCCAACAATCGCCGATCCGGTATCCTGCGCGATCATCAGCCGATCCAGTGGAGCGCGCGGACCTTCGGGCGTGAGCGGGGCGGATTCGATCCAGACCGGCAGGCCATAGGGCCAGATGGTGCGATCCACGGCGAGGCTGCGTCCCGTGGTGAGCGGCACGCCTGCGCCGCCCACGGGCCCGCGTGCGGGATCGAGCATCGGTTCGAGCGCGAAGAAGATGTAGGAGCGGTTGCGCTCCATCAGCGCGCGGCCGCGCGCCGGGTCAGCCCGCAGCCAGCCCATCAGCCGTTCCAGTGACATCTCCGGCAGGGGAATCTTGCCCTGCTCCACGAGAATGCGCCCGATCGATGTATAGGGATGCCCGTTCCGCCCGGCATAGGTGAGGCGGGCGCGAGTGCCATCCGTGAGCGTGAGGCGCGCCGAGCCCTGCACCTGCGTGATGAAAAGCTCGGCTTCATCCCTCAGCCATGCGATTTCGAGGCCCTGCCCCGCCAGTGCGCCGGCCCAAATGGCGCCTCGATCGGGATAGATCGAGTAAACACCCTCGCTCACGCGAGCAGCGGCATAAACCGCGTCGATGTCCGGCGGGCGCGGCTCGTCCTGCGCAAAGGTCACAAGATCCGCTGGGCGGCCGAGCACCGGCACGGGAAACGCCGCTGATTTGTCACGCGAAGCCTCGATTTCCGGCTCGAAATAGGCGGTGAGGAAGCCGTTTCCGGCTTTCGGCTGCACCGCGAAGAGCTGAAAATGCTGCTCGAAGAAGGCGCGTGCCGATGCGCTGTCGGCAATGGGCTCGGCCAGCGTCTTCCGGCAGATGTTCACGAGAATATCTGGCGGCTTCACGCCCAGCCGTTGCGCCGGCGCGCCCTCGGCCAAAGGCTTGCAGGTCTCGAGAAAGGCGCGGAAGGCCGCGCTCGCATCATCGCGCGACCAGCCGGGCAGATCGGAGAAGCGAAGCGGCCGCAGGTCGGCCTGTTCGGCCAAGGGCGGCAGGCTGCGTGAAGGATCGGCCGCGGCAAGGCTGCTCATCGCGAGAAGCCCCGCAGCAGCAAGGCCGGCGGCCTCAAGCCGCCTCGGTCGCCACCAGCCGCCAGTTCGGATCCCGCGAGCTGACATCGCGCGCGAAGGTCCAGATATCCGTGACATCGGTGACCTTTTCCGGGTTGCCATCGATGACCACGCCCTGTGCATCCCGCGTGGCGGTGATGAGCTTGGAGAGGAATTTCACCGTGACCTGCGCCGTCTTCGTGCGCAGGAGGGCATCGGAGAATTCCGCCTTGTCGATGGAAACGAACTGCGTTTCTACCTTTTCGTTGCGGCTTTCGCGATCCTTGATCGCGCCTTCGAAGCCCTCATAGACCTCCGCCGAGAGCAAATCCTTCAGCGTGCGGCGATCACCTTGCGCGAAAGCGGTCACGATCATCTCGTAGGCAGCACGCGCGCCACCGAGGAACTCGCGCGGATCGAAGCTGGAATCGCTCTGCATGATCTGGACGAGGCCGGGGAAAGCCGGCGAATCCGCCGGCACCACACCCGCCAGGCGCGCTTCCGGCTCGGCCGATGGCTGCGGGCCGCGCGCGGTGGGCAGCGGCACGACATTACTGTTGCTCGCGCCCGGCGCGGCGGGATCGTTCGCCTGCTCGCGGCGAATCATCATGTCCTGCGGGGGTTTCTCGGTGCCTGTGCGTTGGCCCAGAACCGAGCGCAGCTTGTAGATGACGAAAATCGCCAGCCCGAGGAAAACAAGCGTGAGAACGTCGAAATTCTGCATCGAGGAGCACCTGCACACACGCAAGACCGCAGGGTATCGCCCATTGGTTCTTGCTTCACGCTCCCCATATAGGGTGTTCGAATGCGCGGCGCCATACCCGAATAGGCAGCCAGATGCACGGAAAACGCGGCGAAAGGAACCGCATGAGCCGAATTCCCGATCCTGAACCCGGCAATGCGAGTCTGGCGCGCGGTGTGCAGGGTTTCGTGCTGCGACCCGGATTATGGCTGCTGCTATGGATGGCGCTGGAAGGCGCGCTTTTCGTGCTCCTGGCTCAGAAATGGGGTCTGAGCACAGTCATCCTCGCGGCGATCGGCAAGAGCGCGCTCGGGCTCTTCGCGCTGGTCTGGCTCACGGGGCGTTCGCTTCTGAAGGTTTCGGCACCGGGCTTCCGGCTGATCCAGCTCGAGCGGCTGGGCACGGGGATGATGCTGGCCCTTGCGATAATGATGCCCGGCTTCGTGCTCTCGCTCCTGGCGCTGGCGCTTCTCGCGCCGGGCCTGCGCGCGGCGTTCTTCCGGCGGGCCGCGCCGCCGCGCCGCGAGGATGTGGTTGATCTCGAACCGGGTGAATGGCGGGAAATCCCCTCCGAGGAGCCGCGATTGCCGCAGGAACCCACGAACCGGCCTTGAGGCGCGCGCGCCTTCCGTGTAAGCCGGCCAGCGATTTGAATGGCAGGTGGAGCCGGCGCGGGCCGCGTTCCGCCGCATGACCCACAAGGACAGGACCAGAACCATGGCTGAAGGAAATGGCGGCATGCCGCAGCTCGATGCGCTCGCGCAGTATGTGAAGGACCTGTCCTTCGAGAACCCGAATGCGCCGCGCTCGCTGCAGCCGAAGCAGGCTCCTCCGGCCATCAATGTTCAGGTGAACGTGAACGCCAAGGAACTCGGAGACGACGAGTTCGAGGTTGATCTCTCGCTCGATGGTTCGGCCGGCGAAGGCGATGAGGTGATCTTCCGCTTCGAGCTGGTGTATTCCGGCATCTTCCGCCTTGTGAACATCCCGGCCGAGCACAAGCATCAGGTGGTGATGATCGAGTGCCCGCGCATGCTGTTCCCCTTCGCTCGCGCGATCGTGGCGAATGCGGTGCGCGATGGCGGCTTCCCGCCCTTCCTGCTGCAGCCGATCGATTTCGGCGCGCTCTATCACCAGCGCATGTCGGAAGTGCAGGGCGCCAGCGCCCGCAACTGAAGCCTCATGCGGGAGGCGGCGCTGCTGCCGCCTTTTCCGCCTCGACCCAATAGGCCTTCCAGAGCGCCTTTTCGCCCATTTCCGCCACGAAGGCGCGATGCTGGGCGCGCTCTTCTTCCGTGATCAGATGGATGGCCGAAAGCTGGGCGCGCTGATGAGCGCGCTCCGCGCCATCGGTGGCGCTGCGGCTGTCATCCTCGGATGAGGCGCCCAGAAGCAGGCTGGATTGCTTGCCGCCCGTGAGTTCCGCATAGACTTCCGCGAGAATTTCCGCATCGAGCAACGCGCCATGGCGCGTGCGGCGGCTGTTATCGATGCCATAGCGGGCGCAGAGCGCATCAAGCGAGTTCTGCTGGCCCGCATGCTTGCGCCGGGCGATGGCGAGCGTATCGATAACGCGATCCGCCGAGAGCGGGCCCTTCTTCAGCCGCTTCAGCTCGGCATTGAGGAAGCCCATATCGAAGCTCGCATTGTGGATGATCAGCGGATCATCCCCGATGAAGGCGAGGAATTCGTCTGCGATCTGCCGGAAAACCGGCTTGTCCGCGAGGAAGGCGTCCGAAAGGCCGTGCACCGCGAAAGCCTCGGGCGACATGGGCCGCTCGGGATTGATATAGCGGTGGAAGACCTGGCCGGTGACGAAGCGATTGACGATTTCCACGCAGCCAATTTCCACCAGCCGGTCACCGCGCAGGGGATCAAGACCAGTCGTTTCGGTATCGAGTACAATCTCGCGCATGGGTCCGCCCGGAATTCAGAACAGGCGCGGGGCCAAAGCCCGCAACAGGGCCTGAAGATCGCTCCGCGCAGCCGGAAAACCCCGGCTAGTTTCCAATATGGCATGGGCGCGCCGGCGTTTCTCGCTGTCCGGCATCTGGCGCTTCAGAAGGGCGTGGAAAAGTTCTTCGGTCATGCCAGGCCGGGCGAGAACACGCTGTTTTTGAATCGCAGGCGAAACGGTAGTCACGAGCACGGCATCGCAGCGCTTTTCGCCCCCGATTTCGTAGAGAAGCGGCACATCGAGCACGATGAGCTTGTGCCCGGCGCGTTTCGCTGCGGCCAGCGCCTTCTCTTCTTCCTCGCGCACGAGAGGATGGACGATGGCTTCGAGCTTTCTGAAGCGCTCGGCCTTGCCATCGAGGGCGGCGGCCAACTTTTTGCGATCCACCTGACCATCCGTGACCGTGCCCGGGAAGGCCTCTTCGATCAGCGGTGCCGCGCGCCCGGAATAGAGCGCGTGCACGGTCGCATCGGCATCATGAACCAGCACGCCGAGGTCGCGCAGCATATTCGCCGTGGCGGATTTTCCCGTACCGATCGAACCGGTGAGGCCGAGCCGGAACATCGCGCGTCACTTCGGCAAATGCGCGACGATATGCGCGCGCAGGGCCTCGGTGACTTCTGGCTTCCGGCCGAACCATTTCTCGAAGCCCGGAACCGCCTGATGCAGCAACATGCCGAGTCCGTCGAGCGTGCGCAATCCGCGCGATTTCGCGGCGGCGAGAAGCGGGGTCTCCAGCGGCACATAGACGATATCCGCGACAATCGCGTGGGCCGGCAGGCGGGAAAGATCGAGCGAGAGCGGCTCCTTGCCCTGCATGCCGAGGCTCGTGGTGTTGATCACGAGATCGAAGTCGGCGAGCGCGCCATCTTTCGCGTCCCAAGGCACGATATCGACCGGGGCATGCGGCGCAACTTTCTTCAGGTCGGCCAAAAGCTTGCCGAGCCGATCTTCGGAGCGGTTGGAAAAGGCGAG
>Ga0209053_1001572_pt1 | contig 10355 bp, 9 predicted proteins | sample EBPBio152010_DNA_FD_185864 | JGI IMG/M metagenome (GOLD analysis project Ga0209053, IMG submission 185864) | Wastewater treatment Type I Accumulibacter community from EBPR Bioreactor in Madison, WI, USA - Reactor 1_7/15/2010_ DNA (SPAdes)... | ecosystem: Engineered > Bioreactor > EBPR >... | reverse complement strand
ATGGTCAGCAGGAAGAGCCCGCCTTCGGCATAGGCACCCTCGAATTCGCGGCGGAAGATGTCGAAGACCGCCTCCGGCGACGTATAGGGCCTCAAGCCCTGGAAGCGGTTCATGCTGAGATAGGGCGCGTCGTCGCGGATCCACTCGACCGGCAGTTCGACGATGCCGGTCGGCTCGCCTTTCTCGACGATCTCATAGGGGTCGTCATCGGCGAAGAGCGAGGAATCGTAGAGCAGGCCGAGCTCGCGCTCGATCGAGAGCGTCACGTCGGAGAAATCCCAGGACGGGGTGCGCATCCCGACGGGGCGAACACCGGTGACCTTCTCCAGCGTATCGGCCGAGCGTAGGTGCAATTCGCGCTCGTTGGCGGGCGGCACGGCCGTGTTGACCTCATGGATCCAGCCATGGAGGCCGATCTCGTGGCCGGCGCCGATGATGCGGCGCTGTTCTTCCGGGTAGAGCAAGGCGGTGACGGCCGGCACGAAGAAGCTCGCCGGAATGTCCTGCCGCTTCAGCAGGTCGAGGATCTTGGGCACGCCGACGCGATTGCCGTACTGACCCCAGGAGAGGCGCCCGACCGACTTGCCGCCGTCGCGCAATTCGTTGGTCTCGTGATCGACGTCGAAGGAGAGCGCGACCGCGCAACGCGCGCCGTTCTTCCATCTGGCGGGCTTCAGGTTGCGGCCGGCGCGGACCTGCTCGACCTTGCCGCGCCAGACCTCTTCCGGCCATTGCCAGGGCAGGAGTTCGTCGGGCTGGCTCGTCATGACGGCTCTCCTCAGGTCGTCGCAGCGACCGGCAGTACCGGCACGGCGGCGAGCAGGCGCTTGGTATAGTCGTGCTGCGGATGGTCGTAGACCTCACCGGCCGGGCCGCTCTCGACGATCCGGCCGCGATACATGATCGCGACGCGGTCGCAGAGATGGCGGACGACCGAGAGGTCGTGCGAGATGAAGATCAGCGTCAGGTCGAGTTCCTGCCGCAGGCGGATCAGCAGGTTGATGATCTGCGCCTGGATCGAGACGTCGAGCGACGCGACCGGCTCGTCGCAGACGACGACATCGGGCTGCATCGCCAGTGCGCGGGCAATGGCGACGCGCTGGCGCTGCCCCCCCGAGAACTGGTGCGGGTAGCGGTCCGCGAAATCGGGATTGAGCCCGACCGCCGCCAGCCATTGCCGGACATAGGTCTTCGCCTGCGCGCGCTCGACGAGCCCGTGCGCCAAGGGTCCCTCGGCAATGCTGTCGCCGACCGTCATGCGCGGATTGAGCGAGGCGAAGGGGTCCTGGAAGATGGTCTGGACGCGCGTCGTGACCTTGTGCGGCGGCTCGCCCGCACTCATCACAGGCGCACCGTCGATGCGGACAGAGCCGGTGTCGGGCGCATAGATGCCGGCCGCGACGCGCCCGAGCGTCGACTTGCCGGAGCCGGATTCGCCGACGAGGCCGAGCGCCTCGCCGCGCTTCAGCACCAGCGTGACGTCGTCGACCGCCTGCACCACGGACGGCGGCCTGGACAGGCCGACCTTCTGGGCGAGCTTCCGGAACAGGCCGGGCGTCCCGGCGAAGCGCTTGGCAACATGCTCGATGCGGACATAGTGCACGGCATCCGCGACCGTGGCGGGCGCCTGCTTTGCGGCGCGCGGCGGCGGCGCGACATCGGAGCCGACGCCGCCGGCCAGAAGCTTGCCGGGCTCGGAGCGCGAGGGCAGGGCGTCGAGCAGCGAGCGCGTATAGGGGTGCTGCGGATGCGTCAGCACCGAAAGCGTCGGCCCGGCCTCGACGATCTTGCCGTGACGCATGACGCAGACATGGTCGGCAAGCGAGGCGACGACGGCGAGGTCATGGCTGATCCAGATCAGCGCCGTGCCGAGTTCGGCGACCAGCTCCTTCATCTCCGCGAGGATCTCGGCCTGCACGGAAACGTCGAGCGCGGTGGTCGGCTCGTCGCAGATGATCAGCTTCGGCCGGTGCAGCAGGGCGATCGCGATGGCGACGCGCTGGCGCATGCCACCGGAGAACTGGTGCGGGTAGAAGTCGACCTTGCTCTCGGCATCGGGAATGCGGACCTGCGCCAGCGCCGCGACGGCGCGGCGGCGCGCCTCGGCGCCGGAGACCGTCTCATGCGCCTCGAGCGCGAGCCTGATCTGCGTGCCGATGGTCAGCATCGGGTTCAGCGTCATCATCGGGTCCTGAAAGACCATCGAAATCTGCTTGCCGCGGACCTTGCGCAGTTCGGCCGGCGCCAGGCCGGTGAGCTCCCGCCCCTCCAGCTTCACCGAAGAGCCGGATTCGACACGGCCGGGCGGATCGATCAGGCCGATGATAGAGAAACCGGTGATGCTCTTGCCCGAGCCGGATTCGCCGACGAGGCCCATGACCTCGCCGCGCTTCAGCGCGAAGGAGACGCCGTCGACCGCCTTCACCACGCCGGCGCGGGCGTGGAAATGGGTGGCGAGGTCGGTGACCTCAAGGAGAGGAGCTTCGGTCATCATTTGCTCCCTTCTCCCCCTGCGGGAGAAGGCGCCGGCAGGCGGATGAGGGGTCGCGCGGCGCTGTAAGACACGGCCTGGCACCGCCGATCATAGAGCGTCGCGCGACCCCTCACCCCAACCCTCTCCCGCAAGGGGAGAGGGGGCTGCGCGGCGCCCGGTCCCGGCAAGAGCGCACTCATCGCTTCAGCCTCGGATTGACCTGGTCACGGATGCGGTCGCCGACGAGGTTGATCGCGACGATCAGCACGATCAGCGCGATGCCGGGATAGATCGAGATCCAGTAGCGGCCCGACAGCATGTACTGGAAGCCGTTGGCGATGAGCATGCCGAGCGAGGGCTCTGTGACCGGCAGGCCGACGCCGAGGAAGGAGAGCGTCGCCTCCAGCGCGATGGCATTGGCCACCTGCACGGTCGCGACCACGATCAGTGGCGGCAGGCAGTTCGGGAAGATATGGCGCAGGACGACGCGCCAGCCCGGCAATGGCGTCGAGAGCACGGCCTCGACATAGTCCTTGCCGCGCTCGGCCGAGGCCGCGCCATGGGCCGTGCGCGCGAAGTAAGCGTATTGGGCGGCAGCAAGCGCGGCGATGAGCTGCATCTTGCCCTGTCCGAGAAGGGCGGAGAGCACCAGCGCCAGCAGGATCGCCGGGAAGGCGAGCTGCAGATCGATCACGCGCATGATGAAGGCCTCGCGGCGCCCGCCAGCATAGGCCGCGCCGATGCCGAGCGAAACGCCCAGCGTGAAGGCGATGGCGCCCGCCACCAGCCCCATCTGCAGGGAGATGCGCAGGCCGTAGAGGATGGCCGAGAGCAGGTCGCGCCCCTGCGCATCGGTGCCGAGCCAATGTGTGTAGCCGCCCTCGCCGACATAGCCCGGCGGGCGGCGCGCATCGGAGAGCGAGAGCTTGGCGAGGTCGTAAGGGTCCTGCGGGGCGACGAGCGGCGCGAGCAGGGCGATGCCGATCGTCAGGACGACGACGGCGAGCGCGATGACGGCCGTCCTGCTCTCGCGGAACTCGGCCCAGAAGCGGGCTACGGGAGAGGCGTCCTTCATCGCGCGCCTCCTTTCCGCAGCCTAGGATCGAGCCCGACATAGGCGAGGTCGACGAGGAAATTGATGGTGATGAAGACGAAGGCAACGAGCATCAGGTAGGCGACCATCACCGGCCGGTCGAGCGACTGGATGGAGTCGATGATCAGCTTGCCGATGCCGGGCCAGGAGAAGATCGTCTCGGTCACGACCGCGAAGGCGAGCGTCGAGGCGAATTCGAGCCCGAAGACGGTGACGAGCGGGATCGCGATCAGGCGCAGCACATGGCGGCGCAGCACGGTCCATTCGGAGAGGCCGGCAGCACGGGCGAATTTCACGGTGTCGGAGAGCATGGTCTCGCGCGTGCCGGCCCTCGCGAGGCGCGTCATCAAAGCGAGCTTGAAGAAGGCGAGGTTGAGCGCCGGCAACAGCAGATGGCTCAGGCCGTTCAACGTCAGGAAGCTCCACTCGACGCCGAAGATGGAGACCGTCTCGCCGCGCCCGCCGGCCGGCAGCCATTGCAATTCGACGGCGAAGGCCATGATCAGCACGAGGCCGATCCAGAAGGTCGGCACGGAGAAACCGAGGATCGAGACTGTCATGATCAGCTTGGAGGCGACGCTGTCAGGCCTGTAGCCGGCATAGATTCCGGCGGGAATGCCGATCAGCGCGGCGCCGCAGACTGCGGCCAGCGTCAGTTCCAGCGTCGCCGGCAGGCGCGACAGGATCAGGTCCATCACCGGCATGCCGAAGACGAAGGAACGGCCGAAATCGCCGTGCAGCACGCGGCCGAGGAAGGTCAGGTACTGTTCCCAGAGCGGCCGGTCGAGCCCGTATTGCGCGATGGTCTGGAGACGCAGTTCCTGGCTGACATCGGGGCCGATCAGCACGTCGATCGGGTTGCCGATCGCGTAGACGCCGACGAAGACCAGCACCGACATGACGAGCATGACGACAAGGGCCTGCGCCAGCCGGACGGCGACATGGCCTAGCATGTGACATGCTCTGGCGGAGCACAGGGCTCAGCCCTCATCCTGAGGAGCGCCGCAGGCGCGTCTCGAAGGATGTTCCAGTTCGCGGTACCTGCGCCTTCTGGAACATCCTTCGAGACGCCGCTTCGCGGCTCCTCAGGATGAGGGCTGCGAAAGAACCGCATCACGGCCAGTTCTCCACCATCACGGCCCGCGTCTCCTCGACGCCGACCTGCCAGAGCCTGAGCATCTCCTCGTCCGGCCGCTGGTAGAGGCCGTGGAAATTGCCGTCGCCGAGGATTTCGCGGCGCTTCGCCGGGCTCGCGGCCTGGTATTCGGCGGCGTTGAAGGGCGGCTTCAGCGTCTCGGGCATGGCGACGCCGGCGAGCCGCGTCCAGGGGAAATTCTCCATCCAGGAGGCGTGCGAGGCCGCCGGATCGACCGCCTGGACCGCCGCCTGGAATTGCGGCGCCGCCCACCAGTTGTGCAGGCGGATGCTCGCGTCGGGATGGCCGTCCAGCCATTCGGTCGCGAAGTTCAGCGCCGGCGAATTGCCGCCATGGCCGTTGACGAGGACGATGCGGCGGAAGCCCGAGCGATAGAAGCCGTCGAAGATGTCGCCGAGGAGCGCGGCGTAAGTGCTCAAGCGCAGCGAGATGCTGCCGGGGAAATTCAGGAAGCCCGGCGTCAGGCCATAGGCCAAGACCGGAAAGACGGGGATGCCGAGCGGCTCGGCCGCCTCCTGCGCCACCCGCTCCGACAGGATCACATCGGTCGCGAGGCTCAGGTAGGCGTGCTGTTCGACGCTGCCGAGTGGCAGCACGCAGCGGTCGTCCCGCTTCGCCTGAGCCTCGATCTGCATCCAGTTCAAATCGGCGACACGCACGGCGCGATCCTTGCTTCGCTTTCATAAGCGGTAGACAATCCCGGCAGGCAGTGCGGGACCGCCGCCGGAACCAACCTTGACTCTGGCCTCCGGTAGCGTCAAGTTCCATTTGGAACTAAATCGGCCGAGAGACATTCCCGATGCGACGCGCACCGACCTCTCCTTCCCGCGCCGACCCGGAGCGCGAGGCGGCACTTGCCGAGCTCGACCCGCTGACCGTGACCAAGCTCTGGGACAATCCCTGCTGGCTGTCCTTCCGGCTGAACTTCGTCGCCTTCCGCTTCAACGACCCGGTCTATCGCTGGATCGAGACGCGCTACGGGCTCGTCCGGCCCGAATTCGTCGCGCTCTATTCGGTTGGCTTGAAGGAGGGCGTCGCCGCCAAGAACATCGTCGCCTCCTCCGGCCTGCCGAAGAACACGCTCTCGCGCGCCGTGCAGAAGCTGCTGCAGCGGCGGCTGCTGAAGCGCGAGAGCGATCCCACCGACCTGCGCAGCTATGTGCTCCATCTCACGCCGGCCGGCCGCAAGATCTTCGACGAGACGATGGTGCCGATGGTCGAGCACCAGACGACGATGCTCGCCGGCCTCAGCGAGGACGAGCAGCGGCAGCTCTGCGTGCTGATGGACAAGCTCGTCATCGCCTCGCCCGCCTGGCCACAGGAACTCCAGTCATAACCACAGAAAAACAGGGGATACCGTCATGACAATCGTGAAGAGCTTCCGCCTCGCCGCCTTCGCCGCCCTGCTCGGCGCCACCGTCTCGACCGGCGCGCTGGCGCAGACGCTGACCATCGGCGTCCGCGCCGGACCGGAATCGATCGATCCGCATTTCACCGCGACCGGCACCCATGCCGAGGCGTTGAAGCATGTCTTCGACACGCTGACCTGGTCCGGCGACAAACTCCAGATCGAGCCGCGCCTCGCCCTGAGCTGGAAGACGCTGGAGCCGACGGTCTGGGAGTTCAAGCTGCGCCCCGGCGTCAAGTTCCATGACGGCTCGGACTTCACCGCCGAGGACGTCAAGTTCTCGATCGAGCGCATCCCGGTCGTCGCCGGCCCGAACCCGACCACGATCTATGTCCGCCGCGTCAAGGAGGTGAAGATCGTCGATCCGCTGACGGTGCATATCGTCACCGACGGGCCGGCGCCGAACCTGCCGAACGATTTCATCCGGCTGTTCATCGTCTCGCACAAGGCCGCCGCCGGCCTGACCAAGGACAGCGCCAACGAGGCCTTCAACTCGGGTAAGGCGGCTGTCGGCACCGGCCCTTACAAGTTCGTCTCGTGGACGCCGAAGGACCAGATGGTGCTGGATCGCTTCGACGGCTACTGGGGCGCGAAGGAGCACTGGGCCAAGGTCGTCCGCAAGGAACTGCCGAACGACGCCGCCCGCGTCGCCCAGCTCAAGGCCGGCCAGGTCGACATCATCGTGCGCGCGCCGGCTTCCGACGTGCCGACGCTGAAGCGCGACGCCAAGCTCTCCGTCGCGACGATCGAGAGCGTCTATCTCTTCAACATGGAGCTCGACATGCGGGACAAGAGCCCGCAGATCAGCGCCAAGGACGGCTCGGCCCTGCCGAAGAATCCGCTGCAGGACGCGAAGGTGCGCGAGGCGATCGATCTCGCCATCGACCGTCCGGCGCTCGCGGAGATCGCGATGGAGGGACTCGGCACGCCCGCGAACCAGCTGGTGACGCCGACCATCGCCGGCTTCAACAAGAGCCTGCCGGCGCTCAAGCCGGACCTCGCCAAGGCGAAGAAACTGATGGAGGAGGCCGGCTATCCCAACGGCTTCAAGGTCTCCTTCTCCTTCACCAATGACCGCCTGCCCGGCGACCGGCAGGTCGGCACCTCGATCGCGCAGATGCTGGCGCGCATCGGCATCGAGGTGAACGCCAATGCGCAGCCCGGCGCGGTGTTCTTCCCGGCCCGCACGCGCGGCGAGTTCTCGATGAGCATGTCAGGCTGGGGCACGCTGACGGGCGAGGCGAACTATACGCTGTCCTCCGTGGTCCATTCCAACGACCCGGCCAAGAAGCTCGGGGCCTTCAACGTGCTCGGCTACAAGAATGCCGAGGTCGACAAGCTGATCGAGGACGCGGCCGTCGAGATGGACGAAGCCAAGCGCAACAAGATGCTGTCCGACGCCGCCGCGATCATCGCCAAGGACAGGCCGCGCCTGCCGATCGCCGCCGTCGGCTCCGCCTGGGCGATGCAGAAGGACAAGGTGACGATCAGCCCGCGCGTCGATGAGGACACGCTGGCGATGGACATCAAGCCCGCCAAGAAGTAACGGGGCCGCCTTCGACGCCATGGCCGGTTCCAGCCGGCCATGGCGGACCACATTCAAAGACCCGACAGGATACCGACATGACCCTCGCGCTTGCCATCCATGGCGGCTGCGGCACGCTGCCGAAGGCCGAAATGACGGAGGCCGAATGGGCCCAGGCCCGGTCCGACCTCGCCAGCGCGCTACGCGCCGGCTGGGCGATCCTGACCAAGGGCGGCGCGGCCGTCGACGCCGTCGAGGCGGCCGTCCGCGTGATGGAGGATTCCCCCCATTTCAACGCCGGTCATGGCGCTGCCTTCAACACCGAGGGCGAGCATGAGCTCGACGCCTCGATCATGGACGGGGCGACGCTGGCCGCCGGCGCCATCTGCGGGGCCAAGCGCATCCGCAATCCCGTCAGCGCCGCCAAGGCCCTGATGCTGCGCGGCGACCCGCTGCTGCTCGCCGGCCCCGCCGCCGACGATTTCGCCGAGCATGAAGGCGTCGATACCGTCGCCAACGCGCATTTCTCGACCGAGCGCCGCCGCAAGAACCTCGCCTCGATGAAGCTGCGCGAGATCGTCGGCACCGCCGCCGAGGCGAGCGAGGCCGAGAAGCACGGCACGGTCGGCGCCGTCGCCTGCGACGCGCAGGGCCATCTCGCCGCGGCGACCTCGACCGGCGGCTATACCAACAAGCCGGTCGGCCGCGTCGGCGATTCCCCGATCATCGGCGCCGGCACCTATGCCCGCGACGGGCGCTGCGCCGTCTCCGGCACCGGCAAGGGCGAGTATTTCATGCGTTACTGCGTCGGCCACGAGATCGCGTCGCTGATCGCCTACAAGGGCCTCTCGCTGGAAGCGGCGACGGACGCCGTCCTCGCCGAACTCTCCGAGCACAAGATCGGCGCCGGGCTCGTCGCCGTCGATGCCGATGGCGGGATCGTCGCCCCCTACAACACCGAGGGCATGTATCGGGGCTGGGTGACGGAGGATGGGCTCATCCATGTCGCCACACATGACCATGTCGAGCTAGCGGGGCAGGCGTGAGCGAACCCATCCTGATCTGGGGCGCCGGCGCCATCGGCGGCACGCTCGGCGCCTATTGGGCGCGGGCCGGCATTCCGGTCCTGCTGGTCGACATCGTGCCCGAGCATGTCGAGGCCTGCCGCACCCGTGGTCTCGCCATTTCCGGGCCGGTCGAGGCATTCACGCAGGTCGTCCCGGCCGCGACGCCGGCCGAGCTGAGCGGGCGCTATGGCCGTATCGTGCTGGCCGTAAAGGCCGGCGCGACCGAAGCGGCGCTCGCCGCGCTGAAGCCGCATCTAGCCGAGGACGGTTTCGTGCTCTCCGCCCAGAACGGGCTGAACGAACTCGCCATCGCCAGGGCCGTCGGCGAGCAGCGTACGATGGGCTGCTTCGTCAATTTCGGCGCCGACTGGCTCGGTCCCGGCGAGATCCTCTACGGCAATCGCGGTGCGACCGTCGTCGGCGAGCTCGACGGCTCGAAGAGCGAGCGGGTCGTCGAGATGCACCGGCTGATGGAGATGTTCGAGCCCGACGCGATCCTGACCGACAACATTTTCGGCTATCTCTGGGGCAAGCTCGCCTATGGCGCGATGCTGTTCGCGACGGCACTGACCGACGATTCGATGTCGGCGAACTTTTCGGACCCGGAACGGCTGCCGGTCTGGCTCGCGCTCGGCCGCGAAGTCGGCGCCGTTGCAGCCAAGCGCGGCGTGACCTCGCTCGGCTTCGGCAATTTCGATCCGATGGTGTTCGCGCCCGGCCGGCCGGAAGGCCCGCAGATCGAGACGATCCGCTGGCTCGCCGATTACACCTCGCAAACCGCCAAGACCCATTCCGGCATCTGGCGCGATCTCGCCGTCCGCAAGCGCAAGACCGAGGTCGACCCGCAGATCGGTGTCATCGCCACGCTCGGCCGCGAGGTCGGCATCGCGGCGCCCGCGATCGAGACGCTGGTTGCGCTGATCCACGACATCGAGGACGGCCGCCGCCCGATGGCCTTCGAGACGCTCAAGGTACTGATCGACCAATGCAGATCCGCTTCGACGACCGCGTAACCCTCGTCACCGGCGCAGCCCAGGGCATCGGACGCGCGATCGCGCTCGCGTTGGCCGAGGCCGGCGCACGCGTCCACCTCGCCGATATCGACGAAGCCGGGGTGCAGGCCACGGCCAAGGAGATCGGCGCGACCGGGCATGCCGCCGATCTCGGCTCGCCCGAAGCCGCCCAGGCGCTGGTGCGCGAGATCGTGGCGACGGATGGCCGGCTCGACCTTCTGGTTCACGCCGCCGGCGGGGTGCGCGGACAGGTCGGCCGGGCGATCGAGGAGATTTCCGAGGAAGACTGGCGGGTGATCTTCGCCGCCAATGTCGATGCCGCCTTCTTCCTGGCGCAGGCGGCGGCGCCTGCGATGAAGCAGGCCTGCTACGGGCGGATCGTGACGATCTCGTCGGGAGCGGGCCTGAGGCCGAGCCTCACCGGTATCCAGGCCTATGCCAGCGCCAAGCACGCGCTGGTCGGATTGACCAAGCAGCTCGCCTGGGAACTGGGTCCGCATGGCATCACCGTGAATTCGGTGGCGCCGGGCTTCGTGCGCTCCAATCCCGCGAGCGAGCGGCAATGGCAGAGCTATGGGCCGGAGGGGCAGAAGCGTCTCGTCGAAAGCATCCATACCCGC
>Ga0209053_1001570_pt1 | contig 10368 bp, 9 predicted proteins | sample EBPBio152010_DNA_FD_185864 | JGI IMG/M metagenome (GOLD analysis project Ga0209053, IMG submission 185864) | Wastewater treatment Type I Accumulibacter community from EBPR Bioreactor in Madison, WI, USA - Reactor 1_7/15/2010_ DNA (SPAdes)... | ecosystem: Engineered > Bioreactor > EBPR >... | reverse complement strand
GAATGGCCCGAAGGCCTGCTCGACAAGATCAACGCGCTCTGATCGCATGTTGACCCGCCGGCATCATGCCGGCGGGTCAAATCAGATGCCGACATTGCCGGCCATCCAACGGGCCGCATGGTGCGTGATCTCCTGCCGTTCCCCGCAGTCTTTTTTGCTTCGTTGGCGATCATCACCTTCTTCCCTGATTTCGTTCCCTTCCTGCCTGGATTGTGGGCGGCTACCAGGGCTGAATTCACACAGGATCAAGACAATGCTCGACCCCCAACTGACGCCATTCCTCGAAACCTGGAACAGGGGCTGGAGCGTGCTTCCGGCAGGTGCGACGCCCAAAGAGCGGCGCATCATGTTCGAATACATTGCCAATGACATGGCGCTGCCCAGACCCGAATGTGTGCGTACATCGGTGCGCTTCGTGCCAAGCGGCGGCCGCCTGGTGACGGTGCGGGTCGACCGCTTCGAAGGTGCCGGCACCCAGCCATGTCTGGTGTATATGCATGGCGGCGCATGGATGCAGGGCAGCCCGATGACACATGCGGACATCACCATGCGGATCGCAGCTGACAATCGGCAGACTGTGATCAGCGTCGACTATGCGCTCGCGCCGGAATATCCGTTCCCGCAGGCCATCAATGAATGCCGCGATGCTTTTGTCTGGGTTAAGGATCACGCAGTTGATCTGGATATTGATGCAGGCCGCATCGCGATCGGTGGCGACAGTGCCGGTGCCAATCTGGCAGCGGCCGTCTGCCTTGCATTGCGGGGAACATCACACGCGCCCATGGCACAACTGCTGGTCTATCCCTGCGTGCACTTTGAAATGTCGTTCCCGTCATATGAGGAGAATGCTGACGCGCCTTTGCTGCAGACGAAAGGCATGCCCGGCGTGAATGGCATGTATGTTCCGAAAGAGGCCGACCGCAGAAACCCGCTGGCCGCACCGCTTCACGCCGAAAGCCATGCCGACTTGCCGCCAGCATTTGTGGCAGTCGCCCAGTATGACCCGCTGCGCGATGACGGCTACGCTTACGCGGAGAAACTGCGCGAGGCTGGCGTGCCAGTCGAGTTCGATACTGGCGACGGGTTGATCCATGGCTATCTGCGGGCGATGGCCTATTGCGATGCATCGCGCAAGAACCTCAGCCGGATGATCCGTTGGCTGAGCGACCAATACGCGTCGGCCAGATGACTGAAGCAAGACCCGTTACCCCCACTCTGGATTTCTGCTTCACCATCCGCGCCGACATCGGAGAAGTCCTGTCGGGCGGTGCTTCCCGCAATGGCGAGAGGCTGCACATCGCGATCACTGGTGGAGTTGTCGATGGCCCCAGACTCACGGGCAGGATCGCCCCGGGCGGCTCTGACTGGCCGCTCGTACGACCTGACGGCGTGTCCCGCATCAGCGCCACCTACACGATCATTGCAAGCGATGGCACTCCAATCCTGGTGCGCAATGAAGGTCTGCGTGCTTCTTCTGCAGAAGTGCTTGGCCGTCTGCGCGCCGGCGAGACCGTACAGCCAAGCGAATACTATTTCCGCGCAACTCCGGTGTTTGAAGCGCCTGATGGTGTTCATGGCTGGCTGAACGAAACCATATTCGTCGCCAGCATCCTGCCTGCCGGCAAGCAGATCACGGTTGACGTCTACCGAGTCAGCTAAGGTCAGCATGACCTAACGACATTCGGTCGGATCTCAACGGACAAGCTGCCTACCCAATATCCGGGCCAGACAAGCTCATACATCGTATTGATACTTTAGTATTAGTTGACCATTTCGTACACTCCTCTCACTTTGTCCGACAAACGGACAAATTGGCATAGGGTGGAATGTCCGACACGGAGACGCACCGTTTCGATCCGATCAAGGCAACGGCAGCCTACCAGATGGTTGCCGAAGCAATTGAACGTGAGATCACGGCAGGCCGCTTGCGCCCCGGCGACGAGATCGGCACCGAGGCCGAACTTGTTGGCCAGTTTGGCGTCAACCGCTCAACGGTGCGCGAAGGCATTCGGGTGCTGGAGCAAAGCGGCCTTGTCAGGCGCGAAACGGGACGCAAGCTTTTCGTCTGCACCCCACATTATCGCAATCTCTCCAGCCGCATGAGCAGAGCGATGATCATCAGTGCAGTGACATTCCGCGAATTGCTCGAGACGGCCATGGTGCTTGAACTCGGTGCAGTGGAAGCCGCAGTTGCCAATGCCACCAGGCAAGACATCGCCGCGCTCAACGCAAATCAGGAACAGGCTGAAGCAGCGGTCGCAAATCCGTCGGATCTGGCTCAGATCGACACGAAATTTCACGAACTCATTGCCCGCATTTCAGGCAACCGCGTGCTTCAGCTTGCACGCGAACCGGCCGCCCTTCTGTTCTTCCCGACATCGGAAATGATCTGCCGCAAGGTTCCTCAAGGCGGAAGACGAATGGTCGACGCGCATCGTCAGATCATCGATGCTATCGACGCGCGGGACACTGAACGCGCGCGCGTTTGGATGCGCCGGCACGTCACTGACTGGCGCAAGGGATTTGAGCGCGCCGGCCGCAACATCGACGATCCGGTCGAACATGCTTTCGATCACGATCCATCATTTCAGCCGGGCGTCTAGAGCGATGGAAAACAACCGGGGCGCAACGGAAAACTTGAACATGAACTCACGATGCGAGTGCTTCGCCGATGGATAGTCCAATGACGCCGGCACGCCTTGACGTCGAAAACCTGTCGCTCTCTTTCGGCGGTTTGAAGGCGATCAACGACGTGTCCTTTTCCGTCGAGCCCGGCACAATCACCGCCCTCATCGGTCCCAATGGCGCCGGCAAAACATCCATGTTCAACTGCATTTCGGGCTTCTACAAACCGCAACAGGGACGCATCGCGTTTGACGGCAAGGACGTCACACGCACCCATCCACCAGAACGCGCGCGCATGGGCTTTGCCCGCACATTCCAGAATATCGCGCTGTTCCGGGGCATGACCGTGCTCGACAATATCAAGCTCGGCCGCCACGCCCACATGAAGACCAATGTGTTTCAGGCGCTTGCCTATTTTGGCGCGGCAGCGCGCGAGGAGATGGCGCTGCGCGCGGAGGTCGAGCGCGACATCATCGACTTCCTCGAGATCAACCATATCCGCCACCAGCCGGTGGCCTCCCTGTCCTACGGGCTGCAAAAGCGCGTCGAACTCGCCCGCGCGCTTGCCATGCGTCCGCGCATTCTGCTGCTTGACGAGCCGGTTGCCGGCATGAACCGCGAGGAGACCGAGGACATGGCCCGCTTCATCCTCGACGTAAAGGAGGAGTGGGGCACAACGATCCTTATGGTTGAGCACGACATGGGCATGGTCATGGATATTTCCGACCATGTCGTCGTTCTGAATTTCGGCCAGGTCATCGCCAGCGGCCTGCCGGGCGAGGTGCAGCAGAACCCCGACGTCGTTGCAGCCTATCTCGGTTCCGGCGACCCGGCAGCCCTGATGAAGCGCCTGGCAGAGGGCGCATCCGTGCCGGCGGAGGCAGCATGAACGACTTCATGTTTTTCCTCGAAGTCTCGCTTGCCGGACTTGGTTCTGGCGCGCTGCTTTCGTTGACCGCATTGGCGTTCGTGCTGATCTACAAGGCCACCCGCGTCATCAATCTTGCGGTCAGCGAGATCCTGATGATGGGTGGCTATTTCTTCTTTTCCTTCGCGGCCGGTTGGGGCCTGTCGCCGTGGCTCGCCATACCTCTGGCGATTGCCGGCGGCGCAGCAATCGGCGCAATCGTCGAGCGTGGCATCATTCGACGCATGCTCGGTGAAAGCCCGATCTCGGTCTTCATGGTGACTGTCGGGCTCGGTTCCGTGCTTGTCGGGATTGTCGAATTCGTCTGGGGCACCGACCCGCGCACCCTGCCCGACTTCATGGGCTCAACGCCGATCTTCATCGGCCAGCTTTATGTATCGCGCAAGATCGCAATCGCCTTTGTCGTCGCTGCAATTGTCATCGCGGTGTTCCTGCTTCTCTTCCGCTACTGGCGTGGTGGCGTGGCGCTGCGTGCAACCGCGACCGATCAGGCCGCTGCCTATTCATGCGGCATCAATGTGCCGGGCGTGTTTTCGCTTGCATGGATGATCGGCTGCGGTACGGCTGCGGGCGCTGGCATCTTGCTTGGCGCGATTGGCGGCATCTCGCCAACCATGGGCGTGTTTGGCCTGTCAGCGCTGGTTGTGGTGATTGTCGGCGGACTCGACTCGGTCGCAGGCGCACTTGTTGCGGGACTGCTCATCGGCCTCGTCGAAGCCTGGGCAGGTACCTATCTCGGTGGCGAATACAAGCTCGTCTCCACCTTCGCAATCCTGATCGTGATGCTGATGATCCGGCCCTATGGCCTGTTCGGCACGCGTGAGATCGAGAGGTTGTAGGCATGCGCATCGCGACCGCCAACGAGACCTATCTCGCAGACGAAGCGCTGCTGTCGACACGCACCCAATGGGCCTGGATGGCAATCCTGGCGCTTGTGCTCATTTGCGCGCCGTTCATGCTCAACTCCTATTGGCTCTATCTTGCCTGCCTTGTGGCGATCAACATTGCGAGCGCCACTGGCCTCAACATCCTGACCGGTTACACCGGCTTGGTATCTCTCGGCCACGCTGCCTTCATGGCTGTCGGCGCATATACCGTCGCCTGGCTCGAGGGCGTATTTGGCACGCCATTTCTTCTCAACCTCGTCGCGGCAGGTGCGGTCGCTGCGGCCATCGGCGTGCTGGTCGGCATTCCATCACTACGTGTGAAAGGCCTCTATCTGGCGATCGCCACCATCGGTGCCGCCATCATCCTGCAGTTTGTCTTCGCCAGCTGGACGTCGGTAACAGGCGGATCAGCCGGACGATCCATCCCCCCCGCTTCGATCTTCGGCTTCGAACTGACGACCTATTTCCGTCTCTACTGGGTGTTTGTGCCCATCACTGCTTTGATGGTCATGGGAGCAGCAAACCTCTTCCGCACCCGCATTGGCCGCGCCTTCATCGCCATCCGCGACCGAGACATTTCGGCCGAAGTGCTCGGCATTCCCCTGTTGCGCTACAAACTGATGAGCTTCGCCATCTCGTCGTTTTATGCCGGCGTCGCTGGGGGCATGTGGGCCTATCTCTTCCGGGCCGTGCGTCCGGAAAGCTTCACCGTGGTCGAGTCGATCTTCTTTCTGGCCGCAATCATTGTCGGCGGCATGGGCACGATCATCGGCTCGGTCATCGGCGCAGGGTTCATGACCCTGGTACCCGAGATCCTGCGCTTTGGCGTCGAGGCGGTCAGCCCCTTCGTGCAGAACGCCGGCACACTTTTGTCGCCCGTGCGCACCGTCGCGTTCGGCGCTCTCATCATCCTGTTCCTGGTGTTTGAACCACAGGGAATCGCCGAAATCGTCCAGAGGATTCGGCGCTTCTTCCATCTCTGGCCGTTCAAGAAATAACCCGTTCGAAAAGTGGAGGAATAAAATGTTGAACCTGACCAAAAGAACGTTCATGGCGCTTGCCGCGTCATCAGCCCTGATGATGGCCACGCCATCATTTGCCCAGGACAAGCCGGACATCGTCATCGGCGGCTCGATCCCGCTGACAGGTGTGTTCGCCTTTGCCGGCGTTGCCATCGAGGCTGGCATGCAGGACTACATCAAGGTGCTGAACGAGCAGGGTGGCATCGACGGCCGCAAGGTGCGGCTGGCCTATGAGGATACCGGCTACAAGGTCGATCAGTCGGTTGCGGTCTTCAACAAGCTGACCAGCCAGGAACCCAACATCCATCTTTACTATGCGGACTCGACCGGGTTTGCGAAAACCATCAATCCCGAAATCAACCGCCGCAATTCGATCCTGATGGCAGGCGCGACATTTGCGACCGAAGTCAATGATCCGGAAAAATTCCCCAACATGTTCATTGCGGGTCCCGACTATTCGGAAATGACCGGCATCCTGCTGGAGCATATTGCCAAGGAAAAGCCGGGCGCAAAGCTGGTTCTGGTCAATTCCGATACGGAATTCGGGCGCGACCCGATCGCGGCAACAAAGGCGCGCGCAACCGAGCTTGGCCTCCAGGTCGTGGAAGAGATCATCACGCCGCCGGGTGCCGTCGACGTGTCGACAGAGGTGCTGAAGCTGCGCCGCGCCCAGCCCGACTACACCATCTTCCATGGCTATGTTCTGGCGCCTCTGCCGGAATTCATGGCGCAGGCCAAACAGCTCGGCCTGACAACCAAGTTCGCCGGAACATTCTGGTCGATGGATTCGTCGATCTGGAAAGACGTTGGCGAGAATGCCAACGGGTTCCTGGGCGTCATGCCTTATCGCTACTACTACGATGAGGAAGCCGCCCCGATGCTCACGAAAATTCGTGAAATGCGGCCCGAATATCAGGCGACAGGCTACATGCAGGGATTCCTGACGGCCATGCTCCTGACTGAGGCGGCCAAGCGCACGCTCGCCGACGGCAAGGAACTGACCGGGCCAAATCTCAAGGCGTCGCTGAACACGATCAAGGACTTCGACACCGGCGGCATTGTCGGCATTCCGATCACGATCTCGGGCAATTCGGTGCCTGTCGGCCGCATCTATCAATATGATGCTGCAGACCAGCGCATGGAACCCGTCTCCGACTGGATCAGCGTTCAGGAGTAGGGCGCGTGGCCGCGAACACCATATTGTCGGTTGAAAATATCGAGGTCGTCTACAACAAGACGATCCAGGTGCTTCGCGGCCTGTCACTGTCCGTGGAGCGTGGCAGGATCGTCACGCTTCTCGGATCCAACGGTGCGGGAAAATCGACCACGCTGAAGGCCATATCAGGTCTGCTCGATCTCGAAGACGGGGCCGTCACCGCAGGCTCCATTACCTTTGACGGCGGCAATGTCGCCCAGTCCACGCCGCACGGGCTTGTGCGGCGTGGCCTGTTCCACGTCATGGAAGGGCGGCGGATTTTCGAAGACCTGACGGTTGAGGAAAACCTGACCGCAGCCACATTTGCGTTGTCGGGGCGCGGTCTGAAACCGACCCCCTTCGATCTTGTCTATGGCTATTTCCCTCGGCTCTATGAACGCCGCCACGGGCGCGCCGGCTATCTATCTGGAGGCGAGCAGCAGATGCTGGCGATCGGCCGTGCTTTGATTGCCCAGCCTGAACTGATCTTGCTTGATGAACCCTCCCTTGGGCTGTCTCCGATCCTTGTCGAGGAGATTTTTTCCATCATCGCCCGGATCAACCGCGAAACCGGCGTGTCCATGTTGCTGGTGGAGCAGAACGCCGCCGTCGCATTCGCCGTCGCCCATTACGGCTACATCATGGAAACCGGCAAGATCGTTCTCGACGGGCCGACCGAACGCCTGATCAAGGATCAGGACGTCCGAGAATTCTATCTTGGCATGAGCGGCGGTGAGAACGCCCGCAGCTACCGCGACATCAAACACTACAAGCGCCGCAAGCGTTGGCTCTCCTGATGAACGACATGACCGCACCCATCTTCCCCGAAAAGACCCTGCCCCAGATACTGAGCCATCACGCGTCGTCGGCACCTGACCGGATCGCGATCCGGCAAAAGGATTTCGGAATCTGGAATCCGGTCACATGGCGGCAATATTTTGATCGCGCAGCCGATGTCGGCCATGGCCTGCGCAGCCTTGGTCTCTCCGAAAGAGGCCATGTCGCGGTGCTGTCGGAAAACCGGGTCGAATGGGTGCTTGCGCAGCTCGGAGCCGGCCTGATCGGCGCGGTCACCATTGGTGTCTACCCGACGAGTCCTGCCAGTGAAGTCGCCTATGTGCTCGAACATTCCGATTCCGAAATCATCGTCTGCGAGGATCAGGAACAGGTCGACAAGGTCATCGAGGTCCGCGAGCAATTGCCCCGCCTCAAGCGGATCGTCGTTGTCGAAACCAAAGGCATGCGTGCCTATTCATCCGATCTCGTGATCTCGTTCGACGAACTGGAAAAGCAGGGCAGCACCCATCGCAAAATCAATGCGTCGTTCATCGATCAAACACTTGCAGGTCAATCGCTGACCGATGTGGCGCTCATCATCTATACGTCCGGCTCGACGGGCAAACCCAAGGGCGCAATGCTCACCTACGGCAATATTCGCGCCGAGGCGATTGCCTGCGCCGACCGACTCGGTCTTGGGCCTGGTTCCACCCACCTGTCCTATCTTCCGCTCTGCCACGTTGCCGAGCAGATGACGACCGTCATGACCCCTGTCTATCTCGGCTCCCAGATCAATTTCGGAGAATCGATCCGAACCGTGCAGGAAGATCTGCGCGAAGTCGCGCCGAGCATGTTCCTCAGCGTACCGCGCATCTGGGAAAAGCTTCATTCGTCGATCTACATCCGCATGCTGGAAGCCGGTGGTCTGCGCCGCCGCCTGTTTGACTGGGCCTATGCTGCCTGCGAACCCTTTGCCGAAAAGCCGAGATCGGAAAGGACGCTTGGCGAGCGTCTGACCTTCGGCCTTTCCTATCTTCTGGTTTTCCGTGCCCTACAGAATTATGTCGGCCTGCGCCGCGCCGATGTGGTGATGACGGGCGCGGCACCAATTTCGCCGCGCATTGTGCGCTTCTTCCGCACGATCGGTCTGCCGTTGATCGAAGTCTATGGCGCAACCGAGACCAGCGGCATAGCGCTCGGCCAGCATGTGGGCGACTATGAGCCAGGCTGTGTCGGCGATGCCGCGAAAGGCGTCGAGGCAAGGATCGGCGACATGGGCGAATTGCTGATCATGGGTCCGACCGTCTTTGCCGGCTATTACAAGAATGACGAGGCAACGAAATCGACGATCCGCGATGGATGGCTGCACACCGGGGATGTGGTGAAAATGGAAGGTGGTCAGTTCAAGATTATCGACCGCCTCAAGGACATCATGATCACAGCCGGCGGCAAGAATTTGAGCCCATCGGAGATCGAGAATACGGTCAAGGGAAGCCCCTATATCAAGGAGTGCATCGTCATCGGCGAAGCTCGGAAATATGTCTCGGCGCTGATCCAGATCGACTATGAGACGGTTGGCAAATGGGCCGAGGAAAAGCGCATCGCCTACACCAATTTCCGCAATCTGGCCGAAAACCCGGCAGTGCGGGAATTGATCGATGCGGAAATTGCTACTGCCAATTCCCAACTCGCCCAAGTCTCGCATATCCGCCGCTTTGTCCTTCTGACCAAGGAACTCGACCATGATGATGACGAGGTCACTGCAACGATGAAGGTGCGCCGCGCCAACATCCAGAAGAAATACTCAGGCGAGATCGAGGCGCTCTACGCGTAGTCAGCCGATCAGCGAACAACTTCTGCCGATGAAACCGCTCTGATCTGATCCACCAATTGCTGCTGCGCGGGCGTTGGGCGCCAGCCATGGCGATAGGTCAGGCCAATGGCGCGTTCTGTGTCAAACAGCGGCGCTGGCACGACCTGCATCAAGCCACGCTCGATCTCCGGTCGCGCCTGAAGTTGGGAAATGCAGGCGAGGTGCCTGCGGTCCTGCAGCAATTCGCGCATCAGCAGGATCGATCCAGTCTCGATCAGGCTCTCCGGTTCGGCCAATCCGTTCGACGTGAACATCTCCGCAAAACGGTCTCGCGCTGGTGTGCCGCGGCGCGGAACGACCCACGGAAACGAAATCAGATCATTGATGGGCAGCGGTTCCCGCTGCAGCAATTCATGGCCACCACCCGCCAAAACAACGAGCCGATCGTCGAACAATCGCTCCTGCACCACGTCGCCAACAGGCAGTGGTTCACGCAATGCTCCGATGACGAAATCAATCTCGCCATGGCGCAGGCCTGCGAGCATTTCGTCATAGGGTCCGTCGAGAACGGTCACGAGGATGCGGGGCCGCAAGGCCCGAAACTGCCCAAGCGCGCGCGGCAGGATTTGCGAGCGCGCCAGCGGCAGCGCACCGACAACAATCCGGCCCGCATCCTGCCCCTTCATATCAGCCAGTTCAGAAATCGCCTGATCGAATTCCGCGAACGCAAGGCGCGCGACGCTTGCCAGAGTGGACGCCATGCGCGTCGGTTGGATGCCGCCGGGTCCACGCTGGAATAGTGGACGGCCAACGTCACGTTCAAGCTGTGTCACGGCGCGATGCACGGTGGGTTGGGCAAGGTTGAGCCTGCGTGCCGCCAGCGAAAAATTCTGGCTCTCGACGGCGGCGATCAGCGCACCGATTTGCGGGCGGGTCGCCGTCAGGAGGAGCTTGGGCGAAATATCCAGAAGTGCAGCGTCGAGGCGGGCAAGCGCCGGCGAGATGCGGTCGCGCAGAACCGCGCCCGCATCAGAAACGAAAAGCCTGCCACTGCTGCGCTGAAACAATCCTTGGCCGGCCTGCTGTTCCAGCTTGGCGAGACATTGCGTCACTGCGGGCTG